>JACCDY010763211.1_pt1 | contig 19484 bp, 21 predicted proteins | sample 7446391 | NCBI WGS metagenome assembly JACCDY01 (sample SAMN15323451, study PRJNA562643) | freshwater metagenome | isolation source: river surface water | place: USA:Blue River Watershed | collected 2017-08-18
ATCCCGACTGAGTGGCTGACCCAGGGCGGGTCAGCCACTCACCATCACTTGCCTGGTTTGATGTCGGGGACCACCATCCAGCCAGCCCCCATCATCACAACCGCCGGGAACTTCTCGCCGGCCTAAGGCTACGCTGAACAAGTTGAGAGGTGGCGCGAGGTTTGCATGTATCGAGACACCAGAGACACGAAGGTGAAGATGAAACAGCAAACCCTGGCGATGGCAGCCGATCAAGGCGACGGCTACGAGCAATACCGCAAGCTCACCAAGCGGGACACATTCCTGGCGACGATGGAGCAGATCGTGCCGTGGCAGGAGTTGTGCTCGGTCATCGAACCGCACTACCCCAAGGCCGGCAACGGGCGCCCACCGATCGGACTGGAACGCATGCTGCGGATGTACTTCGTGCAGCACTGGTTCAACCTGGCTGATGAGGCCTGCGAGGAGGCTCTGCTCGACAGCACGGCGCTGCGCCGCTTTGTAGGCATTGATCTGGGGCGTGAACGTGTGCCTGACGGGACCACGCTGCTGAAGTTTCGCCGCCTGCTGGAGAAGCACAAGCTGGGCGAGGCCTTGTTTGCCAAGGTGGGGGAGGTGCTGCAGGCCCGAGGCATGAAGGTGGGCACCGGCACCATCGTGGATGCCACCATCATCGGCGCGCCCAGCTCGACCAAGAACGCCGACAAACAGCGCGACCCGGAGATGCACCAGACCCGCAAAGGCCAGCAGTGGTACTTCGGCATGAAGATGCACATCGGCGTGGACAGCCGCACTGGGCTGGCGCACAGCGCTGTGGTCACGGCAGCCAACGTGCATGACAAACATCCATTGCCCGAGCTGTTGCACGGGAACGAGCAGCGTGTATACGGCGACAGCGCCTACGCCAGCCAGAGGGCGTTGATCGAATCGAAGGCGCCCCAGGCCAAGGACTTCACCAACCAGCGCGTGCGCAGGGATGGCGAGATCGACGAGGTCGAGCGCTCGAAGAATCACAACAAGTCCAAGGTCCGCGCCCGAGTCGAACACGTCTTTGCCGTGGTGAAGCGGCTCTGGGGCTTTGCCAAGGTGCGCTACCGAGGCCTTGCCAAGAACGCCACACGTTCGTTCGTGGTGCTGGGTCTGGCCAACATCTACCTGGCGCGGCAGCGCCTCGCGGCATGAGTGCGCCCGTTGCGCACTCCAAGTGCGCAAGCACGGCCGGTATGGCCGGGGAACGCGGTCAAACCGCGAGGCTTCCCCGCGTCAGCGACCCATTGGGCAGCGGATCGCTCAAATCGGCTACTTGTTCAGCGTAGCCTTAAGCCTCTCATCGAGGCGGTGAGCGAGTTCACCAGCCGTGCGGCAGCCAAGCTGCGGCGTCAATCCGGCTTGGCTGGTCAGATACTGGTGTTCGCCCACACGTCCCCCTTCCGACAGGGGCCACACTTCTCCAAAAGCATAGTCATACCGCTGCGCCGTCCGACGGCGGACACGAGGCATCTGGTTCAGGCCGCTGTAATGGGAGTCACCCAGATTTACAAACCGGGATTCAAACTCTCCAAGGCAGGAGTCATGCTGCTGGACTTGATGCCGGACAACGTCTCACAAGGCGAGTTTGACTTCGGTGCGCCTGAAACACGGGATCGCGGAAGATTGATGGCCGCAATGGATGCCATCAATGATCGGTTTGGACGCGGTGCCATCCATGTAGGAAGCGCTGTCGGCGTGGGTGCGCACCGCGACTGGTCGATGAGGCAAGAAAGACTTACGCCTCAATACACCACCAAATTTAGTGACATGCCTGTGGCGCGAGCCTAGACTATCTAGTAGCGCAGCAGGACGATTGCGCTTGGATGGGCGGGCACTTCACATCTCCATAACTGCAAAAAACACAGCAGTCTCCCGGCAGTGGGCGCATCACGGTCTTGCATTCTTCGCATTCGTAAAAGAACTGACAGGCGTCCGTCGGCATCTCAAGCTTGATGGCATGGCCGCATTCGGGACATGTCAAGGTCGATGCGGTTTGAATCGGGTTGCTCACTTGACCTCCCGCGCAGTGGAGGGGTATCCAGCATTGGTTGTGGCCTGGGCCAAAGCCGCCACGGTGGCGACATCGGGGTCAAAGGTGACGGTTGCGGTCTTCTTCGCGAAGTCGATTTGGGCTTTTGCGACGCCAGGCGTCTTCTCCAAAGCCTTCTTGACCGTCACGGGACAAAGCTCACAAGTCATGTTCTTTACGTCGAGGGTGACTGTCTTTGGCGTTCCAGCGAAAGCGTTGATTGAAAGGAAAATCGAGAGGGCCAAAAGATATGAACGCATGGTGGTGTCCTTAAAAGATGAAGGGAAGAAGCCAGGGTGATGCCGCCATGAGGCAGACCATTGCCAACACGACCCAAAAGATGGTTCGTTGCCGCGCGGCCACCTCAGGGATGGCGCAGACATCTCCGGGAGCGCACGTCGGCTCGCGGTAAAGCCGTCGCCAAGCCATGACCATGAACACCGCGACCAAGGCCACGAAGATGGGTCGGTAGGGCTCGAGCGCGGTCAGGTTGCCAATCCAGGCCCCGCCAATGCCGAGCGACAAAAGGATGAGAGGTCCAGCGCAACACGCAGAAGCGCCAACGGCTGCCAGCGCAGCTGCGACCATTGAAGATTTGACTTTAATGTCCATGCACAAATCCTTCCAACCCAACAAGGGATAGGCTAATGTAAAGTCTGGACTAGAGTCCAGAGTCAAGCACTATTTGGAAATGCCATGAACGACATGACAATTGGCCGAGCTGCCAACGCGGCAGGCGTAAAGATCGACACGATCCGCTATTACCAGCGCATTGGTCTGATTGCTGAGCCCCTACTCCCGCAGGGCGGGCAGCGCAAGTATGGCGAAGCGGTTGTCCGGCGAGTCAAATTCATCAAGCGCGCACAAACGTTAGGATTCACGTTGGATGAGACCAGCAGTCTTCTTAGCTTTGAAGAAGCAAAAAACTGTTGCGAAACCAAGGAGCTGGCTGAGCACAAGATCAAGGAGATTGATGCCCGCATTGCTGACCTGCGCCGCATGAAGAAGACCCTTACTGACTTGTCTAAGCGCTGCGAAAACGGAGTCGAATCTGGACCATGCCCCATCATTGACACTTTGGCTGGCACTTAATTCCTGCAAAAATTGTTAGTCGTCAAATTGACGATAGAGCATAGGCGTATATAGCCTACTAACAGTTAGGGTCATTCAGAAACAACGACGGCTGTGTGGTGTCTCGTTCAAACGAAGCCAAGGCGCTCGGAATCCGCATGGGCCAACCCTGGTTCGAGTGCAAGGCGCTGGCCGAAGAGCATGGCATCCTGGCCATGAGCAGCAACTATGCGCTGTATGCTGACCTCTCCAATCGGGTCATGCGCATCCTGAGCGAGTTTGCTCCTCAGCACGAGGTGTATTCGATCGATGAGTGCTTTGTGGACCTGACGGGCATCCCCAGACTGCGCGAGGTGAGCTACGCCATGCGGGAGCGGGTGATGAAGTGGACCGGCATCCCAGTGTGCGTGGGCATTGGCCCAACCAAGACGCTGGCCAAGCTCGCCAACCATGTGGCCAAGAAGCATCCCCGCTCGCGCGGGGTGTTCAACTTCAACGCACTCACCCCGGACCAGAAAACCCGGCTGCTTCGACGCATTCCAGCGGAAGAAGTCTGGGGTGTGGGGCCCAGGCTCACGCAGAAGCTGGCGAGGCATGGTGTGCACACCGTTGAGGACTTGCGGCAGGCCCACGTGCCCACACTGCGCGCCGAGTTTGGCGTGGTGATGGAGAAAACTCAGCGCGAGCTGCAGGAGATCTCTTGCGTCGAGTTGCAGGAGGTTCAGCCTGACCGTCAGCAGATCATCTCCAGCCGGTCTTTTGGCAGCATGGTCACGGAACTGCCCGTGCTCAAGGATGCGCTTTCCACCTTTGTGGCCAATGCCTGCGCCAAGCTGCGCGCACAAAACAGCCACGCTGCCGTGATCCAGGTCTTCCTGCGGACCAACCGGTTTCGCAAGGACCTGCCGCAGTACATGCCCAGCCTGGCCGTGCCGCTGCCCTATCCCACGAACGACAGCCTAGAGGTCAACCGGTGGGCTGACCACCTGTGCGAACGCATGTTCAAGCCAGGCTACCAGTACAAGAAGGCCGGGATCGTGCTCTGCGAGATCAGCCCTGTCACGTACAGGCAAGGCGATCTGCTGGAGCCAGAGACCCCCAGCAATACCAGGCTGATGCAGGCACTCGACACCCTCAACGAGCGTTACGGCCGTGGCACAGTCAAAGTATCAACGCAGGGGGCATTCCGGGGCTGGCAGATGCTGCAAGAGCGCAAATCGCCGAACTACACGACCGCATGGGACGAGCTGCCGGTAATTTGAGGGCGTGCATAGCTCGACAGCCTTCCCCCCCCCTCGTTAACTAGATACGCGTTGAAGCAATACCTAACTGTGGGGGCAAGTGTGGGGGCAAAAATCTGAAATTCCTTCTTGCACGCCTAAAAAGAACAAGGGCTTACAGTCTTTTGAACTGTAAGCCCTTGATTTTTATGGTCGGCGTGGCGGGATTCGAACTCGCGACCCCTTGCACCCCATGCAAGTGCGCTACCAGGCTGCGCTACACGCCGACAAGACTCAAATTATAACCGGATAAATCAGGCCCCAATGGTCAGCAAGGCTCTAATTTCTAGCAGTTCCTTGTGCAACGGTGAGGAAGCGAACTCGGGAACAGAAAATTCGGGGCCAATCGAGATCAAATGATCTACCGAAGGCTGAAGCAACGCATCTGAGCGGCTGGGTGCATCGGCAGCCTCAAAGCCATCGGAGGCATCGCGCCGCAGCTGACGGTCTGTCTGGACCAACTCCTGCAACCGGTTGCGTGCACCGCTGATGGTGAAGCCTTGGTCATAAAGCAAGTCGCGTATGCGCCGGATCATCAACACTTCATGGTGCTGGTAATAACGGCGGTTGCCCCTGCGTTTGACGGGCCGCAACTGCGTGAACTCCTGCTCCCAATAGCGCAAAACGTGCGGCTTGACACCGCACAATTCGCCCACTTCACCGATGGTGAAATAGCGTTTGGCTGGAATGGAGGGAAGCGGACTGTCCATGAACGACAACAAGTTACGTGGAAAACCTTGTAGCTTACTGCAACTGGGCCACTGGCGTCCAGATGAATCCAACTTGCCGATTGGTCGGCCGCCTTTGGGCGCTGGACATAAAATTGCCTGAATCTGTGGACAACGAAATAGCATCGTCAAAGATTGCCCTAACGGTCAAATCAAAGGCTCTCGTCTTTTGAAAAAAATCATCATCATTGCAGGACCTAACGGCGCAGGCAAAACGACCTTCGCTCGTGACTTTCTGCCAGCCGAAGCTCAAACGCTCCGATTCATCAATGCTGATTTGATCGCTGCGGGTCTGGCGCCGTTCAATCCAGAGTCTGCGGCATTCAAAGCCGGGCGTTTGATGCTGGAAGAAATTGATGAATGTGTAGATGCGGGTCACAGCTTTGCCTTTGAAACCACTCTGTCAGGTTTGGGTTACCTGAAAAAAATTGCGGCTTGGCAACGACTCGGCTACCAAGTTAAGCTATGGTTTTTATCTTTACCTAGCGATGACATCGCTGTGTCCAGGGTGGCTCACCGTGTCGCCCAAGGTGGACACCACATTCCAGAGGATGTCATTCGCCGACGTTTCAAAGCGGGCTTGGCTAATTTTCACAACCGATACAGCAGGCTTGTGGATTCATGGGCTTTGTACGACAACTACGGCATTGAGCCAAAACTGATTGACTGGAGTAACAAATGAACCCTAAGGACATCCGCACATCCAATGATCCTGATTTGGCGGGATCTTTTGCTGCTATTCAACGAGCCGCCAGGTCCGCCCAAGACTTGGCGATCAGAACGAACACCAGCATCGTCGTTTCCCTGGATGGAAAAGATGTAGAGTTAACAGCCGCCGATTTGATCAAAATGCGCGAAAAAGAATCACGTCAGCCGCACCATTGAGCCAAGTCTGGATGCTGTCAGCGATCATCCGTTTGAAGCAAGAAATTTCTCCGGCCCCAAAATGCAATAAAAGCACTTGAGATTTCTCTCAAGTGCTTTTTTAATCGGGAATTTTTGGTGGGCAGTACAAGTTTCGAACTTGTGACCCCTGCAGTGTGAATGCAGTGCTCTACCCCTGAGCTAACCGCCCTACGCTTATCAGCGAAGACCTGAATTATGGCATAAAAATACCGCCGAATTGGCCCGAGCGCGCAAAAAATGGATCCTTCTCAGCGCCCTCAAGCGGCTTGTATCTGACGCCAAACGGTTTTGCCACCGCTGGATTTGTCGAGCTGAGACAGCACGTCTTCGTGCGCCGCTACCTCTTGTGCATTGGCCGACAAGATGGGCAAAGCGTATTGGCGCAAATCCACTTGCACCACCACACTTTGCGAATCGCTGGGCGTATCGCCCGCATCAATCAACAAAGCCTCTTGCCCACGGGTCATGTTGATGTAGACGTCTGCCAGCAGCTCGGCATCGAGCAAGGCGCCGTGCAGCGTGCGGCCCGAGTTGTCCACTTCCAGACGGTCGCACAAGGCATCCAGGCTGTTGCGCTTACCCGGGAACATCTCCTTGGCCATGGCCAAGGTGTCGATCACGTTGCTGACGTAGGCCTTGAGTGGCTTCTTGCCCACACGCTCGAGCTCTTTGTTCAAAAAGCCAATGTCAAAAGCCGCGTTGTGGATGATGAGTTCGGCATCGCTCAGGTAGTCCAGGATTTCTTCGGCCAATTCGGCAAACCTGGGCTTATCGCGCAAAAATTCGTTGCTGATGCCGTGCACCTTGAGCGCGTCTTCGTGGCTGTCGCGCTCGGGGTTGAAATAGAAATGCAGGTTGTTGCCGGTGAGCTTGCGCGCGTACAGCTCCACACAGCCCAGCTCGATGATGCGGTCACCGCCCTCGGCCGACAGGCCTGTGGTTTCGGTGTCCAGAACAATTTGGCGCATGTCTTCCCGCTCCGTCTGTTCAGTGGTTTTCTTTGGCGTGGTTGATGGTGTAGCGCGGGATCTCGATCACCAGATCATTCTTGGCCACAAAGGCCTGACAGCTCAAGCGCGAATTGGGCTCCAGGCCCCAGGCGCGGTCGAGCAGGTCTTCCTCGGTTTCTTCCATCTCGTTGAGGGTGTTGAAGCCTTCACGCACCACCACATGGCAAGTGGTGCAGGCGGCGCTCATGTCGCAAGCGTGTTCGATGTTGATGTGGTTGTCGAGCAGGGCTTCGCAGATGCTGGTGCCCGCAGGGGCGGTGATCTGCGCACCTTGTGGGCAATACTCGGGGTGGGGCAGGATTTTGATGACGGGCATGACGGTATTGTGGTTCACATCGACTGGATGTTCTGGCCAGCCAGGGCTTTTTGAATGCTGTGGTTCATGCGCTCGGCGGCAAAAGCTTCGGTGCCTTTGGCCAATGCCTGGGTGCAGTCTTCCAGCGCTTTGGCGTCTTGCTCGGTCTGGATAGCCGCTTGCAAAGTGGCCATGAGGGCATCGATGGTGGCGCGCTCTGCAGGGCTGAGCAAATCGCCATCTGCAGCCAAGGCACTGCGCGTGGCCAGCAGCATGCGGTCGGCATCGACCCGCGCCTCCACCAAGGCTCGAGCCTTCATGTCGGCTTGCGCGGTGGTGAAGCTTTCCTGCAGCATGGTGGCGATCTGCTCGTCGCTCAGGCCATAAGACGGTTTCACGTCGATGCGGGCTTCGACACCGCTGATTTGTTCTTTGGCACCCACACTGAGCAGGCCGTCGGCATCGACCGTGAAAGTCACGCGAATGCGGGCAGCACCTGCAGCCATGGGCGGGATGCCACGCAGCTCAAAGCGGGCCAGACTGCGGCAGTCTTGCACCAGATCGCGTTCGCCCTGCACCACATGCAGCGCCAGCGCGGTTTGGCCGTCCTGGTAGGTGGTGAAGTCTTGCGCCATGGCGGTGGGGATGGTCTGGTTGCGCGGGATGATGCGCTCGACCAGGCCGCCCATGGTTTCGATACCCAAGGACAGCGGGATCACATCGAGCAAAAGCAGTTCGCCAGCGGCGTTGTTGCCCGCCAATTGGTTAGCCTGAATGGCCGCGCCCAGAGCGACGACTTCGTCGGGGTTGAGGTTGTTGAGCGGGGCCTGACCAAAAAAGTCGGCCACGGCTTGCTGGATTTGCGGCATGCGGGTGGAGCCGCCCACCATGACTACGCCTTGCACGTCTTCTTTGGCCAGTTTTGCATCGCGCAGCGCTTTGCGCACGGCGGTGATGCAGCGGGCCGTCAGGGCCTGGGTGGCTTGCTCGAAATCGGCGCGGCTGATTTGCACCGACAAAGCGCCGGTGGACAGGGCCACATTCAGGCTGGCCGTGTCGGCGTTGGTCAAGGCTTCTTTGGCTGCACGGGCCGCTGCCTTGAGTTGGGTTTTGTCTTCGGCCGTGGCAGCTTGCAAGCCAGGCTGCTGGGCCATGGCGAAGTCGGCCAGGGCTTGGTCGTAATCGTCGCCGCCCAAAGCCGAGTCGCCGCCCGTAGACAGCACTTCAAAAACGCCTTGCGTCAGGCGCAAGATGGAGATGTCAAACGTGCCACCGCCGAGATCGAACACGGCGTAAACGCCTTCGCTCGCGTTGTCGAGGCCATAGGCAATCGCCGCGGCGGTCGGTTCATTGATCAGGCGCAGCACATTCAGGCCCGCCAGTTGCGCGGCATCTTTGGTGGCCTGGCGCTGAGCGTCGTCAAAGTAAGCCGGCACAGTGATGACCGCGCCATACAGGTCGTCGTTGAAGGTGTCCTCGGCGCGGTAACGCAGGGTGGCCAAGATCTCGGCACTCACCTCCACAGGCGATTTGGGGCCTTGCACGGTCTGAATGCTGAGCATCCCTTTGTCGCTGGCAGTGAATTCGTAAGGCAATTTGCTGCGGTCGGCGATGTCGTTCAAGCCACGGCCCATGAAGCGCTTGACCGAAGCGATGGTGTTGACCGGGTCGGTGGTTGCCGACTGCACCGCGTCAAAGCCGATCTGGCGTCCTTGATCCGGCATGAAGCGCACGACCGAAGGCAGGATCACGCGGCCATCGTCATCGGGCAAACACTCAGCCACGCCATTGCGCACCGAAGCCACCAGCGAATGGGTGGTGCCCAGGTCAATGCCCACCGCAATGCGACGCTGGTGCGGGTCGGGCGACTGGCCCGGTTCGGAAATCTGCAATAAGGCCATGGTCAATCGGGAAAATTCAGGTCAAGTTCAGGTCAACTGGTCGAGTTTAGCGTTCACCTCTTGGGTAAAGCGCTCGATGAACATCAGCGCCCTCACCTGCCCCACGGCCTGCGCAGGGTCTTGGGCTTCGTCCAGCAAACGGGCCAGTTCTTGCTGGACGCGGCGCTGCTCGGCAGCAACTTCGTCGGCCAGCGCTTCCAGACCCTCGACCGAGTCGGTGTCGTCCAGGCTTTCACGCCAGGCCATCTGCTGCATCAAAAAGGACGCAGGCATGGCGGTATTGTTTTCGGCCTGCACCGGTGCGCCACGCAACTCGCACAAATAGGCAGCCCGCTTGAGCGGGTCTTTCAGGCGCTGGTACGCCTCGTTGATGCGCACCGACCACTGCATGGCCATGCGCTGGGCGGCAGCGCCCTCGGCGGCAAAACGGTCCGGATGGGCTTCACGCTGCAGGGCTTTCCAGCGGGCGTCGAGCTGTGCGCGGTCCTGCGCGAACTGCGCCGGCACGTCAAAAAGCTCGAAGTCGTTGGCTTGCAGCGAGATCACACGCGGAACGATTCACCACAACCGCAGCGGTCACGCTCGTTGGGGTTGTTGAAGCGGAAGCCCTCATTCAGGCCTTCGCGCACGAAGTCGAGCTCGGTGCCGTCGATGTAGGCCAGGCTTTTGGGGTCCACCAACACCTTGACGCCGTGGCCTTCAAAGACCACGTCTTCCGGGGCGATCTCGTCCACGTATTCCAGCTTGTAAGCCAGACCCGAGCAGCCGGTGGTCTTGACGCCCAGGCGCACACCGACGCCCGAGCCACGCTTGGCCAGGTAGCGGTTCACGTGCCGTGCGGCGGCAGCAGACAGTGTGATGGCCATGTCAGTTCAGGTGTTTCTTTTTGTAGTCGTCCACGGCAGCCTTGATGGCGTCTTCGGCCAGGATGGAGCAATGGATCTTGACAGGTGGCAGCGCCAGCTCTTCGGCGATCTGACTGTTCTTCAGGGCCGCTGCTTCGTCGAGCGTTTTGCCCTTGACCCATTCGGTGACGAGTGAGCTGGAGGCGATGGCCGAGCCGCAACCGTAGGTCTTGAAGCGTGCGTCTTCGATCACCCCGGTTTGCGGGTTGACCTTGATTTGCAACTTCATCACGTCGCCGCAAGCCGGTGCACCGACCATGCCGGTGCCGACGCTGTCGTCGCCCTTGTCAAAAGAGCCCACGTTGCGGGGGTTTTCGTAGTGGTCAACCACTTTTTCAGAATAAGCCATTTGAATTCTCCTAAATTTATGCCGCTAAGCCCAATCAGTGGGCCGCCCATTGGATGGTGCTGAGATCAATACCGTCCTTGTGCATTTCCCACAAGGGGCTGAGTTCGCGCAGCTTGGCCACGTTCTCGCGGATGGTCTTGATCGCGTAGTCGATGTCTTCTTCGGTGGTCCAGCGGCCAATCGTCATGCGCAAGCTGCTGTGGGCCAACTCGTCACTGCGGCCCAAGGCACGCAGCACATAGCTGGGCTCCAGGCTGGCCGAGGTGCAGGCCGAGCCGGACGACACGGCCAGGCCTTTGATGCCCATGATCAGCGACTCGCCTTCGACGAAGTTGAAGCTCATGTTGATGTTGTGCGGCACGCGCTGGGTGGGGTGGCCGTTCAAAAACACCTGCTCCATGTCGCTCAGGCCGTTGATCAGGCGGTCGTGCAAGGCACGGGCCTTGGCGTTGTCTTGCGCCATTTCCAGCTTGGCAATGCGGAACGCCTCGCCCATGCCCACGCACTGGTGGGTAGGCAAAGTGCCCGAACGCATGCCGCGCTCGTGTCCGCCGCCGTGCATTTGCGCTTCCAGGCGAATGCGGGGCTTGCGGCGCACGTACAAAGCGCCAATGCCTTTGGGGCCATAGGTTTTGTGCGAGGCCAGGCTCATCAGATCGATGGGCAGCTGGGTCATGTCGATCTCGACCTTGCCCGTGGCTTGCGCCGCATCGACGTGGAACACGATGCCTTTTTCGCGGCACAGATTGCCAATCGCGGTCACGTCCTGGATCACGCCGATTTCGTTGTTCACGAACATCACGCTGATCAGGATCGTGTCGGGGCGAATCGCGGCCTTGAGCGCATCCATGTTCAGCAAGCCATCGGCCTGCACGTCCATATAAGTGACTTCAAAACCCTGACGCTCCAGCTCGCGCATGGTGTCCAGCACGGCCTTGTGCTCGGTTTTGACGGTGATCAGGTGCTTGCCGCGAGACTTATAAAAATGCGCCGCGCCCTTGATGGCCAGGTTGTTGGACTCGGTCGCGCCGCTGGTCCAGACGATTTCGCGGGGGTCGGCACCGATCAGGTCGGCGACTTGCTCGCGGGCTTTTTCAACGGCGGCTTCGGCTTCCCAGCCCCAGGCGTGGCTGCGGGAGGCAGGGTTGCCAAAGTGTTCGCGCAGCCAAGGGATGATGGCGTCCACCACGCGCGGATCGCAGGGATTGGTCGCGCCGTAGTCAAGGTAAATGGGAAAGTGGGGCGTGGTCATGGGTGGTACTTCTTTTCAATCAGGATTTGGCAAACACATTGCCCAGGTCGAACACGGAATTGGGTCCGGTCAGGCGGATCGGCTTGCTGACCGGCATGGGGGAGATGGCGCGCTTAAGGGTGGGCTTGAGCTCTACCACCAGGCCCTTGGCCAGCTGGTCGTCCACCAGCTTTTGCAGGGACACCGAGTCCAGAAACTCGACCATTTTGGAATTGAGCGAGGCCCACAGGTCGTGCGTCATGCAGCGGCCATCGCCACCGTTGCAGTTTTCCTTGCCGCCGCAATGGGTGGCGTCGATGGGCTCGTCCACCGACAAAATGATGTCGGCCACGGTGATGTCCGTGGATTTGCGGCCCAGGGTGTAACCGCCGCCGGGGCCACGGGTGGACTCGACCAGGTTGTGGCGGCGCAGCTTGCCAAAGAGCTGTTCCAGATAGGACAGGGAAATCTGTTGGCGCTGGCTGATGGCGGCCAAAGTCACGGGGCCGGCATCCTGGCGCAGGGCCAGATCGATCATGGCGGTGACAGCAAAACGGCCTTTGGTGGTGAGACGCATGGCAGACTCCTGAAGTGGGTAGGGGCTTGGTCTGAAGCTCGCCGGAGCGGGTTCCCGACTAAACGAGTCAAGTATAACGCAATCCCGATCAAATCACTCGGGTTATAGGGTCATTCACTTAGCGCTCAAGCCCGAATCAAAGGCACGACGTTGTCACCGCCTGTTGCCCCAAAGGCCTGCTCTTTCAGGATGGTCAACTGGTCCCGCACCTGGGCAGCTTTTTCGAATTCCAGATTGCGGGCGTGCTCCATCATTTGTTTTTCGAGCTGCTTGATGGCTTTGGCGATGTCCTTTTCGCTCATGTCCTCAACCTTGGCCCGCTGCAGCGCCGCCTGCTCCAGGCGCTCGGCTTCCTTGCCCGATTTTTCGCTGTACACCCCGTCGATCAGGTCCTTGACTTTTTTGACGATGCTCTGGGGCGTGATGCCCATGGCCTCGTTGTGCGCCAATTGCTTGATGCGCCGCCGCTCGGTCTCACCCATGGCTTTTTTCATGGACTCGGTGATGCGGTCGGCGTACAAAATCGCCCGGCCGTTCAGGTTGCGGGCTGCGCGGCCAATGGTCTGAATCAGGCTGCGCTCGGCGCGCAAAAAGCCCTCCTTGTCGGCATCCAGAATGGCGACCAGTGACACCTCGGGAATGTCCAGACCCTCGCGCAGCAGGTTGATGCCCACCAGCACATCGAAAGCGCCCAGACGCAGATCGCGCAAAATTTCGACGCGCTCCACTGTGTCCACATCGCTGTGCAGGTAGCGCACCTTCACACCGTTGTCGCTCAGGTAATCGGTCAGCTGCTCAGCCATGCGCTTGGTGAGTGTGGTGATCAGCACCCGCTCATTCTTGTCCACCCGGATGCGGATTTCCTGCAGCACATCGTCCACCTGGTGCGTGGCGGGGCGCACCTCGACCTGCGGGTCCACCAGCCCGGTGGGGCGCACGACTTGCTCGACCACCTTGCCTGAATGCGTTTTTTCGTAATCGGCCGGTGTGGCCGAGACGAAGATGCACTGGCGCATGCGCTTTTCAAATTCTTCAAACTTGAGGGGTCGGTTGTCCAGCGCGCTGGGCAGGCGAAAGCCGTACTCCACCAGCGTGGTCTTGCGCGCCTTGTCGCCGTTGTACATGGCGTTGAGCTGGCCGATCATCTGGTGGCTCTCGTCCAGAAACATGATGGCGTCGGGCGGCATGTAATCGGTGAGCGTGCTGGGCGGGTCACCCGGGGCCGCACCCGACAAATGCCGAGTGTAGTTTTCAATGCCCTTGCAATGGCCCACTTCCGACAGCATTTCCAAATCAAACCGGGTGCGCTGCTCCAGACGTTGCGCTTCGACCAGCTTGCCCATGCCCACCAATTCTTTGAGGCGCTGGGCCAGCTCCAGCTTGATGGTCTCCACCGCGGCCAGCACCTTGTCGCGTGGCGTCACATAGTGGCTGGACGGGTAAACCGTGAAACGCGGGATCTTCTGGCGGATGCGGCCTGTCAACGGATCAAACAGCTGCAGGCTCTCGATCTCGTCGTCAAACAACTCGATGCGAATCGCCAACTCGGAGTGTTCCGCCGGGAACACGTCGATGGTGTCGCCCCGCACCCGGAACTTGCCCCGGCTGAACTCCATGTCGTTGCGCTGGTACTGCATGCGTATGAGCTGCGCGATCACGTCGCGCTGGCCCAGCTTGTCGCCCGTGCGCAGCGTCATGATCATGCGGTGGTAGCTCTCGGGTTCGCCAATGCCGTAGATGGCCGACACGGTGGCCACGATCACCACATCGCGCCGCTCCATGATGCTTTTGGTGCACGACAGGCGCATCTGCTCGATGTGCTCGTTGATCGCGCTGTCCTTTTCAATGAACAGATCGCGCTGCGGCACATAGGCCTCGGGCTGGTAATAGTCGTAGTAGCTGACGAAATATTCGACCGCGTTCTTGGGGAAGAACTCACGGAACTCGCTGTACAGCTGCGCCGCCAGCGTCTTGTTGGGCGCAAACACGATGGCGGGCCGCCCCAGCTGGGCGATCACGTTGGCCATGGTGAAGGTCTTGCCCGAGCCGGTCACGCCCAGCAGGGTCTGAAACACCTCGCCGTCCTGCACGCCTTCAACCAACTGCCCAATGGCCACAGGCTGGTCGCCTGCGGGCGGGTACGGCTGGTACAACTCAAACGGGGAGCCGGGGTAACTGACAAACTTCCCCACTGCGTACTTGTCCGCATCAGACACAACTTCAACAACAGGAACTTCGGGCACGGTGGACATCTTTGTAAGCGCGGCCTGGCCAAACCAGGCGGCGGGGGCCGTTAAAATCAGGAATAACCCGAAAGCCTAACCGAGGAACGGGTTTCCTGCCACCACTGAACACAATCCAAGGACTTTCCATGTCTCTGTTTTCCGCCGTCGAAATGGCCCCCCGCGACCCGATCCTGGGTCTGAACGAGCAATACAACGCCGACACCAACCCCAACAAGGTGAACCTGGGTGTGGGCGTGTACTTCGACGACGCTGGCAAACTGCCTCTGCTCCAATGCGTGCAGGCTGCTGAAAAAGCCATGATGGACAAGCCCGCGCCACGCGGCTACCTGCCGATCGACGGCATCGTGGCTTATGACAACGCCGTCAAGGCGCTGGTGTTTGGTGCTGATTCGGACGTGGTCCAATCCGGCCGCGTGTCCACCGTGCAAGCCATAGGCGGCACGGGCGGCCTGAAGATCGGTGCCGACTTCCTGAAAAAGGTCAGCCCCAACGCCAAAGTACTGATTTCCGACCCCAGCTGGGAAAACCACCGCGCCATTTTCGTGAACGCCGGTTTCGAGGTCGGCACCTATGCCTACTACGACGCGGCCAAGCGCGGCGTCAACTTCGACGGCATGCTGGCCGACCTGAACGCGGCCGCCCCCGGCACCATCGTCGTGCTGCACGCCTGCTGCCACAACCCCACGGGTTATGACATCACTGCCGCCCAATGGGACCAGGTCATTGCTGTCGTCAAGGCCAAGGGCCTGACGGCCTTCCTGGACATGGCCTACCAGGGCTTTGGCCACGGCATCGCCGAAGACGGCGCCGTGATCGGCAAGTTTGTGGCGGCGGGCCTGAACATCTTCGTGTCCACGTCTTTTTCCAAGAGCTTCAGCCTGTACGGTGAGCGCGTGGGTGCCCTGTCGGTGGTGGCGTCTGACAAGGAAGAAGCTTCCCGCGTGTTGTCGCAATTGAAAATCGCGATCCGCACCAACTATTCCAACCCGCCCATCCACGGCGGTGCCGTGGTGGCGGCCGTGCTGGGCAACCCCGAGCTGCGTGCCCAGTGGGAGGCCGAGTTGGCCGAAATGCGTGTGCGCATCAAGGCCATGCGCCAGAAGCTGGTCGACGGCCTGAAAGCCGCTGGCGTGAAACAGGACATGTCCTTCATCACCCAGCAAATTGGCATGTTCAGCTACTCGGGCCTGACCAAGGACCAAATGGTGCGCCTGCGCAACGAATTCGGCGTGTACGGCACCGACACCGGCCGCATGTGCGTGGCCGCGCTCAACAGCAAAAACATCGACTACGTCTGCGCGGCCATCGCCAAAGTCGTCTGACTTGACCCCCATCAAGGCTGACACCTGGCTTGCAACCGCCCCCGACGGGGCGGTTTCTTTTTGGGCCGTCCGGAAGGTGACTGCCGATTAGGGTCATCACTCCAAAAAATCGGGTCCGACTCCTGTAGCATTGCTGCAGCGCACCATTCGTCGCCAGGGAAACCGTCACATGCTTTATCAGATTTTTGAAACCCAACGCTCCATCATGGAGCCTTTCGCCGATCTGGCCCAAGCTGCAGCCAAGCTCTACAGCAACCCCTTGAACCCCATGGCGCAAACCCCCCTGGCTCAGCGCGTCTCAGCCGGTTACGCCCTGTTGCACCGCCTGGGCAAGGACTACGAAAAACCCGAGTTCGGCATCCGCACGGTCAAGGTCAACAAAACCGATGTGGCCATCCACGAGCGGGTCGAAATTGACAAACCATTTTGCGAGTTGCGCCGTTTCAAGCGTTTCTCGGACGACCCCGCGACTTTGACGATGCTCAAGGCCCAACCTGCGGTCTTGATCGTGGCCCCCTTGTCGGGCCACTACGCCACTTTGCTGCGCGACACCGTCAAGACCATGCTGCAAGACCACAAGGTCTACATCACCGACTGGAAGAACGCCCGCTTGGTGCCTTTGTCCGACGGTGAGTTCCACCTGGACGATTACATCAACTATGTGCAGGAATTCATCCGCCACCTGCAGGCCATCTACGGCCACTGCCATGTGGTGAGCGTTTGCCAGCCCACCGTGCCGGTGCTTGCCGCCGTGTCCTTGATGGCCAGCCGCGGCGAAAAGACGCCCTTGACCATGACCATGATGGGCGGCCCCATCGATGCGCGCAAGTCGCCCACTTCGGTGAACAACCTGGCCACCAACAAGAGCTTCGAGTGGTTCGAGAACAACGTGATCTACCGCGTGCCACCGTCCTTCCCGGGGGCGGGTCGCCGCGTGTACCCCGGCTTCTTGCAGTACACCGGTTTTGTGGCCATGAACCCCGACCGCCATGCCACCAGCCATTACGACTACTTCAAGGACCTGATCAAGGGGGATGATGCCAGCGCCGAAGCCCACCGCAAGTTCTATGACGAGTACAACGCCGTGCTCGACATGGACGCCGATTACTACCTGGAGACCATCCAGACCGTGTTCCAGGAATTCAAACTGGTCAACGGCACATGGGACGTGAAGGGCGTGGATGGCAAGATCGAGCGCGTGCGCCCACAAGACATCAAGACCACCGCCTTGCTGACCGTGGAAGGTGAGCTCGACGACATCTCCGGCTCGGGCCAGACCCGCGCAGCGCAAGACCTGTGCAGCGGTGTGCCCGCCAACGAACGCCTGCATCTGGAAGTCCCCGGCGCAGGCCATTACGGCATCTTCAGCGGCCGCCGCTGGCGCGACATCGTCTACCCGCAACTGGTCAAGTTCATCCTGAACCACCCGACCAAAACGGCCGCCAAAGGCTCGGTAACGGCCCAGCCCAAGGCAGTCAGTGCCGTGGCCAAGAAGGCAGTCCAGACCAAACCCGTACAAACGGTGGCCAAGACCGCCCTCAAGTCTGTGGTCAAAGCCACCAGCAAGGCCGCTGCAGCCACCCCACCCAGAGGCTCCATCCAAACCACCTGGGTCCAGCCCAAGAAAAAAGCCTGAGGCCCATGCCCGCTTTGCCAAGATCAGCGCCTGAGACCCAGGCGCTTTTTCTATTGCTGAACGACGCCCTGCCCCAAACGCAGTGCACGCGGTGCGGCTATCCCGACTGCGCCAGCTATGCCCAAGCCATGGCCAATGGTCAAGCGCCCATCAACCAATGCCCGCCGGGTGGACAAGCCGGTATCGAGCGCTTGGCTGCGCTGACGGGTCAGCCAGTGGAACCCCTCAACCCTGAGCATGGCATCGAACGCCCCCGCCATGTGGCCATCATCGATGAAGCCTGGTGCATCGGCTGCACGCTGTGCATCAAAGCCTGCCCGACCGACGCGATTTTGGGTGCCAACAAACTGATGCACACCGTGATCGAGCCCTGGTGCACGGGCTGCGAGCTGTGCATTCCGGTGTGCCCGGTGGACTGCATCGCGCTGGAGAACGTGACCGGCACGCAAACCGGCTGGGCTGCCTGGTCTGCGGAACAAGCCCACACCGCACGCGAGCGCTACACCTCACGCCAGCAACGCCTGATGCGCGAAGAAGCCGAGCACCAAAGGCAACTGCAAGCCAAAGCGGAGCACAAACTGGCCGATTTGACTGCGCACACCAAGGGCAGCGACAACGCACCCGAAGTGGACCGCAAACGCGCCATCATCGAGGCGGCGCTGGCCAAGGCCAAAGCCCGGCAGACCGGGGTCTGACGGGCTGCTGCGCCCGGTCTTAGCCATATTGATCGGTGGTCCATGCCTTCGTTTGTCATGGATACCCGCGTTCGCGGGTATGACAGATCCGGACCTTTAGGTCCAATTTCGTTCAGTGTGCGTGGGCCGCCAAAGCCGAAAAGGCCTTGACCACTTCGGGGGGGGCCTGCACCAGCTCGATCAACACGCCCTCGCCGCCAATCGGGAACTCGTCGTTCGCCTTGGGGTGCAAGAAGGTGATGTCAAAACCGGCCGCGCCCTTGCGGATGCCGCCGGGTGCAAAGCGCACACCTTGTGACGTGAGCCACTCGACCGCCACTGGCAGATCGTCGATCCACAGGCCAATGTGGTTGAGCGGCGTGGTGTGCACGGCGGGCTTTTTCTCGGGGTCCAGCGGCTGCATCAAATCGACCTCGACCTTGAAGGGGCCAGAACCGATGGCGCAGATGTCTTCGTCCACGTTCTCGCGTTCGCTTTGGAAGGTGCCGGTTACTTCCAGGCCGAACATGTCGACCCAGAGCTTTTGCAAGCGGGCCTTGTCAGGCCCGCCAATGGCGATCTGCTGGACGCCCAGCACCTTGAAGGGGCGTTGGGTGCTCATTTATTCAAACTCCACAATCATCTGGTCCACGGTGAGCGATTCGCCCTTGGCAGCGACCACTTTCTTGACCACACCGTCTTGCGCGGCAAACAGCACGTTTTCCATTTTCATGGCTTCGATCACGGCCACGCGCTCGCCCGCCTGCACCTTCTGGCCTGGCTGCACCGCCACGTCGACCAGCAAACCGGGCATGGGCGAGAGCACATAACGGCTCAGATCCGGCGGGGCCTTGTAAGGCATGAGCTTGTGCAGCTCGGCCATGCGGGGCGACATGACCAAGGCCTCGATGCGCGTGCCGTTGTGCTGCACCTGCAGGGCCAAGGGGTTCTTCAAGGTACCGCGCTCGACTTGCGCAGTGAAAGGTTGGCCGTTGCAGGTGCCTTCAATGCGGATGTCGTTCAGGCGCGAGTTGCTCTCCATGGCATAGGTTTTGCCGTCCACCGTGATCTGCGCCACGCCGGGTTTGCCCGGGAATTCGTCCACATGCACAGCCACATAGCGGTTCTGCCCGCCCTGCCCCAACTCGACCACCGCATAGTCCTGGCCGATCTTGACGTCGTAGCCGGGCAACTGACCGCTGAGGTTGGCGGCACGTTCGCGCGACTTGCGGCGCACAAAGGCGGCCAGTGCGGCCAGGAAGTCGTGGTCGTCGTGCGGCACGTCTTCGGCGCGGAAGCCCTTGCCGTACTGCTC
>JACCDY011195001.1_pt1 | contig 19435 bp, 16 predicted proteins | sample 7446391 | NCBI WGS metagenome assembly JACCDY01 (sample SAMN15323451, study PRJNA562643) | freshwater metagenome | isolation source: river surface water | place: USA:Blue River Watershed | collected 2017-08-18
GCCGATTTTTCCGGTGCGGGCAGAACCTTCGATGGCTTCAATCGCGCGCTCAACGTGTTCTGCGTCGACCGCAGCTTCGATCTTGACCTTTGGCAAGAAGTCAACCACGTACTCAGCACCGCGATACAACTCGGTATGGCCTTTCTGACGGCCGAAGCCCTTGACTTCAGTAACAGTAATACCTTGCACGCCAATTTGCGAGAGGGCCTCACGGACCTCGTCCAACTTGAACGGCTTGATGATGGCGGTGATGAGTTTCATGGTTGCTCCTAGAGAAGACAGTTAGCTTGGTTTAGAAGCTGTACTTGACGCCGACGACCACTGTGTCTTTGGCAGCGTTATAACCAGTGGTAGACAGTGCAGGGATGCCAGAACCGCCGCTTACGGTAATAGCTGTAACTGATGCGGTCAGGCCATTACCCAAATCTTTGTTAAGCGCGAGCGCGTAATCTGTGTAGCTATAAATCGCATAGTTTTTCACTTCTTGACGGCCCACATGTGGGACAACCGAATAGCCATTACCGATATCAAATGTCGCGCTCAAATCGATATAAGTGCTATTTTTGGAGTCAGCATTACCAAAGAGGTTTGAAAGTGCGTGCGAATATTTCAAAGTCGTTACACCGTAAGTTGCTGCGGCATAAACTTCATTTGTATTCGCATTAGTGGAGTAGTTGTTATTTGGATATTGGTAGCGCAACGCGCCAACGTCAAAGCCCAAACCAGCAGCTTCAAATTTATAACCACCGTAGATATCAAATTCAGATGAACCAGTTGAACCGCCCGTGTCTTTGATCCACTTGATGGTTGAACCCCAAACACCAGCATAAAACCCATTTGCATTCGCGTAATCCACACCACCTTGCAAAGCTGCGTCGCCTTTGGTTTGAGCCAGACCGCGGTAACGGTATTGGCTAACCACGCCCACGTTGTAGGTCACTTCTGGTGTGGCAGCGGCAGGCGCTGTTTGTGCAAAAGCTGCAGAAGATGTGGCCAAGAGGGCCAGTACGAGTTTGGACTTGAAGTTCATAGTTTTCTCCGTTGAAAAATAAAGAGGGATACACCTACTTAGCAGGGTCCGTGCCAGCGTGATTGTTTACAAAAGTGTTCGCTCTACGTGACCCACGACCCAAAGTGATGCAGTAGTCTGACTACCTCACCATTTTGATGCACTTCTTTGGTGCACTACTTCGTACTAATCGCCCCGCAATGGGGATAACCCTTGGAACTGGAAGTTGTATGTCTCTGGCGCTGATTCACAGCCGTGCGCTTTTGGGTTTGCAGGCACCGTCTGTCACTGTGGAGGTGCATTTGGCCAACGGCCTGCCCAGCTTCACGCTGGTGGGCTTGGCCGATACCGAGGTGAAAGAGGCGCGCGAGCGGGTGCGCTGCGCCATTCAAAACAGTGGTTTGGAGTTTCCTACTAATAAGAGGATCACGGTCAACCTTGCCCCTGCCGACTTGCCCAAAGACTCGGGTCGCTTTGACCTGCCCATTGCGCTGGGTGTGAACGAAAACGGTATTTGAGAATTAAGAAATTAAATTGCGAAACTTGTCTTCGCAAGTCCTGACAGAGCAGGGCACCTAAGTTCATAAGTCAAATGCACAAAGCACAATGCCGTCTTGCGACGGCATTGGCTCTGATACCAGAAAAGGCTTCACCGGCTTAGGTACCGTAGCTGAAGGTGCGGGAGTGGGATCTTTTTAGGTCTACAAGAAATTTTACCAGTTAAGGAGGTCTTCCGATAACCCTTTCTAAGCCAACCAGCAACGTAGTCTATAAATTAATTATTGCGTGTAGCATCTTGCGGAATGAAGAATCCTTCTGTAAGAACAATCAAGAAGAACCTTTCGCTCCCACCAGGACTCTGGCAACTATTCACATATGGGCGACTTAGTTCTTTACCCACAGCAAAACAGGCAATTTGGATCAACGCAGCGTTTCGTCGCGTGGGTCTTAATCAAAATAAAGAAGTGTCTGAATGGACAGACGAAGTCATCTGGCGTGAAGTGCCAGTTGGCGAGCTCGTCGCGTGGGAGGTCGGTTCACTTTTCGATGCTGATACTTTAACGGTAAGCATCCCACAACCCATTGGGCCACAAATTGAGAATGTAGAGTTACAAGTAGCGTTCACTGACGAAAATTGCAACCTAATCCGCAGGTATGTACGCGATAGGGATGGCAATTATTTATTTCGAAATTCACGTCTTCTTCCAGAGAATCCTGAGGCGAACACTTATTTTTTGCAGGTTAAGAGTGAAGCTGAAGCGCCATTACTTATCCCATGCACAACAGTTCTTCAATCGTTTTGGGGGCGTTCTAGTAATTTGGTTCATATGTTGCTGGACAGTCGATTTCTAGACTTCGACCGCTATGTCGTAAACATGGCTGAGAGCAATTTCAACATAGACACTCAACATGCCTATTTGTGGTTGAGGCAGTGGTCATTGGACACTGACGCAAAGTTTTTAGCCACGTTGGCCTTTAATAAAGAAGCCGTATTCCGTGGACAGGAAATTTCCAAAAGTCTTCAGGCCGCCATGGCGCTTGATAGCGGACAGCCACATCGCTGCATACGCGCACTTCCACCGCACAGTGATCTCGTGACGTTGAAGCTGAGTGGTTATAAGTTAAAAACAAAAGAAGGCCCTTTTTTCTATGTGCAACGCCTCATTGAAACCTCATACAGCCCACCGTTTTCCCAGCTTACCTACGACAGAGATAACGATGGTCGATCTAAGACAAATGCTTCAGGTCAAGGTGACGGAATCGAACCAAACCAGCGCAAACCAATAGAGCGAGAGCAACACAGCAAAATTTGCAACGAAGGCGCGTCCGAATTCAAACTTGAGCAAGATCATCCAAATTATCAAACCACGCTTGAGACGACAAATATTGGAAGATTTGATGCGGTCTATCCCGGCATATCTAAGCTACAAAGTAAGAAACTTCAGCAGCTCGAACTGCAATATGAGAACGTGGCGGAAGTAGAGGCTGTGCGCAAAAAACGCTGGAGTAAGCTCTCCACCCTACCTGGGGTCCGCCAGACATCAGCTGATGCGATTGGAACAACGCTAGCTTCTGGACAAGTTTTAAATGACCCAATTGATGCTTCAACTAAAGCGGCAGGTCCACCACTCGGTGACTTCTTGGCACAAGTATTACGACACGCACCTTTTGATTCAGACGACCTTCTACCTCTGGGCATCGCTTATATTGATATTCAGCCAGTTTTCCCGTGGAGGCCCTCATTTGCACATGGAGGCCGATGGCTGTTTTCTTTACCTGCTGAGTACTATGCTTTTCCTTGGGCATGGCTATACAGCGACCCTTGGCAACTAGAACGGAAGAGAGGTCTCTGTTTGAAAGTCACTTATTTCGATGCAGTAGATGCTGTAGTCGGGGTTGGTTACATGGCAGAAATAGAAGGACGTTTTACTAAAACACGAGCAAATAAAACCATCTCGACAGCTGGTGCCCCAACACAAGTTAAGGCTAATACAAACGATCTGAAGAACAGTAAAAATTCACCAATTCTGTTTATTTGGAGGAGGCCTACCGACAACGACCGCAGAATTGATCAAAACACATCGATCAGCGAAAAAGACCTACAACATCTCATCATTGAACTGATTCAAGAAAGCGGAACCTCTGCCACTGAAGCCGCAGCGAAAAGGGGTATTCGTTGTCAAGCTAAGCGTCATCGTACGGCCGAAGTACATCTGGGAAAACTGTTGTCAGAGCTGCTAATGCATGTCCAATACCTATGAATACTGCACTCTTTAGCAATCGATGGCTAGTCAAAATTGAGATTTGATCAAACAGCTTGGTGAAGCAACTCCACTTGTCCAGCCAACAACTTTGCGTTATTCGCTCTTTGGAAGTTTCCTGATTTCGAATGAGGTAAGACGGTACTGAAAATGTGAGGCATCTTGCTTCTGATGAACTAACTGGTGGCAGTCAGTACAAAGCGAAATTAGATCCAAATCGTTCTCACATCCCAATCGATCATATGTGATGTGATGAACGCACTCCGCCAAACTTTTACAAGCTTGCACTTGGCATTTGTAGTCATCTCTTCGCATGATTCGAGCTCGTGTATTCGACCATTCATCAGATGCGTAATATGTTCCGAAAGTCGTAGAGTCAATCACATTTATTTCACCTCTTGCAATTTTTTGACCTCTTTCTTCGTTGAACTTCCACCTTGCAGCTTGCATCTCATCTGCATATTTTGAAATCCACTCTGATACTGCGGCATTGATTCTTTTACCTTTCTCAACATCAAAGGCTGGAAGTTGTTGAATGTTTGTAACAGTCGCCTTTACAACCGCTGAGACGTGTTTTCCACAATGAACACATTGACTCACCACCGCAGAAGCTCCATTTTTATAAGTTCGAAGCGTCAGCTCTGTTTGTAAGTGGTCGCAGGTGAAGGGATCTATGGGGCGGGGATGTTTCGCAAGATATTCTTCTTTGAAGTCTATGGAATCAAATTCAGGCATTTCAATTGCAGGAGGAAGCTCAGCAAGCAATGCAGCCCTCTTTTCATACCAACTCACTGTCGCCGAGTTAAATGTTTCGCTTAATGTCACATCGACTTGAGGAAACAATGTCCAGTTAGCAAAATTAGCTTTACTATGGTGCTGAAGAATCGCACCACACACGAAACACTGGGTCACTATGTGATTCGAATCATTTTTTTGAACTTGTCGTCTTATCCCAGTTGTGGAATGTGAGCACTCTTTTCGTTCTGGTTTGGGATTTTTTTGGTTAAACGCCTTAATTTTTAAATCTCGATCAGACAAAAAAACATCGAATGCTCTCGGGGCAATCAATGTTTCATTTAGTAGCTCTGAATTTTTTTTACTCACCATAGCCAACGATTTTTGAATGTCTTCTATGGATTGCGCTTTTTTTCTTCTTTCGGCAAGCACCAAACGCAATGAATGCTCGCGCGTTTTTAATTCTCTCTGTTTCAGAAGATAAGCATCCAACGGATTGGCGTCAAATGGATAGGGCATTAGTTGTATCTCAGTTTGAAATTGCTGTTTGACGTGATTTATAACTGGGCGTCGTCGTGGCGGAACGGGTAATTCGAACAATGGCGTTTCTTGATGGGCGCAGGTTTCTTCAACACCGTCACGAAACTAAGGGAAGACATTGGCGCAGCGTACGCATCATGGCTAATCTGCATACCCTATGGGCTACTCTAGTAGGTAGCCACCATCGATATACCAGTCACTTCCCGCAAGGGCTTGATATAAGGCCGTTTGCCACGAGTTTTTAAATATCTCCGCGTGACCAGAAGCGATGACGGCGAGATGCTGCGCCACAGTCGATCGCCCCGCGACGGCATGAAGTCCTTTGAGGGTGAATCTCAGCGCGGCAAGCTCTGTAGCTGCCTCGATGGCAAACCTGGCTTTTAAGTCGAAGCTAATGAAGTGCCTCTCAACACGCATTCGGAGCGAATTGTTCCATTTCGTGGGTGGCTCGGCTCTGTAATCGAGTGTCAGCGGCGTTGTTTGTCGCACCGAAGCAAAAAGCCACTGCTCAGCAGACAACTCCTCGCTTTCAAAATAGGGGTGAATCGTCTGATCGCTCGCAGAATCTGCACGGCTAGTACCTTTGCCATGATTGCAATCTTTGCATGCTGGTACCAGATTTATGGGTACGATCGATAACCATGGGTAATCAGACTTATTGAGAACGTGATCCAAAGTCGTTGCTCGGCCGAAGCCACAAAATGGACACTTTCGCTGGGGCGAACTTATAACCAACTTGTCGTAGTGTTGCCGAGCTGCCTTAGACGCCGGAACCATTTGCGCAGAGTAGAGACTTTTTATGTCGCTCTTTGTAAGAGTGCCAAACAGGATTTCACTGTTCTTTTCACTTGATGAAGACAATTGATAAAGCGCATGGTTCTGAGCAGCGACTAAATAAGTTGACTCCGCATTGATGTATCGACTTTTTGCTTTTGCAAAGTCTGCCCGTTTGACAGCGCTTCCAACACCACTTACGCAATCTTCAAAAACAACAGCAGTCCCAACGACTGGAGGCTTTAAATTCCTCAAAAGCTCTCCCCTTCGTCAGTCGCCACAGGTTGAGATGCGACCAGAGCGCGCAGTAAGGCTTGTGCTTCGAAGCCCAAACGACCTTTGTATTCATGGACAATTTCGTCAAATGGTTTTCCTTGCTCAACGGCTTGCCGAAGCATGTCGTGAAATCCGGATCGGGTTACTTCCAGTCCGAAAATTTCTTGAGTAAGCACACCAACGTTTTCGCCAAAAGTTTCTAGCCGCGGCCTTGCAGTCGCACCCTCTGCTCTTGAACGCTCCATCGTCCACACACACGACTGCGGTACCTCTTGCACTACGACTGGTGAGTGCGTGGCGATGATCGCCACTCCGTTGCGATTGGTTAGAAGCTCCGAAAGTGCGCGCGTAAATGCTGATAGAAGAGGAGGATGCAAATGACTCTCAGGCTCATCCATCAACACTAAGGTCTTCTCGTCCACGGTATCCACAAGCCTCGTCATTGTCAGTAAAACAATCGCATGTCCGGAGCTCATACGCTCAAACAAACGTCTTGCCCGCCTTCTAACTTCGGAGTCCTCTTCAATGCCCGCGAGCAATGTCAAGCCCATTTCAGCAAAATTGTCGTCAGACTCTAGCCGTCTAATTGCAGCCAACCATCGCGCTTTTTTCGCATCCACACTAAAGCAAGAATCCAGGCTATCCAAGAAGTCCCGACATAGGCTATTGTGAGATTTCAAACTAACCTGCTCGACAGCTGACGTATTGGTATTCTTCATTCCGACATAGAAATACGCGACACCCTCGTTTCGGTTCGGCCTATCTTTCAGTGGTTTAAACGGATCGAAAGCACTGAAGGACACGGACACAACGGCACTAAAAAAATCTTCAGGTAGTTCATTCTCTCCAAACATTTCGTAGAGAAGGAATTTACCAGGCCCAGCTTCATCAGTACCCTTCTGCACAATTGACCTGGTCATATTGTTTAACAGCGTTGTCTTTCCGACGCCGTTTCTTCCGATCAAGACATGAATATTTGTAGGAGGCTTAGATTCGGGAACAACCTTGAACGTCAGGTCAATTTTTGCAGTTTTAACTGTCCCAGGATCTCTGTAAGCAAACTTGAACTCGGTCAATGGTGCGCCGCCATCCCACACGCGTTTGAATTGTTCGTGTATCGTAGATAGGCGAATGCTGCGGGTAAGCGAGGACTTAAAGACTTCCTCTGACTCAGCGCTACGCAATATCGTGAGGTCATGCACGACATCTCGCAAGGCCACGAGCAAATCTGTCCCAAATGGAATGCTCAGTTTATTGCGGATGGCTTTGTAATAATCAACGTCCTGTCCAAGTGAGAAAAACTTGTCGGAGAGCGCTTCGAGGGGCAAAGTTAGTTCTTCAGAGGTTCGACCTTCCGTTTGACCTTTGAAGCCGATCTTCACTGAGCCGCATTCAACCTTCGTACCAGCCTCGTCGAAGACTATTAGGGAGAACATCGTCTTGAACGAGTAGTCATCCCAATTGTCATTCTCCAAGACGGCAAGGCACTTAGGTGACGGACTTCTCGCTGCCGAATTAGATGAATAGACGATGCGAATCGGGAATGACATGCAACTCCAAGAATAAGTCGAGCGCCTCAAAGGTGGACGCTACAAAGCAGTTTATCGTTAAGGTCGAAAGCGAACGGTGCAGTCCGCAAGTCAAGCAGTTATCTTATGACAAGGTACAAAGTTGAATCAAGACGAACAACGTCATTTAAATTGTTGGAAGTTTCACTCTATTTATGGGCTCGTAAATTTTCTTGCAATAAACAACGCGTAGAAATGGACGGCGAAAGGCCATGGGTGGGCAGTCGTGCAAATTGATTAATGACCAATCGATCTTGAAGCCTTTGCAAAATGCAGTGATGTGATTTTTCGTCATGCGTCACTTTCTACGTAAACCATGACATTACAACAGCGTGATAAAGCTGAACCACAATTAGCTGCTTCATTCGAACTAGCATATACCTATGACACAATTTTTAAAAAACATATGGAACTGGCTTCTCTCTCGCCAAGTAAAGGAACGTCCAGTCAAGGATGCAGCCGAAAAGTTGCAAATGAGCATGCGTGTAACCGCAAAGTGCAGATACAACGCAGCCGTAAGAAACCAGAGACAGGGGAAGTTTGCGTTCTTTACAACAACGGTCCTGTCGCTTGGACTCATATTTATCCCGTTAATGCAGAACGCTGGGGTACCCTTGGCATACAGGTCCAACGTATTAAACATGATGCAAATATTTCTGGCTGTTGCAGTTCTGGTTTACTCGGTGGTAATCGGAACCGCTAGGTATGAGCATCGAGCTGAAAACCTCACAGAATGCGGTGACAAGCTAAAGGAACTTATCCGCACACTGGATAAAGATCGAGAAACAAAAAGTGTGTTTTCAAATGAAGACCTCGCAAAGGTGCAGGAACGCTATTCAGACATCGCCACGGATACAGAAAATCACACGCGGAGTGACTATCGGCTTGCAATGCTGGAAATGGATAATGACTACTTCATTACCGGCATTCCTCGGCTGTTTGAATATCTGTTTGCATACGCAGATCGTTTCACCGCCTATGTCGTTCCCATTTTGATGATCGCTTTTGAGGTCATCTTCATCACCGACATGATCGGCTTGACCAATGTTTTGGCCCCGTACTTTAACGGCACTACGGTTCACGTCATCGGGTAACTAGGCAATCGAGAGGGGCGGTTCAAAAGCACGCAGCCCCTGACTTTTCAATAGCCCGTACAGGAACCATCGTGTCATTCACTAAATCTTCTTTGAATCGCATCGAATCCTCAGCTACCGTTCAGCAGTTGTACGAAGGTCTATTGATCGCATTTCCAAAAGCAATACTTGAATCCGCTAGAGGGGATATCGAAGGGTTTCTGCGTATCGAAGGTGCAGCAACCGATAAAAGATCGCATGTTTTTTGGGACGCATCGCAAGGCTTACTTTATGCTGCTCTCTTCGAAGAGAACGAACATGATCCGAAGTTAACAGTAAGCCTTAAGCCTGTTAAACCTCCGCATGCGTTAGATATGAAGTTCGCGAACGCATACGTTCGAGTCTTCAATGAGGATGTTCGAGCAACGCCGTTGCTATTACGGCATCAGGAACTATGGGAAACCCTAGCGCTATCCAGACTTCCTCGAACGATCGCACGCCTCACTGCATTTAGCACTATGCCATTTCTCAGTTGGCTCACCGCCATGGAGGCAGCTACCCATTTGAGGTATGAAGGAGCACCATTTCGGCCTGTTGTCCTTATGTCAAAGCAACACGAGTGGATTTCAGAACCAGCCGGGGACGGATACGTGGCGTTCAAGAGTCCAATTGGCTTCGCAAGGGCACTCCTAGAAGAAAAGTGGATCCGAGCCATCTCAGAATCCAGTCACGTTGGACTGCACGGGCTAGGCCATTCCGGAGACATTGTCGGAGTCGTCTCGCTCCGATTTGACGCGGGAACCTCTATGGCGGAAGTCGTTCTTCCTACGGAGCTTCAACCGATTGCATCGCTGGTTCGCCCTGGAACGATGGCTTTCGTTTCCGCTTCAAATGGTGATCTCTACGTAGTGCTTCCTAGCGGAGCGGTTTTTGTCAAAAGTCAAGGTCGATGGCAATACCAGAACTTCGCCGCCTTTCAGACACTGCTAGCGGAGTACGTATCACCGGAATTTGCCAAACCAATTCTTCGATTGATGCTTGACTTGAGCTATTCGAGGAGTGGCGCGCTGTTTTCCATTCCCGCTAATTCCTCGGAGGTCGATGAACTCGTTCCTGATCACAAGCACTCTCAACGAGCAAACCTAGCGCTGCGAGCGTCTGTCACAGGTCTGAGCATTCATAGTCCCGAGCATCGCCGGATTCTGCTAGCAGCGGCTGCCGTCGATGGTGCGCTTGTTATTTCCAGTTCCGGCACAGTGTTAGATGTGGCTTGCATGATTGGTGATCCTGGAGAAGCTGCGCTACAACGTGCTGGATATTCGCAGCTTAGCCGCTTCCCAGGGGCGAGATCTACTGCTGCTTGGAATTCGAGCATATTTGGCCTCGGAATCAAAGTCTCGGAAGACGGACCGATTTCAGTCTTTTCAAGTGGGCAGCTGGTTGGTCAATTTGGGTGACGGGATCCAAAGGTGACCGTTGCTTGAAAGACCACTCTGACTGTCGGCGAGCGCGCTAACCATTTACTCAACCTGCGCATTGATTACAGTTCTATGAAATATTTAAAAATCAAATTCACGATTTAGCCCCTGTGCAACGTCTCCCCATATCCTGTTAGGTAGTGGGTGCCGACTGAAAAAAATGAGGTGATAAAGCGGTCTATTTGCATCATCACGAACCAGGGGCTTACGCTCACTAATGATGAAGCCCAGTTTTTCGATTAAGCCGCACCAATACTCGAAAAACGCTTCGTCCGCATCACCGCGGATAAAAGCAATTGGATCAATGTGATCGCGCCAACCTGGAGCTGCCGCATCAAAGCGTGCACGCTCTGGATTAAATTCCATCAGAACATTGCGGCGCAAATCCATCGTGCTGAAGTGAACAGCAAAATCGACCTTCGACAAGCGTGCTAATTTTTCAATGATGCTGAATGACAGGTATTGAAGGTTGTATGGATCTAGATAGACCAGCGACAAGGAGCTTTTTGGCAAAGCGGCAATGACCTGATCTACTACCGTCTCGGCAGGTCCTGCAAAAGATTTAACGTTTGCACCCAAAGCAGATAAGCGGCGTTCACAAGCAGACGCGCGTTCAGCATCAAGATCTCCCACAAAACAATCCGTAAAACTGGCTTGATCAAGTTTGGAATGCAGCCATGCAATTTGTGCTCCACCATGTCGGGTCCGGTCTTCGCCTTTCACTTGAATACGGCCTGGACCACAAAATAGATCTATGTAAACACGCCGCGGATATTTCTTTCTAGCTTGACGTGTTCCCTCAACATATTTAGCCAGATAAGTGTGCTTTTCATTTGGAACCCAAGCACCGACCCCCGATTTGTCACGCCCTCGTTCGATAGCAAGGTCTGGATATTTGTCTATGTCATCAGCCAAACGAAACGCCATGTTTGCCGCCTTTCTAATCTCAAATCATGTAAACAATCTGATTTGCTTTGAATGCTGAACAACATCTGTATCGGACATGTACCGAGCCTTCCGTACAGTGCGCTTATCAGCAGATGTCACGTGGATTTCTTTTTCTTGAACTAATATTGCCAAGACTTCTTTGTACATGCCGGCAGTTGCGGGTGAGCCGTTGCATGTGTCTGAAAAAATTTCACCAAAAGTTTTGGGCTTATCGAATTTGTAGATACGTGCCGCTAGTTGTTCCAACAAAGCTTTGCTGGACTCATGGTGTGCGACATCATCAAAGCGAAATCCGCCTGTGAACTCTTGTCTGAAGCCCATAGTATGTGGGGCTAACATGTCTAATCCAGGGCCACCATAGTGCATGAAGTGATTGTGATGTTTCCAATGCACCTGCTTCATCACATCTTGAGCGCGGTGATGCTGAGACAAATGGACAAGCCAATATTCACCATGCCCACTGCCTTCACCCCTGATAAAAAACGGAGTGAAAAACCGCGCACCGCATTCGGTTACCAGCGCTTGATATAGGGCTCCTTGGATAAATCGACGCCAATCTGCTTCGTTATCCTTTATGGAATCAATAGACCGCCCATCTAAACAAGATTGGAGGTCAATCTGCAACGTTTGCTCAATTTTCGATGCCAGCTCGTCATTGGTATATGTTGCAAATGACGACACATGAAATGTCAGGACAACCTCATTGCCATGCGCACCGTACAAAATTTTGCGAATGAGTGGTGCGGGCACATCTGTATACCCATACTGGTCTAGGAAAAAGATAGCCTTTGATGTACGGGGCGTGTGCCGCTTTATTAGTTGCAGGACCTCGTCTGAAGCAAGCCCAAATTCATTTCTAATGAGGTGGATCGATGTTCCAATCTTTGCACCATATCCATGATCTTTAAGTACGGTCTCTAAGTGCAGAATCGCCGTCGCATCTGCGTCCACAAATACGTACTGGACATCCAGAACAATTGGCTTAGTGCGTTTTTGGTTAATGAGGAATTCGGCTTCTTGGACAGCTTGCAGCATGCGAAGTGGTGAGCCGAGAGCTTCTGCTCCTGTTTTCTTAAGCTTATAAAGACCACCACCGCAAAAACCATCAACAAGCGTGATGCGAAAAACATCACGCCCTGGCGCGTTGAGAGTTCTTTGCCCAAAATAACGTTTCAAGTAATCAACTAAAACGCTGTGCTTAGTCAGACTATGCTCGTCCAGTTCGGCTGGGCCATCTGTCCAGTCGTAGTGTTTTTTTGCCAAACACACTCCCCCTTTTAATCGCTTTTGTTAGGCACGCAATATGGACTTTGGGAATTGATCCCATTGCCGCCCTCCGAGAATGCGTCCGGCTTTTCCTTTTCCGACGGCGGCAAGCATTACCTCCGTACCGTCTTGTCTCACAACATGTATTGGTGTGCGAGGTGTCATTACGTCGGAAGCCAAGTCAGCTGGAGCCCAATGACCCCACTGTTTGAAATGAAACGGAACACGCGCTTTTGTGCATTGTTTACGTAGCGCATCTGGCCATAACGGTTCCATAGGGCGTGATCCGGCACCCGACTCACCTCCGGCGATTACCCAATCAACACGGACACCTTTTTCATTCTTGATGAGGTATTGGGCTATATCCACAGGCCCAAGTAGGGGTTCACATGAGAGAAAACGAACCGAAGGCGTCTTGAATTTCAGAAGATACTTAATGCGCTTATCGGCAGAATCTTGATTCTCAACAGTGGTACCAAGCCATACATTAGATGGCAGTTCGTATCCCTTGGGTAACAACTTCTGGACAAGATGAATACGCTTAGTAAGCAACAGCCAATCTAAATGCGGCGTTTGCTCAATTAACGCCAGCAAACGCGCTCGCGGTGCTATCAAATCCGGACGGTTTTCAAATACATCTGCCATTGAGGCACAGAACACTCGCCGACGTTCCCCAGCTTCGCTGGCCTCACGATTCCAACGTAGCGGCTCTTTCCAATGAGCATCGGTAAAAAACCGTCGTTCAGTTTTTGGTCCCCAGACATCAGCGCCTAAACGCTTGGCCCAAGTCTCAGCGTAGCAATGATCGCAAGCAGCCGAAACTTTCACACATCCCCACCATGGGTTAAATGTGTGATGTGTCCATTCAATTCTTGAGTCTTTTCCCATATTCTTCCTCTTATCATTTTGTCATCTAATTTCGTACATTTGCTGACAGCGGCACCGTATCTGCTTAAATAGTCTTGAGACTCGTGCGCTGGAGCGTGTTCGCATGCCCAAAAGTTTGCACAGTTGCTTAGCTGTTGGATTCGGTTCGGTGCGCAATAAAAACATTGCTGCATTTTCGACCTCAAGGTCTGATGGAGAGTAAAAAGACTTGTCCAAATTAGCCTTGACAGGCTGCCACAGCCAGTAGGGTATGCGAGATTCTTTTTCCAACGCATATTTGTGGAGAACACTGGAAGACAAATTTGCGGCTTTGAAGACTTGCATAGCAGCATGCGGCCAGTTTTCTAATAGCTTTGCCAGAAGCTCAAAAACATGGTGCCGACGATCCCACTCACACCGTTCAATCCCACCATAGCGAGACATCTTTTCAAAGTTAGGTCTCGGCACCTTGCCTCGCAAAATGCTGATCGTTTCTCCTGCGACCGCGTCATCCTCTAAAAAGGACATCAGTAGATGTAGTCCTTCGAAAAATGCGATGCTATGCACACAGCGCCCAGCAATCGAAATCCACCCGCGATCTAAAGTTGCTAGTAACAGTCTTTGAAACTCTATGAGCTCTGGTCGCTCCTGAGTCACCGAAATCTGAACAAGTGACCTCAAACATTCTGCGCACTGCGCCAAGGTTTGCGAGCTATTGAACATCGACCGACCAATGCCCAAACGATGGGGACGGATTGGTGCTTTACATTTTGGACACCGATCTAAAAGTAGACAGCCATGCCAATCACAGGCAACACTGAATGCCAAACGCCAACTGCGCCTGAAATAGGGCACCTCATCCTGCTCCAAACATCTAGCGCAATACTGAAGACCGAAATAGCGTCGCTTTCTTCCAGAATCAGCAAGATGTAAAACTTGTCGCCAGACACCATGAGCAGGTCGCCTCATCCACAGTTGCCCCTCATAGGCCGATAGATATGTTTTATCCACAAGGGCTGGATCAATGCCAACAAGCGCAGCTAGCGCACGTCCACCGTCACCCCAGACGCCTCTGTCAGGATCTCCAGAAAACATCTGTCTGTGCCGTCCCGTCAGTAATCCGCAAAGCTGGTTGACACGCAACCCATTAACCGTAGCAACCCGCGTGACCCAAGAGGAAAATAACTCATCAACCTGCGGCCTAATTGGCACAGGGAGCTGGACTGTTCTTGACACCGAAGCTAGATGGGGAACTGATGGCGACGTGTAGGGTGTACCCATCCGATCCTCTTCAAGTTTTTGGGTGACAGATCATCGAGCGTGATGCATTCCGACCCATTTCGAATGGATGCCTCTGCCAACATCAGTAGCAAGTTCATCATGTAGCCTATAACGCCATCACTTTCATCAAGAATTCTTTGCCCTATATCTGGGTGTGCCAAATTAGAGGCTTTTTTCAAGCCGATGGCCTTTTCAATTGAAGCCAACAGTCTTGTGAATTCGCTGCCTAACTTCCAACGCGGTAAGAAGACGGGTTCAAAACGATTTGCAACCTGCTCGTCAGATTGCAACAAGTTCAAAGCCTCGGGTACAGCAGCAATGACCATTGGAATTTGTAGTTCATTTCCAAGAAATTTCAATGCGTTGAGCAATTTGCGTTGTTTCACAGGGGTCCCTGCCTGAAAAAAACCAAACTCATCAATCAAGATGATGCGCGTTTGTAAATTCCTCAGAATTACGCTGACACGACGGAGTTTTGCCTCCGCAGGCTCGCGCTCAGAACCAACCGAGTCCGCAAATAACTCTGTCAGCATTCGTCGATAAAGCCGCCCTTCATCAGGTTCAGGCGGAGCTTGAAACAAAAAAACAGGACGCGTAGGCGAACTATTGATATCGAAGTCCTGTTGAAGTTGAGGTGAATTCCGGCGTAAGAAATTTCGCAAGATCATTGTCTTGCCGTTATTTGAGTTTCCAATCAGCGCGATGTTCGGCACTCTGTGTGTCTGAGGATGGCGCATCAGCTGCTCCATTTGTTCGCGGATTTGAATAGCAAGCCCATATCCAATCCACAAAGGCTGTTTTAGCGCCTGAATTCTGACCTCTGGATCATCGAATTGATTCATGATTAGTACCGTTCAATCTCGTCAAACCCATCCTGGACAGTTTTCACATCTAAATCATGTTGGATTTCGATGTAAGCAGGTACTGATGGCTTTGTTGAATCAACAAGTAGCACAGGTTGAGGTGATTCTTTTCGGCGTAAACCACGTTTGGCGGCATGACTTCTGCGCACCTTTGTAGTTTTTTGTTGCTCTTTAACTTCAATTTCACGCATCGCATCAAACGCCCGAAATATCTCTGATTCATTGACTGACGCACGACCTTGATCTGCTAAAAATTTGCGCACAGCCCGCAACTCCCACAAGCTCATAAGTGGATGAGATCGATCTCGATACGGAATTTTGAAATGAGTTTTGGCGTCGGGATCGTAAAAGTAGAGGTAACTAATATCCCTAGGGTCTCGTCTAAAAATAAATTTTCTGCCTTTGGTTGGGGCCTTGGGGTCCTTTGCTCCAACCCAACGGCGCAACACATCTGCCGCATAAGTGATGTGATCAATTTTTACGCCATAGGATTGAATCGTTCCATCAAACATCGGTAGGAAATCGAGACGCAAACGCTGCTCATCTGGGATGTACTCAACTAGCCCTGGAAATGGCGCCTCCTCTGTCCCAAGGAATGCCTTTGTATATTTGCGCAAAGGCGGTTCCTGCAATGCCGTATGAACTCGCTGGTGATACACGCCGAGGAATAAGTGAGCAATCCATTTCTCAAAGCTTTGCAAAGTAAACGTTGCTCTTTTGGCTGAGTCGTAATCACCTTTTTCTAAATGATTGGAAAAAGTAGCGCCGTCTAAGGTCTTGATTTCCTCAGCAAACGTACCCATCAAGCGCTCAATATGGCCCCCATAACGGGGTGTTGCGACCTTGCGGTAATGCAAATCAATTCCGTATTCCTGACAAGCGCGATCTAGCGTGAGGCTGTGAAACTCCTTCGCGTTATCTAAATGAATGATTCGCGGCTTGCCAACACAAGGGTAGTCATAGTTGACGCCCAAGGCGGCCATCATGGCTGACTTCGGCAGGATGGCATTAGCAATACAGATGCCTGTCCCCAACATGCCTGGTGGATCAAAGGATATGTACCAGCCGACAATCATGCGACTGTAAACATCGATAGCTACCGTTATCCAAGGACGTCCGATGGAGACTCGATGCTCCGAATCCACCAGTTCAATATCAACTAAGGTATGGTCAATTTGGATTACGGAATAGGGGCGTGTGACATTGGGCACCGTTCCGTTTATGAGATTGAGCTTGTCTGCAGCCGCCTTTCCGTGCCGTTTTTTGGCGACATCTTTAGGGCTAATACGACTGGCTCTAGCAACCAATGTAGGCAGACTTGGTGGCTTGACATTCGCATTGCGGCATCGCCTAGTCACTTCTCGATGTGCTTTTGCATAAGATCGCTTTTGCGGCGTCAACCAGTATTCAGCAATGACGTCAGCAACTATTGCTTCAACAACATCGGTAAGCCGAGATTTACCTGCATCTGAACGAGGTTTTCGAACGATGCTGGACATGACGCGTCCTTCGCGAAATTCTTTTATCCAACGATATATGGTGGCTGGGCTTACCTCAGCACTCGCTGCTGCCACTTGAATCGCATCAACACCACATTTATCCAAGTCTATGAGCGGCTTGATGATCAAGTATTTTGTCTGAGCCTCTTGAAACTGCTTCTCCGACAAACTCGCTAAGTCTGGACGCGACGCTCTAAATGACGATGACTTTGATCGTAGCTCGGTCAGTTCGACTAAGCGCTCCGCGCCCGTGGACATCTCTCTAATACGAATCTGATTGGGCGACTCGAAAGAGGAAACAACATATGTACCGAGCTCATCGATAGAGACGATGGCACCTGGCGTTACATCAACGATACCAGTCATATTCTTTGGTCATCCATTTTGCGCGTGAGTGTTTGAGCATCCTCGACCAAACCGTGGTGTCAAGGGTAAGCGGCTCAATGAGATCTGCCTGTAGATCCCCTGTGCGTAACTTGTTCCAAACCCAAGGTACGAGATATGCCTGCTCCATGATTTCTGTTGTTAGCGAATTAAGTATTTCTCGTGGCGTTGTAGCTCGATCAGTGGGAATGGCTTGAGTAACAGAAGCTTGACGTTCATACTGATTCGGAGATAGGTGGCTGCTGCTGGCTAAATGTTTAAGGTCATAGTCAAGCAGAAAACGTACGTTTTTGACAAATGCAGGACGTAACTGACGCTCAGTCAAAACTTTAAATGGCACGAACGTCCCTTCTAAAGATTGCTTTATTCCACGGACCTTTGCTCGGTATTCAGGCCACATCTCCTTGAGAACTTGATAAGGTTTGACTTCAAAGATAGTTGACCGCAAATGCCTTTGATCACTCAGGCATTCCATCGGATGAAATTTGACAAGCACATCAGGTGTGTATCGACGGTACTGCCCACTAGGTGTGCGCCAAGGAATCACGACCGGTTGCTCTTTGTATTTTTCTACTCGCCAGTCAAAATCTAAAACGCAGAAAAAATCGTATTCCAGTAGCGACTCAGCTCGAGCAGTGAGGAGACCTCCCTTGGCTGTTGAACGTCTCAAAGTTGTGCTGTAAGGGTTCTCTTGCACAACATGCTCATGACCGCTACTCATGTGGATTACCCCCAAGCTTCCCAATGGGAAAGCTGGCTGTGGAGAAGCTTTAGATCGGAGTCCATTCGTAATTCTCATTTAAATCCTTGTGTTTCTCAAATAAAGTTTTTGATGACACTGGGCATCTTGGCGGCGAATGATCAGCTCGACATTGCGGCCCTCACACAGCACGAATTTGCAGGCGAGTTGTCGCTGTCGGGCGAACTGCGGCCCGTGCGGGGTGCGCTGGCCATGGGGCTGGCTTTGCGCGGCGCGGGCGTGCGCACACGGTTGGTGTTGCCACCTGTCAGCGCAGAAGAAGCTGCCTTGGTGCCCACTGCCGAGGTGTACCGCGCCCAACACCTAAGCGATGTGGTGGCGCACTTTGCCAAGCCCGAGGTGAAAGGCTTGGTGGCCCAACGCGAAGAAGCCACCACACACAAGGTACACACGACCGATGGCTGGTGCCGCATTGAAGCGCCAGCCTTGCACACCGCAACCGTCACACACGGACCCGACTTGTCCGATGTCAAAGGCCAAGCTGGCCCACGCCGCGCCCTAGAGATTGCAGCGGCGGGCGGGCACTCTCTTTTATTAGTAGGCCCGCCAGGCACTGGCAAGTCGATGCTGGCGCAACGCTTTGCCGCTTTGTTGCCCGACATGACCTTGGATGAGTCATTAGAGAGCGCCGCCATTGCCAGCCTAGCGGGCCGGTTTGAATTGAGCCAATGGATGCAGCGCCCTACGCGCAGCCCGCACCACACAGCCACCTCGGTGGCGCTGGTGGGTGGCGGCACGCCGCCACGCCCGGGTGAAATTTCGTTAGCGCACAACGGGGTGCTGTTTTTAGATGAGTTGGCCGAGGTCAAGCGCAGTGCGCTCGAAGCTTTGCGCGAACCGCTGGAGAACGGTCACATCACCATCTCACGCGCTGCGACGCAAGCGAAGTTTCCTGCACGTTTCCAATTGATTGCCGCCATGAACCCGTGTCCGTGTGGCTATTTGGGCTCTACGCTCAAAGCCTGTCGCTGCACGCCCGACCAAGTGGCGCGTTACCAAGGCAAGCTCAGCGGCCCGTTGCTAGACCGCATTGATATACAAGTGGAGGTGCCCACACTGGCAGCGGATGTGCTGATGCACGCCACGCGTGGAGAGTCGACCGACACGGTGCGTGCGCGTTGCTTGGCAGCGCACGCCAAAGCACTGGCTCGGCAAGGCACAGTCAACCAAGCCCTACAAGGCCAAGCGCTAGAAGCACACATGCACCTAGATGCAGCAGCGGCCGCGTTTTTACAAAACGCAGCCACCAAGCTGGGCTGGTCTAGCCGCAGCACACACCGTGCGTTGCGCGTGGCACGCACCATTGCTGACCTTGCCGACAGTGCCACCGTAGAAGTGGCGCATGTGGCCGA
>JACCDY010301022.1_pt1 | contig 19428 bp, 11 predicted proteins | sample 7446391 | NCBI WGS metagenome assembly JACCDY01 (sample SAMN15323451, study PRJNA562643) | freshwater metagenome | isolation source: river surface water | place: USA:Blue River Watershed | collected 2017-08-18
GGTTTTGATTGGGACGGGGACGGCGATATCGACCTGCTGAGCGGGAACACCGCGGGCTACGTGGGCTTCTTCGAGAATCTCAGCGGCGCCGGGGTGGGTAAACCGAAGTTCGCGGCCCCGGTACTACTGGCGGTCGACGGCCAGCCGTTGCGGATCATGGCCGGCGAGAACGGCAGCATCCAAGGGCCGGCTGAGGCGAAGTGGGGCTACACGACCTTCACGGTGGCGGATTGGGACGGCGATGGCCGACCGGACCTGGTGTTGAACTCGATCCTCGGGGAGGTCGTCTGGTATCGGAATATCGGCACCCGCCGCGCACCGCAACTCGCCGCCGCCCAGCCGATCGAGGTCGAGTGGGAGGGCGCGCAGCCGACGCTCGCCTGGGGCTGGAAAAAGCCGTCGGGCAAGGCCTTGCTGACGCAGTGGCGCACGACCCCGCTTGCCATCGATTGGAACAAGGACGGGCTCACCGACCTCGTGATGCTGGACCAGCAAGGCTACCTGGCGTATTTCGAGCGCGCCCAGGTGGACGGACGTCTCGTGTTGAAGTCGCCCCGCCGGGCGTTCTGCGATGAGCAGGGGCAGCCGCTCCAGTTGAGCAAGGGCAAGGCCGGCGCGAGCGGTCGGCGCAAACTCTGCGTGGTCGACTGGGATGGCGACGGCAAACTCGACCTGCTCCTGAATTCCACCAGCGCCAATCTCCTGCGGCAGGTCGAGGGGCCAGCGGGCACCTGGCGTTTCCGGGACGAAGGCCCGCTCGTGAAGCAGAACATCGAAGGTCATGACGTCAGCCCGGCCGTGGTCGATTTCGACGCCGACGGCGTCCCGGATTTCGTCGGCGGGGCCGAGGATGGTCGCTTCTACTTCCTGAAGAACCCTCGTTCCGCCCGCTGACATGCATCGCCGAGACTTCCTCGGAGCCTCCGTGCTCGCCCTGACCGCCGCGCTCCTGCGCGCGGAGCCCGCCGGCCGACGCCTGACCGTCGCGGTCATCGGGCATACGGGGCAGGGTAATTATGGCCACGGGGAAGACCTGGTCTGGCTCAAGGTACCGCGGACGACGGTGGTCGCCGTCGCTGACGCGGACCCGGAGGGGCGGGCGGCCGAGGCGCGGAAACTCGGCGGGGTGAGGGCCTTCGCGGATTACATGACCATGCTGACCGAGGTCCGGCCCGAGCTGGTCGCGATCTGCCCGCGCCACGTCCATGAACACCATGCGATGATCGTGGCGGCCATCGCCGCCGGCGTGAAGGGCATCTATGTCGAGAAGCCTTTCGTGCGCACCTTGGCGGAAGCCGACGAGGTGGTGAAGCTCTGCGCGGAGAAGGGCGTGAAACTCGCCATCGCCCATCGCAACCGTTATCACCCCGTCCTCGACGTCGTGAAGCGGCTGGTCGCGGCGAGTGAGATCGGTGAACTCACGGAAGTCCGCGTGCGCGGCAAGCAGGACCAGCGCGGCGGCGGACTGGATCTCTGGGTCCTCGGCGGCCACGGTTTCAACCTGGCGACCCTCTTCACCGGTCCGGCCGTCTCCTGCGAGGCGACCATCCTCGTCGAGGGACGTCCCGCGACGAAGGCCGACGTCCATCCGGGCGACGAGGGGGTGGGGCCGATCGTCGGTGATGAGATCCGGGCGCGTTATGAGACGAAGAGCGGCGTCCCTTTATATTTTGATTCCAAGCAAGGCAGCGGGACCAAGGGCATGCCGTTCGGCGCGCGGTTGATCGGCGCCAAGGGGGTGATCTCCCTGCAGGTGGATGAGGAGCCGTTGGCAATCCTCGAGCGCGATGGCCGAAAGACCCCGATCACCACCGCCGGTCTCGGTCAGGCCGAGCCGATGACGGACATCAAGCTTCTCAACGGCGGGCACCTCGGCGCGGTGCGTGACCTGCTGGCGGCGATCGATGAAAAACGCGAGCCCCTCTGCGGACCCCTCGCCGGCCGGGAGACCGTCGAGCTGACCCTGGCCGTATTCGCGTCCTTCGCCGCGGGCGGCCGCAAGGTCGCGCTGCCGCTGGTCGACCGCGGGCACCCGCTGCGCTGAGCTCAGCGCGGCTCCGGCCCTGGACGGCGCTTACTTCGGTTTCCCGGGGCGCGGCTCCTCCCCCCAGTTGTTGCGTGCCGGCCCCGGCCAGGGATCGACGAAACTCGTGGCCGCCCAATCGTTCCACTGTTGGATCAGCAAGCCGGCGACTGCTTTGTTGATGCCGATCAGGTTGCGTTGCTCCGTGCGATCTTCCTCGAGGTTGTAGAGTTCCCACTCGCCTTTCAGTTTCATCACCGCTTTCCACGGGCCGCTCCGCACCGCGCGGTTGCCTTCGTGTTCCCAGAAGATCGGCTTCACGCGGTGAAGCGGATCGCCGGCGAAGGCCGGACGGAGGCTGATCCCTTCCATCGGCAGGATGCGATGGCCGGCAAAAGTCGCCGGGTAGGTCGCGCCGGACAGGTCGACCGCCGTGGCCATCACGTCGATCAGGTGGGCCGGCTGCGTCGCGAGCTTGCCGTGGCGGTCGGCGGGGATGCCTTTCGGCCAGTGGGCGATGAGCGGCGAGCTGATGCCCCCCTCGTGCGTGAAGTGCTTGTAGCGTCGGAAGGGCGTGTTGTTGAGCGTCGCCCAGCTCATCCCGAGGAACACCCGCGAGTTCGCCGAGCCGATCTCCTCGCCCTGCGTGATGCCGCGCGGCCCGCCCTCGGCGTTGCCGCCGTTGTCGCTGAGGAAGAGGATGAGCGTGTCGTCGAGCATCCCGCGCTCCTTGAGTCCGGTGACCACCCGGCCCACGCTCTGGTCGACGCAGTCGAGCATCGCGGCATAGGTCGCCATCATGTGGTCGAAGCGGTCCTGTTCCTCGGGGGATAGCGTCTCCCAGGCCGCGACCTCCGCGGGGCGCGGGGAGAGGGGCCAGCGGGCGTCGACCACCCCAAGTTCGATCTGCCGGGCATGGCGAGCGGCCCGGAGTTTGTCCCAGCCAGCCTTGTATTTGCCGCGGTATTTGGCGATCACCTCCGCGGGTGCCTTCAGCGGGAAGTGCGGCGCGCCGTGGGCGAAGTAGAGGAAGAACGGCTTCTGCTGCTGCTTGGCGTCGTCGACGAATCGCAGGGCCCAGTCCGTGAACAGGAACGTCGAATACCATTCGCCCGTGCCGAGCTTCGGATCTTCCGCCGCCGTCTCGACGCCGTCGAGGTAGACGAATTCCGTACCCGGCATATGTTTTTCGCGCGGGAAATACAGTTCGCCGAAGCGGGTGGTCGCCGTGCGTTGGAAGCCCTTGTTCCAAGGCGTCGTCCCTGCCTGCTGTCCGAGGTGCCATTTGCCGACCATCGACGTGTGGTAGCCGGCGGACCCGAGGACTTGCGCGATCGTCACCGCCCGGTCGTGGAGCCGGCCATGGGTGCCGAGCGATTCCGGACGGCGCAGGCCGTCAAGATGTCCCATCCCGGCCTGATGCGGGTAGAGGCCGGTCAGCAGGGACGCCCGGGTCGTGCTGCAACGGGCGGTGTTGTAGAACTGCGTGAACCGGACGCCGTGCTTCGCGAGTCCATCGAGGTTCGGCGTCGGGATCTCGCCGCCGTAGCAGCCGAGGTCGGACCACCCCATGTCATCGACCATGATGACCAGGATGTTGGGTTGGCCGGCCGGCAGGGGCAGGCCGGCCAGCAGGGCAAACAGTAGCGCTAGGAATCGCATGGGCGAGAGGATGTGCCGTCGGCCAGACCGGGCAATCCTGAGATAAGTCCTGGTTCAGCGAACGGTCGCTCCGCAGACCAGTTCGAGGATGCGCGGGATGCTGTAGTTCTCGTAAGCCCCGTTCTTGGGCGCGACGGGCGGGGTCGTGTGCGTGCCGAAGTTATCGGCCGGCTGCGGGAGGCGCGTCAGGTCGGGGTTCCACTGCCCGTCCTTGCCGCCCAACTTGTAGATCACCAGGTCGAGGGACGGCACGATGTAGAGGCAGAAGCCATTGGCTCCCGTCTTGTAGAAGGCGTCGCGCGGCGCCCCGAGGATCTGGCCGGCCTGGTTATGCTCGAACTGCAGGCTGAAGGGAAAATGCGGGTTGTAGGGCGAGGCTTGTCGGCAAAGCTTGAGGTAATCGGCCGGGACCAGCTGCCGGTCTTGCCAGCGGCCGCCTTGGGCGAGGCAGTAGCCGAACCGCAAGGTGTCGGTGGCCCGGAGCGCGATCGAGCCGGCGCCGTTGGCGTGCGCCATCGTGACCTCGCCGCGGTAGAGACAGTAGCCCCAGGGCCCCCAGCCCATCGGTTGCGCGAACTTCTCGTCGATGTAGGCCGGCAGTTCCTGGCCGGTGACGCGACGCAGCACCATCGATGCGATGTGCGGGGCGGGGGACGAGTAGGAATAGCCTTCGCCGGGGCCCGCCCAGAGGGGCGTGCGCAAGGAGGAGCCGTCGACGTCGCGGATATCCTGGCCCTTGGACGGTTTCAGCGGCTGCGTCACGCCGCGCACGACCGCCGAAGGAGCGGCGCCCTCGCCGTTGTGCCCGGAAGTCATGCAGAGCAGGTGCCCGAGGCGGATATCGGCCTCGCGTGGGTCGCGCAGCGGGAAGGCTTCGGGCAGGAATTCCCGGGTGTAGACCTTGGTGTCGAGCCCGTCGGGCAGCTTGGCCTTGAACTCCTGCAACATGAGCCCGCAGGCGATGCTCGTGAAAGCCTTGCCCGTGGAGGCCATGTCCGGGTTGGCGTTGCGGTGGGCCTTGCCGTAATAACGTTCCAGGACCAGGTAGCCCTTGCTCACCACCAGCAACCCGCCGTTATCCGCGTTGGAACGCTCCGCGGCGCGGGCCGCCACTTCCAGCCGCTCAAGGTCGATGCCCGCCAACGCCCGGGCCTCGGCGGCGTCCTTGGTCGTCCGCCAGCCTCCTTGGCTGTCGGGCGGAGGGAAGTAAGTCGCGGCGGGGAGGGCGAGCGGGAGGAGGAGGGAAAGGAGGCGCATGATGAATCAAGAGGGCTAGGGCCGGGGTTCGGGCTGGGGCTGGGAGCAGGACTGTAGATAAATAAATCGCCGAGATGAGTTTAAAGTCGAGTCCAAGCCCAAGCCCTGGCCCCGGCCCAAGCCCCATTACTCTGGCAACCTGTGCGGTCCTGGTTTGTCTATGGGTGACCCCGATGCGTGCGCTCATCGTCTTTCTTATGACCTGGCTGGCCGTGCCGGCGGCCGAGCCGTTGTTCGAGCGGGACAACCTGGTGGCGTGGTGCATCGTGCCGTTCGACGCCAAGAAGCGCGGGCCGGAGGAGCGGGCGGAGATGCTCGCGCGTCTGGGGCTCCGTCGTTTCGTCTACGACTACCGCGCCGAGCATGTGCCGCAGTGGGACGCCGAACTGGCGGCCTTGAAGAAGCACGGGATCAAACTCGAGGGGTGGTGGTTCCCGACGGTCCTGAACGACGAGGCCAAAGCCGCGCTCGCGCTTTTTCGCCGGCATGACGTCCGCCCGCGGCTCTGGGTCATGGGGCAGGGTGGCCCGGTCGCCGTCAAGGATGCGGCCGACCAGCGGGCCCGCGTCGTCGCCGAGGTCGCCCGACTCCGGCCGATCTGCGAGGCGGGCGCGGCCCAGGGCTGCGAGGTCGCCCTCTATAACCATGGCGGTTGGTTCGGTCGCCCGGAGAACCTGGTCGCCGTGGTCGAGGCGCTGCGCGCCGAAGGGGTCCGCAACGTGGGCATCGTCTACAACCTGCACCACGCCCATGACGTCATCGAGCGATTCGATAAGTTCCTGCCGCAACTGCTCCCCTACCTGCTCTGCCTGAACCTCAACGGGATGGACGCGGATGGCGAGGCCGCGGGACGTAAGATCAAGCCCTTGGGGTCGGGGCACCTGGATCTGGCCTTGCTGCGGCAGATCCGCGCGAGCGGTTACCGCGGGCCGATCGGGATCCTCAACCACACGGACGCCGATGCGGAAGGCCGGTTGCAGGATAATCTCGAGGGGCTGGCTTGGTTGACGGCGCAGCTGGACGAGCCGGTCGCTCCGCCCGCGCCGCGTTACCGCACCTGGAGGGAGCCGGCCGCGAAAGGTCGGCTCGCCGGCGCCCAGGCCGTGCCTTCGCTGTCGCCGGAGTTCGGTTCGGCCTTGGCGGGTGGTCTGGTGTTCCCGGGTAAGCCGGAGTTTCATGCGTGGCCGATCACGGTGGAATGCCGGGCCCGCCTCGACGGTAAGGCCGGCTACAACGTGCTCATCGCCTGCAATCACAAACCCGAGTTCGGGCACTGGGAGTTCAAGACCGACCCCCGTACCGGCGCCTTCGGCTTGTACCTCCCCGGGCGGGGTGGCGAGTTTCCGACGGGGCGTCCGGTGGTCGATGGCAAGTGGCACGACTACGCGGCGACGATCGGGGTCGACCGGGTGCGCGTCTGGATCGACGGGGAGCTCGTGCTGGACCGACCGTTGCCGTCCGAGACGAAGCGTCCGGCCGCGAAGACGGAGCAGCTGGCGGTTGGTCGGCTCGTCGATGGTTCGATCGGTTGTGACGGCGTCATCGACGATGTGCGGATCTCCCGCGGCGAAGGCGCGCCGGTTCGTTCCACGGGGCCGCGCACGAGCGGGGGGCCGACTTTGGGCCTATGGTCTTTTGAGGAGCCTTTCGCGGCCGCTCCGGTCGCGGCGGAGTTCCGCCCGGCCAAGCCGCCGCTGCATCCCGGGGAGACGCGTCTCTGGAAGGCTTTCGTCAATCGCGACCGCATCTACGATTTCTACGCGAAGCAGGCGGCGGCTTTTCGCGGCACCGCGCCGACGCTGCTGCCGGAGTATCCCGGACTCGATGGCGGACTCTACGGCCATCAAGGCAATCAGAACGACCAGGTGACGTGGCGCGACCGGCGCTGGGAGCAGGCAGATAAAGGGTCGTTGTTCTCCGGCGTCTTCCGCGGCGAGGGGCTGACGGTCCCGAAGGCGGTCTGCGTCCACGAACGCGACCGCAGCGCGTGCTTCGATCCGACGACGCTGTCCTTCCCGCTGGAGTGGAAGGGCGGGTTCGTGCGGCTGGGCGAGATACGCCACGGCTTCAACGACGGCGGGCGTCTACTCGGTGAGGTCGTGCGGCGCGGCTCCCCCGGCGTGCCTGCCCCGGACGGCGTCTACCATGGTTTCTACCGCCATGGGTCGCAGACGGTCTTCAGTTATTCCGTCGGCGGTCGCGAGTTCCTCGCCACGGCGTGGGACGGACCGCAGGAACCTGCGAAGCTCGCGCACCTGACCAAGGGCGGGCCGACGCAATGGCCGACCTGGATCGAGACGAAGGGTTCGGTCGGACAGGGCAAACCGTTCGCCACGGACACGATCCCCGTGCCCTTCGCCAATCCCTATGGCGCGCTGATGTTCCTCTCCGGGCTCGACTTCCTGCCTGATGGCACCGCGGCGGTCTGCACGATGACGGGTGAGGTCTGGCTCGTGCGCGGTCTCGACGCGGAACTGCGACAGGTGCGCTGGAAGCGTTTCGCCACGGGGCTGCACCAGCCGCTGGGCGTCAAGGTCATCGGGGGCCGGGTGCACGTGCTCGGTCGCGATCAGGTGACGCGTCTGCATGACCTGAACGGCGACGACGAAGCGGACTTCTACGAGTGCGTGACGAACGGGTATGCGACGTCCCAGGGCGGCCACGATTACGTCATCGGCCTCGAGGCCGATGCCCAGGGTCGCTTCTACACGTCCTCGGGCAACCAAGGCATGCTGCGGCTGAGCGGGCGCCAGGGCGTCGAGGTGCTGGCGACCGGGTTGCGCAATCCGAACGGCACCGGTTTCTCGCCGGACGACCGGTTCTTCACCTCGAGCCTGCAGGAAGGCAACTGGACCCCGGCCTCCGCGATCGTGCAGGTCGAACTGGGCAAGGACGAGGGCGCGCATTTCGGTTACGGCGGTCCGAAGGGCGGGCAGTCCCCGAAGCCGCCTTTGCTGTACCTTCCTCGTGGGGAGGATAACTCCAGCGCCGGGCAGGTCTTCCTCGGGGACGCCGCCTGGCCGGCCCTCCGCGGGGCCGGGAACCTGGTCCACCTCTCCTTCGGCGCCGGCGCCGCGCTGATGGTCACTCGCCAGCAGGTCGGCGGACAGTGGCAGGGGGCGGCGCAACGGATCGCCGCGGATTTCCTGTCGGGCTCGCAGCAAGGCCGGTTCAACCCCAAGGACGGCCATCTCTATGTCACCGGTATCGCCGGCTGGCAGACCTACACCACGGATGACGGTTGCTTCCAGCGACTCCGGCATGTCGGCGGCACGCCTGTGCTCGTCGCGCATGAGGTCCGGGACAACGGGGTGTGGCTACGTTTCGATGCGGCGTTGGACGGCCGGTCCGCCGGTCGCGCCGCCGGGCATTTCGCGCAGACCTGGAATTACCGCTACGCCGCCGCCTATGGTTCGCCCGAGTTCTCCGTCGCTCACCCCGGCGTCGTGGGGCACGACGTGCTGGAGGTCCGCAGCGCGCACGTGCTCGGGGATGGGCGCGAGCTCTTCGTCGAGATCCCGCAGCTCACCGTCGCGCATCAGGTCCACCTCAACCTGGCGCTCGTCCCGGGCCGCAACACCGACATCTTCCTGACGGCCCATGCCTTGGCGGAGCCCTTCAAGGAGTTCCCGGGCTACGCGGCCATCCCCAAGCAAGCCCATGCGCACGCCAGCCTGGCGGTGAACGCCGGCGCCGCCGGCATGATGCGCCCGGTCCGCTGGGAGACGGAAGTCTGCGGCAATCCCCCGCAGGAGCTCACCCTCGAGACCGCGACCGGCCTGCAGTTCGCGCAGAGGGAGCTCCGCGTGAAGGCCGGCCGCGGGGTCGCGCTCACCGTCGTGAACCCCGATTCGATGCCGCATAACTGGGTGCTGACCAAGCCGGACGCCTTGGAGGCGGTGTCGTTGCTCTCCGCCAGGATGGCGGCTGAGCCGGACGCCTACTCGCGTCATTACGTGCCCGACTCGCCGGATATCCTTTGCCATACGCGTCTCCTTGACGCGGGTAAGCGGACGACGGTCTACTTCAACGCCCCCCGGACCCCGGGCCGTTACCCGTACCTTTGCACTTTCCCCGGCCACGCGCAGATCATGCGCGGCGTGCTGATCGTCGAGTAAGACCATGTTCGGCCCGCTCTCCGGATACCTCTCCGCGCTTTCCTCGGCCTACCAGGCCAAGGGCGGTCGGGGTCCGCTCTTCCGCGAGGCGGAGGCCGCGGAACTCGAGGCCGCTCAGGTCGCGCGGGTGATTCCGGCCGCGAAAGGGGCGATCGCCGCCGCCCGCGACGCGCTCGTCGAATCGACCGTGACGGCCGTGGCCGCCGCGGCCCCGGTCGATGCCTTGGCGGATTTCGGCGCGCGGATCGGGCCGCTCCAGGCCGCGGGATTTCGCACCGTGGCTGAACTCCGGGGGCAGGGTCTGTCCTCCTTGATGGCCCGCGAAGGTATCGGCGAAGTCACCGCCGCCGCGGCGGTCTCCGCCACCCAGGCCTTCCTCGATGACGCGCGGTCCGCGGTGCGGGTCATGCCGGATCCGGATGAGCGTCGCCCGGGCGATGCCGCTTTGTTGCTCGCGGTGGCGCGTTACGAGATCCTGCTCCGCGAATTTCCCGCCCGCGCCGAAGGGGTCGAGCGTCGACGTCAGTCTCTCCGGCGGGAGGTGGCCTTGTTCCGGGACGGCACCGTCCCCGGCGAGCATTTCTTCTCCGCGGCCAAGCGCGCCGCCCATGCCGCGCATGAGACGACGCTCCGTTCCGAGGCCACCGGGTTGCTGGCCGAAGCCCGCCTGCTCAACCGCTACGCGCGCGACCTGGTGGTCGATGAGCCCGAGGTCTGGCGCCGGTACGGCGAGAACGCCGCCGGCTTCATCGCGCTCATCGAAGGCGCGGGCGCAGGGTCGCCTGGTCCGGCGCTCCAACCCGTCGCCCCGGCGGATCAGCGCGGCGGTCTCCCGGCCGAGATCGCCGATGCGGTCGAGGCCACGCAGCTGGACCTCTCCCTGCTCACCGCGACGCTCCGTCGCTACCAGCTGTTCGGCACGCAGTACCTCATCCACCAGCGGCGCGCCCTGCTCGGGGATGACATGGGGCTCGGCAAGACCGTGCAGGTGCTCGCGGCCATGTGTCACCTCGCCGCCCAAGGGAAGCGCCACTGCTTCGTCGTGGCCCCCAACGCGGTGCTCATCAACTGGGAACGCGAGGTCCGTAAGCACACCAAACTCGGGGCCATCGTCATCCACGGTTTCGACCGCGACGACGAACTGGACCAATGGCGGCGGGAGGGCGGGGTCGCCATCACGACCTTCGCGACGCTCGGCAAGCTGGTCGACCGGATCGGACCCGTCGACCTTGTCGCGGTCGACGAGGCGCACTCCGTCAAGAACCCCGAAGCCCAGCGCAGCCAGGCCGTCGCCCGCTTGGCGGCCAGCGCCGAATTCGTCACGTTCCTCACCGGCACGGCGTTGGAGAACCGCCTGGAGGAACTGCAATACCTCGTCCTCACGGTGCAACCCGGGCTCAAGGAGTCCCTCGGCGGCCTCTTGCGACAAGCGCGCCCCAAGCCTGTCGAGGTCCGTCTGAAGCTCGCCCCCGTTTACCTGCGGCGTACCCAGAAGGACGTGCTCAAGGAGTTGCCCGACCTCCAGGAGGTCGACGAAGTCATCCCGCTCGAGCCGGCGGACCGCGAGGCCTACGCCAAGGCGCCCATGAACCTGATGCAGAAGCGGCTCGCGGCGACCATCGGGGCCGGCGACCGGCAGGCCGCCAAGTATGACCGCCTCCGCGACCTCCTCGGCCATTACCGGGAGGAAGGGCGCAAGGTCGTGCTCTTCTCCTTCTTCCGCCAGGTGCTGGATGACGTCGGCCTCATCGCCGGCGACCACGACCGCATCGACGGCGACCTCTCCGCCGAGCAGCGGCAGGCGGTCATCGATCGTTTCACCGCCCGCACCGGCTTCGGCCTCATCGTCCTGCAGATCGAGGCGGGCGGCGTTGGCATCAACCTCCAGTCGGCCCAGGTCGTCATCCTCATGGAGCCGCAATTCAAGCCCTCCACCGAACGCCAGGCCGTCGCGCGCGTCCGCCGGATGGGGCAGACGCGTAAGGTCATCGCGCACCGCTTCATCGCCGCGCGCACGATCGACGAGCACCTGGTCCTGCTGATCAAGCAGAAGGCCCAGCTGTTCGAGGACTATGCCCAGCAAAGCGCGGTGAAGGCCGCCAGCGCGATGGCCGTGGACGGCGGCGGCTTGGTGGCCCCGGCGGCCGCCGAATTGCAAAGGCTGATTGAGGAGGAAGGGAAGGCGTAGGGGAGGGCTAGGGCTTGGGATAGGGGTAGGGAAAGGGACAGGGACGGGGGAGAGCGGGGAGAAGGGTCAAACGGGTTGCCAGAGGGTGGTTGGGTTGACTAGGGGAAGGGGATGCGTCTCCCCTCGCTGCTTGCTTCGCTCGTCGCCTTTTCCGCTTTCGCCGCGGAGTCTCCGCAGGTTTCCCTGCGGCCTGGCGAGGGGGCTCTCGAGGTGCTGGTCGACGGCAAGGTCGTCGCGGCCTACCTGACGGCGAACGACGTCTCCACCCCGGCCCGGGCCAACGAGACCTACAAACCTTACCTGCGCGTCGTCGATCCGGTCGATGGTCAGGCCATCACCAAGGGGCCCGGCGGCACGTACACGCATCACCGCGGGATCTTCTTCGGCTGGATGCGCGTCGGTCTCGAGGGCCAGAAGCTCGACCTCTGGTCGATGGGGTCGGGTCGTCAGGTGCACACGGGTTTCAAGCAGCAGACCGCCGAGCGCGGGCTGGCGCGACTCGTCTCGACCATCGAGTGGAGCGATAAGAAGGGACGGCTCATCCTTTCGGAAGAGCGGACGCTCGAACTCTCGCCGCTCGCGGCCCCTGGTTTTCTCCGGGTTGATTTCCTGACGACCGTGAAGGCCGAGGCCGGTGACCTTGCGCTCGAAGCCGACCCCGAGCACGGCGGCGTGCACTACCGCGCCCCGCAGGAGGTCACCGCCGCCAAGACGGCTTATTTTTTCCCGGTCGCCAAACCGCTCCCGCACAAAGATGTCGACTACCCGTGGGTCGGCATGACCTACGCCCTCGGCGAGAAGACTTTCGGCGTCGTGGAGATCGACCACCCGGCCAACCCGCGCGGGACCCGCTGGTCCGCCTATCGAGACTACGCGCGATTCGGGGCTTACCCGCGCGCCAACCTCAAGAAGGGCGAAACCCTTTCGCTGAAGTATCGCTTCCTGGTCGCCCGCGGTGGCTTGGTCGCGACCGAGGTCATCCAAGCCGAGCAGGCCGCCTTCACGGGTGTGAAGCCTGAGCCCGTGACCGTGACCGAGCTCAAGGCTGAGGTGACGGCTAAGGGGAAGAAGTAAGGGCTGGGGACAGGGCTAGGGCCGGGGACAGGGCTAGGGCCGGGGCGAGGGCTAGGGACAGGGGCAAGAGCAATCACTGCCTAAAGGATAACAGATAGCCGACCCCTTTTCTGTCCCTGACCCGGTCTTGTTGATGGATTCTCCAAGCCCAGGCCCTATCCCTAGCCCGGGCCCTACCCCTAGGGTGAAACCTCTGGTCTTAACCCGGGGTTAATCTTAGTGTGAACCCCTTCATGCGCCTCCTAGTCCTTTGCGTGGTCGCCTTTGGTCTTTGCGTCTTGCCGCCAGCTTTCGCCGCCAAGGGTGACAAGAAAGCCGCCAAGGCCAACGAGACCGCCGCCCCCGCGGTGCCCGCCCCGAAGGTGGCTCCGGTCGCCGTGGCCCCGATCCCGCCGCTGGACGCGATCTGGCATACCTGGCGCGACAACCAAGGGCGCAGCGTCGACGCGATGTTCTGCGCCCTGACCGGTCCGTTCCTGACCCTCCAAGGTCGCGACGGCAAGGTCTACCATTTCAACGGCAACGTCCTATGCGCCGAGGACATCGAGTTCGCCCGGCAGTGCGCCGCCAAGGCCAAGTCAGGCACCTTCGGCCAGAACACCGTCGCGGTCGCCGCGGCCGAGATCGACCGCGTGGTCGGCGCCGTGCTCGCCAAGCATGGCCAGCAACCGAACCCGCTCACGTCCGACGAGCAGTTCCTCAAGCGGCTCTACGTCGACGCCATCGGCCGCATCCCGACCGCCGCGGAGGCGCAGGCGTTCCTCGCCGACCGCTCGCCCGACAAGCGCGCCAAGCTCATCGACCAGCTCGTATACTCGCCCGGGTACTCGATGCAGATGTTCAACTGGATGGCCGACCTGCTCCGCGTGAAGGATACCTTCAACAAGGGCGTGCCCGCCTTCACCTTCGAGGACTGGCTGAAGGCCCGCCTCGCCGCCAACGCGCCGTGGGACAAGCTGGTCATGGAGATGCTGACCGCCGATGGCCGCCTGTGCGACAACGGCGCCGCGGGCTTCCTGCTGTTCGACGCCGAGATGCCGCTGGACGGAGTCTCGAACCTGCTCACCACCTTCCTCGGCACCAACATGGCGTGCGCGCAATGCCACGATCACCCGCTCGCCGACTGGAAGCAGCGTGACTTCTACCAGCTCGCGGCGTTCTTCGGGGCCACCGACCAGAAGGACGAGTCGATGCTCGCCCAGCTCCGCCGGACCGTGGGCAAGGATGACTCCCTGCCCAAGGCCGTCGTCAAACGCATCGGCGACGTCAATGCCTACCGTCTTGAGGACACCGGCGCGCAGAAACTCACCTTCCCCAAGGACTACAAGTACAAGGACGCCAAGCCTGGTTCGCCCGTGAGCCCGGTGCTGATCACCTGGGACAAGGCCGACGCCGGCCTGCCGATCTACCAGGTCGGCGCGAAGACGCCCGCCCAGCTCCGAGATGGTTTCGCCGCCTGGCTGACCAGCCCGCAGAACCCGCGCTTCGCCACCAACATCGCCAACCGGCTCTGGAAGAAGAACCTCGGTCTGGCCGTGCTCGAGCCGGTCAACGATGTCGACGACCTGACGCAGGCGTTCAGCCCCGAGCTGCTCGCCCACCTGACCACGGTGATGAAGTCCGCCCGTTTCGACCTGCGCGAGTTCCAGCGCGTGATCTACAATTCCCGCACCTACCAGGCCGTCGCGAATCCCACGCCCGACCTCGCCAAGGGGCCTTACCTCTTCAGCGGTCCGATCGTCCGCCGCTTCACCGCCGAGCAGGCCTGGGATAGCCTGGTGGTCGCTTCCGTCGGCGCTTCCGTCGACAACGTGCTGCTGCGTCGCGGCGACGACATGAAGCTGATGGCGCTGCCGAAGGGCCCGATCACGGCCGTGGCGGTGCACCGCGTCTACGATACGATCAAGGAGGCCGGGCTTCTGAAGGGGGGCAATGGCGGCAAGAAGACCGCTGGCGGCAGCATGGCCGGGCTCGCCTCCGGTTACGACGGGGAGAAGCCGCAGACCCGGAACGGTCTGCTCCTTGCCCGGGCGAGCGAGCTGCCGCAGCCCTCGCCGGAGAACCACTTCCTGCGCGTCTTCGGCCAGGGGGACCGGCTCCTCGCCGATTCGGCCACGTCCGACGGCAGCGTGCCCCAGGTGCTCCAGATGATGAACGGCGCCGTCGGCCGCACCGTGTCGGACGCCAAGGCCACGGCCGTCGCCGCCGCGGCCGGCTTGTCCAGCCGCGAAGCCCAGGTCGATTCCCTCTACCTTTCCTTCCTTTCCCGCCACCCCCGCCCCGACGAGTCGTCCAAGGCCGTGAAGGCCATGGCCGCCGGCCTGACGCCGGCGGACCTGGCCTGGGTCCTGGCGAACACCCGCGAATTCCTCTTCCTCCCATGAGCCGAAACCTCCCCTCCGACCAGCTCCGCGACCCGCTCGCCCGCCGCTCGTTCATCGAACGTTGCGCCAAGGTCTCCTTCGGCCTGTCCGTCCTGCCGTTCTTCAACCAGCTCGCGGCTGCGGCCGACGCCGCCCCCGGCTCCGCGCCCAACGCCGGTCTGCCGGGCTTCGGCAAGGCCAAGCGCGTGATCTTCATCCAGCTTGCCGGCGGGATGTCGCACATCGATACCTTCGACCCCAAGGAAGGGGGTAGCAAGGGGCCCGGCGCGACGATCTCCACCAAGGCCGGCTTTCAGCTGACCGACTACCTGCCGGAGACCGCGAAGGTCGCCGGTCGCATCGCCGTGATCCGCAACATGACCGCCAAGGTCGGCGTGCACGCCTCGGCTTCCTACCTGATGCGCACCGGCTTCGAGCAGCGCGGCACCGTGCAGCACCCGATGTTGGGCGCGTGGGCCCAGCACTTCCTGGGCGCGAGCAGCAAGACCCTGCCGTCGACGGTCTGCGTCGGCCGTCCGTCCAACCATGGCAATGGCTGGTTCCCCGCCGCTTACTCCCCGCTCCCGATCCTCTCGCCGAACGACGGTCTCCAGAATATCAAGGGCCTCGCCGACGCCGACACCCAGTCCCGCCGCCTCGACCTGCTCGCCCAGCTCAACGGCAGCTTCGCCGGCGCGCCGACCGACGAGAACGTCAAGGCCTACAATGAATTCTACGAGTCCACGTTCCAGCTCATGAAGAGCAAGGACCTGGCCGCCTTCGACCTTGCCGCCGAGTCGGCCGCGACCAAGGCCCGGTTCGGGACTTCCAAGTTCGGCCAAGGCTGCCTGCTGGCCCGTCGCCTGGTCGAGCACGGCGTCCGCTTTGTCGAGGTCTCCCATGGCGGCTGGGATATGCACGCCACCCTCGACACCCGCATGAAGGACGTCGGCGCCGAATTCGACCGCGGCTACGCCGCCCTGATCCAGGACCTCGAGGCCAAGGGCCTGCTCGACTCCACCTTGGTGGTCGTCGCCACCGAGTTCGGCCGGAAGCCCGACTTCTCCGGCGGCGGCCGCGGTCACCACCCGCTGGTCTTCTCCACCGTCCTCGCTGGCGGCGGCGTCAAACGCGGTTACGTGCACGGCGCCAGCGACGCCAAGGGCTACGCTCCCGATGGCGAAGGGGTCTCGCCGGGTTCGCTCCACGCCACCATCGCGCACGCTGCCGGTCTGCCCGTCCAGACGGACATCATCACGCCGGCCGGTCGCCCGATGCAGGTCGGCAACAAGGCCAAGCCGGTGACGGCGTTGTTCGCCTGATTTCAGATTCGCCCGGCGCCTGAGCCAGGCTAGCATCGTCTCATGATTCGCCCCTTCCTCTGGCTCGCCGGCAGCGCCCTCCTGTCCGCCGCGGAGCCTGCGCGCCGCGATGTGACCTTCCTGTCCACCTCGGATCCGCATTACCGGCAGGTCGACCATCCGCAGGGACATCATAACGACCTCAACGCCACCACGATCGCCGAGATGAACGGCATCACGAAGGTCGAGTGGCCGGCCAAGCTCGGCGGCGGACCTATCGCCCGGCCGCGCGCGGTGCTTTCGCTGGGGGACCTGATCGACAACGGTGACACCAAGGTCGCCGGTCGCATCATCGGTCGCGAGCAGTTCGCCCTCTATGCCGCCGACTTCGGGGTTTTTCCCGGGGAGGCGCGACTCGCTTACCCGACGATGGAATGCTGGGGTAATCACGATGGTCCGCCGGTCGGCAAGGAGAAGAGCGGTTTCAGCATGCAGGCCGAGCTCATCGCCCGCAACCGGCTCCGCAAGGAGAAGGGGGCGATCCTGAACTTGTCCGCCAACGGCCTGCACACGTCCTGGGACTGGGATGATGTCCATTTCGTGCAGCTCGGCCTGTACCCCGCCGATACGCAGCACGCCGCCATCAAGTACAACCGGGTCTGGCATGATCCGCAGGCCGCGCTCACCTTCCTGCGGGAGGACCTCGCGACCCACGTCGGCAAATCCCGCCGCCCGGTCGTGCTGATGAGCCATTGCGGCTTCGATACCGACTGGTGGCATCCGGAGGACTGGGCCGCGGCTTATGCGGTGGCCAAGGACTATAACATCGCGCTCTACCTCTATGGTCATACCGGGACCGGCCTGAAGGCCTGGGCGCCGGCGGGGGAAACCCGCAAGTGGGATTGCATCAACGATGGCCACACCGACATCGGTTTCTTCGTGGTGCAGATCGTGGGCGATCGCCTCCGGGCGGCCTACCGCTCGAAGTCCGGGCTCAAGGTCACCAAAGGAAAGCCGGGCGAGCCGGCGAAGCACGAGTGGGCGGGCGGCTGGGAGTGGCGTTTTCTGTTGGATAAGAAAATCGGCGAGTGAGTTCTGCTCAGGTTGTTTACCTTATTATTTCCTGAGGTAAACCAAGGCGAGCCGTGGCTTGTTGCCCGAGCCTCTGAAGTTAACTTCTTAGGCCATGCGCTTCTTACGACGACTCTGGTGTCGTTGGGTCCGGTCAGATTTCTGGGTTTGGCGGCGTCTCCGTGAAACGCGTTGGCTTTGCCGGGCCTTATGCCGCGATAACGAAGCCCTGCGGCTCAGGGTGCGGCAGTTGGAGGCCGAGCGGGCGGCGATGGGGCAGGCCGACTACTGGTTCCGGCGCTGGGACGAACTGCGTCAGCGGCCGGCCTACTTCGCCCAGGATACCGCCTTGGCCCGGGCGCATACCGAGCGCGAGCATGCGCAGAGGGAGTTGCGGTCCCTCCGTCAGATCGTCGCGGGGCGACCCGCCCAACGTCGGGAGGACCGCGGCCCGGAGTCGGATCCTTCCGCGGACGTCCTGCCCAAACGAGGCCCTTGAGCCTGCCGCAGGTTACTTGGCCGTGGTCTCGACCAGTTGGGATGGGGCGACGGTCAGTTTCGCGCGGTGACGTTCGACGGCGGCGATGATGCGAGCGAGTTGCTCGGGATGCTGGGCGGCGACATCGTGGGACTCCGAAGGATCGACCTCGAGGTTGAAGAGCAGGGGAGGTTCGTGCGTCACGACCTTCGGGTCGCCGTAGGAACCTTGGGTCTGGAAATGGGCCTTCCACGGTCCCAGTCGGGCCGCGAAGAGCCGGGTGCCTCGGTAGTAGCAGAAGACCTCGCGCTCCAGCGGCTTGGACTCGAGCAGGAAAGGGGAGAGGTCGGCCCCGTCCATCGGCCGGTCGGCCGGGAGCTCGGCCCCGGCGAGCCGGGTGAAGGTCGGAAACAGGTCCAGCGTGGAAGCCACCTGGCTCGTCACCCCGGGCTTGATCCGGCCGGGCCACCAGACGATGCCCGGCACGCGCATCCCCCCTTCCCAGGTGCTTCCTTTGCCGTCGCGCAACAGGCCGGCGCTGCCGCCCGTCTCGGCTCCCATCCAGGTCCACGGGCCATTGTCGCTGGTGAAGACCACCAGCGTGTCCTCGGCGAGCCCTTGGTCCCGCAGGGCTTGCAGCACCATGCCGACGGCGTCGTCGAGTTCCGCCACGACATCACCGTAGATGCCCCGGGCGCTGGACCCTTGGAAGCGCTCCGAAGCGAACAAGGGCGTATGCGGGAACGTATGGGGGAGGTAGAGGAAGAACGGTTTATCCTTGTGCGCGCCGATGAACTTCACGGCTTCCTCAGCGTAACGACGGGTCAGCCGCGTCTGGTCCGTGCGCGGTTCCAGAAGTTCGCGCCCACGGTAGAGGGCGGCGTTCCACCATGTGGGATCCTGCGCGACCAGGGCGTTGGCCTTCTTCGGCTTCGGCTGGTCCGACGGGTTCATGTCGTTCGAATGCATCAGCCCGAAGTGGAAATCGAAACCATGGTCGAGCGGGTGGTGCTGCGGCCGGTCGTTCGCCCAGGCGCCGAGGTGCCACTTGCCGATGAGGCCGGTGGCGTAGCCCGCGGCCTTGAGGTGTTCGGCCAAGGTGATTTCCGACGTCGGCAGGCCCCCGGTCGAGGTCGCGCGCAGCACGCGGAACTGGTCATGGGCCATGCCCGAGCGGACGGGGTAACGTCCGGTCAGCAGCGCGGCCCGGCTGGGCGTGCAGACCTCCGCCGCCGAGTAGAACTGCGTGAACCGCAAGCCCTCGGTCGCCATCCGGTCGAGGTGCGGCGTCCGGATCGTGGGATGGCCGTAGCACCCCAGATCCCCGTAGCCGAGGTCGTCGGCGAGGATGATGATGAGGTTGGGCTTGCCGGTGGCGGCGACCAGCGGGGAGGCCAGGAGCAAACTGAGCAGCAGGGTGCGCATGGAGGCAGGAAGCCGGTGCGGCGTCCCATGGCAAAACGTTTTCGCCGCCGCCCCGGGAAGCGGCTTGAAAACACCGTTCAATCTGGGAGTTTCGGCAAGCCCCCCCCATGCGTCCCGTCTTGCCCGCCCTCCTGGTCTTCGCCGTCGTCATTGCCGCCGAGGACAAACCCTACGTCCCGGATTTCACCCCGCAACCTCCGGTCAAGGCGCTGACTCCGGAGGAGGAGCTTAAGACCATCGAGCTCCCCGAAGGGTATCGTCTCGAACTCGTGCTCAGCGAGCGCGATGGCATCCGCGAACCGGCGAACCTGACCTTTGATGGTAACGGCCGCATGTACATCGCCGAACTGCGCACGTACATGCAGGATATTGACGGCAAGAACGAGCACGACCCCCTCGGCGTCGTCTCGCGGCACGAGAGCACGAAGCGCGACGGCAAGTTCGACAAGCACGTCCTCTTCCGCGACA
>JACCDY011187898.1_pt1 | contig 19424 bp, 16 predicted proteins | sample 7446391 | NCBI WGS metagenome assembly JACCDY01 (sample SAMN15323451, study PRJNA562643) | freshwater metagenome | isolation source: river surface water | place: USA:Blue River Watershed | collected 2017-08-18
AAATTACTAAATGATAGTTTAGTAAACAATAATGAATTTAAAAATAAATTTGATAAACTTAAAATTGATTTTGACATGATTAATAGCAAATTAAATTCATATTCTGATTATGAAACCAAATTTGAAAATGTAAGTAAAGAAATAAATTCTTTAAATAATGTTAAAAAACAGTTAGAAAATGAAATTAAACAACTTAAAACACAAATTCAAAATAAATCTAATTCTAATGAACAAAATATTAAAGAAATAAATTCTTTAAATAATATTAAAAAACAATTAGAAAATGAAATTAAACAACTAAAAACACAAATGCAAAATGAGTCTAATTCTAATGAACAAAATATTAAAGAACTTAAAGAACTTAATATCCAAATACTAAATCAAAATTTAATTATTACAGATAACAATAAAATAATTCAGGATCTAAGAAGCGACATTGAAAAATTTAAATTATCTGAATCCAAATATAGAAAAGAAATTGAAAATACAAATAATAAATTGGGTCCAAAAGATAATCAAATTAATCAATTAACTGATACAATTGTAGAATTAACTAGAAAGATTAATTCTATGGAAAATGCACTATTGGTTGGTCAAAATAAAAAGTCGAGAAAATATACAAATAATAATCATCAAAACAATTATCATGATAATAATCAAAATAGACAATATAATAATAATTTTAGACAAAGGTTTAATAATTTAGCTGTACCATCTGATAATAATAATAGTTATTATGCGGTGTCTTCAATGGGTATGCATTGTAATTATGATAATTATGATAATTATGACAATTATGATAACTATATAAATTTTAATGGTTTTCCTATCCAATATGTTCCTATACCAGTAAATGTTCCAATTTATTCTAATAATGAATGTAACGAAGAATATGATCAAACTCAATCTGTTGAAGAAAATATGTAAAAACCATTTTATATAATATTCAATTGATTTTTTATATAATATTTAATTAAATTTTTATATAATAAAAAATTGAATATTTTATATTATAGTATCCTATATATACCTAATTTTATAAATATTATAACTAATAAAAAAATGGACGATGAATCCCTTAATAATAATGTTGATAACATGATTAAACTATTAAAAGAGAAAAAATGTATTGATGAAAATGAACCTGTTACAGAAGATGATAAAAACATGTTAAAAAAAATGTCTAGAGCTATGACAGCACCACTTTTTGATGATTCTAATTATCATAATGGATATTTTAAACCATATCAAATCAATGAGGAAACTAGAATTGAACTTTTAGAATATTATGATAAACTAGAGGAATCTAATGGTCTAAACAAAAAAGAACTTGAGGCTAATTATCTAACTAATATCGAAATGATTATGAATCTTAGAGGGTCGATCATTAACTACGAAACTGTTGTTAAAAATCTTAATGAGCAACTTAAGGGCTATAGGGAAGTACTATATAGAGCTGAAGAAGCAAATAGATACAAAGATAAACAACTAAGTGAATTAAATGCAAAAAATACTACAAAAATTAAACAATGGATTAGTAAAAATATGGACTCAATGGAAAAAATTAAATTACTAGAAAAAACTCTTTTACAAAAGGATGCTGATTTAGCTACTATATCAACATCTTGTTCTGAACTAACTATTACCAATACTAAATTTGACGAAAAAATAAAAAAACAAGAGAAAAAAATTAGAGAACATGGTGTTGTACTTTCTCAGCTTAAAAAAACCCATGAACAAGAAGCCAATACTAAAAATATTTTAATTGAAGAATTAAAAAGTAAAGTCGGAACAATTTCACAACTGCAAGCTGAAATTAAAAAACTTTGTGAACAAAATTCTTGTTTCGCACAGGAAAAAATAGAATTTAATACTCAAATCGATAAACTAACTCGGGATAAAAACAGTATTAAATTTTTACATGAGAAAATTACAAAAGATTATTCGAAACTAAAAGCAGATTTTGAACAATTAGAAAAACTCAATGCTACTTATTTAAGTAAAAAACTTAATAACGATGCACTTAATACCCAAGTTAATGAATTAACTTTAGAACTAGAACAGTATGTAAATACTAAAGCCCTATTATCAAATTGTCAAAATGAACTGGCAGAAAAACAAAATAAAATATCTGTTTTACAAACACAAAATTCTAATTTGATTTCTCAAATTAATTCACTAGTTAGAGAAATTGAAATTAATAAGGCTGATTTTGAAAAACAAAGAATTCAATTGGTTAATATTCAAGCTCAAAATATTATGTTGTCTAAAGGTATTCAAAATTCAAACTCGAAAAATTCTGGTCTTAAATTAAATAATCAAAATGTTAAACAAGAGACAAAGAAAAAAAATAATAATTCTAGAACCAATACTAAACCACAACCTAATCTTAAAAACCAAGATTTATATTCTGTACAAAATTTACAAAATGTTCAATTAACTCAAGCAACACAAGCTTATACACCTGAACAAATTGCTCAAATACAAAATTTACAACAGGTTTATAATATTCAACAACTAAAAGCATTTCAACAAATGTGTTTGACTGGTCAAGCCAATACAGTTAGTCCAACTGTTTCATCTGGCTACGTTCAAGGGTATAATCAAGAGTATAACCAAGAATATATTCAAACAAAACAAGCTCTTAATCAACAAAATTTAAATGTATCTACATATTATCCCAATGGATATGTTGAAGAACTAGTAACTGTATTATATGGAGAGGATGGAAATCCGTATATTGTTGATTCTTCAGGTAATTTTCTTGGATACCTTGATACAAACACGCAAAATTATGCTTGTTAAGATTGATAAAATTTTGAATTTATTTAACTATATATACAATATATATAATCTTAATATTATAATGGAAGAAATTGTTGAACGTTGGTACGAAATATCAATTTGTAAATTGTTTGAAGAAATTAAAGATAAACAAATACCTTATCGTATTATTCATGAGGTTCCATTATCCAACTTTAATATAGAATATAGATTTTCATCTGGCATGATTGCTCCTGTTATTGGAACTGTATGTGATAATTTTACAATTAAATGTCAGTCTAGAGTTGAAAATACTCTTGAAATCTATTTAGGCCTGATTAACACACATTTTCAACCAGATGCTAAACTTAGATTTAGAAAAAATATTATTGAAGAAATAAACAATTTTATTTCTTTGTCTAAATAAATAATTTTTGTATACTCAAGTCTTAATAACTTAATAACTTAATCATCAATATTATCGTCCTTAGTATCATCTTTATCTATATCAACATTGTCCACAGCATTTTTAACATTGTCTGATTTGTTTAACGATTTAACTATTTTATTTGTTTTAGTTGATTTATTTGTTTTATTAATTATTTTATCAGGATTAAAAATAGGGGGAGCTGATACAGGTTGTTTTTTAAGATTATCAATAATTGCTTGTTGATAATTTGATTTAGATGGTGTTGCTACATTTGAACACATAAATTTAACTGAATCTGATACTACTCTATTTACAGTTGTTCTGCATCCAGACGTAACAGCCTCTTGATATTCTGCTTCAAATTGTTGTCTAGCCATGTCTCCGTATTTTTGAGTATATTGTTCTCTTACTTTGTTAACATCAACTTGAGAATTTACATTAGTTAAATTACACCAATGGGTAGCTGAAACAATAATCATACCGTTTCGATATTTAAACTCACAATGTACTAGTTGTTCTGAAACTCTATCAATAAAACCACCTATAGGTTTACCTTTGGAAATTATTTTTACTTTTTCAACAAAATCTGGTTTTACTGAAAAAATCTTTGTACCACTCATATTAATAAATTCAATATCAACAGTTTCTGATGATGACATATCTCCCAAATCTTTTAGAATCGGATGATCTGAATTAATAAAATCTTGTTTTACTCCAGTCATTTTAAATGGTCCTGAAGTTGTTTCATTACTAATTAAGATCGGGGATTTCATATCCATTCTATATTTATCCCAATTTACAAATAGTGCACCCATCGAATGATCACCAACCACGATATTACATCCTTTTCTTGTCATTGTGTTAATTAATTTAAATACTGTCAGAGTAGTTTTATCATCAACAAAGATTGAACCTGAATGACAATCTGATGAACATTTGAAATCAAAAAACACTTTGGTATCGGGATCTTTTACATAATTTAAAATGCTTTTATAAACCATATTGTTGGTATCTGAATCATTTTTTAGAATTTGATATAGTTCTTTGAGTTGGAGATAGTTAATGTTTGTATAATAAGTAGTTGCATTGTTAGGTAGCTCTGATGTATCATATGGACTTGAGTTTGTAATCGAAACCACACAAATATTTTGTGCTTTAATTTCTTTTTTAACTTGTTTTACATCTTCATTAACTTTTGGTTCTGCCTTTTTTGCAGAATTGATTGGGATAACATTTTCCTCTATATTGATATTTTGTTTTGCAAATTCAGCCATTTTTATATATTAAAATAAGTATTCAAGTATTTAATCAATTTTTATATAAAAAATTGAAATTGTATCTTATACATAAATATAATAAAATAAAGAAACCATGTCTATCCAAGAATTTAAAAAACGCAGAGTACATTTTGAAGATAATGATAGCTTGGGTTTTACCCAATCACGTACATTATCTGATATTGTATTTATTTTAGAAGAAGAAAATAGATATCTTAGATTACATATAAATAAGATTTATCCAAATTTAAAATACTCAGTTATAAATTTTGGGACAAAGCACGATATATATAAAAAAGAAATCGAGGATTTGTCTTATGACTTTATACATACAGATAAAAATACTGGTGTTAATTGCTATAATACAGATTTTATAGAAATATATAATGGAAATCCATTATTTATTGATGGAAATAAATTAATTATTTATGGAAACTGGGATAATGGAATTAATGATGAAATTGTATTTCTAATTTTAAATTATCAAATTGATATAGTTATCATTAAAGATATGTGTTGGAATAATCCGATAGACAAACTACCTAATAGGATTACCAGTATCAAAATTTATTCGGATTACTTTGATCAACCAGTTAAAAATTTACCATCTGAACTTAAAATTTTGGTTATTAAATCTGGAGGAATTGATTCTCATGGTGTGTTTAATAAACCAATTAATAATTTACCAAATAGCTTAGAAGATCTGGTAATTTATTCAGATAATTTTGATAGACCAGTTAATCAATTACCAAATAATCTATCTAAATTATATATTGGTGGTAAAAATAGTAATTTTCATCATCCGGTTGATAATTTACCATCTGGTTTACAAATATTGTGTATTTGTTCTGAAGATTTTAATCAAAGTCTTAGTTTTCTTCCAGAATCACTAAAACTATTGTTTGTGGAATTTCATATTGAAAATCCTGATATATTAGAAAATTTACCTCAAGGTCTTGAAATTCTTTATTATGGTTTTTATGCTGGTTTTGCTCATAATTATACTGTTAATAATTTACCAAATAGTTTAAGAGAACTACATTTAGGCTCTTCTTTTAATAATTCAATTGATAGTTTACCAGATTCTATTGAAATACTTTGTATTGGAGATGAAAGTAATTATTTCAATACTGCAATTAACAAATTGCCTAGAAATCTTTCCTGTCTATATATTACGGTTTTAACTAGTTTTATTGATAGTAATGGTTTTACATGTGTAAATAATGAGTCTGTCAAGTTAACTATGGACATTTTTGCTAATTGTGATATTGAAAAGTTAAAACAAGTCAGTGTTAAGAATATTGAAAGAATATTAAATTGGAAACAAATTGGATTCCAGTTATCTTGTGATATATAAATTTATGTATAAAAATTGAAATATCTAATAGTTATATATAATTACAATTAAATATATATAATCATAGTCAAATATAAAATGTACAAAGAATATACTTTTAGGAATTTTCAAATTATTTTAGCTTATTTTGACAACAGCCCATATTTTAATGTGGTAGAATGTGGAGGATATTCATATACTAAAGTTGGAAGCAAAAATAATATTAAATGGTTTGAACAATTGGTTCATATTTTTGATAATCATGCTACAATGCTGAGAAATATTGAGTATCATAGCACTTATCTAACAATAATGTTTACCCAGGAAGTTTATTCAAATCCTGATTTTGTGTTTAAACAACAATTTAATATTGATAAGGAAGATTATCCAATGAATTTATTGCTTAAATCACGTGGAGAAATTGATGATATCAAATCAAAATTGCTTGAATCTAATGATAGAATTGGAGAACTTGAATCTAAAATTAGTATAATTTTGGATAAATTTAATTAACTGAATAAGGAGCAACATAATTTTTATAATCACCAGATTTTGTAAATACATTATTAAGAATAGGACCAATATCTATAACTTGAACTTTATCAGGATATTGTGTTTTAAGTTCACGTACTCTGACTGGTCTAGAATTTGAAGTAACTAATTTCTTTAAACCAGCTGTACCAAAAAATTTGGCTACTTTATCAGGTTCAGCAGCAGGAGAAGGTGGAAATATTGAATGTGTAACCATTGTTTCAAAATTAATACTATTAATTAATTCAGCATCAGTTGCTTGGCATTCATCTAATAGATATTTTTTAATTCCGGCAATAGATTCAGTTAATGTACCACCTGTTTGAACTAAATCATCAATTAAAAACATATTAATTGTTTTACCTGTTTTTAATTTTAATTTACCATCGGTACCACCTACTTCAGTTAAATTATTCATACCAGTTTCAATTTTAATTATACGTTCTTCTCCTTTTCTTGTTTTCCCACAAGTTATTGTCTTAAATCCGCTAAATAATTTTTCAAAGCGCTTTTTAGCACCATCATCTGGAAATACAACCACATTAAGGTTTGATGCATCTGGAAAATTAGTATTTATATAAGTAATATATCTAGGAACTAATGTGATCAATACAGGAATTGTATTAGTATGGAAAAAGAATCTGGAACATAATGCATGAATATCAAAGAAATAAATATTATTTTTAGATGCACCTGATGGAATTGAGTTTAACATATTAGCAAGAGCAAATGCAGTTGGAATTTCACCTTCTCCTACTATTCTTTCCATAGTACCTAGAGGAAAATAAGGAAGTACAATGTTAATTTCAGCAACACCATAATGATTAAGTGAATTTAAAAATAATAACTGAGATATTATTGAGGTTGCATTTGGTTCATTAAAACTAAAGTATGCAAAATAAATTATTTTAGCACCACGTAATTTTTCTACTGTTGAAGAATTCATTTTAATATCAGGAGTATTATCATTATAAGATTTCCAATTGATATATCCTCTGTAATAATGGGTAGTTTCATAATTATATACTTTTCTTAAATAATCTGGCTTGTATCTTGTTAAAATATCAATATTATCACTTCCATCACCATTTTTAAAATTAACTCCTATATCATTTAAAAATTTACGATATAATTGATCAATTACTTCTGATTCATCTGCATCTTTTGCACTAACATTAAATTTACCTTCTGGAGTTAAATGTGTTGGTCCCTCAATTACTTTAACTTGTAATTGATTTTCTGGTGTCATAATTGTGTATTTTACATCAATACCTGTACCTTCTTTAACACTGTCTTCTGAGATTAAATTATCAACTAAAAAATTAAATTCCTTACATGAAAGTAATATATATTTGTCATAAGGTTTTGAACCACCCGTTTGTTTTTTTTCTGTAAAAGGAACAATGTTAAATTTAATGTCTGATTGTAAATCTAAATATTTTTGTTTGTATTTAAGATACTTGGTTTTATAATCCATCGTATTATATGTATATATTATTTGAATATAAAAATTTATTTTTTACAAATCTTTTTTAATTTATATATAAATTATATAAATTGCAAATATGCTTGATAAAAAATATATACTTGTTTTGTTAGCTATCTTGGTTTTATTTTATATGCTAATACAAAAAGAAAGATTTGATGAAATTGAAGGAAAAAAATTTTGCTCACAATTTAATTCTGATTACAATTCTTGTTATTCAAATGGTTGTACTGTATTTGTTGGATTAAATGGAAATACATTTTGTTATCCTAGACACGTGTCTTAAATAAAATTTATAAAAAATTGAATAATAATTTTACTTAATAATATTATTAAATAAAATTGTCGGTACTCAGATTAATACAACATTATATACTATAATGTGTATTAACTGAGGACGAAACTTGTTATCGAGATTGAAGAAATGGAAACAATAAACAAACAAATAATTCGTATAAATAGAATCAAACAAGTTCTTAATACATTTAATGAATTGATTAAAACAAGAAAAGTTATATTGGTATTAGATATTGATGACGTAGTTTTATCATCTAGTTGTTATCGTATATTTACTGAACCAGATATTAAGCAACTAGTTAATTACGCATATAATATAAATAAATCTAATTTAATATTTTTAACAAGTAGACTAAAAGAAATGAGACAATATACACTCGATCAATTTAATGAAAGTAAACTAATTAATTCTGATAAATATATTTATTATAATATTATTTTCGCAGAATTAGACCAACAAGGTAATTCAACCAAAGGAACTAGTTTACAAAGATATCTAAGACAAAATTATCTTATCGACCCGAATACTTGGATAATCTTTGTTGATGATCTAATAGAAAATATAAATTCTGTAAAAAATTCATTAGAATCTGTAGATATTGATTACACACTATTTCATTATAGATTTAACTAATTTAAAAATTGATTTTATTTATATTATACAACCATTATAAAATTATATTATATATTAGATAATAAGGACAAAATGATTATAATATTTTACTACATGTTAGCTTTGGTAGCCTATTGTTGGTTAGATTCACTGATTATATTTAAAATACAAGATAATCCTGATGATTTAATTGATGGGTTGGACACATTAAGCAACCTACATAATTTTGCATTTGGATTATTTATTGTGATGTTATTATTTACTATTCCTAGATTCAATAAATATAAATTAATTAATATAATATATATTGGTTTATGTTATATTAAATATGCAGGACTATTTATATTTGTTAATTCAATAGATAATTATAAATTTGAGGTTAGAAGAATTATGATGTGGTTATTTGTTACACCTGCAATGTTAGATATGTATACAAAAGCAAATAAAATATCATTTAGATTAATTAATCCAGAATATCATATTGTACCAAATTTAATATATTGTATAACTTATTATTATAATAAATCTATTTATTATAATCTGTTTTATGGGTTGTCGTATATTTCTCAAGGATTATTCTTGTATAATCTATTCAAAATGCAAAATTTAAAATATACAAGAATATTTATTTTCATTTGGTTGCTATTTGGTTCATTAAATATAATTTATATTATGGGTATTACAACAAATTATCAAAATAATATCTATTTGGGTATTTCTGATATTATTGCAAAATTTACCACTGTGATTGTAATATATGATTTTGAAGAACAAAAAACCGTTATTAAACAATGTGTTGATTTACAATCCGTAGATTTGATGGGTTCAATATTTAATCTTATTGAAGAATACAAAAAAAATAATATATTAACCGATTCTTGTTCAACATACATCAATTATTTAACTGAACAACTAAAAACAGTTTATCCAAATCAAGAAACTAAAAATATTATCAAGTTAGAACTACTTAAAAAAATACTTCCATACGATTTAGATGATAAATATTTACTTACTAATATTAAAAAATATGAACATATTGAAAACCTTTGTGTTATGTTTATTGATATTGTATCATATTCTGAACTTGCACATAATTATGAACCTGAACACGTATTTAAAATATTAAATAAAGTTTATACAAATTTTGATTTGTTGTCGCGAAAATATAAAAATTTACAAAAAATTGAGACTATTGGAGACAGTTATATGATAGTAGGAGATTTAACTAACAAATTAGATATCAAATCAATTGTAAATAATATGATTATGTTAGCATTAGATTTTATTAAATTGAATCAATCAATTAAATATAACGATAATCAAATTGATATAAGAATTGGAATTAATGTAGGACCTGTAATTATTGGTATTTTAGGTATTGATATTCCAAGACTATGTGTGGTAGGAAATACTGTTAATAAAGCTTCAAGATTAGAATCCACATCTAAAACTAATAAAATTCAAATTTCACAAGAAATTTATATGTTGATAAAAGATAATGATGAACTTGAATTCGAACTTAATGAAAATGTTTACCTTAAAAATATAGGAACCGTAAATACATGGTTTGTAAATAAAAAAAGTTGATTTTGTATATAAATATTATTATATATTAATTTAATAATTAAAATGTCAGTATATGATTCAATAATTACAATTAGTAATAGGGAAGACGAAATTAGAACTAATCCAAGTTCTATCACCGACCAACTAATCCAATCGGTAAATCTAACCCAGTTGGAATATTCAAATGGTAATTTTGGAGATAAAATTGTTTTAACTGGTTCTAATCAAAAAGAAACTATCCAAGATGAAAATTTTAATATGGAGTTTAGTCGTAAAACATTTGATTTACTTACTTATGTAAACTGGGATAATGTGGTAATTGCAGGTGGTTCACTCGTTAATATAATTACTAAATCTACCGAAAAAATTAGTGATGTAGATATGTTCGTTTATGGACTAGATGTTAAAAACGCTAAAAAGAAAATTGACCATATAATCAATTCGATTAAACAAAAGTCTTTGGATATGGGTTTTGAAACTAGAGTTTATATGAACAAACATGTTATTAACCTTTATATTTTTGACAAAAAGAAACTACTTCAAGTCCAAATTATTCTAAGACTATATGATACTCTAGCTCAAGTACTAGTTGGTTTTGATGTTGATTGTTGTTGTATTGGATACAATGGTAAAAATCTAATCACTACAACTCGTGGTCTTAATGCACTCAAATATAGGGTTAATGTTGCTAATTTAAAACGTAGAAGTCCTAGTTATGAAAATCGCCTGATTAAATATTCTTTCAGAGGTTTTGATGTAATTACTGATTTTGAATACAAGGAAATTTATAACAAAATGTTCTTTATGGCTTCGGAAAATTATGGATTTACTCGGCTATTAGAACAAGAACTTATTAATAATGGTCAGTTGAAAAACATTATCTTTTCTAATACTCTGAGATTCAGACAAACTTCTTCCTATACATCAGCTCATTCGGTATATGCTAAATACGAACTGGAAATTAAAGATGTGCAAAATACTGAAGCATGTATTACAAAATTTAATGCTAATATTGATGATGAAAACATGAAATTCAAAAAGTATTCGATGGATGGAATTGAACTTATGGAGCAAAATGTCACTGAACAATTTACCGGTTCATTTAATCCTATTACAGATGAAAACTGGGTTAAGGGTAAAAATACAAATATTTTATCAACAAACTCTGTAATTTTGGAACAAGATGAAGTTGAGATAGAATCTGATTTTGATGGTTCAGATGATGAAAATCTTGAATATGAAGAAGTTGATGATTTAGATGAGCTAGAAGAAAATGAAGAGATTGGGAAAGAGACTAAGATAAATAAATCTATAAAAGCTATTAGTAAAAAAAATTCTGAACCTATTTGTACCAAATCAGTTAAATCAAACAAATCAGAAACTGGTTCTGTTATCATTGAAGCACCTATAGTCCAGCAAAAAATTTCAAATCCTAACGATATAGATGAGTTAGGACGATCACAAGAGTTTATAAGTCTTAAATACAATTCTTATTCAAACATATCTACATTTGAAAATATCAATATATCCGATATGTCAAATTTTGATGCTAAATGTCTTGCAGTAATGTATGTTAATTCAGAAACTGATGTTGTGAAGATTGTTGAAAATAAATATATCCCTGCAACACGAAACATGTATAAGATTTCACCAGTTCAATTAGCTATTCTTCTAGGACGTACTAATCTGGCTATCAAACTGATGAAAGGACATAGTTGGGAAACAGTTAAAGAACTAATTTATATGGTCGATAACGATAAACTATTTACCAATTATTGTAATTCAACCAGTAAAAGTTTGCTAGATGTTGATAATGGACTTATTCTAAAATTCGATTGTGAAAATATTTCAAACAATATTCATAACCAAACAAAAGAAGATGTTAAGTTTGATGAACTATATACAATGTCAGAATATGATTTATCATTAAAATTTATGACTGAACCATTTAATTGGCCAGTTTATTCTAAATTGGATTTTGATAAATTAACTTATGAAGTAATTAAAATTCTATTTGATAATGGAACCCCAATACTATTTGGTAGTTCACAAGGTTTTACAGAACAATTTATGGTTGGAAAATTAATTAAAACTTTTGAACCAGAAGAACATAACAAGTATTTAAGTATAATGACAAAGCCAAATGAACGTAAAGTTTTTAATTATCTAACAGAATCTTTTACCAAATCAGAAAATGCCAAGTCGATTCAAACTAGTGAAAATATTAAAAAATATCTTATCTTTAAAAATAAATGGTACGATGGTATTGATAATGCATCTATTAGTGAACTTTATTCCAATATTAATCAAATCAATCCTAAACTCTTATTCTGTATGGGAAACATTAATGAACCTAAACTTAACTTGGAAACCATTAACAAATTAATTGGTTCTTATGGTAAAGCATTTGATACTCTAGTTAATTTTGTAATTTGGCTTGATGATGTTAATCTTATACAAAAACTTATCAATAAAGATGATTTATATGTTAAGCTCAAATATAATTATAAGATTGATACCACATCTGATACTTCAATTGGACAATTCCTTGATAAGATTGATAAGGATAGACAAAATGAAAAGATTAAAACCAATGTTATACTCAAAAATACTGATGCACATGTTAATGCACTTAATGATGGAGAACTTAAAGAAGGCTATGATAAAACTGAAAATGTATTTGGCATGACTCCAGATGATAATATTATCGCTAAACTACTTCTTATGTACAACAAAGTATTTAACAAGTCTGAACAAATGAATGATAAAGATAAGACCACACTTAAGAACTTAAGAAAGTCAGTTGCAAATATTAGACGTAATTCTGAACAATCAATGGTTAATACCGACTATTTCTACTCGATTGAATTACACAATCTTTTCTTTGGAAAAGAAACTAATTAAAATATTAAATTTATTTACAAAAATTTTATTTACATAATATTATTTGATACCAGTCCATAAATAACAGGTAAAATAAAGTTAATAATTATTATGATTAGTTGAATGATAAAATTACCATTTAATTTGAATCCATATAAATCAATTCCTAGAGGTCTTGCTTGTATATAATTATTTAATTCATCAATATCATCTTTATGGTAAAGTTGGTGTTTATTCAGATACTTGAGTAATTTGTTATCTAAATTATTAAGATTACAAATACAATAGGTATACCAAATTAAACTAATTGTTTTGATAATAAAGCCAGGTATATCATAATATTTTTTACTTACCAAAATAGATATCAAGTCTACAGGAATATGAAACGACAGCAGGATAAATCCAATATAAATAATAAAATTCCACTTTTTTGCAAACAATCTGGTTTTTTTATATTCAACAAAATATTTTTCACTAAATTGTTGGATTGTAGGTTTAGTTGTTTTAATGTGTTTAAGAAATTCACGTAAATTTTCATATCGGGCTGATAGTTTAACACAAATATAATAATATAACAAAGCCATTAAAGAAAAAAATAAATACCATGCGAAAAACATTAATATATTTGCAAATTGAAATTCAATTGATTCAGATTGATGAATATACAACATGTAAATTGCAAAGTATAACCAATATACAATATATAACCAATAAAATCCAATTGATATATAATGTTTATAATTTGCAACTTTGATTTCTTCATAAAATTGTTCTTCTTTTAAATTATGTTGAGATGTTGTAATATTTGATTTTGAATCAAACATAAATAAATTAGATGTACTCCTTAAATAAATTAGTATATTGTAAATTACAAAACTTAGACATAAATCAAATGTCCAAATTTCAGGTTGATTAATGTAATATGCTGGATAATATAAATTACAAAGTAATGCAATAAAATAAAGTCCATTTATTGTTAGGATTATTGGATATTTGTATACAGGTTCTAATTTGTAAAAATATGAAATTAAAGTTAATTTGAACATAAAATTTACATAATTTTCACAATTCGTTTTAATAGTCCAATTATTACAATTAAACATCAAATATTCTTATATTAAATTTAATATAAAAAACTAGCAAACTTAACACAATGTTATTTGTAAAAAAATTGAATTTACATCTAATACATATAAATTATAATTAAAACTATATCACAATAGAATGTCGAGAACCAAGGTAATTTTAATCGGAGAAATACATGAGATAAAGGCTAATGTAAGAGCCAAAACAATGACTTCTGTATCTGTATTACATGATTATATAGAAAAAAAAATTATCCAATATTTTATTTCACAAGCAGAAAACAAAACCAAGTATCCTTCAGGACTTAATATTATGTTTGTAAATGAAGGTCAAGATGAAAATGAAAGAAATAACAATATAATTAGAGAACTTGGAAAATTACGAATTACTAATCAATTATCTAGAATTCAAGAATTTAGTAAAACAATTATGGAAAAACCAAGTTTTAAAATTTCATATAGTGCTACTGGATTAATTGCATTTCTCAAAATTACTGATGTGTGTAAATTAGTTCCCACACATAGATATGATGTGCAATTAAATTCTTCAATTGATGAAAGATATTTTATCAATATGTTTTTATCATACAAATTAAACGAATTTTTTATTAAAGATCATGATGATTGTATTATTAATTTGATTAAAAGTGTTTTTGGTACAGATAATATTGATTACGATAATGCATATATTAAGGTTATAAATAAATTTCTTGAATTGATTGGACAATATGATAATTCCGAATATTCTGTTAGTGAATTATTTACACCACTACTTAATACCACAATTGAAGATAGAACTAAACCATTTGGACTTAATGAAATAATTATGGCTGAATTAAGAAATTATCGAGATTCAAAATTAATTTCAAGAATTAATGTTGGACTGACAAGAAAACCTGTAGATTTTATTGTGTTTTATTTCGGACTAAATCATTATGATAATCAAGCCCAATTGATTTCACAATCTGAATCAATGGAATTAGATACTCTTAGTTTGAAAATGGACAAAGATTTTTGTGATCAAATTTCTAACCCAACCACTCAATTATACCAAGAAGTTTTTTCAAGTTTCTTAAATACTATGTCTTTATGTAGATAAGAAACCTGATTGAAAAATTTATTTATAAATCTATCTTTAATATTTCGTCTTTATAATTATAAAATATATGTTTTAGTTCATTGATTATCTTCTTTTTATTTTCTATATTTTCAGGATCAGTCTCGTCCCATAAACTTAAACAATAACCTTTACTAAAGTTTATCCATTTGTTTTTCTCTTTTAACTCTTTGTTACCATCAATAAATTTTAGAGTTTTGATTAGATTTTCTTTATCAAATGGTCCTGTTAGTACATTATTAACACTATCAAACACTTTTAATATCTTTTCGTTGGTTTTACCGATTACCCATTTTTCTCCATTATAATATTCACACTTGTTTCTAGACAAATCCAAAATTCTAAAGTTTTTATTCTCAGGTGTATTTATATATATTTCTTTGGCCATATTTGGTATTATTGTTAACATATCATTATGATTTGCTAATTGTTCTAATACTTTTTGTAATTCTACCTTGGATTCTGAACCATGAGGTAAAATAATATTGTTTACCACTATGTTATTTGTATTGTTTGTATTATTTGTATTATTTGTTGTATTTGTGTTATTCGAATTGGTCATTGTGTTGTTATTTATTGTTTGTGGTTTTGGATTTTTTGTACTCTTATTTACTTTAACCATCGATTTTAGTTGTTCCATTTCTTTGGATTGTTTATCCAATTGCTTTTTAAGTTCATCTATTTCTTTCAGTTGTATTGCCTTTAATCTGTTTATTTCTTCTTCTTGTTGCTTTTTTACCTTGCAATTACTATCCAAATGTCTATTTAAGGTGTACACTGAACTAAAATACTTAAAACAATAGGTACATTCATTATCCTCTTTTACTTTTTCAGTTTTGCCTGCATAAGTTTTTATGTCGGATTCTGCAAATTCCTGCAAATTTTTGCAATTTTCTGCAAATTCTTGCAAATCTACTCGACATGGTTTTTTTTTCTTTTCAGTATGTTTAATAAAACTGTCCTTTTTAGAAAAATCTTTTAAACATATTGTACATACATAATTAACCATATATATACTTATTAAATATAAAAATAACTTTATATCATTTTTATTTTTTTCGCATTTTTCGCATTTTTTCGCATTTATATCGCATTTTTCGCTTTTTTTCGACTAGTACACAATTACACTTTTTATTTTTATAACTTTACATCTTTAGTACACTTTATTACTTTTTATTATTGGATTCATTTTTATAATTTTTTCTTGTGTGTGTGTAGGTAGGGTAAAAAATTTAAAAATTTTTTTAAATTTTACCTAAAAATTATTATTTTTTTAAATTACAAAAATATTTTTTAAAATTATTATTTTTTAAATTTTTTTCTAAAACTGTAAATTACATATAAAACTAAAAATATTTAGACTTTTTGTTTTGTACAGTGAACTGGGTGGTAAAGGTGGTCGTGGTTGTTGGTCGTAATTCGTCCTCAATTAGTGTTAAAAGGTAAATATATAGAATTTGTAAAAAATTGATAAATTTACCAAATATACACAATTTCATATATATAAAAACTAATAATAAATTAAAATGACACGCTATGAAAGTTCAACAGTTTCTATTGGTTTTAAGATAGCCATCAAAGAGCTAGTAAAACAATTAAATGAGGATAATTTTTATGTTGTAAAAAAGCTTTTTGAGGAAGGCTTTATACCTGATTCAAACGGTACTGTAAATCAATATTTTAAATCTATAATAGATGATGAAGATATACCAGATGATTGTAAGGAATATAAATCACATCTTAAAAAGCATTTTAAGAAAATTGTTCCTAACGATAAAGATGATGAAAAAGTATCAATTAATGATATGTACTTGCTAGTACCAGTTCATAAAATTATGGAAACTACCAGATGGGGTAAAAACCGTAAAGGTACAAATGGTACATTTTGTGAAATTGATTTCGATATTGAAAATCTTAAAGAACAAATTAAAAATGAATATGAACATATGTTTTCCAAATACAATGTTGTATTTATGTTAAATCAAGAAGCTGATTAAAAATTTGATTAAAAATTGATTTAAAAACTAAAAAGTTTATTTAATTAAAATTATAATATAATAAATGTTTAATCCTCTAATGATAAATTTATTTGGTTCTGACAAAGAAGTCGAAACTGCTTCTCAAGAAATTGCTCAAGTATGTAAAATCAATGGACTTGAACCAAAAATTGTCTCAATTCAACCTACGTATTTATCTTATCAAACAACTAATCAAATACCCGAATGGCGTATACAAGTAGCTAATGAATTAGCAAAACCACATGACATTATTATTAACAAGGTTGGTGAAGCAAATTGTGATGAAATTACAGATTTATGCAGATCAATTAGAGCACTATCAAATTTAACTCATCCGTACGCATTAAAGGTTGAACCTGATATCAAAACACTTGATGAAAGAATTAAAATATTAGATACCTGTAATCAATTTAATATGGTATACTCAATTAAATCTGATGTTCAAACCAAAATCCAAGATATTACACAATTAACTGGTAAAATATCAAAGTAAAATATCAAAGTGAAATATAAAATATTGATTTTAATTTATTATTTTGTTTATATATATAAATTAACTAATAAATATGATTTTATGTGAAGAATTTGAAAATCATAAACATGCTTGTTTTGAAGGTCAAAAATTTAAGTTTAGTGAAAGTACAATTTTTGAATATAAAGTTGCGATAAACCAACAATCTGGTTTTCAAAAATATTTGGAAACAATTTGTGCTTTTCTAAATACTAAGGGTGGATTTTTAATTTTCGGGATAAATGATAATTTAAATTTGTCTGGACTAAGTATGGCTAATTCAGATATCGATAAATTTATTTTGAAAATCGACAATATTTTATCAACAAACCAAATTATAGGACGAAATAATAATAATATTACTGCTAGATTAACTCCAAGAAATTTAAGTGTAGATTCAATTGTTAATTCAAGTAAAAAAAAATTTTTAATTATTAAAGCAGTTCCAAGTCCTGATATTTCTTATCAACTAGATAATGGTAAAAAATATTTTAGACTAGGTGCATCTAATTTGTTTGACAAAGAAGAGAGATTTTATAAACAAGCAGATATGGATAATGCTATTAGAACCGCGGAAGAGAAATATAAGGTAGAAAATAATAATAATATTAAAATGTTTCAGGGTAATGTTGAAAAATATCAAGAAGAAATAAAAAATTTAAAAGAAGATAATTCTTATCTGACAAATCAGGTAAGAAATTATGAAGCAGAAATTGAGAGTCTAAGAAACTTTAAGGATGAACAATCCAATTTATTAAATTCATCTGGAAATAAATCATTTTTTAATTCGTGTCTATGTTGTTTTCCATGTTTTTCCAAAAAAATTAAAGATTAATTTTACTTATCAAATATTTTTTTATAATATAATTAATATTAATTATAATGTGCGATACTTGTAATTCAGGATTAAAAAAACCTACCTATCCTATAACTCAAAATGGAGGTTTCTTTTCTAACCCAGTAACACCTGTTGTAGATACTGTAAAAATAATTTTTAAAAATATTGTTAATAGACAAAATCAACCAGATAACATAATTGGAGGTTCTGAATCTGAAAAGAATAATGGAGATAAAAATGGTGATAAAGATGGTGATAAAAATGGTGATAAAGAAAAAAAACCTGCAGATTATTATATATTATTCTCAGAAGAACAAATATCTACCAAACCTTCTAAAACTAAATTGAAGACTGGAGAGACAAAATCAACTGAAGAAAAAAAAACTCAATTAGATGAAAAACAAATCACAAATACAACTGATTCTAAAAAAAATATTGTAAATATCGATTTAGCATCTAACTACGATATTAGAATGTATGTTGAACAAAATGATGAAGACTTAAAGCAAGCAGAAGAGTTAAAGAAAGCTGAAGAGTTAAAGAAAGCTGAAGAGTTGAAAAAGGCAGAAGAGTTAAAGAAAGCTGAAGAGTTAAAGAAAGCTGAAGAGTTGAAAAAGGCTGAAGAGTTAAAGAAAGCTGAAGAGTTAAAGAAAGCTGAAGAGTTGAAAAAGGC
>JACCDY010434872.1_pt1 | contig 19421 bp, 15 predicted proteins | sample 7446391 | NCBI WGS metagenome assembly JACCDY01 (sample SAMN15323451, study PRJNA562643) | freshwater metagenome | isolation source: river surface water | place: USA:Blue River Watershed | collected 2017-08-18
CCCGCTGTGTGGTCTCTATGCTCATGCGTAAAAAGAATGGCATCAACATTATTTAACTGCTGACGCAACATTTGATACCTGAAGTCAGGACCTGTATCAATGATGATGTCTTTTCCGGCCCATTGAACCAGAACACTGGCTCTTAAACGTTTATCTTTGGGATTTTCACTCAAACAAACCTCTGAATTGCAACCTATAGGAGGAACTCCTTGCGAAGTCCCTGTACCTAAGAATGTTACTTTCAAGGCCATGTTCTAACGATTACAATCCCTGAAATGAATGTCAAATATTATTGATTGGAAAGAAAACCTTTCAGTTCCATGATGATGCCCACTTCCATATTGTTTACCTTCTTGTCATCAGAAGCGTAAATACTCAACCAATCTGTTGAGTGAATCACTTCGAAGATAGAATTTAAACTAGCATCTTTTAGAGGATATTCGTAAACGTTATTTCCAAGATCTGTAAGCACTTTTTTGACGAAATCAAATCTCTTTGTAACACGGTCGTTTTGACGGCTGTTCAAAAGAATAAAGTTTGTATCGTGTTTTTCGTAGTAGCTTTCAATCATGTTGTGATTTGCTTCGGGCAACACCGATACAAATCCCTCACCTTTAGCATTTTCTTGTATCTGCTGACAGAAACGAATTCCAACGGGTTCAAAAGCCATGTCAGAAATAACCACGAACTTTTGAGAAATGGTTTCCTTAAATTGGGAATGCATTTCCTTGGCACGGGTAATTGCTTGAGATGGGTTTTTGAAGGTATCACGAAGTGATGTAATGTCAGCGGTTAAATCTTTGCCCAAAACTTCTCCTACAATCATCAAAAGGTTTCCCAAAGCAAAGCCCAAAGTCATTCTAGGTTGATATCCTGTTGCGATGGTGTAGGTTGGATAACCTGCTGCAGTGGCTAATTCCATAAGTTTGCCGCCAGCTGCCATACAAATGATATCACATCCGCGCTCTTGAGCTTCAGCAAACATGGTCAAAGTCTCTTCTGTATTACCTGAATACGAACACAAGATGGTTAATGTCTTGTTGTTGGCATATGCGGGTAGATGATAATCAGAATATCCCTCTACTGGAACTGGAGAATGACTCCAAAAATACGAGCGTGCTATTCTACCGCCAATTCCGCTTCCACCTAAACCAGCAATGATGATATTAGAATAATTGGAAACTGATTTACCGTGTTTTCTATAGTGGGTTAAAACGTAATCAAACTGCTCTTGGAAGTTCTCCAAGGAAATTTCGTGGGTTATTTCTGACATTTTTTCTTTCTCCAATTAATTAACGGTGCCACTCAAATTTATAACGCATGTCGCTCACATTTGCAGAAGTGGTTAATATCTCTTGCAAACGATTCAAGACAAATTGTGGCTGACTTGAGTAATCTTCTTGGTTAGGAATATTGTATGCAGATACTGGAACATCTAATTTGGTAGATTTGTCTTTGATGACAACCGCCGCAACTTGCTTTCCAATGATTGGTTTAGAAGTTACGCCATCAGGCAATCCAAAAACAACACCCAAAATAGTAAACTCATTTCCAATCTGTGGCAAGAAACCTTGTCCGTAGCGAACAACATCAGTTGTGAAATAATCACACTGAAGTGATTGCGCAACCGCTTCAGCATTTTTATTCTTTGCTAAAGCATCAGCAATTTTTTGTCCTGCAACTTCTGCTTTCTTCTGATCTCTTACAATTTTTTCTACTTCCGTGCGAACATTATCAAGTGTAGCATATCCTACGTGCTTCACATTTTCCAATTTAATGATTACGTGCTTGGTTGGAAATGCAAAAACCTCAGAGATTTCATTCATTTCACGCTTCTCATTGAATAACCAATTCATCAATTGCTTCACGTCACTCATATCACTGATACTACCTAAGCTGCGCTTATCAGTAGTAAAATCAAGTTCAACACGAGGAATCAAAGCCATTTTTTCTACTGCTTTGTCAAACGACTCTGGCATATCAGGATTGATTTGGTTCTTTAATTTTCTGCTTGCTTGATCAACTTTATCAACAGTTTCGCGGCCAGGAAGAATTTCAATGGTGTTCATTACGAACTTCATTTTCTGATAATCAGGTTCTTCCATTGCTTTCATGATGTGGTATCCAAATTGAGTTTTTACTAAGCCCACTTGTCCTTTACGAGCAGTCATACAAAATGCTTTATATTCAGCTACGTAGTTTCTTGGATCAGCCCAACCATAAGAACCACCATTATTGGCAGAACCTTGGTCTCCTGAATACAGTGATGCTAAGTCAGCAATTTGCTTACCGCCTGCAACCATTTCATATACTTCTTTTGCTTTTGCTAATGCCTCAATTGAATCTTTGATTACGGTTTGATTTGGAAGGGTACCGCTCATAGGAATCAAGATATGAGATACGTTTACCATAGGAACAGTATCCTTTTCGCTTGCTACTTTTTGGTATACAGAGAATTTACCCTTATCGTAAATTGGACCTAAAACAGTTCCGTTTGAAGCGGTCCATAAAGAATCTTTGATAATAGCAGGAACGGGATCTTTCAAATCTGTAATTCTTACAAACCCAATAGCACCCAAAGTATCCGGTTTTGCAGCTTGCTTTTGATAAACCTCTACAAAACGAGCAGCTTGCTCATAAGCATCCAATGTATCTGCACGAGAAGGAGTCAAGTCAAAAACTACATACTTCAAACTGCGAGATTCTTGCTTAATGCGATATTTTTCTTTGTTGGCATTTAAATAGTCTTCCAAATCATCGTCGGAAATTTTGATGTCTTTGTCGGCTATTTTTGAAATATTCATTGCAATTACTTTTCCATTCACAGACTGATTGGCTGCTAGGTAATCGTATTCAATTTCTTTCTTAGATTTAAAATTTTGCGCTTTAGCTACATATGTAGCATAACGCATTTCCTTTTCGTTTGAGAAAATGTTGTTGATGTAGTTAGCAAGAAGCTGTCTATTTTGTGGATTCACTTTTGCCTCGTTGATCATCATCTTAACTTTGTTTGGATCAAATTTTCCATCGGTTTGGAAAGACTGATCTGTTGCAATATTGTCGTTGGGATGTTCACCTACTAAAAGCTCGTTCTCATCAGCTTTTGACAAGGTTACACCTGAAAGATCTATTTCAGTTAAAAGCAACTTGCGCTTTAACAATTCATTCCAAGCTCGTTGAAACAATTTGTTGGTATTGGCTTCATCCAATTTATAATTGGCATCCTGTGCGATTTCTTGCTTGTAGAACTCATCAACAATAGCTACTAATTCAGCTTCGCGGTATTTCTCACCATTGGCTTCTGCGATTACGTCTTGATTCTCATCAACAGTTCCTCCGTTGCCCTTTCCTGTGAGCCAATCACCCACCACAAATAACACCAAAGCTGTAACGATAACTACTGCTACCCATCCGGAATTTCTAAGTCTCTGTATAACTGCCATATCTATAAAGTCTGTAATTTTTTAAAAGAAAGCAAAAATAGGATTTACTGATCAATTTATCCAAAAGTTTTTCTTCATTGCCTTATTCTTTCTTCTCATTACCATTGTATAGAGCCCAGAAGGAAACTTTGAGCGCGATAAATAGAATTCTTGAAACTCGGTTGAAGCGAAACCTTTTGGATCCAAAGACTCAAAAATCATTTGCGTAATCAGGTTTCTACCACTCTTAATCTCAATTGTAAAAGACGTTTCTCCCGGCATACAAGCCAAGAAAAGCAAAGAATCTGAACCACCGTTTGGATTGATCATCACAACCGGATCTTGTTTTTTGACCGCTGGTTTTTTCCCTTTCCAATAAATCAGTTCTATGCAGGGCTTCCCAATATCCTCGTGATAACGAGTAATCGCAGCTACACCCCTGCCCTGTGCCGCATCAAATCCTATATAATCCCCATAAAAAGACTTGGGCCCAGGCAAAATGCAGGGCTCTTCAGAAATCAAATCATTCTTGGAAACCATAGTAGCATTTAGCGTAGCGGTGTAAATTTGAGCAAACTTGCCGGTTGCAAAATTTCGTGTATCATACCAAATGGCACGAGGCAATCCCGTATTTCTATCAATACTAAAATAGGACTTGAATTGATCAGCGCCATTGGGATCATCGTTGATTCGAATAGGAGGATGAAAATGTTTACCCCCATCTAACGAAACAATATAATATACATTTCTGTCACCAAAGGGCGACTCAGCACCAAAACATACATAAATTCTTCCCTTAGAATCCACGCAAGAAAACGGCATCCCATTGCTTCGTTGAACCCCTCTTACGCCATCAAAATTCCATCCGCCACGCATGGATGTTAAAAACTTATCTTTACCCCAACTTCTACCGGCATCTATGCTTTCATCCATCCAAAGGGTATCGTTCCGAGACCAAAAGCAGAATATTTTTCCATCAGGCATAACAGATACTGTTGCACCCTCGGCGGTTTTATCGTCATCTAAAGCATCACCACTTACATCTGAGACTACTACAGGATCAAAAAATGTTGCCCCTTGATTCTCACTTCTAGCAAATCTGATGCGTGTGGAATCTTTTGTAGAAGAACTCCCGTATTTGTCAAATTCGGTCCATGTTATGTAAATATTTCCTTTGTAGGGACTTTTGACTTGATCATCTATACTGAACCACGGTTTATCTTGCATTTTGCCGTTTTGTCCCACACACTTGGAGTAAAATTCCACTCCATTAGTGCTCCTTTCAAAAACGATACAATCAAACCACTCGGGCCATTTTTTGTTGGGATTTTTAGCCAAATGCGCCAAATAAATCAATCCTGAGGCAGACCTGTAGATTACAGGGTCACCGTAGAATCCTACATCGGGTTTGGTTTCAACTTCCAACCAATCCGTTCCACCATTGAGAGTATGGAAAACCTTGTTGTTGTTGAAAGCCAGCCAAATATCGTTCGCATCGTTCGGATTAATGGAAATGCTGGGCTCGTTACCTTCTAGTGGCGGATTGCCAAAGAATTCAGTCTTGGATATCTCAGAATGTGGAAGTCGAGGCAGCGTAAATCGAATTGGGGCGTATTGGGCATTCACCGAATTCAACACAAACGTTGAAAGCAACACCCAAAACACCCCAATCTTCACGCCCATGGATTTAAGCAACATGGGTCAAAAATAACTAATTTATCAATGTGAATGCTTTTCAGACAACCAACGCTCTGCATCTAAGGCTGCCATACATCCGCTACCTGCTGCGGTTACTGCCTGTCTGTAAATTTTATCTTGAGCATCACCCGAACAGAAAACGCCTTCCACATTTGTACGCGAGCTACCTTTCTCTGTAATAATGTATCCTTGCTCATCCATTTCAATGTATGGCTTGAAAATATCGGTATTGGGCGTATGTCCAATAGCTACAAAAAATCCTTTGATGGGAATTTCTCTCAATTCACTGGTCACATTATTCTTCACACGAACTGCTTCAACGGCTGATTCACCCAAAATTTCATCGGTCTCTGAATTGAACAACACTTCAATATTGGGAGTGTTCATAACCCGATGCTGCATGGCTTTGGATGCACGGAACTCACTCTTACGCACCAACATATACACCTTACTGCAAATTTTTGCAAGGTAACTTGCTTCTTCACAGGCGGTATCTCCAGCTCCAACAATGGCTACATCTTGTCCGCGGTAGAAAAATCCATCGCACACTGCACAAGCACTTACACCACTTCCATTTAATCTTTGTTCTGAAGGAATTCCCAACCATTTTGCCGAAGCACCAGTGGAAATGATCACCGCTTCTGCTTCAATATGGTGGGTGCCGTCTACAACTACTTTTTGAGGACCACCAGGAGTAAATTCTACTGAGGTAACCATTCCAAAACGAACATCAGCGCCCAAACGAACTGCTTGTTGTTTGAAATTTTCCATCATTTCAGGACCCATAATCCCGTGTGGGAAGCCAGGGTAATTTTCAACATCTGTAGTAATGGTCAATTGCCCACCGGGTTGCAATCCTTCATAAACTACGGGTTTCATATCGGCGCGAGCCGCGTAAATGGCTGCTGTGTAACCCGCAGGTCCACTGCCAATAATCAAACATTCTATTTTTTCTACGTTTTCAGACATAATCTTAAATTTAATGCAAAGGTACCATTGAAGATGAAAAAGGTGCGTGATAAAACGCACCTTCTTTCTTCGAAAATTATAATTTTTTAGTTCAAAGTGATTAACTCACGGTATTTAGGAAGTGCCCAATCTGAGTCATCACACAAGCGTTCAATTTCATCGCTCACCGCGCGAATCTCTTCAAACAAGGGCTTTACTTTAGAATTCAATGCCAATGCTCTATCTTTTGCATGCTCTTTCTCCATAGCTTTATCTACTTCAGATGAAAGCTTGTTATTCAAGGCTTGTCCACTATTGATCAAAGCACTCAATTGCGTCAACAAATCAATTTGAGCTGAAACTTGATCTTTGGTTAAACCAATGCTCAATAACTTACTTACGTTATCTGCAATTCTGCTTTGGTACCTGATAGCAGAAGGGATGACCATATTTTGAATCATTTCTGTCAACACTTTTGACTCTAACTCGATAGTCAAACAGAAAGACTCGTATCTAATTTCCGTTCTTGCTTCTAGCTCCTTGTGTGAGAAAATACCCAAATTGGTGAATAATTCAACGCTAGACTTAGACATGTAAGCAGCAAGAGCTTCAGCCGAGTGCCTAGTATTCTTCAAACCGCGTTTTTTAGCCTCTACTACCCATTCATCGCTGTAGCCGTTTCCGCCAAAAATCACTTTCTTACAAGAGGTTAAATCTTTTCTCAGTACCTCACGAAGAGCCGTTTCTTTTTCTTTTCCTTTGGCAATTAAAGCATCTACTTTTCCTTTGAATTCCATCAATTGATTAGCTACAATAGTATTCAATACTACCATTGGAGAAGCGCAATTGTCACTGCTACCAACTGCTCTGAACTCAAACTTATTTCCTGTAAATGCGAAAGGAGAAGTTCTGTTTCGGTCAGTATTATCCAACAAAATCTCAGGAATGTTTGGAATATTGATGCTTGTTTTGGATCCTTTTTTCCCGGTGGATGTTTGATTCTCGAAGTCCTCTAAAACATGCTGTAAGGTATCTCCAATGAATACACTCATGATTGCTGGAGGTGCTTCATTGGCGCCCAATCTATGATCATTTGCCGCAGTTGCAATGCTTGCACGCAACAAATCAGCATGATCATATACCGCTTTAATTACGTTAATAAAAAAGGTCAGGAATTGAAGATTTTCCTGGGGACTGCTTCCTGGGGACAATAAATTCACACCAGTGTTAGTAACCAAACTCCAGTTGTTGTGCTTACCTGAGCCATTTATGCCTTTGTAAGGTTTTTCGTGCAACAAAACTCTAAAACCATGATCAGTTGCACATGCTTCCATGATATCCATCAACAAGGTATTGTGATCAACCGCCAGGTTCAATGATTCAAACTGAGGAGCGCACTCAAACTGGCCAGGAGCTACTTCGTTGTGTCTGGTTCTCAAAGGAATACCCAATTTATGTGCTTTTTGTTCGAAATCGCTCATAAACGCCTGCACCTTGGTTGGAATAGCTCCAAAGTAATGGTCTTCCATCTGCTGACCTTTAGCGGGTGCATGTCCAATCAAAGTTCTGCCAGCATACATCAAATCAGGACGTTGGTGGTATAAATCTTCGCGAACCAAGAAATACTCTTGTTCTACGCCTAAAGAAACGGAACAATCAGTTACTTTTTCATCAAAATATTTACAAACATCAGTAGCGGCTTTTCTCACCACCGCTAATGTCTTCAACAAAGGCGCTTTGTAATCTAGAGCTTCGCCCGTGTAGGAAACGAAAATGGTAGGAATACACAAAGTACGCACACCGCCTTTTTCTAAAAGAAATGCTGGCGAGCTAGGATCCCAAGCTGTATAGCCGCGGGCTTCGAAGGTATTTCTGATACCACCACTAGGGAAAGAACTTGCATCGGGCTCTTGTTGAGCCAATGCTTTTCCGCTGAAAACTTCAATACCGGTGTCAATTCCGGTAGGCTCAAAAAAGCTGTCGTGCTTTTCTGCAGTTGTACCTCTCAAAGGCTGAAACCAATGCGTGTAATGGGTGGCACCGTGTTCTAATGCCCATTCTTTCATTCCATTTGCAACCTCATCGGCTTTGCTCCTATCAATGGCGTGTCCGTCATTTACTGCTTTGTGAATCTCTTGGATAGCCGACTTCGACAAATAACCAGATTGTGCTTCAGGACCAAAAACCATCTCTCCGAAGTAGGAGGAGATACCGCGGTGGTGTTTATCTTTTTTTGACATTTTTGATTGAAATTGTTTCAGTAATAATTCTTGTTGCAAAGGTACGCAGGGCTGAGCAACCCATCCATTTTTTTTCTAAAACAAATATAATCATTATTTCAACAAGTGTAAAACAGACACTTATCAATTAAATCCCTTTATTTCAAAGGGTTTTACAATTGATTTGTCATGAGCCTGTTAGTATATCCACATCTATCAACATTTAATGAGTGATTTTTCAACTTTCTGTTTTGATTTGAAATTAAGACTTTAAATTCGTCCCACTTTTTAAAAACATGGGACATACCCGCATCGACAAATTTTCGGCAGCCGGTCTGCTGATTTCTTTAGGAATTATTTACGGCGACATTGGAACCTCTCCCCTCTATGTGATGAACGCTATCATGGGCGAGGCACCTGTAAGTAAAACTCTCGTTTTTGGTGGCATCAGTGCCGTATTTTGGACGCTGACCATTCAAACTACCCTAAAATATGTAATCATGGTTTTACAGGCTGACAATAAGGGTGAAGGGGGTATCTTTTCTCTTTACAGCTTATTAAGACGACGATTTCCCTATTTGGTAATTGGAACTATGATTGGAGGTGCCATGATGTTTGCGGACAGCATCATAACTCCGCCTATTTCAGTATCATCTGCAATTGAGGGTTTAAGATCTATCAACCCAAGTAATGGTTATAGTGTTGATTTTAGCGGAATAGAAACTGTTCCCATTGTAATAACTATCATCATCATTTTGTTTCTCTTTCAAAGAGCAGGCACAAATGCGGTAGGTAGATTCTTCGGGCCCATTATGACCGTCTGGTTTACAATGCTAGGTACTCTAGGTGTAATTCAAATTGTAAAACATCCAGAAATCTTTCAAGCAATAAATCCAATTTGGGTTTACCGTTTTTTAACCTCCGGTCCAGACGCCTTTATTTTGTTAAGTGCTGTATTTTTATGTACTACCGGTGCCGAAGCATTGTATTCAGATATGGGCCATTGCGGAAAACAAAATATCCGGATCTCATGGATATTCGTGAAAATATCTTTGTTACTCAATTATTTTGGCCAAGGTGCTTGGTTAATGGATCATGTTGGATCTTCTTTGGAAGGGGCTCGAACCTTTTATGGAATTATGCCAGAATGGTTCTTGCCTTTTGGAATATCAATTGCCACTTTGGCGGCGATTATTGCTTCTCAAGCCGTTATTTCCGGCTCATATACTCTAGCTTCGGAAGCCATTCGATTGCATTTCCTGCCAAAATTTACGGTGAAATTCCCGAGTACAGTTAAGGGTCAAATTTACATTCCAGCAATCAATACAGCATTACTCCTAGGATGTATAGCCATTGTATTAATTTTTAAGGAATCTGTCGCTATGGAAGCTGCTTATGGACTCTCCATATCTCTAGCTTTTGTAATGACCAGCATTTTGATGTATTATTTTCTTCAAACGAGAGGGTGGAATGCAATTATCGCTGGGATTGTAATGGGATTGTTCATGATAGTTGATTTAGCATTTGTCAGTGCTAATATGACCAAACTTATGGAAGGTGGCTTTGTAGTAGTAATCATCGGACTCATTGTAATCGCCATTATGTATGTTTCATACAGGTCTGGCCAAATTAAAAAAGAGATGGTCGTTACCGAAAAATTGAGCGACTACCGTGCTCGTTTGCGTAGCTTGAGTCAAGATACAACCCTTCCCAAATTTGCTACTCACCTTATTTATATGAGTAAAGCTCCCGCAGACGATGAAGCCGAGTCTCCCATTTTTTACAGCATACTGCAAAAACGTCCCAAAAGAGCCGATTTCTATTGGTTTGTCAATATTGAAGTAACTGATGAACCCTATACCATGGAATATCGTGTTTGTGTGGTTGAAAAAAATGACCTTTATAAAGTTCGATTTAGACTTGGATTCAGGGTTCAACCTAAAATCAGTTTGTATTTAAAAAAGGTTATAAGTGACCTTTTGGCCAACAAAGAAATTGATCTTGATCCACATTATCACGGATTCTCTGCACAAAATCAAATTGGAGATTTCCGATTTGTACTCGTAGAAGAAGAAATCAGTGCTGAAAACGAATCTTCATTCTTCGATATGCTCATTTTGGATGGATATGAACATCTAAAAAATCTTGCAGGAACCCCAGAAAAGTGGTTCGGTATAGATGAAAGCGTGGTAACAAAAGAAATGGTTCCTATTGTTATCAAAAAACCAGCAGATGTAAACCTAAAGAGAATAAGATAATTACACATGAAGAAGTTGTTTTCCCTCCTATTAGGAAGTTCTTTCATCGTTGCCTCATGGGCTCAAGGTATTGATCCTAAAAAAGCCATCCCCACCTCGCAATTTCAATGGGATGACATGTTCAAGATCTCCCCCAAACCTGCCGCCATTTCTAAGTTTACCGCCGATGGAAAACTGCTCATAACCCAAAAGTCTAACAAAAAAACTTGGTGGATCATCACCAACAATCCTGCCACTAAGCAAGATTCCATAGAGACCTTGTTCCATTCAGATTGGTTCAGTGAGTCAGTGCCACAAGGGGGATATACATTTTCCGCAGACCATAAATTCATGGTTCTTGAAACCAATACCAAACCGTTATTCCGACACACCTACACCGCTGAAGTTTGGGTAATCAACTTAAAATCAAAACAAATCATAAAGGTACCCGGAAGAGCCATGAATGCGGCTCTATCTCCCGACAATCAACGCGTGGCCTATGTCAGAGACAATAATCTGTTCATTTATGATTTCAGTGGAACACCTAAAGAAATTCAAGTTACTTCTGACGGCAAATTCAACCACATCATCAACGGCGCGGTAGATTGGGTCTATGAAGAAGAATTTTCCATGAGTCAAGGCTTTTATTGGAGTCCCTCAGGAAGCAAAATTGCCTATTATAGATTTGACGAATCTCAAGTCAAAGAATTCTCTATGGATATTTTCACGGGTTTATATCCCCAACAAGAAAAATGGAAATATCCCAAAGCCGGAGAAGACAATTCAAAAGTAGACGTATTTATTTACGACCTAAACAGCGCAAAAAACGAAAAACTGCCCCTAGAACCTAGAAATCCAGAGCCAGGCGGATATTACATTCCTCGTTTCCAATGGTTGCACACCGATGATTATCTCAGCATACAGAGATTGAACCGCCATCAAAACCACTGGGAGCTGTTACTTTGGCAGGCACAAACCAAAAATTTACGCGAATTAGCATCAGAACGAGATGCCGCCTATGTTGAAATTGTAGACGAGTTGATGCTGTTACCCAAAACAACTCAACTGATTTACACCAGCGAAAAATCGGGCTACAATCACATGTATCGCCTAGATTATCTCATCAACAAAAAAACCTTTGAATGGCCTGTAACTTCAGGGAATTGGCAGGTGAATAAAATTGTAGGTTATTCTCCCGAAAAAAACCTGATTTATTACACATCTACCGAATATTCCACCGTTGAAGACCATCTTTACAGCATTTCACCCGATGGCCGCAACAAAACCGCCGTATTGAATCCCAAAGAAAAAATGGGCGCACCTCTTTCGGGAAATCAATCCGTAATTGCATCTCCCCATTGCCATTGGATGTACGTCATTGAAAGCAATTTCAGTGAGAATCCCCTTTACCTGACTCATTTATTGGGACCAAACCAATACAAAACCACACAATCCGATGAAACCTATGCGCAAAACGTTCAACTAAAGAACCCAGGCAGCATCACTTTTGGAGAAATTCCCTACTCGGCTCTTGAACAAGGAATTGGCCCTGAAATGGGATTGAACTATTGGATGCTCAAGCCTGCAAACTTTGACCCTAGCAAAAAATATCCCTTGCTGATGTACGTTTATGGCGGCCCTGGAAACTCCATCTGCCGAAATTCGCGCAACGGTTACTTCGCTTGGTATCAACATTTGGCGGCCAAAGGATATATTGTTGTTTGCGTTGATAATCGCGGTACCGGCAATAAGGGTGCGGCATTCAAGAAGTGCACCTATCAGCAACTCGGTAAAATTGAACATTTAGACCAACGTGCAGCAGCTAAATACCTGGGCAACCTTCCCTATATCGATGCAAATCGCATAGGTATTTGGGGGTGGAGTTTCGGGGGATATATGAGCAGTTTGTGTATCACCAAAAGTTCCGATGTATTCAAAACCGCCATAGCCGTCGCACCTGTTACCCATTGGAAATATTACGACAACATTTACACCGAGCGATATTTGAGAACGCCTCAAGAAAATCCAACGGGCTACGAAGAAAATTCCCCCTTGAATTTTGCAGATCAAATAATAGGAAACTATTTAATTGTTCACGGCACTGCTGACGACAACGTTCATTTTCAAAATGCCGTTGAAATGGTGAACAAGATGATCAAGGCAAATGTTGAATTTGACAGCGAATATTACCCCAATCGCAACCACGGCATTGGTGATGGAGCTGCACGAAAGCATTTATTCAAAAAGCTCACTGAATATATTTTGGAGAACTTATAAGCCACTTTGTTGTTTTAATCTTTTAAACCTACTTAGACATGAAACTAGAAATTGGAAAACAAGCACCCGCATTCAGCGTATTGAATCAAAACAGCGAAACTATCACCTTAGATCAATTCAAAGGCAAAAAAGTAGTGCTGTATTTTTATCCCAAAGACGACACCCCTGGTTGCACGGCTGAAGCTTGCGATTTGAGAGACAACCACCAAAGGTTTTTGGATGCAGGATATGTAATCTTAGGCGTTAGTCCAGATGAACCCAAAAAACATCAGAAATTCATTGCCAAATTCGAATTGCCTTTCGATCTTCTGGCCGATACAGAGCAAACCGTAGCAAACGCGTACGGTGTTTGGGTGGAGAAAAGCATGTACGGCAGAAAATACATGGGCATGGCTCGTACTACTTTTATCATAGATGAAAACGGAATAATCACCGATATCATCGAAAAGGTAGATACCAAAGCCCATACCAAACAAATTTTAAAATAACATTGAATCAGAAAATCAATATTGGTGTTGTTGGAAACGGCAGCTGGGCTACGGCCTTAATTAAAATACTCACGGAGCATCCATCAACCTATATTCATTGGTGGATGCGCTCCCAAGAGAGCGTTGACTATATCAAAGAGAACCTCCATAACCCAAAGTATTTATCGTCGGTTGAACTTCATCCCGAAAAATTCAATGCCACCACTGACCTACAAACTGTGGTAAACGAATCGGACATCATTCTTTTAGCCGTGCCATCCGCTTTTTTGCATCAGGCACTTTCTACTGTAACTCTTCCCTCAGAGAAAACATACATTACGGCCATTAAAGGCATTGAACCAAATTCGAAACAGGTTGTGGCTCAATATTTGAAACAAAATCATCAAATTCCTTTAGAGAATATTGTCTTAATTTCAGGTCCTTGCCACGCCGAAGAAGTTGCCCTCGAAAAACTCAGTTACCTAACCATTTCTGGTCTCGATGATGAACGCACCTCAAAAGTGGCAAACTTAATCAAATGTAAATTCATCAATGTCACTCAAACCCGCGATCTTATTGGAGCTGAATATGCATCGGTTTTGAAGAATATTTATGCCATTGGAGCGGGAATTGCTCACGGACTCGGTTACGGGGATAATTTTCAAGCCGTATTTGTTTCTGCTGCGCTCCGTGAAATGCGCAATTTCCTGTATGAACTGCACGAAGAAAATCGCGATGTCAAAGAAGCGGCATACATGGGAGACCTTCTGGTTACTTGCTATTCACAGTTTAGTCGGAATCGCTCATTCGGAAACATGCTTGGCAAAGGCTACTCAGTAAAATCAGCCCAATTAGAAATGAGCATGATTGCAGAGGGATATTACGCTACAGATTTGGTATTTCAGATTGCCAAAGAAAACAAAATGAGCATGCCCATTGTTGATTCTATATACGAAGTAGTTTACGGCGGCAAAAATGCCAAAAAGATTTTCAAAAATCTTGCCGAAAACCAACTCAGTTAAGAGATCTATGTCATTTAAAATTTATACGCGCAAAGGCGATGACGGTAAAACCGGCCTAATTGGAGGCGACCGCGTTGCAAAACACCACATCAGAGTAGAAAGTTACGGCACTGTTGACGAATTAAACAGTCAAATAGGATTGGTTCGCAGTTTTATTTCCGGCTCCGCCGAGGAAGATCACCTGGCCAACATTCAAAATAACCTTTTCACCATAGGCAGCTACTTGGCTTCCTCTCCTTCCAGCAAGTTTGAACTACCCAAGTTTGACGAAAGCAGCATTCCCGCTATGGAAGAAGAAATTGATCGCCTGACTGCCCTCCTTCCTGAACTCAAAAACTTCATTCTTCCAGGAGCCACTCAACAAGGCGCGCATTGCCACGTTGCCCGTTGCGTTTGTCGCAGAGCCGAACGCCTCATTGTTCACCTTTCAGACATCGAAGAAATTCAACCCTTCATCATTCAATACCTCAATCGCCTATCCGATTACCTTTTCACCCTAAGTCGTTTCCTCGACCAAAAATTCGGTGGTAAGGAAATCATTTGGAGGTCATAGGCCATAGGCCGTGGTCCGTAGGCCGTGGTCCGTAGTCCGTAGTCCATAGTCCGTAGTCCGTAGTCCGTAGTCCGTAGTCCGTAGTCCGTAGTCCGTAGGCCGTAGGCCGTGGTCAGTGGTCAAAGTTCTGAGACCATCGACTACAGACCATCGACTATCGACTATCGACCATCGACCATCGACTATCGACTATCGACTATCGACCATCGACCATCGACCATCGACCATCGACTACAGACCATCGACTACAGACTATCGACCAACTTGCATATTTGTTCAAACAAATGTATCTTTGCAGTAAGATTTAAGAAAAACCAAAAAAATAAAATACACATATGAAAAAAAGTTTCATCTATTTGACCGCCGCTGTTGCCGTGTTTGCAATGGCTTCTTGCGGAAGTAACGCCAGCGACGCTGGTAACGCTGATTCTGCTGCAACCGCTAACACCGGTGCAGTTACTTACACCGTTGCACCTGAAAGTGTAATTGGCTGGAGAGGTTCTAAAGTGGTAGGTATTGGTGAGCACAAAGGCACCATCGCTATCTCTGAAGGTTCTGTTTCTGTTGAAAATGGTAAATTAACTGCAGGTTCTTTTACTATCGACATGAAAAACATCGTTTGTACTGATTCTATTCCTGATGAGTACAAGCAAAAGTTAATTGGTCACTTCCAAGCTGACGATTTCTTCAACGTAGCAAAATTCCCTACCGCGAAATTTGAGATTACTTCAGTTGAAGAAAAAGCAGAAGGTACTAACACTCACGTAATTTCTGGTAACTTGACTCTTCGCGATTCAGTTAAAAACATCAGCATACCTGCTGCTGTTACCATTGATGGAACAACTTTCACTGCTAAAGGTAGCGTAAGCATCAATCGTTTAGATTGGGGTGTAAACTACGATAAAGCGAACATGAGCTTGAGCGACAAAGCTAAAGCTGCATTGAAGAATGGTGTAGTTTCTGAAACCATCGAAATTTCATTAGACATCAAAGCAACTGCTGCTACTGAAGCTCCTGCTGCTGAAGGTGAAACTAAGAGCGGAATGTAATTCCTGGAAATTTTCATTTTTCATTCACATAAAAAAGTCCCGGTCGCAAGGCCGGGACTTTTTGTTTATGGTCATAAGGAGAATAAACATCCCCCGAAAAACTAAGCAAACCTATTTCCAACCCAAACAAATCGTCTGTTGACGTAAAGTGAGTCGGTAAAGGTAGCGTTTCCACTGGGATTACCTCCAGTAACGTGGAAGTCGCTGAAAGCAGCGTGCTGATTCACGAAGGCAGCCCCAGTAAAATTGAAGCTTACCGGAGTAAAGGCTTGCTCGTTCATAACCTCCTCAACTGACTGCATATAGGCCACATCCGTGCTGTAACAAGAACATGTAATTGCACCCACCGAGGATGCCAAATGAGACGCCAAAGCCAAACTCTCTTCTCTACCCGAAGTTTTTACCACAAACAAAATTGGGCCAAAACACTCATGCTTCCAAGAATCATCTGACGCATCTACAGCAACTACTGAAGGCGCTAAAATTCGAGCATCCGAAAACTCAGGATTTTCAACAACGGCGTCATTCGCTGTAGCTGCTGATCCCTTCAACACGTCTTCTACCCTCTTGCGGGTCACGTCATTCTGAATAGCCCCTAAAGTACCAGCACCCATTTTCGGGTTTTCGGCAAGTCCTTTTAGAGCTGCACCCAAGGAAGCTACAACATCATCGTATGACATATTTCCCTCGGGAGTGGTAATTCCATCTTTTGAAACAAAAATATTCTGTGGAGCTGTGCACATTTGTCCGCTATATAAACTCGCAGCAAATGCTAAATTCCCAAAAACAGCTTTTGCATCGGCAACGCCATCTAAAATGACAGAATTGACACCCGCTTTTTCGGTAAACACGGTTTTTCCTGGCAAGGACTCAATATATCGTCCAAAATCAGAACCACCCGTGTAATCAATCAATTTAACCGAATGATGTTCAGCTAAGTTCTTAGTTATTGGATTCGCAGAAGAATCTACAGCAAGTTGAACCAACTTTGTAGATAATCCATGTGCCGTTAAAACCTTCTGCATCTCTTCAACCACGATAGCAATAGGAAGCACACTCTTAGGATGGGGCTTAATGATGCAAGAATTACCCGCAATCAAATTGGCGAAAACACCAGGAACGGTGTTCCATGTTGGGAAAGTGGAGCAACCAATTACCAAACCTACACCTTTCGCAACGGGTTTGAAATTCTTTTTAATGGTAAGATCAAACTTGCCCATGCTCTTAACCCAATCCAATTGCTGTGGATAACGAGTCAATTCTTCGTATCCCAAAGCAACAGATTCAAGTGCACGATCATTGGCATGTGGACCACTTGCTTGAAAACTCATTACAAATGATTGTCCAGTTGTATGCATGGTAGCATAGGCCAATTCGAAGAAACGATCTGACACTTTATCGAGCATTTCAACCAAGATATTGGCACGCTCTAAAGGAGAAATCTTCTTCCACTGACTTTGTGCAGCTTGTGACTGCTCAACCAAGAAATCTGCCGTAAACACTGGGTATTCCACACCCAAACCGACTAGCATGTATGGAGAAATTTCTTCACCAAATTTACCAGTAGAACCGGTGTCATCGAGTCCAACATACGGATTACTCAATTGTTTTTGAAATGCCGATTTTCCAGCTTCGTGCGACTCTTCCGAATACGCTTTTGGATTTTCTGGATAGGCACTGAAATACGTTCTTTCACGCAAAGCCTGAATGGCTTGACTGATTTTGGGATTCAATTCCATATATAATTAATCAAAAATTAAGCTTGTCCTGTTTGCCCACCGAAATTCAATGGAATTCCATTGCCGTGATTCTCGTGTAATTCAATTTCGCCAAAACTATCTTCATAACGAGCTAAATTATCGCTTAAAGCCATAATTAAACGCTTGGCGTGTTGAGGCGATAAAACGATTCTGCTTTTAACTTTTCCTTTAGGCACACCGGGCATCATTCTAATAAAATCCAAGATAAACTCAGTATCACTGTGAGTGATAATTGCCAAATTTGTATATACACCTTCAGCTATTTCCTCCGTCAATTCAATGTCTAATGCATTGGGATTGATGTTTTCATTTTGATTTGACATAACATTCAAAGTTAATTTAAAAATTACTCGGGTTTTACACAAATCACCGATATCTCTACCAACGCGTCTTTAGGTAAACGCGAGACTTCTACCGTTTCCCTGGCCGGATAAACCCCAGTAAAATATTGAGCATAAACTTCATTGACTTTAGGAAAGTCGTTCATGCTTTTCAAAAAAATACTCGATTTAACAACATGGTCAAACGTCAAACCTTGTGATTCTAAAAGCGCTTTAATGTTTTCCATCACCTGTTTGGCTTGAATAACCACATCAGTATCAGAACCAAAGGCGCCGGTCCGAGGATTTAATCCAATTTGACCGGATAAATAATACGTATTACCCACTTTCACACCTTGGCTATAAGGACCAATCGGTTGCGGGGCATTTTCAGAAAAAATAGTTTCTCTCATAATGTATGATGTATTTTTGTAATGACATGAATATAGCAGTATTGGGATCAGGCCCCAAATTAACTTCCTGGATGCGGAAAGCAAATACCGCTTTAACATACGTGCAAGATACAAAAACTCACACCAATTATGAGGTTTTCATTGACCTTGATTTTGATGAACATCCCGAAAGAATTTTAGAATACGCTTCTAATAAAAATACGCTGTTCTTGCTCAATACCTGTTTTATCACCCTTGAATCAGCGCTTTTTCAGTTTGGTTTGTCTCATGACGGACAAAAATTCCTAGGAATTAACGCATTTCCTCTCATGGCCGAACGCGAACTACTCGAAGTCACTTCGCCATTTAATTTTATTCCTTCGGGGGACGTTTTTGCTTTCTTGGGATATCAACCCGAATATGTTCAATCACGCGTTGGATTTGTCACACCACGCATCATTTGCATGATCATTAACGAAGCCTATTTTACAGTACAAGAAGGTACAGCCTCTAAAGATGACATTGATACAGGAATGAAATTGGGCACAAATTATCCTAAAGGCCCTTTTGAATTTTGTAAAGAGTTTGGTATCAAACAAGTGTATCTATTGCTTGAATCCTTATACCAAGACACTCACGATGAACGATACAAAATTTGTTCACTATTGAAAACCGAATATTTAAAATCAAAATAATATAAAAAAAGAAAGGGGCTTACGCCCCTTTTCTTTTTTCATTACTGCTATGATTAAACCAATTGCTTAGTTTTGAATGTTGATTTTGCGAGTGATGCTCTGTGCTCCATTGCTCACTTTCACCAAGTACATGCCTGAGCTCAATTCGCCCGCCTCTACTTGGGTCATGCCGCCCATAGAATCCATACGCTTCACTACCGCTCCGTTCATGTTCATCACTTCGATCACGCTTCCCTTGCCAAATACTGCACTGGTTGCTACTGTGAATACTCCGCTAGATGGGTTTGGATAAACCGCTACCCCACCATTCTGCAAGTCTTCTACGCTTGAACGGTTCATCACCACTTTCTTGCTGATTGAAC
>JACCDY010983691.1_pt1 | contig 19417 bp, 23 predicted proteins | sample 7446391 | NCBI WGS metagenome assembly JACCDY01 (sample SAMN15323451, study PRJNA562643) | freshwater metagenome | isolation source: river surface water | place: USA:Blue River Watershed | collected 2017-08-18
CATAAGGGTCTAAAAGCGGTAAGCCTTGCGCCCGGGGTCATCGATACCGATATGCAGGCACAAGTGCGTGCAACGAGCCTGTCGGCATTTCCCATGCGGCCTCGATTCGATCAGTTAAAACAGGACAACGCCCTTGCGACACCGGATGCCGTAGCAGAGAAACTGCTGCGGTTTCTCGATCACCCGGCCTTCGGCGAAGCGCCCTGTACCGATCTGAGACAGTTCTCCTAAGCAAGACCAGCTTGGGCCTGCTTTAGGAATCGTTGGGCTTTACGGCCCAAGTAACGTTCTCCAAAGCCCGACCACGCTCACGACAAGCAGCGAAAATCCCAGCCAACGGAAAAACGTCGGCGTTTCTGCGGCAACGATCCGTTGATGGAGGCGTTCCCCCAGGATGTGTCCGACCGTGGCACACGGCAACAGCCAAAGCTGATGCTCCAACTGAAGATCAACGCCTGCAATAATGAACGAGACAAGCTTGATTGCCGTCAAAATAAACCAGAGCACAAACAAGGTGTCACGAAGCTTGTGCTTTGGGACGTACTGGGCGAATACCGGAATGACCAGCGGGGCGCTCGTCAAAGACGTTCCGCTGATGTAACCCCCGAGACTCAACATCCCCACATCAATCCACTTGCTCTTGTGCTGAATTGGGCGGTTAATGATGTAGCCGATTGAGTAGGCCGAAACGATGATGAGAATGATCATGCTCATCAGCTTTGGGGATAAGGTCAGCAGTCCCACAACGCCGATTATTTTCGGAATGATCATGATCTTAAGGCCCTTCTTCAGGTAGCCCCAGTCGATATAAGACTCCACAGGTGCACCGTGCGATGACTCGCGATGGCGCACATGACTTTTCCAAATAATCCACCCGGAAGAGAGCAGCAGCTGGACGGCGATCAGCGGTAAAAATATTAACGGGTCATTGACGATCAACAACAGGAAAGGAAGCGATAGCACGGCGCCGCCAAACCCAAGACCACTTCTAACAAACCCACTCCAGACAAAGATGATGCCGATCAGAATAATCTGCACCCACGACAAGTTTTCCATGAAACTCACTACACCTTTCTACTAACGAACCGCCTCGTCAAGGATCATCTTGGCTGCACGCGTAATATTTTTATACGCTAATACCTCAGGGCTCATGGATCGTAACGCAGCCTCGAGTAACGCCCTGCGCCCCGGCGCCTGGATCATCTGAACTAAAGGCTGCACATCGACCCGAATTAAAAAGAGACTTGCCACGCCCCACAGTGGCACCGTAACCTGACGCTCACAACGAAACCAAAGATCCCCGATCTGCGCCACATCTGTCATCGTGTCCTCGCCAGGTGCTCGGGAAAGCGCATCAGTCCCCGAAATCGTCCAGACGTATCTGACAAAAGGGCCCTTACTCACCATCGCCTGAGACATGGCTGTGGCTGATCTCAGGAGTGCTGTGTTCTCGGCGACTGGTTCATGAATTTCCGCCATTGATTGCCCAAGCTTTTCCTCGGGAGACCACCCACTCGCGAAATAAATTGAGAGCATCTGAGCACGTAGCACGCCCTGGGCATCGGGCACCATGACGGCAAAGTCCTCCTGAAGGCTCAGGCTTAGCGCCAACAGGAAATCCATTGTCGACTGCGGTTTGACGCCCCCAATCCACCCGAAGGTGCCATCAGCCCGAATCGGACCGCTCGGCACCTGCTCTACAAAGAACCGAGAAACCAGCCCTACGACTTGCGAGATCTGTTCAGGCGAGAGCGCCGCGCCGATTAGGGGCGGCTTCCCAGCTTGGATGTCATCACGCTTCTTCTCTACCCAAGAGGACCAACGATCATCGACGATCACGAGAGGACAATCGCCTAACTTCTGAAGATCGGGCTTAATCTGATGAGGGGCCTCAACTGGGAAAGGGGCGTCCTGCCAGGTGCCACCGTAGCCCGAGGCCTGGGGACCTGGGGGATCCTTAGGGCAACTATCTAGAAAGTCAGCAATCGACGAACTAGGGCAAATCAGGGGGGCTCTCCCATCAAAAAGTTTCTACAATCCGCAAGCACTTTCAATTCTTCCCCGAAGTCTTCACATCCATCAAAGGAGTCAGAGATGTCTCGCTTGTTTAAGCTGTGCTGCGCAGTCACGCTATCGGCTGCATTATCTGTCGCAAATGCGTCCGGAGGGAAATATGGCGACGAGAAGTACCAGCCAGAAGTCGGCCAACAGGGAAAGGACGTGATCTGGGTCCCGACGAATGACGAGCTCGTTAACAAAATGCTTGCGACGGCAAACGTCACAGCCAGCGATATCGTTTATGACCTTGGCGCCGGAGACGGCAAGATCCCAATTGCCGCTGCCCGTCTTCACGGCGCTCGGGCGGTGGGGATTGAATACAACCCCGACATGGCGGCCTTGGCCCAACGAAATGCGACCCGCGCAGGCGTTGCCGATAAGGTCAAGATCATTCATGGCGACATCTTCAAAGAAGATTTCTCACAGGCCACAGTGATTACGCTCTATCTGCTTCCTGACTTGAATATAAAGCTGCGGCCCACCATTCTTAAGATGAAACCCGGTACTCGCGTCGTCTCTCATGCCTTTCATATGGGCGATTGGGCACCAGACCAGACCATCAATACCTCGATGGCACAGGCCTACTACTGGGTGGTCCCGGCATCGGTCGCTGGAGATTGGTCGATCGAGGGCTTCAATGGTGCTAGCAAGGCAAAGCTCTCACTCAGTCAGCGTTACCAGCAGGTGGGCGGCAATATCACGATCGGCAAATCGACCCAGCCCATTCTTGGGGCAAAGCTGGAAGGGGAAAAGCTTCATTTCAGCTACGTGGACGATAAGGGAACCCTCCAGCACGTGAAGGCCACTGTGACGGGCAAAACACTCACGGCAGAAGTACAGGGCAGTGGTGTCTATTTCAACCTGAAAGGAACCCGGTCCTAAGATCGGCCCTCTATGACCGACCACTTCGAGGCATCCCCAAAACGGCTACTCAAACCGTACGCCGCAGTTGCGATTATTGTCGGCATCGTCGTCGGTGCCGGCATTTTTAAAACGCCCTCGATGGTGGCCGGTGTCACCGGTGATATTGGATGGGCCCTGCTCATCTGGATTGCTGGTGCAATCATCTCGCTTGCCGGAGCACTGTGTTATGCAGAGCTATCGACTACTTATCCGCATGCAGGCGGTGACTACCACTTTCTGACGCGCGCGTACGGCACGCGACTGTCCTTTTTGTATGCCTGGGCAAAAGCAATGGTCATCAACACGGGGTCCATTGCGCTACTGGCCTTCGTTTTTGGCGACTACATGACCCAGGTGATCCCATTAGGTGATCGCTCGACCGTGATCTGGGCTGTCGGAATTGTCCTGACGCTGACCGCAATCAACATCGCAGGCATTCATGCCTCGTCAGGGCTGCAGACCTTGCTTACAGTGCTGGAAGTGTTCGGGCTTCTCGCGATTGTGATCGCAGGATTTATGCTATCGGCTCCCGCTGATCAGACTCCTGCCGCATTTACCTCGACACCGCCATTGGGACTGATGGGTCTTGCACTGGTATTCGTTCTGCTGACTTATGGCGGCTGGAATGAGTCTGCCTACATCTCTGCGGAGGTTCAAGGCGGCGTAAGGACCATAGTCCCGGTGATCGTCACAAGCCTTGTCATCATTGCAATTGTCTATTTCTTGGTCAATGCCGCCTTGATTCATGGGCTTGGGCTAAAAGGGCTTGCCGACAGTAAGGCGCCAGCAGCAGACCTTCTTAATCAGGCCTTCGGTCCCTGGGGCCAGAAGCTGATCGGTTTGTTCGTTGCGCTCGCCGCGCTCACGAGCATCAATGCCACCATGATCGTTGGGGCCCGTGCAAACTACGCACTCGGGAAAGACTGGCCGCGCCTTGCCTTCATGGGCCAATGGAAGCCATCAAAGGGCTCTCCCAGCGCCGCTTACATCACCCAAGCAGTCATCAGTCTGGCGCTCGTCGGATTCGGTGCGCTCCAATCGGATGGATTCGAATCCATGGTGGAATTTACCGCGCCCGTGTTCTGGATCTTCTTGATGCTTGTGGGCCTTTCCGTATTCATCATGCGACATCGAGACCCCTCGACCCCACGCCCGTTCCGGGTGCCGCTCTACCCCATCACCCCGATCCTATTTTGTATCTCCTGTGGATATCTGGCGTACTCCAGTATCAGTTATGCCCAGAGCAAAGGGGCGATTCACATCTCCTTTGGGGTCATGGCATTAGGGCTCATTGCCCTGCTGTTCCTGAATTCCCCCGCACGGTCTCGGAAATCCTAGTCACCGCCTTTAAGCCACGGGACCGCGTGGCATACTAGGGCCTATGGCACGCACTGTTCACTGCATCAAACTCGGCAAAGAGGCCGAAGGACTCGATTTCCCACCGGTTCCGGGCGAGATGGGCAAGAAGCTCTGGCAGTCTGTTTCCAAACAGGCCTGGCAAGACTGGATTAAGCAACAGACGATGCTCGTCAATGAGTATCGGTTAAACCTATCGGACCCCAAAGCGCGGAAGTATCTGAGCCAGCAAATGGAAAACCATTTCTTCGGCTCCGGCGCTGAGATGGCCTCGGGCTACGTCCCCCCGAAAGAATAAAAAACGGCGCCTCGAGCGCCGTTTTTCAATGCAAACGTTCATCTCAGTCTAGTTAGACTGAATTTCCTTTTCTACGCCTTCAATGTCCTGGTGACGAACATCACGGCCCTTAACCATATAAACGACATGCTCAGACATATTCTTAGCGTGATCACCAATACGCTCGAGCGCTTTCGCAATAAAGAGCAGGTCAATAGATCGAGAAATCGTTCGCGAGTCTTCGATCATGTAACTAATCAAGAGTCGCAAAGTATTCCGGAACTGGTCATCTACGCTGATATCTTCCCGGATCACTTCCGCCAGCGAGGACGGATCGTTGCGAGCAAAGGCGTCTAGTGACTGGCGCATCATTTTCATCACAATAGAGACCATCCCGCCCACTTCCACACGAGGCGTAAATGGTGAATTGCTCTCATGGATGTAGAGCGCCATGCGGGCCATCTTCTCCGCCTCATCCCCAATTCGCTCCAGGTCACGGACCATCTTCATACAGGTCAACACAAACCGAAGGTCGTAGGCGGTGGGCTGCCGACGGGCGATCACGTGATTACATCGGTCATCGATGTCCAGTTCCATTCGATTGACCTGCTTTTCCCGATGTAAAACATCCTTCAATAGCGTAATGTCCGCGGTCTCGAGGCCATCAATCGCACTCTTGACCATCCCCTCGACGAGCCCTCCAAGCTCAAGAACGGCAGAGCGAATGACCTCAAGCTCTTTATCAAACTCTTTCGACGTATGCTGGGGCATGGGGATTTCCTATTTCAGGGTAATTGAGGCAGTTTAGACCACCCTTATTTCAGTTTTGTTTCAGTCGCACAACGCCATCAGGACGAGCGACTAGGGCTAAGTCTGCACGACGAAGGGCGAAAATACCATTAGTCACAACCCCAGGGATCTGATTCAGCGTGGTTTCAAGGGTCACTGGATCCCTAATCTCAAGGCCGTGAACGTCCAAAATGGGGTGGCCGTTATCGGTCAACACCCCAGGGCGAATCCGGGGCTCACCGCCCAGTTTACGGACTGCCCAGGAGACAGGGGTCACGGCTGACTGGATCACCTCGATCGGCAGCGGAAACCTCCCCAGCACCTCAACACACTTCGAGCCGTCAACGATACAGACGAACCGTTTGGCGGCACTCGCCACAATCTTCTCCTGGGTAAGGGCAGCACCGCCCCCCTTGATCATGCAGAGACCAGGATCGATCTCATCGGCGCCGTCGATGTACAGGTCCATCGGCTCGGTCAACGCATCAAGCCCGATGATGGTGTAGCCCAACGCTGCAAGCCGCTCAGAGCTGCGTTTTGAGCTGGACACTGCGGCTTTAAGCCGAACGCCTGCCCTTGCCAGCTCATCAATGAAGCAGTCCACGGTTGAGCCGGTCCCAACGCCCAGGACCATCCCCGGAGAGACCTCTTGAACAGCCGCCTGGGCGACCATGGTTTTCAGTGCCTGCTGACTTGGGATCGTCATACAATCTCCCCTTCTTTGATGAGGAATTGTGCCATGGCCAAGGCAAAGTACGACTGCAGTAAATGCCCTGGGTACTGCTGTAGCTACCCACGAATCACCGTGACCAAAAAAGACGTCCGTCGACTGGCGGCACATTTCGAGATGACCGAGGCTGCAGCCTGGAAAAAGTTCATCACCCAGTACACCGTTGAAGACGGTGATGAAAAAGGCGAAGTCGAGAACATCCTTAAGCACAGAAAAGACACGGTCTATGCCACGATCTGCCAGTTCTTCGACCAAGATCTTCGTCGCTGCACAGTCTACGAGGCGCGCCCAGAAGTCTGCCGGGAGTACCCCGACGGCAAAACCTGTGGCTACTACAACTTCCTAAAGTTTGAACGTAAACACCAGGGCGATAAAGACTTTATTCCGAGCGCTTGATCGTCATTTACCGGTAAGACCCTTGGTCGTCACAAAACTGTCATAGGAATCTGCAAGACTTTTATCTCCATTTCATCGTCATCAAAGGTCTAGTGCTATGCCTACGGGAAAGACAAAAGTTCCGAAACTCTACCGCCAGGTACACGACGAAATTCTGGACAGCTTTGATGAAGAATTCGAGATGGAGTTTGACGATGACCGGCTGAGCACCCGATCAAAAGGCAAGGCGTCCATTACCGAAAGAAAACGCTACTTTGCAGAGTTGTTTCGACTCCAGGGCGAGCTCATCAAACTCCAGGACTGGGTCGTCCACAAAAAATTAAAGGTCGTCGTGATCTTCGAAGGCCGGGACGCTGCCGGCAAAGGTGGGGCAATCAAAAGAATCACCCAGCGCCTAAACCCTCGTGTCTGCCGAGTAGCCGCCCTTCCCGCGCCAAGTGAGCGCGAGAAGACCCAGTGGTATTTCCAACGCTACGTCTCTCACCTGCCCGCGGGCGGCGAAATCGTCCTGTTTGACCGAAGCTGGTACAACCGAGCTGGGGTTGAGAAAGTAATGGGATTTTGCACCAAAGAAGAATACGAAGAGTTCCTTCGGACGGTGCCACAGTTTGAACAAATGCTCGTACGCTCAGGCATCATTCTGATCAAGTACTGGTTCTCGATTAGCGACGAAGAGCAGCACGTTCGATTCAAGATGCGCATCCATGACCCACTGAAACAGTGGAAGCTAAGCCCTATGGATCTCGAGTCTCGTCGACTGTGGGAGGCCTACACCAAAGCAAAAGAGAAGATGTTAGAGCGCACCCACATCCCGGAGGCGCCTTGGTGGATCGTGGCCGCAAACGACAAAAAACGGGCTCGTATCAACTGCATTGCCCACCTTCTCACCCAAGTGCCCTACCAGACCGTCAAACGAAAGCAGGTGTCACTCCCACGGCGGATTCACAACCCAGACTACATCCGAGGCCCCGTGCCCAAAGAGATGTATGTCCCCGATGTCTTTTAAATCTTGCCCAACTTAGATCGGGGTCAAGTTATTGATCAGCGACGGGTGCAGACAGGAAGTAGTGTCGCCACAGTCAGTGAGGCCAGATAGACCTGGCACAGCGCCTCCATTCCCTGCTGGTCGTCTGCGTCAAATCGATTGAGCTCGGGACTGTCAACGTCCCATACCCCAATCAGCGTCCCATCCTTGATCAGCGGTACAACGATCTCTGATCGTGAGGCAGCGTCGCAGGCGATATGACCAGGGAATGCATGGACATCGGGAACAAGCTGGGTCTCCCGGCTACTCGCGGCTGCACCACACACGCCACGGCTCAAGGGGATACGAAGACAGGCGGGCTTCCCCTGGAAGGGCCCCAGCACAAGCTCCACACCGTCGAAAAAATAAAACCCGCACCAGTTAAGCCCAGAAAGCGATGCCATCACCAATGCAGAAAAGTTTCCCGCATTGGCAACAGGATTGAGCTCTCCCGCCAACAATGCCATCATCTGCCGATGTAACTCAGCATACTGATCCTGCTTGGAAAGACTAGCGAGAGAGTGGGCTTCGAACATGTTTATAGTTTAACGACCGTAATAAGACTTTACCGTCTCATCGGCAACCACTTGCAAATGCGCCGCAACGTCTTTGGGAAGGCCGGCGTCGTATTTCAGCCCAACCGTCGACCGTCCGAATAAGGCACCGTAAGTCGTCAAAGCGGCGAGGTAGGTCCCGGCAAGACTTGGATGACGCAGATCAGGGACATACAGGTTGATATCTGGTCGCTTAGCAATCGAATTTGCGAACGCCAAACCGGCCGGAATAACTAACGCCTTGTTATCGTTTCCGGCCCTCGTGTAGGCCTCTGCAAGCTCCTTTGTCATCGATGGGACATCTTGATACGCCCATGACATGAAGAATACGGGTTGACCGCCGCGCTTACGTACTGAATCACTATGCTTTTTCGTGTACTCGGTAAATACCTTGCTGAGCGTATCGTGAATCGGGCACTGACTGCAGTCCATCATGATGACTGCATCAAACGGCTTGTCGCTGGGAGGGTTAAAGACAACCTTATTGCCAGGTGCAAAGGAGTAGCGGCCGATGCCATTCGGACGAAGGAGCGAGTCCATGTCGTGCCAGTCGAGGCCTGAGCCACTGATGGTTACGGATACACCGCGATACTTTTGATCGGTACCCCTAAGTCCCTCGGAGGCAATCTGCCCAACATGGCCATGCATGCTGTTGTTGTAATAGAAAAAGCTATTCCCCACATACAATACCGTTGTTGGCGGCGTCAAAAGTGACTTCACCGAGGGCTTGGTCTGGGCAACTACAACGCCAGATGCATGCAGCATTAGCCCAATCGCTAAGCCGAGCCCCAAGATACTTTTTTTCATTATGTGACTCCCTGATTAGAAATTCGCCTGATAGGCGGATCACATTATCCAAGAGTTTCGGGATGGGATGGAATGGCTTGTCATCAGACTGTCACAATATTTCCATATAATTGGAAACATGAACAATCAAGACGCCATCGTCGCCTTTCTCGCCCTCGGGCAAGAGTCCCGCCTGAACATCTTCAGGCTGATTGTCCAGCGCGGCGACCGAGGCCTCACCCCAGGTGAGCTTATTGAAAAGCTTGGTATTCCTAATGCGACGCTCAGTTTCCATCTGAAAGAGCTCACGCGGGCACGCCTGATTTCAGCCGAGCGTCAGAGTCGGCACCTTCTCTATCGACCTAATGCATCGCTGATCCAAACGCTCAGTAATTTCTTATTAGAAAACTGCTGCAATGGCCAACCATGCGCTCCCCAGTTAATCCCGAAGAAGACGAAAGCAAAATGAAGCAATACAACATACTCTTCCTGTGCACCCATAACTCCGCTAGATCGATTCTGGGTGAAGCACTCGCATCGATGCACAAGAGCGGTCGTTTTGTCGGCTACTCAGCCGGCTCGACCCCGGGTGGCCAGGTCAATCCATTTGCCCATGAAATCGCCTTAGCGCTTGGCTTTCCCGAGAAAAACCTTCGCAGCAAGAGCTGGGATGAGTTCGCCGGCAATAATGCGCCACAAATGGACTTCATTATCACGGTCTGTGATAACGCCGCAGGTGAAATCTGCCCGGTATGGCCAGGAAATCCGGCCACCGCCCACTGGGGATTTCCAGATCCATCACAAGTTCAAGGAACGGACGATGAAAAACGTCGTGCATTTCGTGAAGTCATGCAAGGGCTAGCGCGAAGAATTGATGCCTTGGCAGCACTTCCACTTGACCGACTCGACCAGCTAAGCCTGCAACGACACATTCGAGATCTGGCATCTTCATGAGTATTTTCGAACGCTATCTCACCCTTTGGGTAACGCTGTGCATTGTCGTTGGTATCGTCCTTGGCCAGCTAAGTCCCCAATTTTTTCAAGGCGTAGGCAGTCTTGAGATCGCCCAAGTCAATCTTCCCGTTGGGCTGCTGATTTGGGTGATGATTATTCCAATGCTAGTGAAGGTGGACTTTTCAGCGCTGCACCAAGTTCGCCAACACGTTCGCGGGATAGGGGTCACCCTCTTTATAAACTGGCTCGTGAAACCTTTCTCCATGGCCTTACTCGGCTGGATCTTTATTCGCCACCTATTCGCCCCCTATCTCCCAGCAGATCAGATCGATAGCTATATTGCAGGTCTCATTTTGCTTGCTGCCGCACCTTGCACGGCGATGGTCTTTGTCTGGAGCCGGCTATCTAACGGCGACCCACTTTTTACGCTTTCCCAAGTCGCACTCAACGACACCATCATGATTTTTGCGTTTGCCCCGCTCGTCGCGTTTCTACTTGGGATCTCCTCAATCACGGTGCCATGGCAGACTCTTTTGATATCTGTCATGCTGTACATTGTTATCCCCGTAGTTATCGCTCAGGTTTGGCGAAAGCATCTACTTAAAAAGGGCGATGATGCCTTCCACCGTTCCATGCAACGGATTGGGCCTTGGTCGATTGCCTCGCTGCTGCTTACCCTAGTGCTGCTGTTTGGCTTTCAGGGAAAGGCAATAATCGAACAGCCCCTCATCATCGGGTTGTTAGCAGTGCCGATCCTCATTCAAGTCTTTCTGAACTCAGGACTTGCCTACTGGCTGAATCGCCAACTCGGCGAGACGCACAGCGTGGCCTGCCCGTCAGCACTCATCGGCGCATCGAACTTCTTTGAGCTGGCAGTAGCGGCTGCGATTGGGTTATTCGGATTCGACTCGGGTGCCGCATTAGCGACCGTTGTAGGGGTGCTCATCGAGGTTCCCGTGATGCTCCTGGTGGTGAGCGTTGTGAACCGATCTAAGGGCTGGTACGAACGCGGTCTGAAATGATGGGGTGGCCGATGAAACTCGAAAGGTTTAGGGGGGGGTTGTACTAGGTTGCACTGTATATGTGAATCAAAGACGTAGTTGAACTGGTTTGCACTGGGTTGCACTAAAACTGCCTCAAATTACTGCCCGCGGAGACTAATCAATCGGACATGCGGTGCAAGACAATCGAACTCGGCACGTCAAATTTTTTCATCAGTCTGCCGGTTTCTTTTTGAGTTTCCTGGTGCCTTAGAGCAGTATGCGACAGGGCTTCCGACAGATACAATCACATCATGATCCTAGTGCAACCTAGCCTCAAGCATCTCGACAGTTACCTTGACGCTTTGCGTCGAGGTTGGGACCCTAACAGTTTTAAACAATCGGAAGGGCCTCTGTCTGACGATATCGAGAGAATCACTAGAGATCCCAAAAGATTCCTAGAAGGTACGTTCAGTGTTATGGGGGGCGGCAACCCGATCCCCTTTGAGGACGGCACATTCGGCGAACGTCTTCCCAGCTTTACAAAGTGGATGTGGGATGGCGAATTTTGTGGGCGAATTCAGTTTCGTTGGCAACACAAAACAGTTGAGCTACCCCCAACCTGCCTCGGTCATATTGGTTATGGCGTAGCGCCATGGAAGCGCAGAAAAGGTTACGCAACGGCTGCCTTAAGGGCACTTATCGAAGAGATTCGATACTGTGGGATGCCCTACGTTGAGCTAACGACCGACGTCGATAATTTACCGTCGCAGGAGGTGATCGTGAGATGCGGCGGCGCTTTTATAGAAAACTTTGAAAAACTGCCAGCCAATGGTGGTGGAACCGCTATAAGGTTTCGGATTTTCTTGGATTGACCTACCGACTCCCCGCTTACCAAGTAATCAGGTGGAGGAGAAACCCCATATGGTACAAATAAGCCCATCTCTGACCTCAAACACGGCCATCATTTCTATGGGCTCTGGGTTAACACCCCAAATACGCTCTCGATCGAACACTTTGTTGCCCAAGACGGTGCGGCTCAGTAACTCGGCATGGAGATCCGGCTTGCTAAAGCGCTCTTGAGCATAGAACTCACCAAGCATCTTTTTCCCGATAATTGCTGGATCTGGACCCGGAGGGCGATAAGTCTTAATGTCCTCACTAAAGCAAGCCAAAAACCGTTCGAGATCTTTCGCGTTATAAGCTTCAAGCTGCCTCTGTACAACCGCAATGGGGCTCAGGTCATTACCCTGCGTGATCATTTTTACAACCTTTCTATAAATCTAATCCTGGTAGATGCTCCATTAGGTCGGTATCGTTACCCACGGCAGACGCTTTCGATTATTCGTTGAGACAGGGTAGCCGATGGGACTCGAACGCCCTAGGGAGGGTAACCCTGAGTGACCTATGTAGACAAATCAATAACTTGGGTGACCTGGATTGACCTGAAACTGCCCACAGGAACTGCCCACGGATAGAAATCTTGGGGCGGGGCTGTACCTGGCGAGAGCATTGGTAGCCTTAAGTCAGATTCTAGATTCCCAACGACCTTCTCAGTCTCTACTACCGTAAAAATGATGATACTGATACTCTTTCAGGGATGAGTTACCAAATTGATCAGTTGCGTCCATATATCAAACGTGAACTCGTCTCTGCACGACGTGCAGAGACTGAGGGAGATCACTCAAGAGCATTCACTCATTTAGAGCGGGCTCATGTACTCGGACAATTGAGCACTCTTTTACATATTCAGATTCACTGGGAAATGTTTCTGTGGGGCTGGCGGAGTAAAAATCTTGGCGAATGTTTCGGCCAAGTAGTCCGTATTATCGGGGCGGCAACGAAAACCATTTTTGGATTGATTCCCACTGGAAATACCGGAGGCTCGAACGTCAGCCCCTTCAGGCGTATGCCAATACCCCAAGATTTGATGGAAATTCTTGAGAGTGCTCGAAAAACTTAGTGTTAATTTCGCAGCCTGCGCAGGTGACTTAGAACCCATGCTGGATCGCTATCACTAGGGAACACAGGGTAATGAACGGTGCGGATTTCACCATCCACTACGATTAATGTCAGCCGTTTTAAAAGCGTCATGCCCGCCACCTCGAAGGTTGGCAAATCCAGCGCCTTTTGAAATTCATAATTAGCATCACTCACTATCGGAAATGGTAAGTGCAGACGACCTGCCATCTCCTTCTGATAATCAGTACTCTGAACGCTCATACCGACTACGTCCGCTCCGAAAGAACGAATCTCTTGATAATGGTCTCGAAAGGAGCAGCTCTGAGGAGTACAACCCCTGGCGCCTGGGATCTGATCCCAACCATCTGGCAGCGGTACATTTGGCCGACCAGTCATCGGGTAGCAGTAGATAACCAATGTTCCCGAAATCTGAACTAAATTAATTTTGTGGCCCGTAGTTGCGTGCAAATAAATTGACGGCAGAATTTTTCCAACCAGATGGCTTGCGGCGCCATCATCTACCGGCACCGGGAGATCTTTCGGTAATTCGTAAACGTTGCTCACTCGCGAAGATTAACCCAGCTTATTTATGGGCATCGAATACCCTTGGAGTGGCCGATGGGTTTGGAGATGGGAAGCCCTCGTTGCTGCGTATGTTGTCGCTACTTCTCGTGACCTGAGATGACCTGGATTAACCAAAAACCTCTAATGAGTAGAGCTATCTCGGTTTTACTGCCCACGGAACTGCCCATTAACTGCCCATGGGTCATCTAACTTATTGATTTTAAATGATTTTTTTGGGGTGGCCGATGGGACTCGAACCCACGACAGCCGGAATCACAATCCGGGACTCTACCAACTGAGCTACGGCCACCACTGATCACAACCAACGTTCCCAGGGACCACACTAACGTGGCCTGCCGGGAGGGAATCGAACCCCCGACCTACAGCTTAGAAGGCTGTTGCTCTATCCGACTGAGCTACCGGCAGTTCGAGGACACTCCAGGCTATCGCGAAAAACGATCCGTTTTTGGCAACCTGGTCGGGGTGGAGAGATTCGAACTCCCGACCCTCTGCTCCCAAAGCAGATGCGCTACCAGACTGCGCTACACCCCGAGAAGCGGGCAATTATAGCAGGGGCCGAGAGGCACCCTGGGGCCGGGCAGGCGCCCGAGAAATCAGCCAAAGCGGCCGGTAATGTAATCCTCAGTCTCCTGGCGTTTCGGCTTAATGAAGATCTCATCGGTCTTGCCAAATTCAATCATCTCCCCGAGATACATATAGGCCGTGAAGTCCGAAACCCGGGCTGCCTGCTGCATGTTGTGGGTCACAATCGCCACCGTATAGTCCGCCTTCAGTTCGTGGACAAGTTCTTCAACCTTTGCGGTAGAGATAGGGTCCAAGGCAGAGGTCGGCTCATCCAGCAGAATTACTGAGGGCTTTACCGCCACGGAACGGGCGATACACAGGCGCTGTTGCTGGCCCCCAGAGAGCGCGAGTCCGCTCTGGTTGAGCTTGTCCTTCACCTCGTTCCATAGCGCCGTCTTCGTCAAGGCCCATTCGACACGCGCATCCATCTCGCCCTTGGTGAGGTCTTCGTAGAGCCGAACACCGAAGGCAATGTTGTCGTAAATCGACATTGGGAATGGCGTTGGCTTCTGAAAGACCATGCCGATTCGGGCGCGCAATAGATTCAAGTCCTGCTTGGGCTCGAGAATATTCTGACCGTAAAAGTTAATCTCCCCCTCTGCCCGCTGGCCAGGGTACAAGCTGTACATCCGGTTTAATGTTCTCAGCAGCGTTGACTTACCGCACCCGGACGGGCCAATAAAGGCCGTCACACGACGCTCAGCAATATCAAGGTTAATGTTTTTTAGCCCCTGAAACTTTCCATAGAAAAAATTCAGATTGCGGATTTCAAGGGCAGACTTAAAAGATTGCTCCGAAGATTCGGTCATGATGCGCTCTCGCGAAAGTAAACCAGTAAGAGAAGACTCGTAGCCGTATTGATCGCCATCACTAGTGGTTCCCTTTGTCTCGGAAAAACACCCGTGCAACGATATTCAAAATCAACACTGTCATCGTAATCAGTAATGCACCCCCCCAGGCCAGCTGCACCCAGTTGTCGTAGGGGCTCATCGCAAACTGGAAAATGACGACAGGTAAGTTCGCCATCGGCGCATTCATATTCATTGAGAAAAACTGATTATTTAACGCCGTAAATAGAAGGGGTGCCGTCTCCCCACTGATCCGCGCAAGCGCAAGCAGAAGGCCTGTAATCACCCCCGCCTTAGCGGCCCGCAGCGTCACAAAAGTGGTGACCTTCCACCGAGGGGCACCGAGTGCGAACGCTGCCTCTCTGAGACTTCCCGGCACAAGGCGCAACATGTTCTCCGTCGTTCGAATGACCACGGGGATTGCGATCAACGATAAAGCGATGCTACCAGCCCACCCTGAGAAGTGTTTGACCTGCGCCACTAAGATTGCGTAGACAAATAGCCCCAGAACAATTGACGGTGCGCTGAGCATGATGTCAGTCATGAAGCGGGTGATCTCAGCAGTCTTACTCTCGTCGCCAAACTCTGCCAGGTAGACACCCGCAAAGATACCGATTGGCGTACTCACCAAGGCAGTTACAACAATCATCATGAGAGAGCCAACAATCGCATTCGCAAGCCCGCCACCCTCTGAGCCTGGTGCCGGGGTCGACTGGGTAAACATCGCCCAATCGAGCGCGGCAAATCCGTTCTTAAACAACACCACAAGAATCCACAGCAACACGAAAAGACCAAGGACCATAGCGGCCATCGATAAGGTCAGGCCGATCTGATTGCGAAACTTTCGTCGACGATAGAGTTTTGTATCCATAATGCCTCCGACCCCTTTAGGTCTTCGCCCCTTTCGCCTTTTCAGTTCGGATGATCAGAATTTTCGCTAACGCCAGGACAAAAAATGTAATCACGAAGAGCAGAAAACCCAAGGCGTAAAGGGTTGACAAGTGGAAGTCACCCGCTTCTGCGAATTCGTTTGCGAGCGTAGACGCAATAGAGGTTCCGGGTGCAAAAAGCGACGGCAAAAGCCTCTGCGAATTGCCGATAACGAATGTCACCGCCATCGTTTCACCGAGGGCCCGGCCAAGACCAAGCATGATCCCGCCGATCACTCCCTTCTGCGTGTAAGGAAGCACTACATAGCGGACCACCTCCCAGGTGGTGCAACCAACCCCATAAGCGGATTCCCGAAGGATGGGAGGAACGATTTCAAACACGTCCCGCATCACGGCCGCAATAAAGGGAAGGATCATAAACGCGAGGATGATTCCTGCGGCGAGAATACCAATACCATTCATTGCCCCGCCAAAAAGCGGCCCGATTAATGGCATCTGGCCTAGCGTTGACTGGAGCGCTGGCTGACCATACTCCGCAAATAACGGGGCGAAAATGAAGAGGCCAAACATACCGTAGATGATTGATGGCACGGCGGCCAGCAGCTCTACAGCGGTACCAAGCGGGCGGCGAAGCCAGACGGGACACGTCTCGATCAGAAACAGTGCAATGCTGAAAGCCAGGGGGACCGCAATTAACAGTGCAATCGTGGCGCTCGCCAATGTGCCATAGATCGCAATTAGCGCGCCGAACTCTTCGTTGATGATGTCCCACTCGATCCGCCAGATAAATTCAAGACCGAACTTTTGAAAGGCAGGCCAGGCATTCCACAACAAGGAAATAAGGATGCCAGCAAGTGAGAGAAGCACCAACAGCGAAAAGCTCATCGTGAGCTTATGAAAAAGAAAGTCCTGTGTACGTTGTTTGCGAACAGTAGCCAACATTCGTTGATCTAAGAGCCCGCTACCTGCCGAGGACGTTTCCATAACCACTCCGATAAATACCTAATCTAACCAAAATGACTGTGGGGTGCCCGAACTGCCGCACCCCACAACCTTCGCTACGCTTTACTTCGCGATTTGTGACCAGACCTTATCGCGGATCTGTGCGGTAAGAGCGTCTGGGAGCGGCACGTAATCTAGCTCAAGTGCCATCTTTTTGCCATTTTTGAACGACCAGTCAAAGAATTTCAGGGCTTCTTGGCTAGCCTTTTTATCGGCAGGATTCTTGTACATCAGAATAAAAGATGCCGTTGTGATGGGCCAGGTATTCGCACCCTTCTGATCCACAATCGACAGTCCCATTCCAGGCACCGAGAACCAGTCAGCGCCCGCAGCAGCAGCCGAAAAGGTTAAATCGTCAGGGCTGACATATTTGCCGTCCTTGTTCTGGAGCTGCATGAAGTTCATGTTGTTCTTCTTGACGTAGGCGTACTCCACGTAACCGATCGAGCCCTTCACGCGGTTCACGTTTGCGGCCACCCCCTCATTACCTTTACCGCCAACCGAGGATGCAGCAGGCCATTTCACAGCCGCGCCACGACCCACCTTGTCGGCCCACGCTTTGCTGACCACTGTCAGGTAGTCAGTAAAGTTGAAAGTTGTTCCTGAGCCGTCAGCACGATGAACCACCGTGATCGACTGATTGGGCAGCTTTTTGCCAGGGTTCAAAGCAGCGAGTTTGGGGTCATTCCAGTTAGAAATGGTTCCCATGAAGACTTCTGCAAGCACCGGGCCAGTAATCTTTAACTCGCCGGGTTTGAAGCCGTCGAGATTCACAACAGGAACGGTACCGCCAATGATCGCTGGGAACTGGACCATACCGTCTTTATCAAGTTCTGCACCAGGCACGGGGGCATCTGTCGCGCCAAATGTCACCGTCTTCGCACGAATCTGACGGATACCTCCCGAAGAGCCGATCGACTGATAGTTCAAACCGGTGCCTGTTTCCTTTTTGTAGGCCTCAGCCCACTTGGCATAAATTGGATAGGGGAACGTTGCACCCGCACCCGTGATATCTGCTGCTTTGACCGCACTGGTCATCGCCATCATCGATGCGGCCGCAACCGCAAATTTTTTCAACAGAGAGTTCATAGTCAGTTCCTATAGAGACACAACACAAAAAACGCTTTACAGACAGTGAAGACTTTACCCACCAAATATTTCAAAACCGTGACATTTTGAAATAGTCGCTACTCAAAAAGTCTCGATAAATCAATTACTTACGAATTTCCGTCCGAGAAATGCCGCAAATATCTAGGATTCATACTGTCCAAGCCCAAGAGCATTACGAAATCCGCGGTATTAAAGTCTGGATCCCAATTGGGTTCACCACAGATCCTCGCGCCCACCCGCAGATATGCGCGGATGCGGGCCGGCGCCTCTGCGTCAGAGACGCGGGCGATACGCTCGAGACTCAAAGGCGTCTTTGGAAAGCACTCAAGGGTCGGATCCACCATCTTTGAGGCACTAAACTGGTCCCACAGCGACGCGGCAACTCCCCCACCATCACGCATGCTGACACTGGCACAGCCAATCAGGTGCGAGTAGCCATGCTCTCGCATGAATCGAAAGATTCCTCCCCAGAGCAACATGATCACAGAACCTGTCCGGTGTGCTGGATGAACGCACGATCGACCAAGCTCGACGAGTCGAGGAGTCTGACGAGTTAAACGGGTCATAAAAAACTCGCCCTCGCAGTAGTAACGACCAATCCGGGCTGCATTCTCAGGCGTAAGAATCCGATAGGTGCCGACAACTTCACTCGTCTCAGTGCATCGAACAATCAGGTGCTGACAGTAGCTGTCAAACTCATCAATATCCAGCCCCAGCCGATCGGATGCAAATCGGGCACCGTACTCTGCTTGAAACACCTGAAAACGTAGGCGCTGCGCCTCTTGTATCTCCTCTGGAGACTCCGCAAGTCCAACGTGGTAGAGACGATCTTCGGACTGCTGGTGGCGCACAGTCGGACGCGTACGAAGCAGTGCGGCAGTGGTCGACACAGGAGACTCAAAGAAGACGGGCTCTGCTAGTGCTTGTGTCATCGCGATTATCCTTTCAGCGGGGTTGAGTGATGGAGCGCCAGTTCCTCGACACCGGGAACTGGCGACGTCAACAGGCGATCAGACTGGGCAAGCGGAACAAGTGCAGCGAGAAATTCCTCGGTACATCGCGTCCAGGAAAAAAATTCCGCTCGCGATAGTGCAGCGGATCGATCAATTGCCAAAGCATCGATACAGGCCTTCGCGAGATCCTCATTTAGACACCCCGCGCCACTTTGACCAATCACGTCGAGTGGCCCCGCTACGGGGTAGGCCGCCACAGGCAGGCCACAGGACATCGCCTCCACCATCACGAGGCCGAAGGTGTCTGTCAGGCTCGGAAAGACGAAGACATCAGCGCGGCTGTAAATATCCGCAAGCTCGTGCTGCGACAGCGCCCCAGTAAATCGTACATTTGGGTAACGACGCTTGAGCGTCTTTGAGAGAGGACCGTCTCCAACCACCCATTTTTCGCCTGGTATCGACAGGCGAAGAAATGCTTCAATATTTTTTTCCTTCGCGAGCCGTCCAGCGTAGAGATAAATCGGATTCTCCTGGCGAATGGGGCCCTGCCGGATCCGAGGGAAAAACACCCCCTGATCCACCCCCCTTCCCCAAAGACGGACATTGGCAAAGCCGAGTGACGCAAGCGCCTTCACCATACTCAGTGTCGGTGCCAAGACAGCAGATGACGGCGCATGGAATCTACGAAGAATCGCG
>JACCDY011177574.1_pt1 | contig 19416 bp, 5 predicted proteins | sample 7446391 | NCBI WGS metagenome assembly JACCDY01 (sample SAMN15323451, study PRJNA562643) | freshwater metagenome | isolation source: river surface water | place: USA:Blue River Watershed | collected 2017-08-18
CTTGTTACCGCCTGCGTGTAGTGCAGAGTCAATCTTAGCACCAGTACAACCAGTACCAAACATAGTAACGTTCTGTGAGTAGTGTGAACGGCTTGTTACCCAAACCTTGCTGTCATATGGACCAAAACCAGGGTTCAATGCCACGAACGCACCGGCTGTTGGACGCTTAGTTCCGTAGCCGTTTACGCTTGACAATTGACCGTTTAGGCCAGTTAATGTACAGTTTCTTAAACCAGACGCATTGCTTACCCAGTACATGTCAGACATTTCACTGCCACCAACTGCATTGTTGTACAATGTTGCTGCGTAAACTGCCTTGTGGTTACCAGTGTATGATAAGTCGTTGATAATTGCATCAACGTATGCACCCATATCTCTACGGCAAGCTGTTTCATTGTAGTAGTAACTTGCGTGTACAGATCCAGTATCGTCTGATACTGAAACTGGTGTCATAGCATTGGCTGTTAGACCAAATGTAAATGATGTCAATGTTGGAACACTTAATACAAAGTATTCAGTATCAGCAACCAATGTGCCCACTGAGCTACCAACAGTTGCAGTCATAATACCAGTGCCTGTGCCTGGATCATATGCTGGACCGTCGAATGTTGTAGACAACACCAATTGTGAGCTGTTTACAACTTGTTTAATGTAGTATTGTGTACCACTTGTAATGTTACCAATTGTGCTACCAACAACAGTTGCAAACTTCTGACCAGCATACATGCCGTCTGTTGAGTTTACAACTACGATATTGCCAGTTGATTCTGTGCTAGTAATAACAGTGTCAATTGTTGCAAAGCGGAACACAACTGGATCACCAACTGATAAGTTGTGCGCAGTACGTGTTTCAACAATACTTCCAGATGCTGTTGTTTTCACAACATAGCTACCAAAGTTCTTGCTGATCCATGCAGTAGCTTCGCCTTCTAGGAATGTCTTGTTTGCTCTAATTAATTCAACAGCTTGTGCAACACCTAAATTGTTGTTGTAAACTGTTGTACCAGTTGTTTGTGGAGTTCTACCAACGCCGTTTTCAACGATATTGATAATAGTATCCATGTTAGCATTTGCTCTTGCCAATGCTGTTGCGTTTTCTTCAACACGGGTACCAATCAATTCCTTCAAATAACGCATTGCGTCAAGTGTTGGGAACTTCTGAGCACTTAGTACCAATGCTGCTGTTACACGGTAGTAGCTTGTACCAGCCTTGATAGACTGGAAGTTGCTGTTGAAGACCATGTCCCAACCAATAGCATCAACAATGTAACCAATGTCACGTGAACATGTAACTGAATCGTAAACTAGGTTAGGATAGTTGTTGCCAATGTAGTTGATAATATCAGAACGGATAGTAGTTCTTGCAGCTTGTAATGCAGCTTGTTTAGCCACTAGGTCTGAATCAACCCATGATGTTGATGGATTTGATGCAGCTGGTAAGTTGCTTAGGCTTGTGATTGTATCGATAATTGCTTGGATCAAATCGCTTGCTGTTGTTGCTGCTGTTGAATCACCAGCAATACCACGAACTTGGGCAACGTTAGTTTGGTAAGGTGTTGCTACTGCAATGTTTTGAGCAACATCTGAAACCAATGTCTTCAAGTATCCGTAAACTGCTAGAGTTGCAGTCTTATCAGCAGAGTCAATTTGCAACGCATTTGATAGACCAGAGTAGTATGCTTGTGCAACTTGACGAGTTGCCAAGTTACCACCATAAGTCATATCGTAGTGTAATGCATCGACAATGTAACCAACGTCACGAGCACATGTAGTTTGATTAAAGCTGTAACCAGCGTAAGTTTCATTTACAAAGTTGATAACATACTCTTGTAAACGACCCTTGTCAGCAACTAATGTCTCAAATGCTGTTTGTAAACCAGCAGCGGCCCAAGTGATTACTGGGGCTACAGATGTAGGTGCTGTACCAGTGTTGATAATGTCATAAATTTCTTGCACACGATCCTGCGCAAATGTAGCGGCAGCACTTGATCCAGCAGTACCAGACACATCTTGCGTCATTACGTTGCCAGTTGAGCGTGTAATTGTAATCTTTTGTGCAATATCGCTAACAATTGATTTCAAGTGAGCGTATGCTGCTAATGTAGCAGTCTTCTCACCACCTGCAATCTCCAGTGTACCGAATGAGTAGTATGCGTTACCAACGATTAGGGAAACTAAGTTACCACCGTAGGTTAAGTCATAAATCAATGCATCTACTAAGTAGCCAGTATCACGTTGGCAAGTTGCCTGTGTAATACTTGTCCAAACGCTGTTATAGTTAACGTTCAAGTAGTAACTGATTTCGTTGACAATAAATGCACGGTTTGCCAATACTAAGCGGCGTGCATCGCTATAACCAGCATCGTAGCCAGTTGGATCTGGGTAAACATAGCTTGGAACTGATCCGAGACCATTGTTTAGGATAGCCAAGATCGTTGTCATGTTGCCGTTGACACTTGATACTGCGGTTGCATTTGCAGAAACTGTTTGTGCAACTAGCCCTTGCAAGTATGTCATTGCAGCAATAGTGGCTTCTTTCTCACGTCCACGTACTGTGTAAGATTGTGTTCTTAGATATGCTAGACCAACTTGTACTGACTGGTAGTTACTACCAAATACTAGGTCATAAGCAAGTGCGTCAACAATGTAACCAACGTCACGTGAACATGTATCTCTGTTGTAGGAAATGTCACTGTAGTTTGCTGCCATGTAAGCAATAACTTCTTCTTCAAAGAATTGCTTGTTATCACTTAGTAGTGTTCTTGCAGCTTGATTTTCAGCATCAATACCAGTGTAATCAGGCCAGCTGATTGCAGGAACTGAACCACCGTTGATTGTGCTGACAATGTCGTTGATAGTAGTTGCAACTTGTGCTACACCGCCACCAACTGCGATGCTTTTGATCTTGTCCTTTAAGAACATGATCAAATCTAAGCTAGCTTGTTTTTGCTCAGCTAATACTAACTGTGTTGAGGACAATGCACGGTAGTAGCTCTTACCAACAATAATTGATGCAAAATTGCTGCCAAACATCATGTCGTAACCAATTGCGTCAACCATAAAGCCAATGTCACGTGAACAGGTAGCTTCGTTGAATGACAACTCTTGGTGGTACTTGTTAACATGTCCTAGACCATGTTGTTTAATCTCTGTTTTCTTAGCTTGAAGAGCGTTGAAACCAGCAAGCAATGCGCTGTCAACCCAATCAGTGTTTGGCGCAATAGCTGTTGGACTTGTACCATTGTTGATCCAATCAATAATGTTTTGTACACGAGCTTGTGCAAATGTTGCAGCGTTACCAACAGTGTCTTTAGCACCAGTTGTTGTTTGTGATAATGCGTTGCCAGGTTGCTTGGTCCATGTTGTACCAGAAGCTTCACCCTTGACAATGTTGTCAATTACTGACATCAAGTGTCCATAAGCTGCTGTTGTAGCTGTCTTTTCACCTGCTGCGATTACCAAGTTGATGTATGAGTAGTATGAGCTACCAACGATCAATGATTGTGTGTTACCACCATATGTTAAGTCGTAACGTAATGCGTCTAGGATATAACCAACGTCACGTTGACATGCAGCTTGGCCAGTTGCACCTAATGCGCTCCACAATGCTGTGTAGTTTGCGTTGATATATGCGCTAACTTCAGCCTTGATGAATGCATAGTTTTGTTCAATTTGGTGTCTTGCACCTGCATAGTTTGCGTCTAAGTTTAATGGGTCAACAATTTGTTCATTTGGGGCTAGAGAAACACCATCATTCACAATACTGTAAATTACGTCTGCACTCTTGGCAACACGATTTGCTGCCTTGATGTTACCCATTGTGCCAGATGCACCAAATGCAATTTCCTTAACTGCGCCGCCAACAAAACCTAGGATAGCCAATGTTGGTTCTAGTTGTTGTTCTCTTACAACCGCAGTTGATGTCAATGCTCTGTGGTAGCTCATTGCAGTTTGGATTGACAAGAAGTTGCCACCAAACATTAAGTCGTAACGCAATGCATCAACAATGTAACCAACGTCACGTTGGCACAGTGCCTTGTTGTAATACAAATCTGGGTATGTTTCGTTTACCCACTCTGTTGCTGCATCTTTGATGTGTGCAACTTGTGCGATTAAGTTGGTATTTGCAGTTTGTAGATCGCTAGCAACCCATGTCAAGCTAGGAACGATTGTAGTTGGATCAGTTCCAAGGTCAATAGTTGTGTAAACTTCGTTAATGCGAGTCTGTGCAAATGTTGCGGCACCTGCTGAACCAGCAGTTCCTGTTGTGTCTTGTGTTGCTGCGTTGCCAACTGACTTTGTCCAACCAGCAGTATTACCAGTAACAATATTGTCAATGATATCAGCTAAACGTGCTTGTACAGCCAATGCAGCAGTTTTTTCACTGCTTGCTTCAACTAATGTACCATTGCTGTAGTATGAACGAGCAGCAATAACAGTTGCTAAGTTACCACCGTAGGTTAAATCGTATGCTACTGCATCGACAATGTAACCAATATCGCGTGTACATGCAGCTTGACCAGTTGCACCCAAAGCAGTCCAAACTGAGCTATAGTTTGCAACCATATATGCTGTTACTTCAGACTGTAAGAAAGACTTGTTAGCTAGTAATAAACGTCTTGCGTTATAGTAACCGCTATCGTATCCAACTGGATCTGGATGGCTGTATGCAGGGGCTGCTGAAACACCGTTAGCAATGATGTCTGTCATTACGTTGACGTTAGTGTTTAATACATGTGTGCCAACAGTGTGCATTTGAGCTAGTAAACCAATGTAAGAAACTACACCAGTTGTTGGCTCTAGTTGATCAGCTAAAACAACGCCAGTTGATGCAATTGCTCTGTAGTAAGCCATTGCTGACTTAACTGAGCGGAAGTTGCCATCAAATGCCATATCGTAGCATAGCGCATCGACGATATAACCAACGTCACGTGAGCATAGTGCTTCGTTGTAAACTAATGTTGGGTAGTTTTCGTTAATCCATGCAATTGATTGTGCTTGGATTGTTGCTTTATTAGCTTGTAATGTGTTGAATGCTGCAACTTTTGATGCGCCAACCCAGCTGATGCTTGGAGCAATCTCAGTTGGTGTAACACCAGTGTCGATGCAATCGTAAATTTCTTGGATTCTTGCTTGTGCAAAAGTACCAGCTGTTGAGGAACCAGCAGTTCCTGAAACATCTTGTGATGAAGAGTTACCAACTGACTTTGTCCAACCAGCAGTATTACCAGTTGCAATGTTGTCAATGATATCTTTCAAGCGAGCTTGTACTGCTAGGGCTGCTGTCTTTTGATCACCAGCTTCTACAGAAACACCAAGTGTAAAGTATGAACGTGCTGCAACAACAGTTTCTAAATTACCACCATAAGTTAGGTCATAATCTAAAGCATCTACAATGTAGCCAATGTCACGAGTACATGCTGCCTTTTGGTCGACAGTTAAGCTAGTCCATAGGCTGCTGTAGTTTGCAGTCATATACGCAACTACTTCGTCTTGCAAGAAGCTCTTGTTTGCAACAATTAATCTACGTGCATTGAAGAACCCAGCATCATAGTTGCTTGGATCAGTAATCACTACTGCTGGAACAGCAGTTAAACCATTCTCTAAAATGTTGTTCATTGTCTGGACGTTTGAGCGTACAGAAGCTGAAACAACGCTTTCGTAGTTGTTGTAGATAAATTCTTGAGTTTCGTTGTTACCAGCAGTGGCAACAACTGTGTTATTTGAAACAATATTTGCAATAACAGATTTAATTCTGTTTAGTGCAGAGATAGTCTTTGGCTTGTCGTTTACTAAGTTTGCAATTCCACGGCTTGGACTTACAACAGTACCACGTAGTTCGTCACCAACAATAGCAGTATTGTTTGGGATGATAATTGGTAATACTTCATAGTAAGTACCAGTCTTAACGTTAATTGTTGTGTTTGAGAATACGCTTGGTGGGATTGAAGTAACTTCACCAGCTGCAATACCATCAGTAACAATAGTTAACAAGCTGTTTGCAATTGTCGCAGTACCATCTTCAGCTACTAGGCTGTTGTCAATAATTTGTGTTGCGCCAACATAGTTACCAGCCTTGGCTTGGTATCCAACTTTTGGTGCAGTATTTGACAATACGTTGGTGATCAACTCTTTCAAGTAGTTGTATGCTGCAATAGTTTGGACAGTCTGCTGACCAAAGTTTGCATTAATATAGTTAGCACCAGCTGAAGTGTAATATGCTTTTGCAGATTTAGTAACTTCATCTGTACCACCGTGGCTTAGGTCAAATGCAACTGCTTCAACTAATAAGCCAGTATCACGTTCGCAGAATGCATGGTCGTATGATAGCTTACCAACCATGTCAGTTGAGCCATCAGTTAGTGGGCGTAGGATACCACCGCGTGTATTGCTGATAGTAAATGCAGTGTCGTTTAAGACTGTTCTAACAAAGTACTTGGTACCAGCAGTAACACCACCAGTAGTTCCAGTGAACTCAATTGGCATACCTGCAACTAAGTTTGCTGTAGTTCCAGAACCCAAAGTAAATGATGCATCTGCAGAGGTTGCTGCGGTAATGTTAACTGAATAAGTGCTGTCAATCCAAGCAGTAACTTCTTTCATCAAGAATTGCTTGTTCATTTTTAGCAATTTTGCTGCATTACGGTTCATGTAACCGTCACGAACTTGGTCACAAGCATAACGTACACTTGCCCATGGTTTGTCAACAGTTAATCCCCATCCAGGCTCTTCGCTGTTTGTTCCACTTGGTGCTACGTAAACAACATTGTTTACAACACCATAGTATGTCCACTCTGGGTAACCATTGCGGACACGTAGAATTTGACCGTCAGTACCGATTGGTAGACGTGTTGGTCCAGTTGGGCTAAAGTATACTGTGTCACCCTGCATTGTAAGCACTGCTTCTTCAGCGCCAGCAGCGAATAGGTTCCAGTATGTTGCGTCTGCATCATTATCAGGACGGTTTACAAATTGAGCTGAGTGTCCTTCTACGCAGATGTAACTGTTTGCACCCCAGAACGCGATATCACCCAATGTATAAACTGTACCAGCAGTCCATGTTGAGGAGAAACCACTAACTGTAACTGAGGCAATAACGCCCAAGTTGGCAGTAGCAACAGTAATAGTTAAGTCGTTAACTGGTGATAATCCACCAACTTGTGTACCCAATACCTTGATTGTGTCACCAACAACGTGGAATGAACCACCGTTGTTTACTGTGACTACGTATGTTGTACCAGTTTTTACAATATCAAATGTTGCATCAACACCAGCACCAGTTAAAGTAGTTCCTGAAACTGCTGTGAATGTTTCTTCTGGGTTTGTCCAGTGAACGCTGGAGTTTAATCTTTCCCAGTATGTTAAGTTTGGTGGAACATTACCAGTTGTATCAGCGATTGCTAGGTATGTATAACCGCCTAAACGAACTACGTCACCAACCTTGTATGCTGTTGCATCTAGGTAATCACCACGGAAGTTGAAACCAGTGGTATAAACAGCCCAATCAGTAGTTGCACTTACACCAGTTGATGGGTTTGAGCCAACGTTATTGCGCTTGGCAATGTATGAATAACCACCATAAGTTACAGTGTCACCAATTTGGTAAACTGTTGAAATGCTCCATGAGCTTTCGAACTGTAGACCTTCAACAAACAATGCAAATTTAGCATCGTCAAAACTAGCGGATGATGTGTGTTGTGTAGTACAAATCCATGTACTTGCACCGTATTTTACTAAATCGTTTTGCTTGTAACGAACTGCTTGAGTCCAATCGCCCAAGTATGTCACGCCACGGTTAAATGTACTCCATTTACCTTGATCAGTTTCCAAGCCCAGTGTAGAAGTTGCAGCAGAAATGTGTGCAGTGTTACAAACATAAGTAACACCACCATAAACTACGAAATCGTTTTTACGATACTTTGTAGCTGGAGCCCATGCGCCAGTCCAGAAGAACGATTCGGAGAAAACTTGCCAATTACTTTGATCGTCTTCAAGACCCAACCATGTAGGGCTTACGTTTGTAGCTGAAGTGTGTGCAACTGTACACACATACACGTTGCCACCGTACTTGACCAGTGATCCTTTGTTGTAGTATGTACTAGCAGTCCAATCACCCATCCACTCAATACCATCGCTTAGTAACTCCCATTTTGGAGCACCCACGATGTTTAAGTCGCCAGCAAAGGTACCATCAGTGACCCCAGCTGTGTGATTGCGAACGCAAATATAACTCTTACCACCGATAGTAACTACGTCATCAACAACGTATGCGGTAGCAAGAGTCCATTCACCTTGCCATACAAACTTAATTCTACCTAGCTTAAATTCTGCCATTTTTCTATCATCCTTTGATAATATTTATCTTATTGATTTTTCAGCTTTATAATCAGCGTCCAAATCCGCTATTTCTTTTAGATGCGTTGTTCATAAAGAAGTTAAACGCCATACCATCACCATCCCAACCTGCAAATTCACCATGTACATTGACTACGTTTGGCATTTCAACTGACGATCCGAGCACCCCTTCTGGGATAGTGCTGCCGATTCTATCAGGCCCACCAAGTAAAACAGTACCGGCAATCAATTGACCAGTAAATGTGTTTGAACCACCTTGGCTCAAACGACTTTGTAAGTACTCTTTAATTGCTCGTTGAGTTGGAATAATAGTGTTACTGTTTGCAATAAACGATGAATCAGTACTAAATTGTCTAACAACAACACTTGAGCCACCAACTGCAATACCACCAAGTGACAATGTTTCCAATCCAGTTAAGCCGAATTGTGAAGCACTTAGGGTAACAATACCAGTTGCCTGTTCAACTGCGAACAAGTTACCAACTCTAAAGTTACCGTCTTGGTCAGTACTTGTGTAGAACACACGACCATAATCAACTTCAACTGCTTGATCCTGCGGTGCAAGAACTGTATCAGTTGGCAATCCTGGATAATTCGATTCCAAATAGTTACCGTAACCAACGTTTAAGAAGTCATGTCCAGTTAAACGGCATTGGCTATACTTCTGACGAATGGTAACCTGTGCATCGTTATCAGGGCTTAGTGCAGTAGTCATGTCAGGGGAAATTTGAATATTTGCCTTGATATTTGGTGCAACCGTGCCAAAGATTGCTGTTGCATTAGTAACTTTGTACACTTTACTGTTGCCTTCGATAACCAAGTTATCACCAGGTCTTGGCAAACTAGTCAAGTTCTTAACAGTAATACTCAATCCAACTTGGTACGAGTCAGCAAAACCACCACCGCTAATAGTAATAGCAGTTGATGTAGTATTATATCCCTCACCACGGTTAACGAATGTTGGGTTTCCAAGTGCGCCGTTTGTCTTACGCAGTTGTGTAGTCACCAACTTAGTTACGTTTGGATCAGTAAATGTCAATGTTGGCATTGATGTATAACCACTACCAGGTTCCCATAGACTGATTGAAGTAATCTTACCAGAGCTAATAACTGGGCGTCCCATAGTTCTAGCACCAGCACTGATTGTACTGGAGATGTTTTGACCCGCAACTGTTACAAATCTTCCTACATAGTTAGATGTTGAGTCATATCCAAATGCAATTGCACCATATCCATCGTTAGTAACGGATCTGATAATCCAGTCCATACCATTGTCTGTGGTGTATGCCGTGCCATTAGCTGAGTTAACTGCCACAAACACGCCTTGACCGTATGCAACTTTAGTAGCTGCAATACTTAGATTGGATGAATACCAATTAATGCCGTCAACTGAGTATGCTGATTTTGCACTAGTGCTGGATACTGCTACAAATACACCGTTACCAAATGTTACATCAGACCAAGTAGCCGTGGCTGGTAAACTTACAACAGTCCAAGTTGAACCGTTTGCAGAGTAAGCTACCTTTGAGTTCGTTGGGCTTACTGCTACAAACATACCATTGCCAAATACTAAACCTACCCATGTATCAGTGTTAATAGTTGTTTCAGACCATGAAGAACCATAGTTTGTGGATACCGCAGCACTTGTTTCACCAATTGCAACAAATCGGCCGTTGCCATAAACTACATTAGTCCACAGTTTTTTGCTTGGTAAGAAATTGATTCTCCAACCAAGGCCGTTGGACTTAGACACCGCAACTGCTGATCCGCTTTCAGTTATAATTCCGTTTTTACTAATCATAACCCAGTGGCCATTGCCGTATTCAACGTCTGACCATTCTGCAGATCTTGGTAGTGAGTATGGACTCCAAGTTGTACCGTCAGTGCTAACAGCTCCTGTTGAGTTCCCGCTTGGCACTGCGACCCATGCGTTATCACCGTATCCAAGCGCAACCCATTGTGAACCAGGGGCTAAGTTTGGTGTTGTTGATGCTGTTTGACTAAACTGTGGTGTAGAGAACTTTGTTTTAGCTTCAATATAGTAGACACTTGAGCTATCTAGTGTAGGTTCAATTGGTGTTCCAGGGTTGATGTGATCCCAACCAACTGCGCCCACATTCATCGAGCCTGTAAAGCCAGCTAATGTGAAAGTACCGCCGCCTAGTGTATCACTGACTGTAAAGTAATTTGAACCCAAAGTCTTTACAAAGTATGTTTCACCCTGAATAACATTACCAAACAATTCAGTACGGAATGTTGCATTTAATGCACCATATCCAATTGACACTGCTTCACGAGCATTGGTTGTTGAAACGTTCATTGTGCCAGACGCTGTGGAAATAGTGCTTGAACCATTTGGTGTTCTAGCATACATTTCACCAGTCGCATTTGTCACAACTACTGCTGAACCACCTTTGGACGAACTTACTGTTATTTCAGTACCACTTGCAACTGCTAGAATATAGTATGTTGTGCCGTTTGCCAATCCACCAAACGTATTACCACTAAAGATAATTGGGTCGTTTAGAACTAATCCAGCAGTACTGTTTACAGTAATTAATCCTGTGGATGATACTGTTTCTGTTGCTGTTAATTGGCGCAAGCTATCAGTTAACTTGATGTTAAATCCGTCAACCACTTCTTTAATATAATACTTTTGATCTGAAACTAAGCCACCGAAACTTGTACCACTAAACACTATTGGGTTTAATGTTGCAAAGCCGCTAGTAGTATCTAGAGTTACGTTGCCAGTTGAAACGTTGGTGGCAGATGCTGTACCAGTTTTCAATGTTGTGGCAATTGTAAATTTGCCACTGTCGATAACGTCACAAATGTAATATGTATCACCAATAATAATGCTACCAATAGAAGTACCAGTAAATTGGATCGGCATATTAACTTGCATATTGGTAGTATCTGCAATAACGTAATCGTTACGACCTGGGATTGACATTGTCATGGTTCCAGTTGCAGATGTTAGTAACCAAGTATTACCAAATAGCTCTGTGGAGATTAAAATTCGGTTATCGTCAATAATTTCCTTGACATAGTAAGTGTAAGTATCAGTAACACCACCAAAAGTAGTTCCAAAGAATCTAATTGGCATGTTTACGGTCAATTTGGCAGTACTTGACACATACATTTGGTTTACAATTCCACCAGTGGTTTCAGTAACCGTGATGGTCTCGTCAGTAGCTGTTTCAGTTACTGTTGTGCTGTAATATGTTGGAATGAACTGTACTGGTTGATCAATATACATTGTGTCAGTAGTCAACGAACCGCCTAGTGTAAATCTGTCAGTGCCACTTGAAGTTGTAGTAATTTCCAAAGTCTCAAAAGATTCTTTTAAGATTTGAGCACGTTTGTTTACATCGTTAAAGTCAGAAATGAATCCATACTGTCCAGCACCAGTACCACTGTTAATAAACAAACGCATACCTACATAGTTGTGAGCTGCTTTTGTATCTGAACCTGCTACGATAATATATGAACTTGTACCACCCTGTGAGCTGTTGCTGGACGTCAAGTAACTTGCTCCACCAACACCACTGCCTTGGTCAGTAACACGTACTTGGTGGATAGCATTAGTTCTTAACTCATCACCAACTGCACGAGCGTTGATACCTGCACCAACAATCTTGTAATTAGCGTATGCGGAATAAGCATCTGACTCAGTCTCTAAGTAGAATGTTGGCTCGCCACCAATTTGCAACTGTGTACCATAAATTGCAGTGCTACCAACAGGTGCGCTTCTGCCTCTTGGGTAAAGTCTAATTTGTAGTGTTGTGTTTAATGCATCACTGTCATAGAATGAGAACCACAAACGGTACCAACCATTTGGTAATTCTAATTTGTCATATAATGTTGGTACAACACCACCAGACACGTTACCAGGAGTAAATTGACCAGTTAGGAAGTTGTAATTAATTGTGCTTGATACAGTTGATGATCCACTGAACGTTGCGTAGACGTCAAAACTTGTTGCTGAACCCTTTTTAGCGTGGACGCTAAACGTGTAAAGCATTGCACTACCTTCAGGAACTACACCAGCTGAACTAACTGTTGCAATTGCGTTGCCGGTTAATGATTGTACTGTGATGACACAGTCGTTAACACCATCAACACCACCTAATTGACTACCAAGAATGTTAATCTCGTTACCAACAACGTAGTTGCTGCCACCAGTGTTAACAGAAACCAAGTATCCAGTACTACCAACTCTAACATCAAATGTTGCGCTGCTTCCCAAACCAGTGATGTTTGTTCCTGACATTGCGGTGTAAAGTTTACCTGCAGGACTTACTGGAATTGATTGATAAATGTAGCTTGAATCAGTAGTCGATGTGTTACCAGTTAAAGTCCAACCGTCAGCATATCCACTTGGGGAGATAACGTTTTGTTGAATAGTTACGTTGCCATCAGAAGTCCATGTTGCTGTATCAAAGTGGTTACTTTGCTCTAACATGTTTGTTGTTAGTGTGTTGTAACTTGAACCAGCATTGGCAAATTGCATTTTTAACAATTCAGCACTAACACCAAACGCACTCTGCACAGTTGCTTGAACTTGTGTAGATTGGTTGTCAATATTTCCGTTAATCGGTGTTTCAGAGCTATCATAACCCTCGGCAATAACACCGTAAGTACCGTATGAGCTGTTACCGTTGGTAGCACGAATTCTACCACCAGACTCGGCAAAGTATCCTGCGTAGCAGTAGTATGAGAACACGGACACACACTCAGTTAATGAGCCTGATCCAGTACACCATACACCAATACCGTCACTGATGATTTGTGTAAAGTCGTTGGCAACCATGGATTTGTTGCCACCGTCATGTAATGTTCCGTCAATTTTGAAACCAGTACAACCTTGACCGAATGTTGTTACGTTTTGCACATACGGTGAACGCTTTAGAATCCATACAGTTGTATCAGTTGGACCAGTACCCGGATCAAGTGCTACAAATGTCCCGCCAGTTGGGCGTCTTGTTAAGTTGACGTTCTGAGTACTAACTGTACCCATTAGGCCAGTCAATGACATATTACGCAAGCCAGAGCCGTTACGCATACGGAACATATCACCCAAGCAGTTACCTGCCATGACTTCCATGTCAGTAATAGAGTTGGTTAATACAACGTCTGTGCCACCAATAGTTTCTGATACTGTAATATCGTTGCCATTGATGCTTGCTACATAATAAGTTTGTCCAAATACAATGTCAGATCTAACTGGTTCAATACCTGCAATTCTATCAGCTTGCGGAATCGCAAATTGAATTGGCATGTCTAACTCTAAACCAGCTGACGAATCTAATCTAAAAATGTTTCCAGTTGTGTATGTGCGTAGCGATGTAGTGAACACACCAACAGAAGGTTGTACAACTACGCCACGTAATTCATCACCAACAACTGCTGTATTTTCTGGAACCACGATTGGAAGGTCTTCAGAATATGTACCAGTTTTTACAAAAATTGTTGTGCTGATACTTTGGTAAGGTTGTGGAACAGTGTTGGTGTTTGCATTTGCAATAGCAACTAATGGAATTACCATTAGGCTGTCAACCAATGATGTAACACTTGGTTCAGCAACATACATTGCATCAACAAATTGATCAATTGGTGTTGCTACGTTGTTTAATACTTGGTAGTTGACATCAGGTGGTAACTGCTGGAACACATTGGTCATCAATGTTCCCAAGTATGTCAAAGCCGCAACAATATATGCTTGAGCTGCATCAGTCGCATCATTAAAGAATGTAGTATTGCTGCCGTCAGCAAAATAACGGATAGTTGCTGCTACTGTTTGGCTGTTTCCACCACGGCTAATGTCATAAGAAATAGCATCAATGATCAACCCTGCATCACGTTTAGTTGCAGTTTCATCAAATAATGAACCCGCAGCAAATGGGGCAATTTCCTGATCCACTTGGTAAAGCATCCATTGATACATTTCCTCAACTAACCATGCCTTGTTAGCAGTTAGTAAGTAATTTGCATTTTGATTTTCAGTACCCTTAAGAGCTTGTTCACATGCGTACTTGATTGTTTTCCAAGGACGGTCTAGAGTAGTTCCATGGTCAGCATCATCAACACCAGTGTCAGCTGCAACGTAGTAGACCTTTTGAACTGCTAGGATCTTTCTCCAAGCAGGGATATCATTGGTTGCACGTAGGACAAAATCTTGAGTACCAATATGAACTGGAGATGTTTTATCGGCGTTGACTGTCAACAAGTCACCTTGTGACGTCATTGCGTTGCGTCTGTTGTGTAACGCTTCAGGAATCCAATAAGCATTTAGGACATCGTTGTCTGGTCTGCTTGAAACAATATTGTTATCAACACCAGTGCCTCCACCAATACCGCCGCCACCACTGCTATCGCTAGTTGTGTGGTTTTGGATACAACGATATGTTCCGCTTCCCCAAACTACTAGGTCGCCGATATAATAAGTGGTACCCTGTGCCCAGAAATCTGTCCAGTATACACTTGGTACAACCAACTGCCAGTACACATAGTTGACACCAGTAAATGCAATTGATTGACTATCAGTTACTTCAATACCAGGTGCTTCATTTAAAATAACAGTAAACGTATCTTCAACTGAAACAACAGTTTGACCTCTTCTAAAACCAACACCTAGTACAATCATACCTGGCAATACACCAGTTGTAGATGCAACTTTTAATGTTGTTCCTGAGCTTCCTGCGGCAGTGTAAGTAGTTGATAATGATACTAGAGTTGGGTCTTGATTGCTGTTATCAGCAGTTGCAGAATATAGCTGTCCGTTTCTACGAACAACATCACCAACCTTGTATTGTGCGCCACTATTCCAATCTTGACGTAGGTTATAACCCTTGGTTACCAGCGTCCATCCGAGAGCATCAGTTGAAGGAATGTTGTTTACGTTGTTGATAATGTTACACTCGTATGTGTAACCACCGTAAATTACAATGTCACCTGGTTGGTATAATGTACCAGAATTCCAAGTATTTGCATATTCTAAACCTGGTAACCATAGTTGCCATTTTGCAGGATCAATTGTTGATCCAGATGTGTGACCTTCAGTACAAGCATAAATGTCTGTACCGTTTTTAACTAAATCGTTGACTTTATAACGAGTAGTTTGTGTCCAAGTATTTTTATATTCTACACCAGCGTTGACAACTTCCCATTTGTTTTGATCAAATTCCAAACCATCACTTAGATTATCTGCAGAAACGTGGTTGGTAATACAACGATAAACAATACCACCGTATTTTACTAGATCACCAAGGCCGTAAGCAAAACTAACTTCCCAAGAATTATTCCAATTGTCGTAACTAGCGTAAGTTGCCCATTTTGTTAAATCAATTACAGATGCACCACTTGTGTGATGCTCAGTACAAGTGTAGACAACGCCACCATAAGTTACAATATTACCTAGGCTATAGTAAGTGACAGGAGTCCATTCTTGTTTCCATGCTCTACCGTCAAGCATCATTTCCCAATATGGGGTTACTGCGCCTTGCTCGTTTGTTTGAACTAAATCGTCGTAGAAATCACCGGAGTCATGTGGCTCAAGGGCAATGTATGTCTTACCGTTGAATTCAACAACCGCGTCACGATTGTAGAATGTTTGTGTTGCCCACTGACCGCGCCATGTATAGCGCAATCTACCAATTTTAAATTCTGCCATTTTTAATAATCCTTGTTAGCTTACGATTGAGTCGCTTGGGTAGTTATATTGCTGGTTTACTCTAATAACAAACTCACCGTTGTCATTTATATAGTAAAAAATATTCTTGTTATCCCAGCGGAATTGGTCCCAGTGCAAGTTTGTGTGCGGTCTTGAGTGATCTGTCTCAAGACGTCCGTCAAAATAGTCAGTACCGTAAGTGAATTCTTCATAGTTATTTTCAGTTAAACCAGGATCATTAACCACAATAGTATCAACGTCTTTTAATTGATCAATTTTAGCAAAGAATAAGTTGCCCAATTCGTCACGTCTTAACGCATAGAAATATCTAGGATTTCCAGCACCCAATAAGTCTGTTAAACTGTTTTCGTTACCTACATAGTATGTCATAATAAATCCTTAGCTGATTTCAACGTAGCTTAAAACCACGTCCATGCTTGCGTCTGTATTTGCACTAACAATCAAGCTAGTTAATGGTCCAACAACAAGTCTTTCACCACCGTTTACTACACGTAAACTTTGATTTGGGGGCACAATAACATTTTTAATAAAATATGCTGTTGTACTTTCAACAGTATCGTTTAGTTTAATACTTGCTAAAATAATACTTTCAGTAAGATTCGTTAAGCTCATACCAACAACTGTTGTTGTTGCGGTACCGCTAGTTGTAAGAATTGTCTGCTCGACAGTGCCCAATTCGTTAATTAATTTTGATCTAAAAAGTGTAGTCATGTTTTATCCTAAAGCCAGTGCTGTTTGAACACCAATGTCTTGTGCAGTGGCGCCAGTAACACCGCTGCTGCTACCTGCAACACTGGCCCAACTGTTGCCATCAAAGATTTCAACTAGCTGTAATTCTGTGTTAAAACGCATCATACCAGTTTCTCGATATGATGTCAACGGACGGTTTGCCACGTTACCATAGGGAATTACCAGTCCAAATGTACCAGCAATTTTCAAATATCCGTTGTCAGTTTCATTAAATTGAGTAACTGCGTTTGGAGATACGTTAGTAATACTACTTCCTGAGAACTTTAAATTCCCAATAACAACGCCACCAGTGCCTGGCGTTAGGAAGTTCATAGTAATATTTGGTGTTATTGTACTGATGTTATTGAGCGAAATATCCAAGTTTGCTGTTTGATATTCCGGCACATTCAGTGTGGTAACGTTTACTGTAGTTGTGTTGACAGTTTTAACATAGATGTTGTTCCATCTAGCACCTGGCGATGCTGAACCTATGTTGTATGTTTCAGTTAAATTTGGTACAATATCGCTGTTGATTTCACCAGCAAATACAATATTGTCAGTATTTGCATCACCAAGTGTAATACTGCCATCAGCAGTAATACTGCCAGTAGCATGGATATTACCATTTACCAGCATGTTGGAGTTAAAAATTACTTGCCCAGTGCCAGTTGTTGAAATTTCAAGATTAGTATTTGTACCAGTACCAGCAATAGTGTTGCCGCTGATACTCATATTGCCAACGGAAATAGTTGCTTGGTATACAACTGGATTTGCACCGCTTGGTAATAAGTTAATTGTGTTTGAAGAGCTGCTAATAGTATTGCCAGAGAAAGTAATCTGGCCTAGTGTTGAACTATTAGTTGCTTGTAAATTGGTAGTACGGGTTGTTCCACTAACTGTTAACTCGTTAGACGGCGTTCTGGTATTAATACCAATGCGTCTGTTCGCAACATCTAGATAGAGTAAGTCTGTCTCAAAGGCCAGATCAACCCCATTACGGAGTAGATTATCCTTTAAGAGCGGACCTGAAATTCGACCAACAGCCATTAACGCTCCCGTATACCCCGTGTTTCACGGTTAACCACCTTACATTGCGGGTTTACCACAGTTTAATCATACAAAAACTTGGTCAGTTCTTGTAATCAGTAGTATTTAGCGTTTTTTGATTTTTAGCCCAGGATCAAGTCCCAAGCCCACATGACGTCAGTCACTTCATCCTGCGTTAGGACTTCAGATATACCACCCACTGGCTGCCAAGTTGCACCGTTATAGACTGTGACATAACCCAAGTCTGTGTTAAAACGTAGCATACCTGTCTGTGAGTTCACAGTGTCGGTGGACTCCCCTGTTGGGATCACTACACCGAATGTACCAGCAACTTTAGTGTATCCGTTGGCAGTACCGTTTAAAACGAACTCGCCCATGGTGGGGATTTCGTTGTTATCATAGACATAGGCAATATTGTTAAACTCAACTAATTGCGTGGTATCAGTGATTAAGTTAATGTTGTTTGCTGGGTTTGAATTTCTGATTGTGTTGTTTTCAAAAATCAAATCACCAACGTTAAACACAGATACGACAACTAAATCACCGTTTATAGTACTCGCGTTTGTTGTTTTAACGTATAAGTTTTTCCACGTTAGTGAGCTACTGCCAAAGTCGTATGTCTCTGTTAAATTTGGCACGATATCACTGTTGATATCTGCTTTGATTGTCACAGTATCAGTAGAATCACTGCCAAACTGGATGTCACCATCCCATGTTATACTGCCAGTGGCGTGAAGGTTGCCGTTGACTAGTGTATCATTTTTTATGTTGGAAATTCCAGTGCCAGACGGGTTAAAATTAATGTTGCTGTTGGCAGTACTGTTGTATAGGAACCTATCGGTAAACTCAAGTAAGCTAGTAGTAACACCAGGTGCAGTAACCAACGGATTGGTCTGACTTGGTGAAATAGTAATTGTGCTGATTGGGTCTTTAATTTGGTTAGTGGAAATTGTAAAATTCGCAATTTCTGACAAATTATCTACTAGGAAATTAGTAGTATTAATTTCTAGAGGAACTAATAAGTCGCGTGTGGGCGCGATGGTATTAATACCGATACGTCTATTACCAACACTTAATGAAAGTAGATTAGAATCAAATACTAAATTTGATCCGTTACGTAGTAAGTTTTCTGACAGTAACGGGCCACTAATTCTTCCAAGCTCTCTGCCCATGTTATGTCCCCGTTATTGGTCAAAACCAAGCAATGCTGTGACTATTTTTCCGTAAGGTACTGGGCTGTTGAACTTGATGTAATATCCACTGCCAACTTCAGAAGTGTCAGTGAGTGTTAAACTAGTTCCAGCAGCCAAGTTGCTTGTTACCAATGGTTTGTTGATTGTAATACTGGTCAATGCATCAGTATTTGGGTCAGTTGTGTATGACAATACCGCAGTATTTGACTGTAAACTTGCGCTGCCAGTGACAATTGCACCCACCAAATTATAAGTTGGGTAAATTGTTGATGCAGCAGTAACTACACCAGGGAACACCATTGATCCAGTTGCTGCACTTGCATAACTAACTGAGTTTGATGTTGAGGAAGTCACCACAAAACTACCGTTATATGCAGATGGAGTCATGCCAGTTACTAC
>JACCDY010261276.1_pt1 | contig 19408 bp, 24 predicted proteins | sample 7446391 | NCBI WGS metagenome assembly JACCDY01 (sample SAMN15323451, study PRJNA562643) | freshwater metagenome | isolation source: river surface water | place: USA:Blue River Watershed | collected 2017-08-18
ATTGAATTTGTGGCAGATCGTCTATCAAAACAGCTTGGTTATGGGCCGATCTTCGGTACAGCCAATCCATTTGATTTTATGGAGCGTATTTCATTGGAGGGTAAAGACAACTTCTTTGAGAAACGTGTAACAACGTATGCCAAAGCTTCTGTTGGTGCCTCTGCAGAGCAAAAAAGATTTGCTCTTGATGAAGATTTCTAAGAAATATATTTTATATTAATATTTTGTATTTAGAAATTCACTAAATAATGATCTCCATGTATTCATAAGATATAATTGGAAGATTGAAGGATTATCAAAATATAGTTGTAAGATTAGATTTTGATCATCATCACATATAACTTTAGATTTCCATTCATCCAATTTTTGTTTATATAAATATTCATAAATATTTACATAATTATTATGGGCAATAAAATGACCACCAGTAAAATATATATCATGACTCCGAAGCATCAGATTAGCATCAATTGGCATATTAGGTTGTTTTAATATACTAAATGTCATTCTTTCATCAAGTTTAGAAAAATCAATATTTTTAGGAATTATATCAAAATTATTTTGCACTAAACCAAAATCAACCCATCCATAATATTCATAATTTGGAAACAATTTTTTTGTATCTGCAATGAAATTTATTTTACTATGGTTTATCAAATTATAATCTGCACACCAGTGTTCTGGGGCACCATCTCTATCTTTAGGAATTTTTTGTTTATATTCAAGACTATTTATCATTTTACGTTCATTTTCAATATACTGATCAAAAAATGTATTAACTGTATTTAAATTAATCAAAATAATATTTGATTTGAAAGTATAACTCTTTAAAATATTATAAATATTATCTTCAACATATACAATTAATTTATAATCAATATTATTGGCAAGTTTTAAAAAATCACTAATATAGGTTTCATTTGATCTTGGAATAATATCCCAATCTTTTCTACCAATATCTTTAAATGCAGTTGTAAAAATAATTGTATTTTTCTCATATGGATTCATTAATTTTGTCAAATGTTTTTGAAAATTCTGCATAACTTTTAGGGGTGTAAATTGTTTATAACCATTATTACTAACATCTTTATTATACTTTGACCAATTAGTAATAATATCAACTAATTCTTCATATGAATTATGTTTAATCATATTATCTCCTAAAATATCAATATGCGCACATGAATGTTCTTGTGCACGACCAATAATTGGTTTATTACAAATGGAAAATTCACCACAAGCGAGACCAAATGTCTCACCTCCTGCTCGTCCATATAACATCGCATCACATGTATTAATAAACATACGTTTTATTTTCATATCACATGTTCCTTTAAGAAATCTAACATTATTAGATTCATTACAAAAGGGAATGATATTCATAAAAATAAAATATATATTACTATATTGTGGATCATTGCTTATATTTACTATAGCCTGGCGTACATAATCAACATTATACTCATCTGCACCACAATATGCGCCAAAAACAATTGCATTTTCAGGTAATTGAAGTTGTTGTCTTAAATTTTCATCAGTATCAAATACTCTAACCATATATGGTAGAACAGGATGATTAGTTCCACAAATCTTATTCAATGAGTCAGATATAGGAGCATATAAATCTCCATGAGGTTCTTTTGTTGTAAAGACTGCATGAATAATTGTTTTACATGAATTATATACTAAACCATCACTTGGACTTCCTGCCTTTTCAATGAACAAAACATCTATTTTATTTTGCTGAATTATTTCATTTACATCGCTGGGATTAATATAATATTCTACTTTGTCAAAACGATTTATAAATTTGTCGTATGTATCACGTGTTACATCACGTGGTGAAACGGCCATTACATGATCATATGGTCGTGTAATTATAATTGATTTATTTCCTAAAATTTTTTCATTAAAATCGGCATAGTCAAATAAATTAACCTCTGTACCACGATTTGTTATCTTATTTGATAAAAAACCAATAATCATTATACTATTTAAAGTAAAATCTACTTTAAATAGTATAATGATTAAATTATTTTTTAATGGTTTTTGGTCCGGATTTCATGATGGAACTAATGCTGTAAATGATAAATTTTTTATAGATTTAATGAGACGTATTTATAATGATTATGTTGTTATTAGTAACCTAGAAGACTCAAATGTATTAATTGAGAATACTCAAATTAGACAATCATATAGAGATTACAAACCATGGAAACATACATATCTTTTTTCAGGAGAGTCCTATATACATGCAGATAAAGATAAGTATTCATGTGTTTTATATGGTCAGCGTAATCATAATAATATAATTAACTGTCCTCTATTTATACCTTATATTTACTCATCATTTAATGAAAATTTATTAACTCAAAACGAAACTTTAATACGTAATGATGTTCCAAAAAAAGATATGTTGGTTATAATTTCAAATCCATCTGGCTATATGCGTAATAAAATTATTGATGAATTTGGAAAACATTTTAATATTACATTTGCAGGTAACTATAAAAATAATACAGACGGAGCAATTACGCATTATTATAATTCAAAAGAATTTTTAGAATATGTAAGTCAATTTAAATATATTATTTCAATGGAAAATTCGGAAGAAGAAACATATATTACTGAGAAAATTATGCATGGCATGTTAGCTCAAACTGTGCCTATTTACTGGGGATCAAAACGAGTTACAAATTATTTTAATAAAAACAGATTTTTTGAAATTACAGATGAAGCGTCTATTAATCCTACAATTGATAGAATTAAACATATGACAGATGCCGATTGGTTAAATATAGTAAATCTGCCTATTTTTTCGGATTTTGGTAAGTCTTATTCTATTAATAAAATGGCAAAATATATTAGAAATCTTCTTTTTAATAAGACATATCCTTTGTTAACTCATGTATTTGCTATTTGTAATAACGAATTTGAGCCTAAAAGATTTAATCGCATAAATGAAATGTTTAGATCACAGATGAATTTATCAGAAGATAATTACTCATTTATTTGCCCCAATTATAAACATTTAATTACAGATAAACAATATAGTGAATTAGTAACAAGAGATTATGTCAAAAATATGAGACGATTTCCTATGAAAAGAGCAGAAATATCTTTATTTATAAATTTCAAAGCAGTTTTTGATGAAATTAATAATACATTTAGCGATGGGCAATTTTTAATTTTAGAAAGCGATGCATTTTGTCTACCTGAAATTTCTAAGTTAAATATATGTCTTGATCAACTAAAAGAAAAAAAATGGTCAGCAATAAATTTAGGAACTGGAGATCCATCTGGTCTACAATATTGTAATTGTGATTTACCTTATAGAACTATTGGTGAATTAAATATTTCAAAAATATATAATAATTTAACAGAAGATTTATCAAATGAAACAGATGAAATTAGATTTATTCGTAAATTTCATACACGATGTACCGACTCACAATTATTTACATTTAATGGTTGTGAGCAAATACTCCAATATATGAATACTGAAACTAATTATGGTGCACCATTTGATTACTATTTAATTAATTTATTAGAAAATAATATGGATTTTAAATATTATTGGACTAATATTTCGTTTTTCAATCAAGCAAGCAATATTGGACTTGATAAATCCACAATTCAAAATGATACTATCTAAAAATTGATATTAGATTATATATAAACAATAATTGCATATAAAATGCTATTACCGCCTTTTCCAAGTGATGAAGAGCTGAAAACTATGACGCATTTTCCATATCCAGAGGGTAAACAGTATGAATTCAAGCAGGCATTCAATGAATATAGACATAATATTAATAGATCTACATCCGAGAGGATTGAGCAGACAATTTGCGCATTTCTAAATTCAGAGGGTGGTTATATTGTATGTGGTATTCGCGATGAAGATCGTGCGCTCATATGGATGGATCTTACGCCATATCAGCTAGATGAGATTTTGCTAAAAATAGATAATATCTATCATGGTAAAATGATTTATACAACAGATCTGGAAGATATTAAGATACATAATATTCAAACAAAAATTCTTGAAAAGGATGGTAAATATTTAATTATTATTAAGGTAGAGCCAGATGCAGGCAAAGAATACAGGACCTATGAATATAAATGGTATAGACTAAATGCATCAAATTATGCGGAGAAAAAGGAGAAATTCTTTCGGGCGAAAGATATATCTAGTCTATTGCATATTGAAGCCCATAAAGTGCGTATTAGATACACAGAAAACATTGAGCGTCTTGAACAGAAGATTGCAAAGCTCAAGAGTGAATTAAATTTGGAGCGAGAAGAGACTGAGCACATGTTAACACGGACAATTTTGGCAGATAAGCGTGCTGCGGAAAAAAAATTGCAACAAGAGAAGCGCTCATGTGTTTTACGAATTAATTTTGATTTGATTTTATCCTGTTTTGGTCTATAGACCAAGATTTTTCATCATATCATGCATTTGATATTCACTAACATTACTTACTAAATAATTACAAGCAGTTAAATATACATTTAGATCAAACCTTTTATTGCGTATATATTCTATAATGAGTTGTTCCAAAATAGGTGCTGCTGTTTGAGTGATTTCTTCAGTTGTAACAACAACTTGCAGATATTTTTTAATATGTTGAATATGAATATCAAAGAAATTTTCGGGAACAGTTTCTTTTCTCTGTAAGAAATCCCTCGTTTCTATTAGTCTTTGATAATTCGTGTATGGGCAATCATAATCATGGGAATTCATGCTGCTTCAATGAGAATAAAATAATATCAAATTTTAGGCACGATAAAATTTGATATTATTTGAAGTTAATTTTAATATGCAATAACAATGTTAAGAGCTCTGAAACCATTCATATTTACAATATCATTTAGAGGTCTTGATCCACATTATGCATTATCTCGTACAGGAATAAATGCCCTTCGGGAAATTATTTCATGTCGTGCTGCAGTGCCACATGATCAAGTGCGTCTGGAAGCAATTACAATCTTGAATGAGACATTGCCTGTTCAACCAGATCATGAAGGGAATTTAGCAAATATGTCATATTATTCAAATTGTAAGCTTATAAATACATTGCATTGGGATATGAAAGAGCCAATAAATAGCCGACTAAAGACTGAACTTTTAGCGGAAGATCCTGTGCATTTTCACTTGAGTTTGCCAGTAAATGAAAAAAGAGCATATGGTGCGAATATAATTAATTTCTTGGTAACATCTATTAATGAACAATACGCGGATATGCTTGTATCTGATTATATGTCATTCTTTGTAGGTCCAGTGGCAGCAGCGACAGCGGCTAATCATATTCCATTTGCTGGAGAAATAGGACAAAATGAATATAATATTTTGATGTATATATTTACACTCCAAATTATTATTATTATAATCGGAAATTATATTCTTAGTTGCGCAAAAACAGTAAAAATCCCTTTACCACGTTATAATAATCCAAAATAAGTTAGAATGCGATCCATACATGGCTTTTCTGAAAGATTATCTAAGATATATTGACGAGGATTAAATTTTTTATAGTTTTCAAGCATATATGTAATATGTTCTTCAGCCTTTTCATAATCATTAGTTTTAATACCACATTCATCAGACCAATATGGAACTGAAGTTCCAAGCATTTTATAATCAGTATAACGTGCATAAGTATATCCATTTTCAAACTCATCTTTCATAGATTGTGCATCAAATACAAGAAGTGGAATACCACAAGACATTGCTTCCTGTAATGCAAATCCTTGTGATTCTGTTGAATCTAGTACAATCATGAATTTTGATTGATTTAGAGCTTGAATATAATCATTTTCAGAATATGATCCATATTTAAAAATACAATAATTAAGATTTATTGATTGTACAATATTACATACATATTCAACTAAACTAGGTTCTCTACGTTTAATATAAATAATACAATCAATGCATTTCTCAGCATTAGTCTGAGGACAAAATTTTTGGCAATTTACTGCAAAAGGAAATGGCTCTAAAGGACAAACAAATTCTTTTCCTAATTCAAGGCAATATTCACCAACCCACTTACTTAAACAATTATAAACAGCACGACCTTTTAGTTCATCTCGTATTTTCCCAATAATTGGTCCCTCTGGAAAAAGCCATAACTGAGGTCCATAAATAATCTTAACTTTCTCTGGAATTGTTGAAGGATCTACATATCTTTGAATGGCCATTAAAATATCATAATCATCACGACGAATCCTGTCACAATCATTTGATTGTTCATATTCTATGCCAGAAGCCGCACACATTCGCTGAATAGCATCACGATTCTTTTGATGGCCCCCACAAGAAGTAAAATATATTAATTTCATTTATATATTTTATAAAAAAAATCTTTAGACTTGGTTAATTAACAATAGTATATTTTGTTGATGGAAATATATGTGATGAATCATGGTAGTGCAGAACTGCATCAATAATTCCTTTATTATATTTTATATGTGTTTTGACACTAGAATCTTCAAAATATTCATAATAGTCACCATCAATAAGGCTTACATATTCTTTTGACTTAAAGTCACATGTTGCCATTGATAATCTAAATTTAATTTTTGATGCAATAGCACCTGATTCGTAAAATACGATGGTATCTCCATTAACATATCCATCATCAAATTCCTGATATAGAGCAATAGCTCCACTAGGATAATATATTTTTACTGAATTTTGAAATAAATTATTATCCACATAACCTTCACAATAAATTGTGCCGTCTGGATAATATTCTTTGAATGGCCCAGTGGCCATTTCTGTATTCATATCAATAACTTTATAAGTTTTTACATTTCCATTAGGATAATATTCAGTTTCAAAGCGAAATGAAATATAATCATTAATAATAATTTTTGTTTGCAGAATAGGCTCTGGTTCTGATATAGACTCTGGCACAGGATCTGCAGGCTCATATTCATCATCAGACTCATAGTCATATCTGCAAAATGAATCGTCAATAGGCAATAAAGTTGCCGATTTATCTTGAAATGGTGAAAACATTTTGGTTATTTAATTTAAAATACATTAAGAAAAAAATATTTTTCAATTTTAAAATTTCTATTTACCACCCAATCCTTCTTTCAATACACGATGGCATTTTTTATGAACAATTTGCAGATTACTGTAAATTGTTTTACCACCAGAAGCCCATGGAATAATATGATCACCCTCATAAGACTGAGATTCTTCAATTCTGGAATTACATAGAGGACAGATGCGATTTTGTTCAGCGAGCTTGCGCTTCTTGTCAGCAATTGAGAACAAACGAGCCTCAGCTTTATCTGGCAAAAGAGTGTTGATAATTTTATCAGCCTCTTCATGAATCTTCTTTTGAAATGTCGCATTCTTATTATTAAATCCCAGATTATTTTCACTAATTTCAGTGAGCAACTCTTCCTGGAATGCTGAACAAAGGGCAATTTGCATTGGTGTTAATTTATTTTCTGGTACCAAAGCCACAGATCGTGCAACAATAATCTGGTACGCAATAATTAGACCACTATCGTCAAATAATTGCTCTTCATTAAAAGCACGTGAATAACGAATAATAGCCTTCAGTTTCTTTTCAATCATAGCCTTATGTGCTTCCAAATTTGTATCAACCAATGTCTTAGTTGATCCAAGATTGAGATTTACCCATTGTTCCAAACAATTTGGCAAAGATGAAAAGTTAGGTAGACTCTTATCATATGATAGAGCCAATAGAATCAATACTTCCATTTCAATATCTCCACGTCTTGATTCCTTTTTCTTACAAATTGGCAACGTTTTATATTGAACCACATATGGTTCAATTAAATTATATAGAGATAATAACAGTGGTTTATTTAGTTCAAACCAATTTAGTGGACTTGAACTCTTATTTAGAATTTCCCACATATAAAGTCGTTTCTCAACATCATTAAATGATTTATCCAGAACATTAATATGGAATTTATATTTGCGAATCTTTGTTTGATCGTCCGCTGATAATTCATTAAAACTCTTATCACGATAAATAGCAGGATCCAAGATTTTCAACGCTTTTCCCATCAATTTAAATTCATTTTTAAGAAAACTTAATGCTGTGCAAAGACGGTGCAAACCATCCAATACATCTTCAGATTCCATCTCTGGATTTTGAATTAACCAAATAGGATTAATTGTGAACCCACAAATAATAGACTCAATAAGTCGTGTCATTTGTTTTGGATTCCAACACTCAAAATTACGTTGCCATAATGGATGTAAATTAATCCAGATCTGCTCAGTTGTTCTTGCATTGTGTTTTTCAATTCTTAATGCAATTGTACTTAGAGTTTGTGTATCTGTTATATCACTCATTATTGTTAGAAATTAAAACCACAAATAAAAATTATCAAATTTTTTCCAAATATTGTGCAAAAATAAAATATAAAATTGATTCAATACTTTCTATTAAAAATAAAGTATAGAAATTTATATTAAAAATGTTAATGGAAGATTACAAGTTGCATGAGAATCTTATTAAGAAGGTTCAGCTTGAACTGAAAAAGATTGGTCGTTCTGCAATGATTCACGAACTTCGCGAGGAGTGTGAATGCTGCGGACAATCACCAATCCTGTTCTGGAATCAAGTATTGCAAACTCTTACTCAAAAGTAAAAAAAATCATACATGCACTCTAACATTATTTTTTGTTCTGTGCATTAATCTCCATAGCAATTTCAAGACTTTCAATTATATCTTTAATATATAATTTAATATGACGTGACATTTTTTTGCGCAATAAAATACGCATTCGCTTTAAAGTTTTCTTTTTAATTTTAGAACGCATTAATGTATGATTTTGGACAATCAATATATGTCAAATTTTTAATCATCTATATCAACATGCCGAATGCGACAATAATTGTCCCAATTAGTTGTCCAGGACATACGTAATGCATTATCTATAGGTTCATCGCTCAAACTATCATGACCTTCCTGAATAAATGTTTCTCTAATAATCTTAATAACATGTGCAGATTTTGTGCTAATTTTAATATTATAAACAATGCCCAAATTTCCAATATCTTGAAGAAGATCAAATACATTAATTTTAATCATATATTTATTGGATAATTGATTAGTAGGTGGTTCTTCTTCAGTAATAAATAAATAACCTATAATTGCATGAGGGCTACAAATAGAATGACTGAGGATTAAAAGTACTTCACGAAGTTTTTTCTCTTCTTCAGGAGATAATTGAGCACTTGAATCTAGTCTTCGTGCTTCTTCCAATTGTCTAAGAGATAAAGTGAGTGCTTCACGTTTTCTCTTCAAGAGATCCATTTCAATTTGAAGTTGTCTTAGCTCTTCGTTTAGAGTATCAATATCTCTCTCTTCAGACATTTCAAACTATTCTTCGTTCTTCCACAACTAAATATCAATTTTTCTCTGATAATAAATAGATTATGGAATTAATTGATATAAAATCAATTAAAGAGTTGGAAAAAGCCATTTTTCCAATAGATATTTCAGAACGGCCAGAGCGACCTAATATAGAATCAATAGTACCACTACATCCCAATTTAAAATGGCGTAAATGGAATCCGGCTCCCACAAAAGATATGATACATAATACTGCTTCCTTTATTTTAGACAAACTTCACTATCGTGTTATGGGTTATTTAGTACAAGGTGGAAAACTGGTGAAGGTTTTTCGTATTAATGATCCCCATACTCCCAAACAATATATTAAATATATAAAAGAACTAAGTTCAGATTTAAAATGGCCTGGAAAGACTCAAGGCATGAAATTAGACAAAAATTTCTGGAAACACAATGATATTCGCATAATGGGCTGTATTTTGAAACGATGGAGCCAAAAAGATAATAGAGATGAAGTTGATAAACCAGGATATTTGAATGATTTCTATGGACGCTTCATGTCTTCGGTCAGTCAAAAATGGGCCTTACCAGACGGCTTCTATTTCATCAGTCCTACTGATCAACTCGTTCTTCGTAAAGATGGCAAAGAACCTCTTGTAGATGTTGTGGCAGGCCTAAAGCCACTTATGTCACATAATTTTGCCTACTATTATCCTATTATGAATGCAAGTACACATGTAGATTATGCAGATATTCCATTACCGACCTATGATGATTGGCTTTTTGTTCGTGGGAAATCTATTAAGACTGACAAAATAACACTTGATTGGGACAAGAAGGATCCTAAAGCGGTATTTAGAGGATCATCATCTGGCTGTGGATTTAATGAGGCGACTAATATGCGCATAAGAGCTATGGCTCTCTCGGCAGAACATCCAGATCTCTTAGATGCAGGAATCACTACATGGACCGTGCAGGCAAAAATGCATCGTGAAGGGCGACTTGGATATATTGATACAAAAAAATATCATAAAACTGCTAAACCAATACCTTTTGAAGAACAGAGCCGATTCAAATATATTCTGCATATTGATGGAAATGTTGCTGCCTATCGCCTAGGTGTCTCATTACTTCTTGGATCATGTATATTGTTCCAAGACACTGGCTCTCGTCTCTGGTTCCAACATATGATGAAACCTGGAGTTCATTATATTCCTATTAAGGAAGATCTATCTGATTTAATAGAAAAGATTGAATGGTGCCGACAGCATGACGAAGAATGCCGGCAGATCGCAGAAGCAGCATTGGAACTTGGGCAGATAATTATGACAAAAGATGCTGTTATGGATTATTTCGCAGCTACGATGTGGGCTCTGGCTACAAAGGCGGATGCCAAGAAATCTCTATCAAAATCTGCATCAAAAACTAAAAAGAACAGAAGAGCTAATAATAGAACTAGACGTCATTAATTAATGCGTGTTCCATTTGCCCATTCATGTTCTTCAATAAGATGTCCTCTAATATCATCATAAATCTTTTCATGTCCATGTTTCTCCATGAAGCGATTAATAGTAAATTCATAACGATAAATTGTATCACCATTATTCTTGAATTTAATAACTTCAGCTAGGCCTTCATTTGACCAATTATATACTTTTTCTGGAAATGACGCCTTACAATAAAAGCAATGATTTGAATTATGTCTAATAATTTCATAGCATTTCTTATGCAAATTAATCTCAGGACATTTACATGGACTTGCCTCCATATATTCCAGATCATCCTTGTTGCAATAATAACATGTTTGATTTACTTGACTCATTTTAAAATGTTGATATTATCTTTAAAAAATAAACAAATATCAATTTTTTTATATTATTGACGGCGACTACCATGATGATACTCTATTTTAGAAATCGTTCCATCTTTGTTATAAGTAATTGATTTTCCATCTAAAATATTATTTTTATATGTGTATTTTGCTACACGATATCCTTGATGATATTGAGTCAATATTCCATTAATAGTTAGATTGCGATCAATATAATAATGAAGATATTTACTGGAGTCCTCAGGATCAATAAACTCTGCGATGCGGCCTTTTCCATCTACAACTACTGGTTTCATTTGTGCACCACAAGCGGCACAAATACTATCAAGAACATGGACATAACAGCGCAAATGAATTCTCATTGGTGATTCACAATTACATGGACTTCTTGTTAAATAATCATCATTATCGGCTCTCTGACACATATAGCATGGCTCCATTGACTGCTAAAGCTGACTAAAAATGACTCAATTTTATGGTGAAGCGAATTATATACTCCAATTAATGGGACTTCCTAGAACCCCTTCTACCGTGGTAAAGATACCTGAATTGAAGAAACCGCGATGAGCTGACAAAGGACTTGGATGCACACCTGTAATGACTCTTTTAGAGTCTTCAATGAGAGATGCTTTTGATTTTGCGTAGTTGCCTAGAAGTAGCCAGACAACATTTATGTTGGCGCTGACAATTGTGCGAATAACATCGTCAGTGAATTCTTGCCATAGATCTGAATGACTATTAGGCTGTCCCTGAAGAACAGTGAGTGCAGTATTCAGAAGGAAGATCTTCTCTTCTTCATACCACCGCACAAGGCTTCCATGTGAAAACTTGTAATTACGTTCAGGAAATTCCAGCTGAAGTTCCTTGAAGATATTTTGAAGTGAAGGCGGGACTGGTACTCCAGGGGCAACAGAGAATGCTAGTCCATGTGCCTGTCCAGGTCCATGATACGGATCTTGTCCTAGAAGAACTACGCGGATTTCCTTGGGATCCATACTAAATACACGGAAAACATCGTGGCGCAATGGATATACTGGAAGTACGGAATCATTGTAGATACTATCTAGATCAATTTCGTACTGTTCAAATAGTGGCTGCCATGCATTATGAATAGACATTCTTGAAGGCTTAAAGCCACATGGCTTTAATCAATTTTACTCATTATTGGGCACGGCAGTAGGAACAAAAGAAGTAATATGGCGGCCGAGATTAATGCCTAATGGGACTCTCTTACGGGCTGGATATACATTCTTTACTGATAATGTTCTAGCAACCCGAGGTTTAATCGCGCGCTCAAATGTTCTCATCATATTTTTATAGTTATTGCGCTGTGATCTACGTCCTCTACGATTATTGTTATTGGCAGGTGGTGGAGGAACTGCATTATTGGCCCATGCATTCCAATTAAAGTTATTTTCCTGAGGAGGAGCTGCTGCGGCTGCATTAACTTCAATAACAGCTGCTGAGGGCGCAGCCATACCTCTTCTCAAAGAATTAATAATTTTAGTACCATAGACATTTTTTGCTTCTAAATTTGTTCTAGAATTTCTCATTAATCTTTCAGCAATCTCTTTTCGGCCCATTCTAATCGCTATAGCAAGGGCAGTCTCGCCAAGATGATTTCTACGATTAGGATCAAACTCTGGATTTTGCAGAACTATATTTATGAAATGATTAACATCACCAGCCTCATTTGGGTAACGAGTTCTAAGTAATGTCATAAGCACGGTATTTCCCTCGCCATCTAAAGATGTATTAGGACCTACTTTATTAATTAAATATTCTATAACGGAATTTACATTATCAGATACACCAAATATCGTTGTATTACCCAATAAATCCAATAAATTTTCTTGCAAAAATGATTTGGAGGGTTTTATATTTTTGCCTTCAAGATGATTTAATATGCTTATTATGTCAAAGTTATTTATTGTGTTTAGATTAAACATTTTGTTTAATGCATCATTTACAAAATTTTTCTTTCTCTTCAAAAAGTCATCACAATATAATAAAGCAATATCAAAGCTAAAAATAGGTAAGTAATCATAATATGTGCCTTTTTTCTCTTTAAAATTAGATATTTGAAAAATAGTATCATCACTGATAGATTTAATATTTGAACATAATATAATTAACTTATCTAAAGATATATCTAATACAATTTGATTTTTGTATATTTCTATAAGTGCTTTTTCTAATGATGGATTAAATGTAAGAACTTTATTTAAAATATCCATATTTCCTTTGTATAATGCTGCTACAATTGGACTAAAGTTATATGTATCTTTTAGATCATTACGATAATATGATCTTCCATAATTATTATACTCATCACGATAATTATCATTCTCATTTCTATAAAACTTAACTAAACCATTATTTGATTGTAAATCAATTAGTGGTAAATCCTTTTCTACTTTAGTTTGTTTTTCAAAAAACAAATCATATAATTCTTTAACTGATTCTTTACTTAAAAACATCTTTGACTCAAAGTATGATCTAAGTGGTTTAGAAGGTATTATAATATTATTGTCATTCTTGTATTTTATTATACCTTCGTTTTGTGCTTCTTCACCTGCAGTTATTGGTAGATCTAGTCGTTCTTCAAATTGTGCCAACGTGTAAGAAGATAAAATAGATTTTACCAAGAAATTGAGTGCCCAAAACTTAATAAAATCATCATTTGCTGCATTATTAAAAGAACTATTATTATTCTTGTAAGCAGCCTCAACTGTATTACGTAAATTGTTTAATGGTGCTATTAATTGTGCGCGTCTCTTAGTTCTCTTATTCTTGAAAAAATTAAGAGACTTCTTTTGCGACTTATTCTTCTTGCCCGAATAAGAGGCCTTCTTATTTCTTGCCATACGCCCTGATGTTTTCCGAATAGCATAATTATTTATATTATTACCATATGTTCCATTATAATTATTATTTATTTCTTCCTGTGTATTATTATGTAATTGACCACTTTCATACATACTATGGAATTTTTCAGGAATATTATATCCATGATGCATTAAAAATTCATATAATCCTTTAGTCATATAATAAACACCTTGTTCCCCAAGATCAATTGTATAATCAATTGGCTCTGACCTCTCTCTCACCTTTGGAACAACTTCAGTCCATTCTCCATTTTCAGAATTATTCATGAGAGAATTCTATTATTCTGGAATAATTTTATCTGCTCCAGTTCTTTCAGTTGGCTCAATATATTTGAGACCGAGAAACTTGAAGATGTCTTTTTCTGTTTTTGCGGGTGGCGCTTCTCTGGACCCAGCGGTCGCTGTGAGGGCCTTTTCATTGAGGCTCCATCCTTGTTCCAATGCATAAGAACGCATCGCAACATTGAATCGGTCGGAACCAGTAAAATATAAGATTGCGTAGGCCCATTCATCATTTGGTGTTACAAGGAGATCTAGTCGGCGGAACTTAGTACCATCAATTGTACAAACTGCCATACATTTATGAGGGCCGAGGGCTAAAATATCTGTGATATAATTACGCTCCTGGAGATCTGCAACATAGGCTGCAAATTCTTCCAGGACTGATTTCTCTGATCTTAAGCGAGGGAAATTTACTAGACAATCAATATCTCCTGATGATTGGAGGCCGCGACGATAAGAACCGACAATTTCTAGTTTCATCTGAGCTCTGCTCTGCTGTAGAGAGTCGGCTTTGCCGGCGAGCTTCATTTTGGGATTAGAGGCAGCCTCTAAAGCAGCTGCATGCTGATCCATTTCCTGACGAGGAATACGTTCATTGAAATCTTCATAATACTTCAGACCGATTGTTTGAGCTTTATCCAAGAGCTTTGGATTAGCTGCTGCCTTTGCACGTAAATCTGCAATTGACTTTACGTCTTCGCCTTCTACCAATTTCTTTGCCTTCACTGGACCAACTCCATGGATCTTCAGTAAATCATCATAGACTGAAATAGGAACAGCTGCGGCTGCTTGGGCGGCGGCCTTCAGACCACCAGTTTCAAAGATCTCATCAATCTTAGCTTTAATCTTCGCTCCAATTCCCTTAATGCCTTCCAGATCTTCGGCCGACCGGATAGGCCCCTCATGAGCTTGTAGCTGTTTAATTACTTTTTGATAGGCAAGTGCCTTGAATTTATCCTTCTTGATCTGATCTGCCTTCATAAGGACAGTAAATGCATCAATAATTGTATCTTTGAAATCTTTGTCTTCACTCGCCATTTTCTAATTGATAGGTGGAGAGAGATTATTTCATTTTTAATCACTGTGCTGTGATAATAAAAAATTTGAAATTATTAATGTAAATTAAATAGACCATACAGTAAGTCAAAATGTCAGGAGCAACCAAGAAAGATGAACATGATAGTCGTTTGATTGAATTAAACAGACTTTTGAAAAATGGTGAACCGAATATTAATCGGATGAAGGAGCTATATCATGCTATCAGTCCGAAATATTTGTCACGCGCAAATATACAAATGTATGCAGTACTAGGTGATTATTTGAATCGCCGACTAGCTGGTATGGATCATATGATAGCATATACTAGTTCAATGATTCGTGAAAATGATGTTGAAACATGTCACAAAGTCGGTACGAAGGCTGCGAAGAGAAGTACGATGACACGCTTGAAGGATAAGATTGCTGTAAAAGAAATTGAAGAAATTATGAAGCAAACACTTGAAGAAGCGAAGACTAAAGGAATTCCTGAAGATGCTGTTAAAATTATGCTTAATCAGATGATTAAGGCACAGGGATTCAGACCCGAATTTATGCGAAGTGTGGAAAAAGCCACTAATAAACTTATGGTTGAGAATACGTACTCCTCAGGAGGAGGGGCTGGTACAGATCCCATTGAGGAGCCGGCCAAGTAAATTCTTTAAATTATCATAGTAAATATTTTTAGTCTATTAATAATAATATTCAGAAAATATAGCTTAAATAATATTATGCATCTATATTCATATATATAATGGAATCTGCAAATGCAATAATTATTACACTTATAGAAGGTACAAAATCATTACCTTATATTGAGAAACATACATTTTATAAAATGCTTTCTAAAAATGAAGCAGTATATCTGAACGATGAAGATTTTCAAAGAAAGAAATTATATGATAATATACCAGGTCAAATTACACAAGGAACACCCTTTGGCGGCCGTTTATTTGAAATTGCAAAATTACCACATATCAAAAATTGGATAGAAATTGGTGCATGGAATGGACTTGGTACTACACAATGCATTTTAAATGGTTTTAAAGAATCAGGTGTAAAAGATCAGCATTTATTAAGTTATGAATTAGATCCAATTATGCATAATGTTCCCGCACGTAATCTTGCATCACACCCATGTATTAATCAAGTTACATTTATACATGATAAATTAATTGGTAAATTTAGTAGTATGGGTCTAGAAATGTTCCCAACTGAATCAGAAATTTCTGATGCAGAAAAGGGAATTCATTTTTTCATGCATTATCAGAAGGAAAAATATTTGTTTACAAATAGCACAGGTATTAAGCCACATTTCTTACCACAGGCAGTATTACTAGATGGTGGTGAATATAGTGGTTATAATGATTGGTTACAACTTGATAAAGATAATTTAGAATATATCTGTATTGATGATGCATTTGTGCAAAAATCACGTAAAATTGTTGGTGAGATTGAACGTGATGGAAAATTTAGAAAAATATATTCGGGTTCTGATAAAAATGGCTGGGTAATATTTCAGAAAATTTAATACTATTCTAATAAATATCAATTAGATATAAAATGCAACAAATATTTGAAAATATCTTCAGGCTAAATATTTATTTGGTTCAAAAGTAAAAATTTTCATTTTTAGTTCCGTATTTGTTGCTAATATATCTGTTTGTAAATGCCGTTTATAATGATCTAAAATAAACATATCTATATTATTTTCATCAATGGGTCCAACTAAATATGTTGGACCATTACGAGATAAAGCATATAATTTATATTTAGATGCTAAATATTGTAACATTGGTTTTGATTTAGTAATTGCTTCCTCTTCACTGCTTCCAATCCAGTATGCTGTATATTCAAATATAATATTTTGTAATTTATTACTATCAATAAATTTTCTTGTAGATTCTAATACTTCCAGATCGTGACCTTCTGTATCAATCTTCATTAAAAAAATATTTGAATCTTTGGCTAAAACATTTTCTAAACTTTTAGTTATAACTTTAGTTCCAGATGATCCACGACTATTAGAACATCCCTCATCATCACTTAAATATATTGAACCTTCCTTTGAACTAATAGCAAATGGATATACCAAAATATTTTCATATTTTGTTCCAAAAGTTTGTAAATTATTAACTAAATTATGATAACTTTTAGGATTTGGTTCAAATGCGAAGACCGTGTTTCTGGGTAAAAGATTTGCACTAAGAAGTGAAAATCCACCCTGGTCTGCACCAATATCTACTATTCTCCATGAAGGATCAACTGTTATTTGACTAGTTAAATTTAAAAATATATCTGCAATACACATATCTCCATCATTTCTACATAATACATTTTCAATCTGAAGTGCAATTGGTATATTGCTATTATTTGTTATAACTGTAATCATAATTTTAAATCTATATAAATTTATTATATTTTTTTAGACCAATGAAAATTGAAAAGACTTTAATTCTAAAATACAAATACTAGAAATATAATGCTTGAATTAATTTTGAATATCTTCAGATCAAAGCCAACAAAAACTATCTATCAGCAACGAATTGAATGCATGGAAAAAATGATTGCTGCTAATCTTTCTGCCGCTTCTTCTACAACAGAGCATCTTGAACTACACAAAAAAGAATATGCACTACTATATGAGAAGTGCAAGGAAATCTTGAAGGAGTAATTATTTAAAATTGATAAATTTATCTTCTTTTTATTAAGTTAAACCCGAAATGAATGTGTTAAAACCAAATTCTATGCCCGATGAATATTATCTAGGAGATCTTCCAGGAACTCTACAATATAAGAAAACAATTAATGAACTAGTAAATATAACTATTCCTGAAGTTGTTCGTTCTTCCGAAGATGGATACATCTGGATGCATGAACCATGTACAATTACAAATCGTGATTCCTTGCTACCATATACGAAGAAGCCTGAAGAATGGATACTTATTATGGTTATTTCAAGATGTGACTCTGAAAATGATTGTATTTGGACCAAGGGTGCTCTTATGAATAAAGAGACGAAGGAAATTGCATTAATGACCACATGTAATAGTGAGTCAGCAATTACAAAAGAGAATCGTGCGATTCGTTCTAATGCTGATGGCTGGTTTATTGGCCATTATCGTATGGGCGCTCCTCTACAATTCTGGACAGATCTTTCAAATGTTTGTAGGCAGTACATGTAATCCGCAGCACAAACTAAAAATATATTATTTTTTTGCCCGAATACTTTTAGTAACGATAACCAGAACGCGAACGACCGCCAGGCGAACTATAAAGTTGCATGTGCATACGCTCTTCAGCATCCATGGGACGCCAATCATTTGTTTGTTTAGTATCTGTTTCATTTAGAAGGCAAATTGCCAGTGGCATTAATAGGCAGATAACTGCCATAAAGTCTAGGACACAACTTGTGACTGCTGTCCTCTCCATTGCAGCGACTGTAGCAGTCGTGATAAGAATAAGAATGTAAATGCACCAGTTCATTGTATTGATTTGTGTTGTCCTCCAATTGTCTATTTAGATAGATCCCCATTTCAATTTTATATAATTTTGATGGAGCTTTTGGAGCCACTAAAAATACTTTTAATCTTCACTTACATTCCTCTCGTTAGCACTTGCTGCCATACACACGGTATGAACCATTGTGATAGCAAAGGCGCATAGAAAGCTATTTACGAGAACATCAATAAAGGTATTATTTTTCATAAACCACATAGTCATGAAGATCGCAATAAATGCAATACGAAATAACATTTGGGGGCTTTTACAAAAATCTATATAATTTCTATTAATCAATTTTATTTTATTGATTTAATATTTTATCTTCTGTGAAGAAACACAAGCCTAAAGAATAAATGTTACTATTAACTGTGGAGAAATCCACAGTGCGCATCGAGCCAGTCGGCTGCGGCGCTCCGCTTAAGACGGAGTGTGGAAACACATGCAAGGTTCGATTCCTTGGGTGCGCAAACGGCCCTAAAAAGCCACACTAAAGGTATTATTAATACTA
>JACCDY010031081.1_pt1 | contig 19405 bp, 18 predicted proteins | sample 7446391 | NCBI WGS metagenome assembly JACCDY01 (sample SAMN15323451, study PRJNA562643) | freshwater metagenome | isolation source: river surface water | place: USA:Blue River Watershed | collected 2017-08-18
ATTGCTATGTCTGCACTCTGGTCACGACCAACCGAGGTTGTCCCACGGTTCAGGGGAATCCTCTTGCCATCAATCAGAAGTGCTGCTTGCCACTGCACCGCTGTTCCAGCTGAGGAGCTCCCGACCCTTACCTGACCGCGCGGCAGTTTCGGATCGACCTCAATCTTTAGGGTCAGCTCACCTGCAAGGCGATAACCCTGCTTTGCGGCGTGCATGGCAATTTCAGTCTTGATTGAAAGCAGCATTGCTGGGGAGATTCGACCCGCATCCGGCCCCGACACCAGGATCAGGTATCGGTGTGGAACTAAGACTCTGGTTAGGTCTATTTGTTCTGCGGCATAGTCCATAGCGCGGCGGACAGCCTGGGTGATTTCAACCGGCTGCAATTCAGCTTTACTAAGCCGAGCAAACACAGAGCCGACAGCCAGCTCAATGCGCTCCTCAGCCTTTTCTAAAAAGCTCAACCGCGACCTCTTTCTTGCGCGCTCAGGTGCTGGTAAGTCTACCCAGCGACCCTTCCCTGGGCCGCTATTTCTCTGCTAATCTCATCTGGCTCGACCAACTATTTGTTGGCCATGCGCGAGTGGCGAAATGGCAGACGCGCTGGCTTCAGGTGCCAGTGTCCGCAAGGACGTGCGGGTTCAAGTCCCGCCTCGCGCACGTAAGGGGGACTCCCATTAACACCCAAGCCCTAATCATCAGCCTCGAGATCATCGGGGTGATTGGCTTCGCGCTCTCGGGAATCATCGAAGCAGCAAGAAAGCACTTTGATCTGGTTGGCGTTGTGATGGTCGGATTCATCGCGGCTTTTGGTGGTGGAACACTTCGAGATGTGCTGCTAGATCGCAGACCATTTTTTTGGGTAGAGCAGGAATTCTGGGTTTGGGCCCTAATTGCAATTGGTTTGGTCTTGCCATTTTTCTTCAAATCCCGTCACATCGATCTAACTGAGAAGGCCATTCTGATTCCGGATGCGATTGGGCTTGGTGCTTTTGCCGCTGGCGGCACCCACATCGCGCTTATCTCGGGTACCAGCCCAATGGTTGCGGTGTTGATGGGTGTTGTAACGGCAACCGTTGGTGGAGTGCTCCGAGACGTGCTGGTGAACGAGGTGCCTCGAGCCTTCCATGATCACCAGCCCTATGCCGTTTTAGCTTTTACCGGAGGCTGGCTCGTGGTTCTGCTGAGCTACCTCCAGGTGCCTGATTCTCTAACAGTTTTGATTGGTTCGGTTGCCGTGGTGGCCCTGCGCTTGATGTCGATCAAGTTCGGCTGGGAGCTCAAAAGGTGGAAATTCCTCTAGGCAAATTGCCAGACAAGGCAGTTTTCTGATTGCTAGCTGGCAGTTAGGGCAAGGAACCCTGACTTTCGCTCTGATTTTCATCAACTCTCTCTAGCTTCAACCTGTCACCAAATGACAAGGAGAGTAATGAGAAAAACAACTACTGCGGCCATCGCGTTAGCAGCCGCCATAACAGCGGGAGGGTTGGCTATGGCCATTCCGTCCCAGGCATCCTCCACCACATCACCGAGCGTTGAGCAGGGGAAGGGCGAGCGAGGAGATCACAGCCACGCAACCATTTCGGCGACAATCACCGGGATTCCTTCATCTGTAACTAGCTCCCGTGAGGTATCGCTAGGTGCCTACTTCAGCGCATACGTTCTAGCGGAGGGTGCCACAGCCCCAGCTACCGCACCGACCGATAGCCATCGGATTCATGTTGGCAAGAGCCGCGACCATGGCTCTGAGGTTGCCGTGAGTGGTTCAACGCTTACCACCGAATTGCGCCTGAGAGCTGGTTTGGCGGGTACCACAACTCGCATCGCGCTGTATCCATCTGATGGCTCAGCCCCAGCGATTGTCACCGTCAAGGTCGACTCCAATTCAGTCGCAACAGTCACTTCCTCTAAGCCACTAACGGTTGCGTACTCTGCAACCGTCGCAGCTGCTACCAAGGCAAATCTTGGCGACCACTTTGATGGCGATCGAGGCGGGCACCGTGATGGCGCTGGCAGAGGTCACCACGGCGAAGGCAGAGGTCAAACCGACCACGACCGAGGTTCAAAACGCGGCGGCCACGGCGGCCACCGAGGTTAGTTGAAAATAGAAAACCCCCGGTCAGTTTTGATCGGGGGTTTTCCTTTAGCCAACTTCTTGAAGTCGCTTACCTCTGGTGTGCTCTGGTTTGCAGGCAAGGTTTGCCGGGTTCTCCGAGCAGTCATCACAGAGCAAGATCAAATCCCGGCAGCCAAGGTCAGAGCAGTTTCTGAAGCTCGATGTAGGACCTGAGCAACTCTCGCACTCGCCAATGGTCTTGGCCTCATCAGAGAAATTCACATTCATTCGACCATCGAATACGTAGAGGGATCCTTCCCAGAGCCCTTTGTCGCGGAAGCGTTCGCCATAGCGAACAATGCCACCTTCAATTTGGTAAACCTCTTTGAATCCGCGGTTGATCATTACGGCAGAGAGAATCTCGCAACGAATACCACCGGTGCAGTAAGTGACGATCGGCTTGTCCTTCAGGTGGTCGTACTTGCCACTTTCGATCTCTTTGATGAAATCGTGACTGGTCTGAACATCTGGAACGACAGCGTTTTTGAACTTTCCAATCTTTGCCTCGAAGGCGTTTCTGCCATCGAAGAAGACGACCTCATCGCCCTTCTCCTCAACCAACGCATTTACCTGGTGAGGCTTGAGGTGTTTGCCGCCATTGACCACACCTGACTTGGCAACCTTGACTTCCTCAGGGGTGGTGAAGGCTACAAGTTCGTTTCTAACCTTGACGCTTAGTCTTGGGAAATCGTTTCCAGTTCCCTCAGACCACTTGAAGTCGGTCTTTCCAAATCCTGGGTATTCCTTGGTGGCGCGGCAGTACTTCTTTAGGTCCTCCATGTCGCCCCCGAGCGTGCCGTTGATGCCGTGCTTAGAGATCAGGATTCGACCCTTTAGGTTGAGTGACTGACAAAGAGTCTTCTGCCACAGCATCACTGCCTTCGGATCTTCGACCGGTGCGAAGGAGTAATAAAGGATGATTTTGTTCAGAGCCATAACCCAAGTCTAACTAGCAAAAAGGTGCCTAGACTAGGGGTATGTCGATGAAGCCAGGCCTAGATTTAGGCGCAATCAAGCACGAAGTTAAGCCACAGGATGACCTGTTCCGTCACGTGAACGGCCGTTGGTTGGATGAAACCAAGATTCCTGATGACCAAGCCCTCTACGGTTCCTTCCACATGCTCCGAGATGACTCAGAGTTTGCGGTTAGAGACATCATTGAAGAGGTTGCAAAAGATCCAAGCCCCGGGGTTGCTCAGCAGATCGGCGACCTCTACGCATCCTTTATGGATGAGGACCGCATCGAGAAATTAGGTTCTTCACCACTCAAGCCCGGGCTAGAGCGAATCAAATCATTGAGTAGCTACGCCGAGTATTTCCAGATGATTGGTGCCTTCGAGCGTGCTGGTGTCTCGGGCCTTTGGGGTTCATACGTAGATAACGACGCGGGTAACCCAGAGCGCTACCTCGTACATCTATATCAGGGTGGTCTAGGTCTTCCAGACAAGGACTACTACACCGACGAGAAGTATCAGGAAATCCGCGAGGCATACCTCCCTCACCTGACCAAGATGTTCGAACTTGCTGGCTGGACCCAAACCGAGGCAAGTGATGCAGCTAAGACCGTCTACGCGCTCGAGGAGCAGATCGCAAAAGTTCATTGGAACCGAGTTGACTCTCGCGATGCGGAAAAGACTTACAACCTAAAGACCCTTGCCGAGCTCAAGGCACTCAGCGGAAACATTCTCTGGTCGGAATACCTCGCCGGTGCATCGCTCAAGCCAACCCTTCTTGACTCCAACGTTGTGATGATGCCTTCGTTCTTCGAGGGGCTATCTGCACTCCTCACCGAGGGCAACTTCGAGGCTTTCAAGTTGATGATGGCAATGGACCTTATTCGTTCCTATGCCCCATATCTATCCAGCGCTTTCGTCGACGAGCGATTCTCCTTCTACGGGCAGAAGTTGACCGGACAGCCAATGAACCGTCCGCGCTGGAAGCGCGCAGTTGCGCTCATTGAGGGAGGGCTTGGCGAGGCCGTAGGACAGCTTTATGTGAAGAAGCATTTCCCAGCTCAGTCAAAGACTCAAATGGACGAACTGGTCAGCTATCTGATCAAGGCCTACGAGCAGAGCATTAAGGCTTTGGATTGGATGAGCGAAGAGACCAAGCTCAAAGCTCTCGAGAAGCTATCCAAATTCAACCCAAAGATCGGTTACCCATCGAAGTGGAAGGACTACTCCTCCATTGAGATCTCTCGTGATGACTTGGTAACCAACGTTGCCAACGTTTCGAGCTGGGAGTTTGATTACCACGCCAACAAGATCGGCTCCAAGATCGATCGTGAAGAGTGGCACATGACCCCTCAAACCGTGAACGCTTACTACAACCCGGGGCTGAACGAAATCGTCTTCCCGGCTGCAATCTTGCAGCCACCTTTCTTCTCACCAGAGGCCGACATGGCAATGAACTTTGGTGGCATCGGAGCGGTTATCGGTCACGAGATCGGACACGGTTTTGATGACCAGGGTTCTAAGTATGACGGTGATGGACGCCTGGTTTCTTGGTGGACCGAAGCCGACCGCAAGGCCTTTGAGGCCAGAACCAGGTCATTGATCGAGCAGTACAACGAACTGTCTCCAGCACAGTTGGATGATAAGTACAAGGTCAACGGTGAGCTCACCATCGGCGAGAACATTGGTGATCTAGGTGGTTTGGGTATTGCCTGGAAGGCCTACCTGCTGTGGCTTGGAGATCGTGAGCCAGAAGTTATCGATGGCTACACAGCGCAGCAGCGATTCTTGATGGCTTGGGCGCAGTGCTGGAGAACTCTCAGTAGAGATGAGATTGCGATTCAGCGTTTGGCGACTGACCCTCACTCACCAGCCGAGTTCCGTTGCAACCAGGTGGTTAAGAACCTTGACATCTTCTATGAGGCCTTTGGTGTTGAAGAGGGCAGCGAGATGTACCTCAAGCCTGAAGATCGAGTTGTGATCTGGTGAAACTCTGGTTTCGCATCCTGTATGTCGTTCTGACCTATAGGCGCAGATCCAAGCTACGCATAGATGAGGTGTCGAGTATCAGACTTAGGGTTTGGCCTACCGATCTAGATATCTACAATCACATGAATAATGGGGTGTTTCTCACTCTGATGGATCTTGGTCGTTATGACCAGGGGTTGAGAACTGGGTTCTGGCAGAAGTGGCGAAAACTCGGTTGGTATCCGATCGTTGTGAACTCAACCATCAGCTATCGCAAGTCCCTCGAGCCCTGGCAAAAGTTTGATCTTGAAACCAAGGTCATTGGTTGGGATGACATCGCCTACTACATCGAGCAGCGTTTCGTAAGAAATGGCGAGATCTATGCAAGGGCAATCATGCGCGGACGTTTCCTCAAGCGCAGCTGGGGGATTCTCACTCCGAAAGAAGTCATGGAAGGCTCAGGCGGTTGGCCAGGTGAAGAGCCGACGCTACCCGAGTGGGTCTTGCGGTGGGCGGCAGATGTTCAGCTTCCGAAGGGGAAAGAACCAGCTCCCAGCAACTGGGACTAGTTGCTGGCTCCAGGCCAGCGACAAGCAGCAACGGCATCCTCAATTGGATTGAGCAACATGTCGTGCGTTTCAGGGTGCTTTTCCATGTACTTCACGGTGTAGCTGCAGACGGGGACAACCTTGCCCATATTCTCAGTACGAATGGTCGCCAGCGACTCGCGAAGCAATATTGCAGCCAGATTCTTGCCCTGGTGCTCTGGATTCACCTCGGTGTGTACCAGATGGATCTCATTTGGTCGCACGCTGTAATCCATCAAACCAACCCGCTCATCACCAAGGTGAATTTCAAATCTTCGTGACTGTGCGTTGTGTGAAACCTTGGGCTCCATGCTGTTAACCTTCTTGGGTGTCAGTGAATCGAGTGCTATCGGGAGACAACCTCCCAATACTCAAATCTATGCCCTCAGGCAGCATTCAGCTGATTTACATCGATCCACCTTTCAACACCGGTAGAGAGCAAAAGCGATCAACGTCCACCTCAAGAGTGAGTGAGTCCGGCCGGCTTGGCTTCAAGGGGGCTCGATACGAACAGGTCGTTGAGAAAGTACTCTCCTACGATGATGAATTCGCTGACTACTGGCAGTTTCTAGAGCCTCGCCTCGAACAAGCATGGCGGTTACTGAGTGATAGCGGAACTCTTTACCTGCACCTTGATTACCGTGAAGCTCACTATGCGAAGGTGTTACTAGACGCTCTCTTTGGAAGACATGCCTTTCTCAATGAGATCATCTGGGCATATGACTACGGTGCTAGAAGTAAGTCACGTTGGCCAGCCAAACACGACACCATCCTGGTTTACGTGAAGAACCCGAAGAGCTACTACTTCGATTCCTCGGCAGTAGACCGTGAACCATACATGGCGCCGGGTCTTGTGACAAAGGAAAAAGCTGAGTTGGGAAAACTCCCAACGGATGTCTGGTGGCACACGATCGTCTCGCCAACCGGAAAGGAAAAAACCGGTTACCCAACTCAGAAACCAGAGGGAATTCTTCGTCGCATAATCACGGCTAGTTCAAGACCTGGGGATATCGTTCTAGATTTCTTTGCAGGCTCTGGCACAACCGGCGCAGTTGCCCACAAACTGGAGCGCAATTTCATCTTGATTGATCAAAACCCTGAGTCGATTATTACCATCACTAAGCGGTTGGATGCTCTTGGGGCTCAGTACGCTCGGTCCTAGTGATAATCCAAAGAATCCATGCCGTTAGCAGAATATAAATTGCTGCTGCTGTCATGACCATTCCGTAGTTATCTCCACCCGGTCTTCCCGCAAGTTGGAACATCACAATCGGAAGTGTTTCGTTAGATCCGAAAGCCAAGAAGCTTGCGGCACCAAACTCGCCAAGCGATGTGAGCACTACGAATGCGGCAGCAATCGAGATGCTCCTTCGAAGCTGTGGGATTTCAACAAACCAAGTTATTTTTATCCATCCAGCGCCGTCCAAACTAGCAGCTTCAAGTTGGTCTCTGGCTATGCCAGCTCGAGCCGGCTCAAGAATTTGATATGCGATTGGCAGTGCGAAAACAATCTGCACCAGTGGAAGCAGTATCCAGGAACTGGTCAGTTCACGGGGCAGATAACCGGCGAGTGTGAGCGTCCCTAATCCGAGCACCACAGGGGAGATTCCGGCAGGCAAAATCGGAATGAGCCTGCCGGGTTTTCGAGCTAACACCCAAGCAATCGGGAGCGAAATCACAAGAACCACAAAGGCGTTTCTGAGGCTATTGCCTGCAGCCTCGACCACTGATATATTCAGCAGTGATCTAGTGCCGCGAGAGGTTAGATTGGTGAGATTTTCAAAAACACCCGAGCCCCAATTCGATCTTATTATCACTGCGAAAAGCAGTGCCGCAATTGCAGCTGAGAAAACTATTCCTAAAGTTGTTGCAGTGATTCCCGCCGGGATACTAGATCTCTGAATTTCACTAATCGAACTCGGAACGGCAGTTAACTTTTTCGCCGCGAGAAACAAGCAAAGCGTGAGAAGTGTCTGCAGAATCGCAAGCGTTCCGGCAGTAACGAGATCTAGATCGCGCAGTGCAGCCTGAGCGATCTGGGTTTCAAGGGTTTCGACCGTGCCATCGGTAAGGGTAAGAACAAGTCCATATGATGTCGAGCTATAAAGGGCAACCAATAGTGCGGCACTACCAAGGGCGGGGAGCAGCTGTGGAATCTCGATGTAGCGACGGAGTTGCCATATTCCCGCACCATCTAACTTTGCTGCATCTAACTGTTCCACCTCTAGGCTTCTAGCTGCCACCACTTGGGCTAGAAAACCTGAGTTCATCAAGACGTGGGCGAGCAAGACCAGAAGCATTCCAGTTGTGGAATTTATTTCCATGCCTTGTGTCCAACTAGAGAGTGCAATGCCAATTAGAAATGGCGGAAGCAAAAACGGAACGGTCACCAAGACAGAAATGAAACGTCCGAATTTGACCGGAAGCCTAGAGATCCAAAACCCCATGGGCAGACCAATCAACACACTAAGAGCAGCGCTCACCACCGCAATGAATGCGGTGGTGAGCAGCAGCTCGAGGTTAGTTGTCAAAGACGTCTGACCAGTCCCTTAGCCACTGTTCGCGATTCGCGGCATAGTCGAGCTTGTCACCGATAACTGAATTTGCTGGTGCTCCAGCGGTTTGAAATTCAACTGGTAACTCAACGTCGATGGTTGGGTAAACGAACATGTTCCAAGCCAGTCCGCCCTGGAATGACTCGGACTTCAGAAACTCAACTATGGCCTTGCCACCCTCCGGGTTCTTAGCCTTGTTTAGGACACCTGCATACTCGGTTTGTCGGAAACATTCATCACGCAGTGCTTTGGAGTTTTCTGCACCGTCAACCAGCTCAGCAGCTGGGGATGAAGCGTAGCTAAGCACAATCGGGTACTTTCCGCCGTAGCGGGTGTAGTCAGTGAAGTAAGCGTCTGTCCAAGAGGCGGCTATCTTGACGCCATTATCGCGAAGTGAACGCCAGTAGGCGAATACCTCAGCACTAGTCTCAAAGCCAGCGTGAGTTGTGATTAGGAACGCCATTCCAGGCGAAGAGAGGTAGGGATTCGAAATCACCGTTAGGTTTTTGAATTCAGGGTTACCCAGATCGCGCCACGAGGTCGGGGGAGTCAGATTGGTAGCCGCAAACCACTCGACGTCGTAGTTGAAGCAGACATCGCCATAGTTGATGGGCTGAAGATCCTCAGAGAGTTTATTTTCGGTCGCGACCGATAAGAAGGTGTTGTCAATTCCGTACACGGCATCGACAAAGGGGGCATCCTTAGACAGGACCAGTTGGTTTGTCAGGGTTCCGGTGTCGCCGATCTTTACAACCTCAAGCTTGTAACCAGTGCTCTGTTCAAACTCTGCCTTTAGTTCATCGGTGATTATGAATGAGTCGTGCGTGGCAAGTCGGACAGTGGTGGTGTCAACCGGCTCTGTAGCGCAACCCGTTAGGGTCAATGACAGGGCGATAAGCGCAGCTATTTTCTTCATTACGTGCCTTTCTTCTCAGTTAGGCACGGGATCGAGGTGTCTCCCTGCGCTGGCATTACCCAGATCAGGTTTGACGGTCGAAGACTCTCAGTCTTCCTCTCAGTCCGGTATACCGAACTCCCGTGTCAACACCCAGTATAAGTAGCTTTCTTGGCTAGTGATTCCCAGCCGCAGCCGCCTCAGCAGAAGCACTCTTGGTTCTAAGAGGAACTTCCTTAATGAACCAGCTCAGTGCAAAGGCAACCAAAACAACACCCGCGGCAATCATGAACACCAGCAGTGATGACTCCACAAAACCGATTCTGAATGGGGCGGTTAGGCGGTCATCGGCTCCAATGAGGAATGAAGAGTCTTCTGAAATGGCGTCAGCACCAGACTGGTCTGAAAGCATCTGCAGGATTTTTGAATTCGCCGGGTCTGCCATTACTGCCTTGTCCCCAAGGGCGCTAGTGAATCCCTGCTGAACGTCGGTACGTTCAAATGCTGCTAGCACCTGGTCCTTCAGTTGGCTAAACAGGATTGACATAAACACGGCAACACCGAGGGTGCCACCCATTTGACGGAAGAAAGTCGTGGTCGATGTGGCTACACCGATGTCTTTTGCCTCAACAGAGTTTTGCGAAGCAACCATCGTGGTTTGCATTAGCTGGCCAAGACCCATACCAATCAAGACCATGCCGATAGAGACAACCCAGATTGGGGTGTCTGCCTCGAGTAAGAAGACCATGTAGGCGTAACCCAAGAACAAAGTTGCAGTGCCGGTGTTAAAGAAGATTCGGTACTTTCCATACTTCGAGGTGATTCGACCCGAAGTAATGGTCGCCGTCATCATGCCCGCGACCATCGGAAGCATCAAGAGCCCGGCCTCGGTTGGAGAGGCGCCATAGGCAACCTGGATTACCAATGGCAGCACGATCATGCCTCCAAACATCCCAATCCCGATTACGAAACCAAGAATCTGAGTTCTTGCGAAGGTTGGACTCTTGAATATTGAGAACGGAATTAGAGCCGCGTCTCCCATTCGTCTCTCGACCAGCAAAAAGGCGATGATGCCCAAGACACCAACCGTGGCTAGAGCTATTGAAGGAGTTGAGGTCCAGCCCCATTCCCTGCCCTGCTCAGCGACAAGAAGGATTGGAACAACAGCGAGAACAATCGTCACAGCACCCCACCAGTCGATTTTCTGTGGTCTCGGGGTGTGAGGGATGTGAAGGAACTTAAAGACCATGAACAAGGAGAGCGCACCGATTGGGATGTTGATCAGGAACACCCAGCGCCAGCCATCGATGAATAGCAGTTCATCGAAACCTGCAAATGCGCCACCAATGATCGGTCCAAGTAAAGACGAGGTTCCGAAGACAGCCAGGAACATGCCCTGGTAGCGAGCCCTCTCTCGCGGCGGAACAATGTCGGCAACGATTGTGAGTGCCAGCGAGAACAAACCTCCCGCTCCGATTCCCTGCAGCGCGCGATAGGCAGCCAACTCCATCATGTTGTTTGCCAATCCGGTGGTCACCGAACCGATTACAAAAATCGAGATAGCTATTAGAAACAGGGGTCGTCGACCAAAGATGTCGCCGAGCTTGCCATAGATAGGGGTACTCACTGTTGAGGTAATCAAGTAGGCCGTAGTAGCCCACGCCTGCATGGAGAGCCCACCAAGATCATCAGCGATGGTTCGCATGGCTGTACCAACCACGGATTGGTCCAAGGCCGCTAAGAACATGCCGGACATCAATCCAGCTAGAACGATAAGGATTTCACGGTGAGACATCTCACCCTGACGTTGATTTGCGGCTTCCCGCTTTTGTGTCGATGTCAATCGAACTCCGAGTTTTAGGGTAGTTAGGTGCCTCAGTCTACGCGTCTATATAGAAGACCAGCCTTCGTGTTTGGTCCGCCTTTGGTGATGGCATTTGCTGGCGTTTTACTTCTGCTTCAAGCGGCTTTTGGTGCAGGTCAACTGGGGGTCGTTCAGTCTCGCCTGGCTGAGTTCGCTGAGGCAACCGCGCCGACATTCTCAATCAGGTCCTCGGACTGGATGCGGGTGAAACTCAATGACCCAAACTCAGTTTTCGTCGTGGTCAACAAGCAGAGGCAGATCAACCCTAAGAAGTTTGCCCCGAATGACCTGATCAAGGTTGAGAGCTCCGAAACTCTGGACAACTCAAGAAAGTTAGTGCTATCAGTAGCAGCTGCAAAAGCGCTTGAGGAAATGTCAAAGGGGTTGAGTGCTGCGGGAGAAGGCAAGCTGTTTCTAAACTCTGCTTACCGTTCCTACGACATTCAGGCTGACCTGTTTATAAGTAAGGCCAAGCAATACGGCAAGGCAGAAGCACTGCTAAGAAGTGCGCGGGCCGGCCACTCCGAACATCAGACCGGCTTGGCGGCCGATGTTTCAGTTCCAGAACAAGGTTGCGCAATTCTCGCCTGCTTTGGAAACACCTCGGCTGGAAAGTGGATTCAAGAAAATTCTTGGCGCTATGGCTTCATAGTTAGATACCTGGAGAGCACCACAGCAATTACTGGTTACTCATACGAGCCCTGGCACCTCAGATATGTTGGGCTCGAGGTAGCACGTCTATATAACGAAAGTGGAATACAAACTTTGGAGGAATTCTGGGGCCTTCCAGCTGCTCCTGACTACTCCGCAGAAACCACAGAGTCAACTAGCAACTGAGCCTCTTCGAGTACCTGATGAAGATGCTCATCACCTTTGAAGGACTCACCGTAAATTTTGTAGACGTTTTCGGTTCCCGAAGGTCGAGCGGCAAACCAAGCTGATTCGGTTGAGACCTTCACGCCACCCAAAGCACCGCCGCTAGGCGCGGATACCTCTACTCGCGAAATGTTTTCGCCAGCCAGCATGGTCGCCTGCACGTCTGCAGCAGTCAACTTCGAGAGTCTTGATTTCTGCTGCAGAGTTGCGGCTGCATCGACTCGCGTGTAGCTCGGCGCACCAAAGCGCTCTGTCAGTTTTTCGTAGTGCTCTGATGGCGAGAGACCGGTCTTAGCTTTAATCTCAGAAGCCAAAAGACAAAGAATCAAGCCATCTTTATCTGTTGACCACGATGCTCCATCCTTTCGAAGGAATGAACCACCAGCTGATTCCTCACCACCGAAACCCAGCGTTCCAGCCGAGAGACCTGGGACAAACCACTTGAATCCCACAGGCACTTCAATAAGGGCTCGACCTAAATCAGCCACCACCTTGTTGATCATCGATGACGAGACCATAGTTTTTCCAACTGCGGCCTCGGGTGACCAGCCAGGGCGATTTTGGAACAGGTAATTAATTGCGACGGCCAGGAAGTGGTTTGGATTCATTAGGCCATGATCCTTCGTCACTATGCCGTGACGATCGGCATCTGCATCGTTGCCGGTTGCGATGTCAAAGAGATTTTTCGAATCAATTAGAGAAGCCATCGAATACCGAGAGGAGCAGTCCATTCGGATTTTGCCATCCCAGTCGAGGGTCATAAATCCAAACTGGTAATCAACGGCTGGGTTCACGACTTTCAGGTCGAGGCCGTATTGGTCTCCGATCTCACCCCAGTACTCAACCGAGGCACCTCCCATAGGGTCTGCCCCTATGGATACTTGGCTTTGGGCAATTGCAGTCATATCGATGACATCACCAAGCTGTGAGATGTAGTTAGCCCGGAAGTCGAACGCTTGTGCATTAGGGCTCGACCGCTTCACCTCAGACAGGTTTGTCGCAATCAATTCATTGGCACGTTTTGCAATAACTGAAGTTGCATCTGAGTCTGCTGGACCACCGTGAGGCGGGTTGTATTTGATCCCCCCATCGGCAGGTGGATTGTGGCTTGGGGTGATGATGATTCCATCTGCAAGAGCACGAGAGTTTCGATTGTGATCGATGATTGCCACAGATACTGCTGGAGTTGGGGTGTATCCGCCGTGCACGTCGACTAGTGCGACTACATCATTGCCAGCCAGCACTTCCAAAACACTTTGCTGCGCGGGCTCACTCAATGCGTGAGTGTCTCGACCGACATAAACCGGACCAGTTATGCCCTGGCTTTTCCGGTACTCAACTATCGCTTGAGTGATTGCAAGAATGTGAGTTTCATTGAACGAGGTGGTCTCGGCGCTACCACGATGTCCTGAGGTGCCAAAGCTGACCATTTGTTCGGGGATTGAGACATCCGGCTTCAACGAGAAATAGTTGGCCATCAGCTTTTGAACATCAATCAAATCGAATGGTTGTGCCAGCTGACCAGCGCGCTCATGCATTGCTTACCCCTTAGGTGTCTTGAACAAGAAGACTGCGTATGTAGCGGAAAAGCCAAATCCGACAGCGGCATAGAAGATGGTGAACCAGGTGATGGTTGCAGGTATCAACAGCGTTAGGACTCCAAGCAAGAAAGCACTCAGAAGCATCACGCGTGAAGCCCACAGCACTCCAAACTCAGTTCCGTATTTAGAAGTGACCAGCATGTTGCCAGTGAGTGCAACCAAGGTAATCGCGATCATTCTCAGCGACCAGGTCAGATCTTCAGAGGTGTTTAGGTCCAACAATTGAGCGAAGAAATCCGGGGCTACTAGAAGCCAGAGCGCGCTGAAACCGAAGGTGGTGCCCCCGGCGAAAAGTACTCTTCTAAGGTTTGCGATGTCCCCGCGTTTAGACATAACAGCATGCTATTGCTTTTGCTCAACTAGCGCCTCCCCTAATCTTTACCTATGTCAACGGCAATTCGGATCGCATACCTAGGACCGGCAGGCACCTTCACTGAGATGGCTGCACGTCAAGTTGCAAGTGTTTCGGCTGCCGAATTTATCCCCACCGCTTCCGTAACAGATGCCATGGATATGGTTTTGGCAGGTACCGCGGATCGAGCAGTAGTGCCAATCGAGAACTCGATTGAGGGCGGGGTCTCCGCAACCTCTGATGCCCTTGCCATCACCCCAGGTGTTCAGATCTACGGTGAGTATCTGGTGCCGGTTCGATTTGATCTAATGGCTTTGCCAGGTAAAAGCCTTTCCGATGTCAACTCAGTTTTGACCCACCCGGTCGCCTATGCACAGTGCCGAAGCTGGCTATCAAAAAACACTGCTAACCACCTACACGTTCCGGCGTCTTCAACCGCCGCTGCGGCAAAGTCACTGGCAGCTGGCTTCGATGCAGATGCCGTGATCGCAGCTAACGCTGCTGCAGGTCTCTATGGTCTCGAGGTTTTGGCCACAGACATAGGTGAGAACAAGAATGCCCAGACCAGATTCGTAGAGTTGGGTCTGAGCGGTAAGCCTGCTCCCAAGACCGGTTATGACAAGACCAGCGTGATTGTTGAGCTACCGGATGACCGACCAGGTGGCCTTCTTGAGATGCTGGAGCAGTTTGCCGCCCGAGGCGTGAATCTAAGTCGCATTGAATCACGACCAGTAGGCGATCGTTTTGGTCGTTACCGTTTCAATATTGATGCTCAGGGCCACATCGAGGACGATGCGATTGCAGAAGCATTGATGGGCCTGCACCGTTTCAGCCCAAGCGTTATCTACCTTGGTTCTTACCCAAGGGCCGACAAGAACGAATCAAAGCACGAAGGCAATAATGCAAATGCTGCCTATAGAGATGCCAAGGCCTGGATCGACTCGCTTAGACACTCCTAAACGGAATCCTTGCCCGAACCACAACTCCTCCTGATTCGTTGGCAATACTCCAAGATTCAGTGAGTTCATTTAGAAGATCTGTTCCCAGACCTATGGTGCTTTCGGTGACAGGGGTGCCGTTGTTCCTAGCCTGAATCTGAACCCTGTCCTTGGCAATCTCAATCTTGAACTCGACTTTGGTGGCCTGACCGTGTCGAAAGGCATTACCCACAATCTCTTTCACAATTTCGATACTGCAAATCCTTGAGGTTTCATCGATCTGTTCAAAGGCCTGCTCCGGGTAGTCGATCGAGACCTCACAGACACCCTCCCAGGTGGTGATCAAATCTTGAAATTCAGCTGCAGCGCTTTGTCGATTTACCACTCCTTGCTCTAGGGCCTGCCTGGCTTTCTCAATGTCGCCCTGGACCAGCTTCAACACCTCTTTACTATCTTTCCCAGCCTGCTTGAGTCTGGTGTGAGCAACTGTTAGTGCGCCTTGAACTGTGCCATGGACAATGAATGACCAATTTCGTTTAGCAATCCAAATGGATTGCTCGATCACCGAAAGTTCAAGACTCAGCTCGTCGTTGAGTTCTGCTAGACGCTGAAGCAACCGCTCCTGAGTGGTAGCGAAAGCCGCCCGAAGGCCCAGTCCGAAAACCACAAGGATGATTAGGCCGGCTCCGGTTTGTCTCAGCCCTACCGCCCCTGGATAGGTCTGAGCAACGCTGAACAAATATGCCCAGGTGGGTGAGAGGGAGATGCCCGTGAGGGCCAGTGACAACAGAAATCCGCTCCAAAACTTTGGCTCGAACGAGGCTGGAATCAAACTTCGCAAGACCAGTCCCAATGGCAGCATTGTCATGCTAAAAACGAGCAGCGTCAGTGCAAACTCCGCCCCTGCAAGAGCATTCGCGGTGGCGATGATGTTTAGGTTTGCAAATAAGAAGATGAGTCCAGGCCTGAATGCTCGTTTCAGAGGCATCGAATGTGGCCAGAACCCCCGACCGCGAGATTGACTGCCCTTCGCCGAGTCTGCCAGTACATCAAGTCGATTCCAGATCTCCTTGCTTAGTGGCCTGACCTCGAGTTCAACCAATTGCCTAACTCGCTCCGCGCTTTGTGCCAAATCTGTTTTGACCAATAGTTTTTCAACCTCTGCAAGCTTGGTCAGTAACGCATCCTGAGCACGCTTTCTCAGTGCTTGCTCAGACTCTGCAGCAACACCTCTGGCCTGAATTCTTCGCTCATCCAGTTCTTGTCTCACTCGCTCAAGCTCTGCTGAGTCGAGTCTGAACTGAGCTTGTGCGGTCTGTAAGTACGCCAGTACCAGCGCAACCAAAAAACCAAGGGTGAAATCACCAGGCAGCCTTCGATAATCGACGGCCTCGGATATCTGAATCAACTGTACAAAGCCGGACTCCAGTGCCAGCCCGCGCAATACCTGAGATCCGCCTACCAGAATCACCAGCATGCCGGTTGCTCCATAGGCGTTTGCATCCAGCTTTCGAAGCAACCAGTAGCCGCCGAAGTAACTCACCAGAAAAACCAACTCAGCAACGGCAACAGCAGGAGCGAGGGTGGCAAACGGCACTCCAAGGCGCGTTTCATCGTAGGCAACACTCGACATGAGGTGTATTGCTGGGAACCAGGCGAAGAATCGCCAATCCAGTGGGTTTACTTTGGAAAGCTGAATCCAGCTAGCCCGCAGAGCGCTAAAGAATCCGAAGAACTGATTCTTTGTTGGGTTCAATTTGGAAGTCCGGATGCCTTTATGAATTCGAGTGCTGCTTTGACTCTACGCTCGGAACCACCCTGCTCGTCTATACCCAAGGCACGATATGCGCGAACCAGCAGAAGTCGAACCGCGCGGACGGTAGTGCCCCTGAGCTGAGCAATCTCTTCGTTGGATTTTCCTGCAGCCAGCAGACGAATCGTTTCCAATTGTGAGTTGCTGAGTCGCTTTAGGTTGTGGCCGGTCGAGAGATCATCACGCAGGTGTCTGGCTCTACCCCTAGCCGTTTCCTCAATAGCGCGAAGCAAAACCTCGGGGTCGGTGATTCGATCCTTGTGAAGGTAGGCGCTTCCCGCTGGCAAGTGCTTTGCAGACTTACCCGCTAGTCGAGGCTCTGAGACGTTGGTAAGAAATGCGATGGAGACGGCCGGTGATTGAAATTTGATGGCACTGGCGACATCGATGCCATCGGGTCCCGACCCAAGATCGACATCCATTAGAACCAGGTCCGGGTCAAACACCTTGGCAAGCTTGGTTGCTTCGGAGCCCTTGTGGGCAACCTCGACCTCGTGGCCTGCCGCCTCTAGGGTTTGACGAAGCAGTGCCGATACCAGCGGCTCATCGTCGACGACAAGAATCTTCAATGTAAATTCCACGGCTAAAGCATGCCATTGTGACCATATGTGTTCGGGTATCCGTGTTCCCTCAGGGGAACATGACCAGGTCAGGTGTTTCTTGAGGATAAGCGGGTTGGAGGCTTGTAAAGGTAGGCTTTAGCACGTGATTGACCTAAATCTGTTGCGGGAAAACCCAGAAGCCATCAAGGCTTCCCAGCGAGCACGCGGCGCTGAAGTCGGCCTGGTTGATAGAGCACTCGAACTTGATTCCCAACGCCGGCAATCGCTCAACGAGTTTGAGAAGCTTCGCGCCGAGCAAAATGCCCACGGCAAATTGGTTGCGACTGCACCAAAGGAACAAAAGGCAGAACTTGTAGCGCAGGCTCAGGATCTGGCAGCCAAGGTAAAGGCTGCTGATGCCGAAGCTAACCGAGCTCAAGAAGAGCTCAACGGAGTTTTGTTCAAGATCGAGAATGTCGTTATTGAAGACGTTCCCGCCGGTGGCGAGGAGAACTTCGTTGTAATCAAGGAAGTTGGTCAGAAGCGAGACTTCACCTTCACCCCGAAGGAGCACTCCGACCTTGGGGAGCAGCTAGACATAATCGATATCGCTCGCGGTGCCAAAATCTCTGGCTCACGTTTTTATTTCTTGAAGGGCTTGGGGGCAAGACTTGAGCTAGCACTAATGCAGCTCGCCCTAGATCAGGCAACCGAGGCTGGCTTCACCGCTCTAATCACCCCGACTCTGGTTAGACCGGAGGTAATGCAGGGCACCGGCTTTTTGGGTGAGCACGCTTCTGAGGTCTACTACCTTCCAGCCGATGAACTTTTCCTAACTGGAACCAGTGAGGTTGCTCTTGCCGGATACCACAGCGACGAGATTCTCGAGGATCTCAGCACCCCGGTTAGGTATGCTGGCTGGTCAACCTGCTACCGCCGAGAGGCTGGATCTCACGGTAAGGACACCAAGGGCATTTTGCGTGTTCACCAGTTCAACAAACTAGAAATGTTTAGCTACTGCAAGCCCGAGGATGCAGAGCAAGAGCACAAAAACTTATTGGCCTGGCAAGAGCAGATGTTGCAGAAGTGCGAACTGCCATATCGAGTGATTGATGTTGCGGCCGGCGACCTCGGGTCATCGGCAGCCAGAAAGTATGACATCGAAGCCTGGGTTCCATCACAGCAGACCTACCGCGAGCTGACGTCAACATCAAACTGCACAACCTTCCAGGCTCGTCGTTTGAACACCAGATATAGAGATGAGTCGGGCAAGCCAAAGACCGCAGCAACCCTGAACGGCACTCTTGCTACAACCAGGTGGATTGTTGCGATTTTGGAGAATCACCAGCAGGAAGATGGCTCGGTTATCATCCCGGCGGCTCTCAGGCCATATCTCGGTGGCGTTGAGCGCATCACCGCTAAGGCCTAATTGCTATGGGCTCACCCTGGTTGGTTGGAATCGACATTGATGGCACCCTGGTGCACGATGACGGCTCGCTATCTTCGAGGGTGAAGGCCGAGGTTCAACGAGTTAGAGACTTAGGGCACAAGATAGTCATCGCCACCGGTCGAGCAGCCGCAAATGCCTATCCAGTAATCAAGGAACTAGGTCTAACCGAGGGTTATGCGGTTTGTTCAAACGGCGCGGTTACCATTGAACTGGGCGGCGCTCGCGGTTACCACGTGCTTGAAGTAAAGACTTTTGACCCATCTGAAATCTTGGGATTGTTGATTGAGAAACTTCCTAACGCTCACTTTGCGGTGGAGGATATTGATGGCAGTTACCGATTCAATAAACCATTCCCAACCTATTCACTAGGCGACCAGAACTATGAAGCGGATCTGGACACGCTCTCTCATCACCCGGTTTCTCGAGTCGTAGTGCTGTCGCCGGATCACGATGTTGAAGAGTTTCTCACCATCATCGCCGACATTGGTTTGCAATCTGTGTCTTATGCCATTGGCTACACTGCCTGGCTAGATATCGCTCCAAAAGGCATCGACAAGGGTCATGGTCTTGAGCGACTCAGGGTCCAGTTAGGTATCCCTGGCGACCAGGTAGTGGTGATGGGCGATGGTCGAAATGATCTTGAAATGTTCCGCTGGGCCAAAGAGCTCGGTGGCTACGCGTTTGCTATGGGTCAGGCCCCGGATGAGGTCAAGGCCGAGGCAACAGCAGTCACAGCCTCGGTCGATGATGATGGGGTTGCTGAGGTGCTGAGCTCAATTGAGGGGCTGCAGTTTCTCGATTAGCCCACTAAACTTCCATGCGGAGGTCTGTCCGAGCGGCCGATGGAGCTGGTCTTGAAAACCAGTGGACAGCAATGTCTCGTGGGTTCGAATCC
>JACCDY010765659.1_pt1 | contig 19382 bp, 4 predicted proteins | sample 7446391 | NCBI WGS metagenome assembly JACCDY01 (sample SAMN15323451, study PRJNA562643) | freshwater metagenome | isolation source: river surface water | place: USA:Blue River Watershed | collected 2017-08-18
CTCATTCTTTTACTTGTCATCATCTTATTTTATCCAACTCAAGAGAATATGAAGACAGAACGAAGAGTAAAAAGAAGACCCATTATGATTAGAGAAAGAAATCAAACTTTTATGCCTCCTCCTGAACTTATTACTTGGAAACCATTCGTTCTCGATATTTATAATCAACCTGCATATCATGCATATTTTTATGATAATCATTATATGTATCCTTTAGCATAATGACGATATCCGATTTCGTTTTTTTGTAGACCGGCATTTATAAAATATTGTTTTTTTTACATTTTTATTTTTATAATTTTTAATAAAAATTATCATAAAAAATACACTCTTTTATTCCTTACCATAACTATTACCATATATTAAATATATATATAAATATACATATTACTGAATAAATAATAAAATAAAATTTAATGATGAAAGCATAGGGGGGTATACAGAGATAAGATGAAAATTTTAAAATATTTATTTTTATGTTTTTTTAAGTTCATCTCATTTAGTAGAAGATGTATTTATTCGAGATACTTTGCGGTAAAATGGTAAAACAATTTAATTTTTCAATCTTATTTTTTTTAACTTTAACTTATTTTTCTATAAAAAATACACTATTTTTTTCCTTACCATAATTATTACCATAATTTAAATATATATAAAATAATAGTATTATTGAAATGGTAATAAACTAAAATTTAATGATGAAAGCATAGGGGGGTATACAGAGATAAGATGAAAATCATTAAAATATCATTTTTTTAAATTCAATTCATTTTACAAAAAATTAAATTGTGGCATTAAGGCAAACCAATTTACATGCAACAGGTCGATGACCTGTTGTTAAACAAAGTCCAACATAGTTAATAAACATAAAAATAAAAAATTAGATTCTTTATTAAGTAAAACGATATAAGAACATAGTAAATATACCTTGTAAAATAGCAAAGATTAACATAATAATAATAATTTTGATTAATTCTTTTTTAGTAGGCATATCAAAAAAAAATCCTTCTTTATCATAATGTTTACCATTACTATAATGAATCATATTTTCAATAATATTTAAAATTATAAAAGCTACGAATGATGAGAAGAATAAATGTTTAGGTAAATTTTTATGAACATAACAGAAATCGAACATGAATATACTATTTTTATAAAATATAAAAAAAGAGAATGCGTAAAAGAAAAAGAATAAAAAAAATGAAGAAGAAAGAGAGATGTTAATTATTATACCACTCGGTGGTTTAGGTGAACGTTTTAAAAAATCAGGATATCAATATCCAAAACCTCTTGTTAATGTTTTAGGAAAAAATATTATTCAATGGTTAATTGATAATTTAAAATTAAATACAGGAGATAGAATATTAATACCTTATAATCAAGATTTATCAAAATATCATTTTGAAGAAGAATTAAAGAAATCATATCCGAAGACTTCATTCTTCTTTATGGAGATGCGAGAGAATACACAGGGTGCATCCGATACTATTTATCAGATTTTACAAAAATTCGAAGAGACAAATCAAATAGATGAACCGATATTAAGTTTAGATGGTGATAACTTTTATACTTGTGATATTTTACAATCATGGAAATCAAAAAATAAGATCTTTGTTTTTGAAGATTTATCCAAGGAACCCATCTATTCTTATATCCAAACTGATTCTCATAATCAACATGTTGAAAAAATTATTGAAAAAGAGAAGATATCAAACCTCGCATGTACTGGAGCTTATGGTTTTGATTCTTGGAAAAACCTTAAAAAATATTGTAAACTGATTATGGACTTAAATATTCGACAGAAGAATGAATTTTATATCTCCACTGTGATTCAAAAGATGATAGAAGATAATATCCAATTTGATTATCAAATTATATCTTCCGAAAATTATATCTGTTTAGGAACTCCTTTACATGTTCGTATCTTCTGTAATAACTTTCCTAGAATTAATGCTTTAAATGGTATGAATATGATAAAACCGAAGAGATTCTGTTTTGATTTAGATAATACATTAGTCACTTATCCAGAGAAAGATGGAGATTATTCTACAGTAAAACCGATTGAAAAGAATATTAAAATGGTACAATATTTAAAAAAGATGGGAAATACAATTATTATTCATACAGCTAGAAGAATGAAAACACATCATGGTAATGTAGGAGGTGTTTTAAAAGATATAGGACCTATCACTTTTGAGACTCTTGAAAAGTTTAAAATACCTTATGATGAACTCTATTTTGGGAAACCTTATGCAGATTATTATATTGATGATAAAGCTGTACTAGCTTATGATGATTTAGAAAAAGAATTAGGTTTTTATAATACTATGATTAATCCGAGGGATTTTCATCAGATATCTTTATCAACAGCGATGCAGATCATAAAAAAAGAAGGAAGTGATTTAAGTGGAGAGATTAATTACTATCAACATATACCAAATGATGTGAAGGACCTATTTCCAATTTATATTCGTGGTGATGAAGATTATCATTGGTATGAGATGGAGAAGATTAATGGTATACCTATATCTAAACTCTTTTTATCAGAAGAATTGACTGTAAATCAGATTGATTATATATTAGGTTCTTTACATCGTTTACATCAGATTAAGATAAATACAAATCCTATTGATATTTATTTTAATTATATAGAAAAGATGACACATCGATATCAGACTCATTCTTATTCTCAATATTCTCAAAATGTTGATTTGTATTATAAAAAGATAATAAACAAAATGTATGAATATAAAGAAAAGGGAATGGGTGTAGAAGGGATGATACATGGAGACCCAGTAATGACGAATATTATGATTAATCAGTATGGTAAAATTAAATTAATAGATATGAGAGGTAAAATAGGCGATAAACTAACAATATATGGAGATATAATGTATGATTATAGTAAATTTTATCAGAGTTTAATAGGGTATGATGAGATATTAGAAGGAAGAAAAGTAAATACAACTTATAAGATGACCTTAATTCATAAATTTGATGATTTTATCATAAAACATTATGGAAAAGAATATTTAGAATATATACAGATGATCACTGCATCTTTATTATTTACTTTAATTCCATTACATGATAATGAGAAATGTATCTCCTACTTTCATTTAATGGAGACTTTAATCGATTCTCTTTCTTTTATTTTTAAAAAATAAAAGAAAGGAGGCGAAGAAAACAAAAAATATCTTAAAAAGGGTGTAATAATTAGTGTTAATAAATAAAATTTTGTTTTTTAAATTCTTCTAAATGACTTTGTCATTTAGAAAATTTATTTTTCATTATGAAAAATGGATTTTCTTTTTGTATTTTTTTAAAATAAAAAAAAGAGCTAAATCCACTTATAAGGACCATTACCTTTCACTTCGACATCTGATTTAAGAGGTTCAACAATAATCTCTTGTCGTTTACCATAAACAACCCAATGGAATTTACCGGGACGATTACTAATAACTTTAAATTGATTATTTTGTAAGGGAGTAGCGTTCATAATAAGTAAGTCATCATTCCTGTCTCCATTCGGAGGGTAATAATAATGGTTATCCTGCAAAGGATAACCGTCATCCACTTGATCGTTAAAATCGAGAATAGGAGTAATATGAACAGTAAAATGAGTAGCGAGGGAGGAGACATAATTAGGAAGATGAATAATAGTTGATTTTTTGTAAGGTAAAATTTCAGATTCACCACGATAATAGACACCAGCTTCAGGACCTTCTAAACAGGCATGTACTAAATATTTATCTTTATCAGTAGGGTGTTCAATCACAAATGTTTTTGTAGTGTCATATATAACTTCACCACTTGTATTATCATAACCTAATGCTGGTAAACCACTAGAATCTAAGTTTCTTACAGGTTTAATAAGTAAACTGGATTGAGTAGCATTTAGAGCAGATGTAGTAGCATTAAGAACAATCGATTGAGATGATTGATCAGCTTGTCCTGCTAGATAACCGATAGCGATAGAATTAGAACCTTGATTTGTTTGACCAGCTCTAAAACCAATAGCTACTGAATTACCGAATTGACTTGTATAACCAGCTTGGAAACCAATAGCAATAGAGTAATCATCTTGGGAATTTAAACCAGCACTATTACCGAGAGCGATACCATTATTAGCTTGAGAGATAGAGCCAGCATTTCTTCCTAAATGAAGACTAGTTGAACCTACTTGATATTGACCAGCTGTGTTATTCCAGAATAGATAATCAGAGTAGAATGAACCATTTGTAAGGAAATTAGGTCCAGTAGGTCCTGTTACACCCATAGACCCGATGGGTCCAGTAAATCCAGTAGGTCCAAGATCACCAGTAGGACCTAAGGGACCAATATCACCAGTAAATCCAGTAGAACCAGGCGGTCCGACTAAAGTGATAAACATAGGATTAACTGCACCTGCTGGTATTAAAGTAGTATAAAAGATATTGTCACTACCAGGTAAACATAACAAATTTTCAACAACAATTGAATAAGTACTTCCGTCATAAGTAGCTTCACGAATGAATAGATAAGAATAATTATTAAAATTACTCATGGCTGGATCTTGATATTGAATATTAAAGAATGAATTTTTAGTAAAATAGAATGTATTTGGATTTGATATATTAAGAGTGATAGTTGTACCAGATGTATTTTGACCACAAAATAGGAAAATATCTTGATTTCCATTATCAACAAACATTGTTGTAGTCACAAGAGGTCCAATAGGACCAGTTAAACCGACTGGACCCGTAGGACCAGTATAACCAGTAGCACCAGTACTAGTTGCTGAACCAGGATTACCTTGTGGTCCAGTTTCACCAGTTAATCCTTGAGGACCAGTAGGTCCAGTATTACCAATGCTACCAGTATACCCAGTAAATCCAGTTGGTCCTTGTGGACCAGATAGACCAGTCGGTCCAGTGCTACCGATAGCTCCCGTATAACCGGTAAAACCTTGAGGACCCGTTGAACCTGTATTACCAGTGACACCAGTAAATCCAGTAGGACCTAATGGTCCAACTAATGCAACAGTATTACCAAGTGATATAGTTTTAGAAGTACCTTGTTGACAAATATTATTTGTAACAGTGATGGATAAAACAGTACCAACAATCGAATTAATTGTTTTAATAAAATAATAATTTGTATTACGAATAGAGATATAATCACCTGCTGAGAAATAATTTGGATAATCAGTAGTTATGGAGATATTAACATCTGAACCACATAATACAGTTGTATCGGAAGATGATATAGTACCCAAAACAACGGGACCAGATGCTCCCTGAGGTCCAGTATTACCAGTTGAACCAGTTGGACCAGTACCAATAGCACCTGTTGAACCTTGTGGACCAGTATTACCAGTATTACCTGTTACTCCAGTAGGTCCAGTGTTTCCAGTATTTCCTGTATTACCCGTAGGTCCAGTATTACCAGTAGGTCCAGTATTACCAGTGGATCCAGTATTACCAGTAATACCAGTAAATCCAGTGAAACCTTGTGGACCAGTATTACCAGTAGAGCCAGTATTACCAGTAGGACCAGTATTACCTGTAAAACCTTGAGGTCCAGTAGGACCAGTATTACCAGTATTACCAGTATTACCAGTCATACCTGTAAAACCTTGAGGTCCAGTATTACCAGTATTACCAGTGTTTCCGGTATTACCAGTATTACCGGTATTACCAGTAAAACCTTGAGGACCAGTATCACCAGTATTACCAGTTGTACCAGTAAAACCAGTAAATCCATTATAACCTTGAGGACCAGTTTCTCCAGTAAAACCTTGAGGTCCGGTTGAACCAGTTTGACCATCCCCATAAGGACCAGTTACACCAGTAAAACCTTGTGGTCCAGTTGAACCAGTAAAACCTTGAGGTCCTGTATAACCTGTATAACCAGTAGGTCCAGTAAAACCAGTCCATCCAGTATAACCCCTTGGACCAATAATAGTGACAGGGTCTTCATAATTAATAGTTTTTGTTGTTCCAGGAGAACAAATATTATTCGTAATATCTAAATTAATAAGAGTACTTGATATAGAATAAATATTTGAAACATAAAAATAATCAGTATTACTAATAATAATATAAATTCCTTCGGAAAAATATTCCCCAAATTGTGTTAATATATTTACATTTTTAGTTTCACCACATGAAAAATCCATATCAAAAGAATAAATAGTTCCAACAACTAAAGGTCCAGGAGAACCTTGAGGACCCGTATTACCAGTATTACCAGTATTACCCGTATTACCAGTGTTACCAGTAGGTCCAGTCTCTCCAGTATTACCAGTATTACCTGTAGGTCCAGTACCGATAGGTCCAGTAGGACCAGTATTACCAGTATCACCCGTATTTCCAGTATTTCCGGTAGGTCCAGTTCCCAAAGGCCCAGTAGGTCCAGTATCTCCAGTATTACCAGTAGGACCAGTTGAACCAGTCTCTCCAGTATTACCAGTATTACCAGTATTACCAGTAGGACCAGTTTCACCAGTACATCCAGTCTCTCCAGTAGGTCCAGTATCACCAGTATTACCAGTGTTTCCAGTAGGACCAGTTTCACCAGTACATCCAGTCTCTCCAGTAGGTCCAGTTGAACCAGTTTCACCAGTATTACCAGTAGGTCCAGTATTACCAGTATTACCAGTAGGACCAGTTTCCCCAGTACATCCAGTTTCTCCAGTCATACCAGTATCACCTGTAAAGCCTTGAGGTCCTGTATAACCAGTCGGACCAGTTTCTCCAGTCATACCAGTATCTCCAGTGTTTCCAGTAAATCCCTGAGGACCAGTCTCTCCAGTAAAGCCTTGTGGTCCAGTATCTCCTATTTCACCTTGAGGACCACTATATCCAGTATATCCGGTATAACCAGTACTTCCTCTGGCTCCAACTATAGAAACAGTATCATTTACACTGATTGTTTTATCAGTACCTTCTTCACAAATATTATTTAATAAGGTGACAGTAATAATATTTCCAACTACAAAATCAACAGATTGTAAATAAAAATAATTATTATTACGAATAACAAGATAAATATCATTTGTAAAATAAGAAGGTGAATTTGTTGTAATTATAATATTGGTAATAGTATCTCCACAATTAACTGTACCACCAGAAGATGAAATAACACCAGTAACTAAAGGTCCAGATGAACCTTGAGGACCAGTATCACCAGTAGGTCCTGTGATAGATGGTCCAGTTTCTCCAGTGAAACCTTGAGGACCTTGAGGTCCTGTCTCTCCAGTGTCACCATCAATACCTGTATCACCTTTTTCTCCAGTAGGACCAGTACCGATAGGTCCAGTTTCTCCAGTAAAACCTTGAGGTCCAGTCATACCAGTTTGACCAGTATAACCTCGTGGACCAACAAGAGTGACAGTATCACCTAAATAAATAGTTTTTGTAGTTTCTGGATTACATATTACATTTTTAACAATAAGATATACAAATTCAGATGTAGTATTTGTGATATTTTCAATTAAATAATAATCTGAATTACGAATAAGTATATAAGCTCCTTTTGAGAAGAATGCAGATTGAGAAGTAGTGATAATAATAGAGAGAGAATCACCACATAAAATATTACCACCGGCAGATGATACAAATCCATTGACTAATGGTCCAGGAGAACCTTGAGGACCTGTCATACCAGTATTACCAGTGGGTCCAGTACCAATAGGTCCAGTATCACCAGTTGAACCAGTAGGACCTGTAAACTTGGAATAATTAACTCCATCAACCCAAAGACCCCCTACTAAGTCGGTCCAGATAACGGATGAATTAGGATAAAGAGGAGGTTGAGAAGATTGATTTTCAAGAACTAAATATTCGGGATCAATGGGTCCTTGAACATTTAATTTACCCTGAATAAATAATTCTCCTTCACCACCATAATTATCAGGATAATATAAAAAATGGGGTGAACTAGTAATTTCACTATTTAAATCGAAGAAGGGGATTTCAAAAGGATTACCTGAAAAATCAAATCCACTTCCAGTAGGTCCTATAGAACCGGTAAATCCTTGAGGTCCAATTTGTCCCTGAGGACCTTGAATACCTTGTTCACCTTGTGGACCAGGAAGACCACGAGGTCCAGGGGGACCAGGTGGACATGGAGTAGGACAAGGATAAGGATAGGGTGGTGGACAATGAGATGATGGTTTTGGTCTTCTATGTTTACAATTTTCACAATGTTTATCATTACATATATAATTCTTATTACATTTACAACATTTATCTTTATTGCATCCACACTCTAAAAAAGAAAACATAGTATCTATCTATTTATAGAATACAAATAAAATTTTTATAATTTATTCAAAGGTAAATTTTGAATAAATAAAATAATAAAAATAAAAATAAAAAAAGATTCTTTATCCGAAAATTGTATATGCTTCCGTACCTGATGTAGTATCTGTGATATAGAAATAAAGAAGTCTTGAACCATTACCACTAGCTCCACTAATACCTCCTGAGAAACCATTAAAGGTTACATTTGTTGGTAAGGGTAAATTAAATGTAAATGCACTCGTATTAGAAGGAGAGAAATATACAGAAATTACTTGACCCACATTCAATCCAGATACCATTGAAGATGCAGAAGGTAAAGTTAATGTTAAACTTCCAGTACCATTCGGAGAGAAGATGATTCCACTTAAAATATCAGTCTGTGATAAAGTTGTATTTGTAGTTAATTGTACAGGAGAAGGTGAAGTCATTCGTAAATTACCTAAATTAAATACACTTGAATTTGATAAATTAAGATTACCACCTATTGTTAAATCACCAGTATTATTAATAATCTCATTTGTACTATTTACAGAAAGAGGATATAATCCAGTCTCAGTGGAAGTAGTACGAATAGGGAAAGCATAGAATCCTGAAGTAACAGCATTGACTGCAGCATTGGTGTGAGCACTCAAAATAATCGAAGGATATAATTGTTGTGAAGCCCCTGCTAAATAACCAATAGCAATAGCATTCGTTGATTGGTTATAATAACCAGATTGATAACCGATAGCAATTGAATAATTACCTTGTGTTTCATATCCAGAGTTTTCACCAACAGCTATACAATTCGTTCCTTGATTTGTAAAACCGGCGTTCTTACCTAAATGAATACTTGAAGAACCAACAGCATAAGATGTTGTATTTGAATCCCAATATAAATAATCAGAATAGTAAGTTCCATCGGGTAAAATAGTACCAGTGGGTCCAGTATAACCAGTAGGACCTAAATATCCCGTCTCACCTATAGGACCTGTAACACCAGTAGAACCATTAAGACCTGTCATATAAACACTAATATTACTAATCACAGTATCATTGGGTGGAGAAGGATAATTAATTTGACTATTAATTTGTATTCTTTGTGAAGTAGGAGATACTTCAGCAGGAGTAGAAGTGATGAATACACCATTTATATAATAATAAGCGAGAGTGGGTGTCACATAAATAGAGAAGATAGAACCAGGTAGTAATGTAGCAGCTCCAATAGTTCCTCCGGGACCATATAGATCGATCTGATTTCCTCCAACAATAATACCATTATAATTTGTTAAACCAACACCTACATATTCAGTACCAGAAGCGAATGAAGGAGCTCCACTAACAATTTGTGCTTGGAAATAAATTCCTGAATATGTATAATCATAAGATTCTTCTTGACTGATTCCTTGTAGTTTATCAGTTATAGTAATAGAATTAGGTGAATTAATAGTAACACCATTAATAGGAACAATATTAAATAATGCCGGACCATTATTACCTGTAGGACCAGTTACAGTAGAAGCATCTCCAGTAAAACCTTGAGGACCAGTTACAGTAGATGAATCACCAGTAAAACCTTGAGGACCAGTTGGACCAGTAGGACCAGTAACAGTAGATACATCACCAGTAAAACCTTGAGGACCAATTTCTCCAGTAAAACCAATTAATCCTTGAGGACCTGTACTACCTTGAACATTTTGTAATTCAATTGCATATAAAACGGGACCAGCTACTTCACCAAATGTAGTATCATCTGTTAAATCAGTTACTTTTAATGAATAAGTATAGGTTCCAGCTGTAGGATTATCGATAACGGATAAATTATAAACTTGATTTTCATTACCGACCGAACCTTCAAATTGAGTTTGATTACCTATTGGAGTAGTACCTCTATATAATTGTAATTTTCCTGTAAAAGCAGAACCAGCATGATTAGCATCTCCATAAACATTAATTTGAACAGGATTTCCACTAGTTGTTATAGATGTTGATAATACAGTAGCAGGGAATGTAGCTGATGATAAAATAGTTATGGATGAAGAAGCTACATTTTGACTATAATTTAAAGCTCCTAAAGAAATAGCTGGACCCGTAAAACCTTGAGGACCTGTAAAACCAGTTGAACCTTGAATACCAGTATAACCAGCGCTACCACTTATACCTTGAGGACCTGTTGGACCAGTCATATCAAAATAATTAATACCATCAACATTTAATTTACCATCTGTATCAACCCATAAAACAGACATACCAGTATAAGTAGGTGGTTGACTAACTTGATTTTGAAGAACCATATATGTAGGATCTACGGGTCCATCTACGGTTAATTTACCAGCTATATATAATTCACCTAAACCAGAATAAGAATCAGGGTAATATTGTAAATTTGTAGAACCTGTTAAATTAGAACCATTTGAGAATAATACATTACCTGTATTTGATTCAAAATAGAATGAACCAGTCGGTCCTGTGGGACCATCTACACCAGAAGTACCATTTTGACCTGTAGGTCCAGTAGGACCATCAACTCCAGAAGTACCAGTAAAACCTTGTGGTCCAGTTGGTCCATCAATACCATCTAAATTAATAACAAAAGTCTGATTATTTGGTGGTGAATTTATAGTATTTACAATAAGAATTGTTAAAGTAGTTCCTCCATATGTATAACTAATGACAGTACCTTCAAATGATGTTGAACCGAAAGTACCAACAACAGAATTACCATTTATATAGGCAAGATCACTAGCAACATTTGTAAATGTTATAAAATTACCAGATGAAATAGAAGGAGAGGCTGGAGCAAGCCCAGAAGTTAAATATTTATCACCAGGAAGACCTTGAGGTCCAGTTACACCAGTAGGACCTGTACCAATAGGACCAGTATATCCAGTAGCACCTGTAACACCTCTCGGTCCAACTACAGATACTTCGTCTGCTAGACTAATTGTTTTAAAAGTACCAGAATCACATATATTATTTAATAAACTAACAGTCACACTATTTGATGATAAAGATACAATATTATTAATTAAAAAATAATTTTGATAACCAATAACAATATAAGTATTTGTCGAAAAATATGCTGGATAACTAGTTTGAATAATAACATTTGATAGAATAGAACCACAAGAAACAGTACCACCAGAACCAAGTCCTGAAATAATTCCTGAAATAATATCACCCTGAGGACCAGTATTACCAGTATTACCAGTAGAACCAGTATTACCCGTATTACCAGTAGAACCAGTAAAACCTTGTGGACCAGTATTACCAGTATTACCTGTATTACCAGTAGGTCCAGTTGGTCCGGTGCTACCGGTTGATCCAGTAGGACCAGTATCACCAGTGGGTCCAATCTCTCCAGTAAATCCTTGTGGACCAGTCGGACCAGATTCTCCAGTTTCTCCGACACTACCGCTAGCTCCTGTAGGACCAGTACCGATGGGTCCAGTTGGACCTGTTTCACCAGTTGTACCAGTAGGACCTATATTACCGGTTTCTCCAGTATCACCTTTTTCTCCGGTACTACCACTTAAGCCTTGAGGTCCTGTTTCACCAGTAGGACCAATATCACCAGTATCACCAATGCTACCACTGAAGCCTTGAGGACCTGTTTCACCCGTATTACCAATATCACCAGTAGGACCAATATCACCAGTATAACCAGTAAAACCTTGTGGTCCAATTTCACCAGTAGGTCCAGTCTCTCCAGTTTCTCCCGTATAACCAGTAAGTCCAGTATCACCCATTAAACCTTGAGGACCAGTCTCACCCGTATATCCAGTAGGTCCAGTCTCTCCTGCGCTACCGCTTGCTCCAGTAGGTCCAGTCCCAATAGCTCCAGTATCACCTTGTGGTCCAGTTTCTCCAGTTTCTCCGGTATAACCGGTAAAACCAGTATAACCTGTCGCACCAGTATTAACAGCAGTACCAGGTAAACCTTGAGGACCTGTATACCCAGTCCAACCTGTATATCCTCTAGGTCCAATTAAAGATACATAATCACCTACACTTACTACTTTAGTAGAACCCGGTTCACATATATTATAAATTACATCGAGAGAGACTTGAGGTGGTGTTAAAGTATAATAATTTAATTTATTCACATAATAATATCCTGTATTTTGAATAATAATATATGTATTTTTAGAATAAAATTGTGGATAATCGGTATTTACAATAATAGTAAATTCTTCACCACACTCAATAGGGTCAGGAATATAATTGGCAATTACACCAGTGACAAAAGGTCCAGGAGGACCAACTAAACCAGTTGGACCAGTTGAACCTTGTATACCAGCGCTACCCGTAAAACCCTGAGGACCTGTTAAACCCATAGAACCTTGTGGACCAGTATAACCTGGAATACTTTCTCCTTGAGGACCTGTTGAACCAGTATCTCCTTTTATACCTTTTTCTCCAGTATCACTCTTAGGACCAGTTTCACCCTGAGGACCTATTAGACCAGTAAAACCTTGAGGACCCATTTCACCTGTCATACCATTTTGACCGGTAAATCCTTGTGGACCAGAATTTCCATTTTGACCAGTAAATCCTTGAGGTCCGGCAATACCGATTGAACCAGTTGGACCTTGAGAACCAGTAGATCCTTTAATTCCAGGAGAACCTTGAGGTCCAGGAGAACCTTGTGGACCAGGATTACCAATAGGTCCTTGAGAACCAGTTGGACCTTGAGGTCCAGGAGTAGGGGGAAAAGGAGGGGGTGGACAAGGGGGTTCAGGATGATGGTGATGATGTTTTTTTTTACGACGACAGCGTGAACAATCTTGATCATGACAGATGTAATCAGAATTACATTCACAACATTTTCTTTTTCCACAATTGCATTTAAAAGAAAACATGTTCATTATTACTATATTATATACATAATTTTTTTTTATTTATCAAAAAATAATTAATCGATTCTTTATATCAAAAAGATAAAAAGAATTTATCATAAAAAAATTAAATTAAAAAAAATCTAAAATGTAAAAAATGTTTATAGTAATCTTTCAATGGTAATAGCCCAGTTACTACCTGCTGAATCAAGACGATTAACAGTTATTTCAAACATAGCAGTGTAAGTATTTTGGTCACCAATAACACATTTACAACCATTACCTTGACTTGTCATATTAGAAGATGCGAATGCGTATCCAGTACCAGTACTAATAGGTAAATTAACCCAATTATTCAACTGTGTATTTCCATTTAAGAATGTTTGTGTCCATCCAGTACCTAACCATGTTCCAGAATTGAGATAAATATTCAATTGATTATTTCCAGCTGTAACACTAGCCTCTAAATTATCTAAAGTCACAGCTACACCAGTATTTACAACACCATATGCTCTTCTGATAATATTTGAACCTGTACCATTAACTGTGGCATCTCCACCAACTGTAAGAGCACCAGTATTATTAATAATCTCATTGGTAGCATTTACTGAAAGAGGATATAATCCAGATTCAGTGGAAGTAGTACGGATAGGGAAAGCGTAGAAACCAGATGTAGCTGCATTCACAGCAGCATTGGTATGAGCACTCAAAATAATCGAAGGATATAATTGTTGAGAAGCTCCAGCTAAATAACCAATAGCAATAGCATTGGTTGATTGATTGGTGAATCCAGCTTGATAACCAATAGCAATTGAATTATTACCTTGTTGAGTATAACCAGATTGGTATCCAAGAGCAATAGAATAATTACCTTGACTGAAGATACCAGATTCATTACCGATAGCGATAGATGAGATACCTTGAGTAGCTTGTCCAGCAGCATTACCAATAGCAACAGAATAATCACCTTGAACTGTCTGTCCAGCAGCAGAACCGATAGCAACAGCTACAATACCTTGAGTGGATTGACCAGCTTCGAAACCAACAGCGACTGAATCACCACCTTGGTATAAGGAACCAGCATTACCACCAATAGCAATACTATTCGAACCTTGAGAAGTTATACCAGCATTTTGTCCTAAATGAACTTGTGAGGAACCAACTGCATAAGCAGTAGTATTCGAATTCCAATATAAATAATCAGAGTAGAAAGTACCACTTGGTAATGAAGAACCAGGACCAGTTGGACCCGTGACACTTAAACCGTTAGCACCAGTGAAACCTTGGGGACCAGTTTCTCCTACACTACCACTAGTACCAGTGAAACCTTGAGGACCAGTTGAACCAGTAGGACCTCTTCCACCTACAATCGCAACATTAAGTCCATTGGTAATAGCTTTATCTGAATCACAAATATTATTCAATAATGTGACATTTACAGATGAAGCTGTACTTGAATTTAATGATTGAATGTATAAATATCCTTGTCCTGATAACATAATATAGGTTCCAGTATTGAAGTAAGTAGGGAAGGAAGTATTAATTGTAAAGGTATTACTTTGTCCACATGTTAATGTTGTTAATCCACCGACACTGAATGAACCAGTGACTAGAGGACCTACATCACCTTGAGGACCAGTATAACCAGTAAAACCTTGAGGACCAGTCGGTCCTGTAGCACCAGTAGCTCCAGTAAATCCGGTAAATCCTTGAGGACCTTGTAAACCAGTAGAACCAGTAAATCCTTGAGGTCCAGTAGGACCAGTGAATGAAGGACCAACTATAGCGAATACATCACCTACTACAAATGTAATGGATGAACCAGGTGTACAATTAATATATTGAACAACAATTTCATTAAAGTTATTTGTAGAAATAACTCTGAAATAGTAAGCATTCAAATCATTATTACTGAACATAGAAAGATAAGTTCCAACACCAATATAGAAAGCATTAGCGAGAGAAACAGTTAAAGTACTTGAAACACCTCCACAATTGACAACAGCAGTACCTCCGATAGATTCGATTTGAACAGTGACTAAAGGACCAATAGGACCAGTTGAACCAGTAGCACCAGTAGGTCCAGTATTACCTGTATTACCTGTTGGTCCAGTGAATCCAGTGAAACCTTGAGGACCAGTGGGTCCAGTAGCACCAGTAGCACCAGTCTGTCCAGTAAATCCTTGGGGTCCGGTAAATCCAGTGAAACCTTGAGGACCAGTAGGTCCAGTAGCCCCTGTCATACCAGTCTCTCCAGTGAAACCTTGAGGACCAGTAGGACCTGTACTTCCAGTAGCCCCTGTTTGACCAGTCGGACCAGTACCGATAGGACCAGTATAACCAGTATAACCAGTCACACCTTGAATACCTTGAGGTCCGGTATAACCAGTGAAACCTTGTGGTCCAGTATATCCAGTAGTTCCAGTATATCCTTGAGGACCTTGAGGACCAGTTTCACCAGTAAATCCTTGTGGTCCAGTGGGTCCAGTATAACCAGTCATACCAGTAAATCCTTGAGGACCAGTGTATCCTGTAAATCCTTGAGGACCTTGTGGACCAGTAGAACCAGTAGCACCCGTTTCACCAGTAGGACCAGTTCCTAAAGGACCAGTAGCACCAGTAGTACCAGTGAAACCAGTGAAACCTTGAGGACCAGTATAACCAGTAAATCCTTGAGGACCAGTATAACCAGTTACACCTTGTTCACCTTGAGGTCCGGTATAACCAGTAACACCTTGAGGACCAGTATAACCAGTAACACCTTGTTCACCTTGAGGTCCAGTATAACCAGTGAAACCTTGAGGACCAGTAGGTCCTGTACTTCCTGTATCTCCAGTCATACCAGTAAAACCTTGAGGACCAGTTGGTCCAGTCATACCAGTAGGACCAGCAGGACCTAATAAAACAAGAGTACCAGTAGTTTGTGAATAACTATTACCAATAATAGGAGGTAAATTCAATATATTTAAAGTTATAGTTGTAGTTCCAGATTTACCAGTAACAATGAAATAAGCACCGAAGTTTAAATTCGTTAAATATATATATGCTCCATTATCAATATATTGATTTGTTGAAGGAGTTGTTCCTGATAATTGGATAGAAGCTGTACCTCCAGGAGTGACAGTTTGTGATAAACTTGTATAAATAGTTGTCACTAATTGACCAGGAGGACCTGTATAACCAGTTTCTCCAGTAGGACCAGTAGGACCAGTAGTACCAGTGAAACCAGTGAAACCTTGAGGACCTGTATTACCAGTATTACCAGTAGGACCAGTAGCACCTGTTTCCCCAGTAAAACCTTGAGGACCGGTATAACCAGTAGGACCAGTCGGTCCAGTAGCACCTGTTTCTCCAGTAGGACCAGTTTCTCCAGTGAAACCTTGAGGACCTGTGTTACCTGTATTACCAGTATTACCAGTAGGTCCAGTGAAACCAGTGAAACCTTGAGGACCCGTATTACCAGTATTACCAGTAGGTCCAGTAGGACCAGTATTACCGGTATTACCAGTATTACCAGTATTACCGGTATTACCAGTAGGACCAGTATTAGAAGGACCTAATAGAGCAATGGTATCTCCTTGTTGAACAGTAACACTTCCATAAGAGCAGTTTACATATTGTAAAGTTAAATTTAATCCAGCTACATTAACAATTCTCATGTAAACAGTTGTACCATCATTATTTGAAAAGAGTGATACAATCATATTTAATCCGAAATAGACTGAATTTTCAGCAGAGATAGATACTACAATAGTACTTCCACAATTGACAACTGTTGATATAGATGGAGAATTAATAGTAGCAGTCACTAAAGGTCCGATAGGACCAGTATTACCAGTAGAACCAGTAGCACCAGTTGTACCAGTAGGACCAGTAGGACCAGTTTCACCAGTGTTACCCGTATTACCAGTATTACCAGTATTACCAGTATTACCAGTAATACCAGTATATCCAGTAAATCCTTGAGGACCTTGAGGACCAGTATCACCAGTCATACCAGTATCACCAGTAAATCCTTGAGGTCCAGTAGGACCAGTATCACCAGTATTACCAGTAGGACCAGTAAATCCGGTAAATCCTTGAGGACCAGTAGGTCCAGTAGCACCAGTAGCACCGGTATTACCGGTATTACCAGTATTACCAGTATTACCAGTAGGTCCAGTAAATCCAGTAGGACCAGTAAATCCTCTAGGTCCAGCAAGAATAATGGATTGAGCTGATGTGAAACTTACAGTAAATTGAGTAAAGTTATATACTGAAATGACAGCAGTAGTATTAGGTGATACATAAGATAAACTAGTAATAAATAGATAACCTTGGTCTGTATTATTATTATCACGAATAATAATGTATGAATTCTGTGTGAAATAAGGTAAAACAGATGAAGCACCTTGTAAATTCATTGTTGAAGTTCCGAAAGGAGATACTGAAGCAGTATTGGTAATGTTAGCAGTAGCGAGAGGACCAGCAACACCTTGAGGTCCAGTATTACCAGTATTACCAGTAGGACCAGTAGCACCAGTCATACCAGTGAAACCTTGAGGACCTTGGGGACCAGTTGAACCAGTCATACCAGTTTCACCAGTGAAACCTTGAGGACCAGTAGGACCAGTAGCACCAGTAGAACCAGTAGGACCAGTCTCTCCAGTAAAGCCTTGAGGACCGGTCATTCCGGTAAATCCTTGAGGACCAGTAGGTCCAGTTTCACCAGTTAGTCCTTGTTCACCTTGAGGTCCAGTTTCACCAGTGAAACCTTGGGGTCCAGTAGGTCCAGTAGCACCAGTAGCACCAGTCATACCTGTTTCACCAGTGAAACCTTGAGGACCAGTCGGTCCAGTAGCACCAGTAGCACCAGTCATACCAGTATCACCAGTAAAACCTTGAGGACCAGTGGGTCCAGTAGCACCAGTAGCACCAGTCATACCAGTATCACCAGTGAAACCTTGAGGACCAGTCCATCCAGTAAATCCAGTCATACCGCGAGCTCCTACTAAGCAACAAACACCATTACTAGCTGGAGGTGTGTAAGATTGATCATTAATATTTAATACAGTCAAATTGTAATTAGCACCTGAAGTTGTTTTACCGACTACTTGGAAGTAATAGGAGATACTAGCTGTTAAGGAATTTGACAATGTAATGTAAGTATTCGTATCAATATAATAAGTATTATCATTAATTGGGATAACAATAACACCTGTTGTTCCAGGAAGAATAGCTGTACCAGCACTGTAAGTGAATGTAGTAGTAACTAAAGGTCCAGGAGCACCAGTAGGACCGGTATTACCAGTATTACCGGTATTACCTGTATTACCAGTAGCACCAGTAAATCCTTGAGGTCCAGTGGGACCAGTAGCACCAGTAGAACCGGTATTACCTGTATTACCAGTAGGACCAGTAGAACCAGTAAATCCTTGAGGACCAGTAGGTCCAGTAGAACCAGTTTCACCTGTCATTCCCATTTCACCTTGAGGACCCGTATAACCGGTTGAACCTTGAGGTCCAGTCATACCTTGAGGACCAGTTTCACCAGTCATACCCATTTCACCCTGAGGTCCAGTAGATCCAGTGATACCAGTAGCACCAGTATTAGAAGCAGTACCAGGTGAACCTTGAGGACCGGTATCACCTTGTACATTACTTAATTCAATGGCATAAATAACAGGACCAGCTGATTCACCAAATGTAGCATCATTATTTAAACTATTTACCTTTAATGAATAAGTATAAGTACCAGCTGATGGAGGAGTATCAATTACAGATAAACTGAATACTTGATTTTCATTTGAAGTCGATCCCTCAAAGAATGTTGGACTACCGATAGCTGTAGTGTCTCTATATAGTTGGAGAGTACCATTTAAAAGTACAGAAGGATTATAGGCATCTCCATAAGTTGTTATTTGTACAGCACTTCCATTCGTAGTTAATGAAGTAGAAATAACAGTTTTAGGGAAAGTACCTCCTGTAGCTATCGTGACAGGTGATGAAAGTACATTTTGACTATAATTCAATGGAGCTAAGGTGGGAGCAGGACCAACAGGACCTGTGTAACCAGTGAAACCTTGTGGACCAACAGCACCAGTTGAACCAGTTGTACCAGTTTCACCAGTCATACCTGTAAATCCTTGGGGACCAGTATAACCAGTAAATCCATGAGGACCAGTATAACCAGTTGTACCAGTCATACCTTGTTCACCTTGAGGTCCAGTATAACCAGTAAAACCTTGAGGACCAGTATAACCAGTAGTACCAGTCATACCTTGTTCACCTTGAGGAC
>JACCDY010278386.1_pt1 | contig 19373 bp, 19 predicted proteins | sample 7446391 | NCBI WGS metagenome assembly JACCDY01 (sample SAMN15323451, study PRJNA562643) | freshwater metagenome | isolation source: river surface water | place: USA:Blue River Watershed | collected 2017-08-18
AGCAGGGCGCAGGACACCTGCGGCAAACGCCTGGCATCTTGCCAGAGACGATTTGGGACGAATGCTGAGCTGCCCTTCGGTGGCTTTCCTGCCGCTGGCTTGTTTCGATGATGGCTCAAGGCAATCCTTGAATGAAATCAATCCATGAATGAAATCAATCAGTCTTTGGCATTGGCCCACGCCGCGCGCGAGTATCCCCGGGAAGCCTGTGGGTTGGTGATTGTTCAAAAGGGCAGGCAGGTGTACTGCCCCTGCCGCAACATTGGCCTGGGGACCGACCAGTTCGTGATTCACCCGGAAGACTATGTGCAGGCCCATCATCAGGGTGAGATCGTGGGTGTCTTTCACTCACATCCGAATTTGCCTGCGCAGCCCAGCCAGGCCGATCGTGTGGCTTGCGAGGCCACAGGCTTGCCGTGGTTCATCGTTTCCTTTCCCGCCGGTCAGTGGGCGCAGATCAAGCCTGAGGGGTACGTTGCGCCCCTGGTAGGTCGTCAATGGGCACATGGTGTGCTCGACTGCTACGCCCTGGTTCGCGATTGGTACGCCCAGGAGCGGGGCATTGAGCTGCCGAACTTTGAGCGCTTTGACGAATGGTGGAAGCGCGGCATGAACCTGTACCTGGACAACTTTGGTTCGGCTGGGTTTGAAGTTGCTGATCTGACCGATCTAAAAGTAGGCGATGTGCTTTTGATGCAGGTGACTTCACCGGTACCCAACCATGCATCGGTGTATTTGGGCGATGGTTTGATCCTGCACCATTTACAAGGCAGGCTCTCCAGCCGGGACGTGTACGGCGGCTACTGGCAAAAGGTCACCACCCACGCGTTGCGGCATCCAGATCTGCACCCGCATCTTTAACCATTTCCTTTACCGCTTTTTAAGCGGGTAGAACGAGTCTTGCGATGGCCACGATCCTTCTTCTCGGTGAACTGGGCAGGCGCTTTGGCCGTCGACATCAGATGGCAGTGGCTTCGGCCGCAGAGGCTGTGCGCGCCCTGTGCGCCAATTTCCCGCAGTTTGAGCGCGAGTTGGTGTCCTCTGGCGAGCGCGGTGTGGGTTACCGGGTTCTGGTGGAGCGCGACGCCTTGTCGCTCGAACGCCTGCATGAACCCACCGGTCAACAGCGCATCACCATCGCGCCCGTGGTCTCCGGGGCAGGAGGCAACGGCTTGGGTCAGATCCTTCTGGGTGCGGCGCTGATTGCCGTGTCGTGGTGGAACCCAATGGGCTGGGCAGCAGCGGGTTCATTCCTGTCCCAAGCCACCCTGTATTCGGTGGGCACATCCATGATTTTGGGCGGTGTAGCCCAGATGATTGCGCCCACCGCTAAAGCCTCGGATCCGTCTGAACTCCCAGAAAATCGCCCAAGTTATGTCTTTAACGGGGCCGTGAACACCACCGCCCAAGGCCACCCCGTGCCTGTGGGTTATGGCCGCATGATCGTGGGCTCGGCCGTGATCAGCGCGGGTATTGATGTTGATGAAATACCTGTCGACGAGATATCTGTATGACGACGCCCCCGACAGATTCCAGGCCTTTGATCATCGGTGCGGGTGGTGGTGGCAAGTCCGGTGGGGGCAGCGCCCGTGTGGCGCAAGAAGCGGCCGACAGCTTGCGCTCCAAAGCCTACGCGCGCGTGGTCGACCTGGTGTGCGAAGGAGAAATCGAAGGCCTGGTCCAGGGCTTGCAGTCGGTGTTTCTAGACGACACGCCAATCCAGAATGCCGATGGCAGTTACAACTTCTCCGGAGTCACACTCGAGAGTCGTCCGGGCACCCAGCAGCAGGGCTACATCCCCGGCTTTGCCTCGGTAGAAAACGAGGTCTCGGTCGGCGTGGAGTGCAAGTTTGGTCAGCCAGTCGTGCGCTCCATCACGGACCCCGATGTCGACGCTGTGCGCCTGAAGATCAGCATGCCCGCGCTGACCTTGCAGGACACCACCAATGGCGATTTGAATGGCACATCGGTCAGCTATGCGATCGATGTGCAGTCGGCTGGCTCCGGTTTTGTGCAGGTGATCACCGATACGGTCTCTGGCAAAACCACCTCGCGCTACCAGCGCAGCTATTACGTGCCGCTGCCCGGCACTGGCCCCTGGGATGTGCGATTGCGCAGGCTCACCGAAGACGCGACCCAGAGCAGCCTGCAAAACAAAACCTTTCTGGACTCGTACACCGAGGTCATCGAGAGCAAGCTGCGCTACCCCAACAGCGCCTTGATGGCCCTGCGGGTAGATGCTTCGCAGTTCAATAGTATTCCCCGGCGCAGCTATGACTTGAAGCTCCTGCGCGTTCGGGTACCGACCAACTACATCCCTGAAACTCGGTCATACACCGGAATCTGGAATGGCACATTCAAGGTGGCCTGGACCGACAATCCGGCATGGTGCTTTTATGACCTGGTGACCAACACCCGCTACGGCCTTGGCAACTACATCCCCGAGTCTCAAGTGGACAAATGGGCGCTGTACCGGGTAGCGCGTTACTGTGACGAGCTGGTGTCCGATGGTCTGGGCGGGTATGAGCCCCGCTTCACCTGTAACCTGTACCTGCAGACCCGTGAGCAGGCCTACAAGGTCGTGCAGGACATGGCCTCGGTGTTTCGGGGCATGGCCTACTGGTCGGGCGGTGCCATCACGGTCACGCAGGATGCACCGCAAGACCCGGTCTACCAGTTCACCTCCGCCAACGTCATCGACGGGGAGTTCGCCTACCAGGGCTCATCTGCCAAGGCCCGCCACACGGTGGCCCTGGTCAGCTGGGTCGATCCGGAGGATTTTTATCGGCAGAAGGTGGAATACGTCGAGGATGTGGCGGGCATCGCGCGCTACGGCGTGGTGCAGGCCGATGTGGTGGCCATGGGTTGCACCTCGCGCGGTCAGGCCAATCGGGTGGGCAAGTGGCTGCTGTACTCCGAGCAGTCCGAGTCAGAAATCATCACCTTCCGCACAGGCCTGGAAGGTGCCGTAGTGCGTCCTGGTGATGCCATTCAGGTGGCCGACCCGAGCCGGGGCGGAATGCGCCTGGGAGGACGCATCGCAGCGGCTACTACCACCACCGTCACTCTGGACCAGGATTTGCCAGCCGACTTGCCTTGGCGCCTTTCGGTAATCTTGCCTGATGGCAAACTGTACGAGCGGCAGGTGGGAGCCTACTTCAATGGAGCCAGCGGGCGGACGCTTTCGGTGACCATTCCCTTTAGCATGGCACCGCAAACCGATGCCATCTGGGTGCTGGCTTCGACCATCATCGAGCCTCAGTTGTTTCGGGTGGTGTCAGTGGCCGAGCTCGACCCCGGTGTGCACGAAGTCACGGCCCTGGCCCACAACCCTGGCAAGTACGCCGCCATCGAAGAAGGCCTGGCGCTGCAGCCGCGCGCCATCACGGTCCTGTCGGACATGCCCGCAGTGCCCACGGGGTTGAGCATGCAAGAGAGCCTGTACCGGGTCAAAGACCGGGCGCAGGTGTTGGTGCAGCTGTCCTGGGCTGAAGTGCCAACGGCCATTGCCTACCGGCTCTCCTACCGCGTGGGTGGTGGCAACTTCATCAGTTTGCCGCTGACCAGTGCCAATTACATTGAAATTCGAGATGCCCAGGAGGGCGATTACGAGTTCAGCCTGAGAGCCATCGGTATCACCCGCAAGGAAAGCGCACCCGCCACACTCAGCGCCACGGTGCTGGGCAAGACACTGCCGCCGTCGGATGTTTCCGGCTTTACGGTCCAACGCCGCATGTCCGATCTGTTGCTGAGCTGGGACGAACTGCCCGATGCCGATCTGGCGGGCTACGAGGTGAGGGTCGGGCCCGGCTGGGACGACGCCCAACTGGTGGCCACTACATCAGGCACGCAGATGGTCCACGATCAGGATGCGGCCGGGCACTACCCGTACCACATCCGTGCCTACGACACCTCGGGCCACTACAGCGCGCACGTCACCACCTTCGTGCTGACCTTGCTGGCTCCTGCCACGGTGCGTCAGCTCGATGTGGTGCAGTCGGCCAACCGGCTGGAGTTTCGCTGGCAACCAAACCCCGAACCCGAGGTGGTGGGTTATGAGCTGCGCGAAGGGGCAGCCTGGGACGCATCGCTTTTTGTGGCCGAGGTCAAGTCCACCAGCTACACGCTGCCCTCTGGCTTTGATGGTGAGCGCAAGTTCTGGATCAAGGCGATCGCCTCGCCCGGCATCTACAGCGACACGCCCACCTTCGTCTCGACCGTGGTGGCTCAGCCGCAAAACGCCAACCTGATCCTTGAGCGAGATGAGCAGGCTGCTGGCTTTGCTGGCACCAAGCATTTCGCCTCGGTGGTCACGGTCAATGGCCGAAACGTGCTGCGCATGAACACCGGTGCGCAAGTGGCCGAATACCTCTTTGAGCTGGATCTGGTCTCGCCCATCCGGGCGCAGAACACCTTGCTCAGCAGTTTGGGGGCGTCGGTCGACGACCGCACCACCTGGCAGGAAGCCAACTTTGTCTGGAGCGGTGACGCTGCCAGGCGGCAATGGACCTATGACGGTGCCATCGCCAACGTGGACGCGCGGTTCCAGATGGCGCGCCAGGATGTTTTGCACCCAGGTGAGTTGTACGGCTGGCGGCTCAGCGGCTCGGTGATGGGTATCGGCAACCTGCAAGCGAACCCCTCGGCGGGTGTGAGCTACGGCGATGGCCGCTATGGCGCAGGGCTCATGGTCAAGGACACCACTCAGGTGGCCTGGGGCGTGAACATTCCTCAAGTTTTTCACACCTCGCTCTGGTACATCCCGCAAGAGGTCACGACTTGCGTGATTTGGAAAGCAACGGGCTCTGGCGGTGCATTGCTGCTGGGCTATGACGCCCAAACCCAAGCCTTCTTTCTGGAGGACCACTTGTACCGGCGTGTCACTCTGGCTTTTGAGCTGGCGGCGTCTGACCGGGTCTGTCTGGGGGTGTGCCAGACCCGTGCAGAGCGCCGCCTGTTTGCTTGCAGGATGGGCGGCACTGTCCATTCGGCCAGCGCAGGGATGGAGCCCGTTGGTGGGTTCAGCAGTTTGCAGCTGTACTGAGCCGGGCCGTTCACAACGTCTGCATTTGCAGATTCAGCGCAGCTATCACAGGCGACGCGCTCGACACAGGCGCTGCTCCCCAAAAGGGCAGCGCATTTTTTTTAAGCCATTCACTTTCAGTGACTTTTACCAAGGCAACACATGATTGACGAAACCATGCAACTTCAGGGGGCGATGACCCTTATTGTTCGCCGCGCCAGTGGTGACATCGAAACCGTTCACAAAGACAACATCATCGTGAACGTTGGCTTTGATTTCATCGCCGACGCCATCGGAAAATCAGCCAGCCGTCCCTCGGTCATGGGCTTCATCGCCTTGGGCACGGGCACCACGGCTGCTGCTGCCAGCCAGTCGGCGCTGGTCTCCGAGCTCGACCGAAACGCCGCCACTTACGCGCACACAGTTGGCACCAAGGCTTTCAGCTTCACGGCGGACTTTCCAGCGGGTGACGGCACGGGGGCGATCACGGAGGCGGGGGTGTTCAATGCCGCAACGGGCGGCATCATGCTCGACAGGGTGGTGTTCCCGGTAGTGAACAAAGGTGCAGATGACAGCCTGACCGCAGTGTTCACCTTCACCATGAGCTGATCGTCATGGCTGAGACGGTCACCGTTGGCGAATCTCAAGGGCCGCGCTACACCTGGGCCAATGCCAGTTTCACATGGGCAAGTGCCAGTGCAGGCAAGTCATGGCTCACCGCGTACCCAGCTGTCTATGTGGTGACCGTGGCTGCCACGCTGGCTTGGGGCGAGGCGATAGGCCGCCTCCATGGCAAGCGGCTCGCCGAAGGCGTGTCCCTCTCAGAAGAGCGGCGGCATCAAGCCGCACTGAAAAAGACGGAGTCGATGGGGTTTGCCGACACCTATTACGACCTGATTGCCTATGTCTTGCGCTGGGTCGAATCTCTGGGTGTGGCTGAAAGCGTCTCCAAGGCTGGCCGCAAGTCTGTGCATGAAAACCTCCAAACGCTGGACGACCTGGCCTGCTCTGTGACCAAAGCCGTACAAGAAGGCTTACCTGTGACGGAAGGCCTCTCGCGCCGGGTGCTCCAAAAGCATGGCGAGAGCCTGCCGATGGCGTCAGTTAGTGCACGGCTGGCCAGCAAAGCATTCGCTGAAGGGGTGGGTTTGACCGATGACCTGGATCAAGGCTTCAGCAAACGCGTTATCGAAGCCCTGAACTTTGCCGAGACCTATTACGACCTGATCGCTTTCATCCTGCGCGTAGGCGAAGGGTTGGCCGTGAGCGATCAGGCCTCCAGGCAGCTTCAAAAACCTGTCTCGGAGGCTTTGAGCACCAGCGATCAGCTCACTCGCCAATCCGTCAAACAGGTGGCCGAGGGGCTGGCCTTTGCAGAAAACTTGGGCCGCACGGTGGCGTACAAGCGACTCCTGCAAGAAGGGCTGGAGGTGTCAGATGCTCTGCACCGGGCGATGTGCCTGGCGGCCCACGAAGCCCTGGCCCTTGCCGAGCAGTACCGCCGCCACGCCAACGGCGTGATCAGCGACATGATCGTGGCCAGCACCGAGATCACCGAGGCCGATTTTGCAAACATTGTGGAAGCTGGCCATCCACCGGGCTACACGGATTTTCGGGATTTCATTCAGGGTGACTACACCTACCAGAAGGCCTTGTTTCGGGCCATCCTGAAGTCCAGAAACTCGGACAGAGGCTTCATCGATGCGCTGCGCGTCACGGTGGATGTGCCGGATGTCTTTGACCGGGGCACTGTGCAGATCACAAACGCGCTGGCAGGCGCTGTGATTGGGTTTTCTCGAACTTTCAGGGTCCCGCCTGAGGTGACCATGACCCACAAGGGCGGCACGGTGGTCGCCATCCCGCGCCTGTCCAGTGCAGTCACGCGAACAGGTTTCACTGCTGTTTTGGAAAACACCGCTGGCACCCGCGTGACCGGCACCTTCACCTGGATCGCTCAGGGGTACTGACAGCCCCATGTACCTCAATCACTTGTCCATCCATTCACCATGCAAAACTTCACTGATATCCCGTCGTCGCGCACGCTCTCTGATTCTCTGATCGAGATCCTGAACAACGACAAGACAGCGATCTCATGCAACAGCGGAACCACGTTCCCAACCACTAACCAACAGGTGGGCATGCTGTGCTACCGCACCGACCAGCTCAAGCTCTACCAGCTGATCGGCACCAACCCGGACAACTGGCGCTTCATCATGGATTTAGCCAGTGGGATCGATGCCCAGTTCGCAGCCAAGCTCAACGCGGCAGCCTACACCGCAGCGGATGTGCTGGCCAAGCTGCTCACCGTGGATGGCGCTGGCTCGGGGGTGGACGCCGACCTGCTCGATGGACAGCACGCCAGCGCTTTTGCTTCGGCGTCGCACAACCACAACGCAGCCTATCTGGGCATCAGCGCCAAGGCGACGGATTCCGATCGGCTCGATGGCTACGACTCATCGGCCTTTGTCCGCTCGGTCAATGGTGGTGGTCCTGACGCCAACGGCAATGCCACAGTCAGCATTGACCTGTCGGGCCGTGTCGCCCGCAGCGGTGACAGCATGAGCGGTCGGCTCACGCTGCCCAGTCAAACCGTCCAGAGCACCTCGCCGACGATCGACTTTTACGACACGGACCAGGGCAGCACCCGTTACTTGCACGTCAACAGCAACCTGATGGGGTTTTTGAAGACCGACGGCAACTGGGACATGTACATGAACAACGGCGGCTCCATGTGGACCGCCAACTACGGCTGGTTGCACGACTATTTTTTCTCAGGGATCAACAACTGCGCGCCGCCGCTTAACTGCAACGGAAATACCGGAAATTGTTATGGCGGCCCCAGTGGAAATGTGGTTGCTCAAAACTGCGGAAACATAACGCGCGAAGTGCCCGTGCTTGAGGACGGGGGTGGTGCGCTGAATTTGCGTATGTACAGGTACGTTCACAACTGCAACTGCAACTGCCAATGCGATTGCCGTTGCTAAAGGGAAAAGTCATGTTTGTGGAAATTGTTGATTACCCGTCCAAACAACTAGATATCTTGCTTCTGGTTACAAAAAAATCAGATGCACTCATCGCAGCGATCTACTCCGAAAACGGGGGGCGCGATGATTTCAGCGGTATACCAGATGCAGTCGATGCATTGTCAATGGTTGCATCCAACAACGCTCCAGAATTTGTAAAGTTGGATGACAAAGCATTTATTCGCAAAGTCGTTGTACCCCATGGAACAAACAGCCTGATCGGCTTCGACGAATTGGTTGATTACTCGGTGCTCGACTTATATATGGACGGAATCGCTTGGGAGCCACGCCTCGCACAAACCAAACAGACAAAAATCATTTACTCAGCGCGCGTGCGTGATTTGCAGCGCCGACGTCTTCTCGCTTCACTATACGTACGCTTTAATACGGGCGATCTATCTGAAACCGTCGTCCACCTGGTCAACCGGGGCAACTGCGTTGTTACCGACCTAGTGGCCGACCATCGCTTTGATGGCACGTCAGTGCCGGTGGGTCCTGGAGGCGCCAAATGGCTCGATTACTTCTGGCACGCCGACGTGCAGCCCGTGGGGCGCTCGGATGATGGTCGACTGCTTTTCGATGTTGCACTCAAAAACAATAAGGACGGTAGCCCCTGCAACCGAAAGACGCGCCTAGAAATCATCACAGACGCTGGCTACCTTCCCAAGCGATTCATTACTACCGATGACCAGGGCCGGGCCCAGTTCTCCTTGATACCCTTGGGGCTTTCGGCCGGGGAAAAGGTCAAGGTCAAGCTCTCTGCGACCCACTTCACCAACGTCGGCGGCACCACCGCCGAAGTATTACTATGAGCCGGCAAGACACCATCGACCTTATCTTCCCCAGGTTCGTCATGCACAGGCGACTGGGCAAGGATGATGTTTTCCACACCGAGCTGTACAAGCTCGCGTCGCAGGATGCCGAGGCCAATCGCACGGACGGCACGCAAGCCAAAGCCATCGGCCAGTGCGCAACCCACCTGTCGCACTTGCGGCACAACTTCCTGAGCGACTGCAAGCACCCCGCAGTCCAGCGCCTCATCGAAATCGTGGACGTGGCCTGCCGCGACTACGTCGAGGCCATCTACCACTATCGCCATGATGGCGAGCTAGAGATGATGAGCGACACCTTCTGGCAGCAGCGCTCGCGCGGGGAGAACGTTGGCATCAACTGCCACACACACATGACCTCGCACCTGGTGGCGACCTATTACGTCCGCACCGACCGCGACCCGCAAGAGGCCAACCCGCTGCGCCAGGGTTCCGTCCGCTTCTACGACCCGCAGCACGTCAACACCAGGCCCTGGCCCAACAACAATGCAGGCGTCAAGACCACTTCCTGGTTCAACGTCGTCCCAGAAGAAGGTTCCCTCATCGTCTTTGAGGGTCACATCCCCCACGACTCCACCTTCTTCGATGGCGAGGCCAGGCTGTGCATCCCCGTCATGGTCAACCTAGTGACCCCGCGCACCCACATCAAGCGTCCGGTGTCCGAATTGATTGCGGAGCAGCGTGCATGATCCACCGGATTGCACAAATTCGACTGTGGCCCACGCGAATAGGGTTCTACGACCTGGAACCCATCAACGAAGCAACTAACGAGCAAATCCGCCAGGCTGCCCTACGCCAGGTACAGCTCAATGCGCCCATGTCGCAGGAATTGCGGGTACACGACTTTGAGAAAGTCGAGTGCCCATCCGTGAAGATGCTGACCGACTGCATCACTGCGGCTATCGAGGATCACGCCGGCCTGCCTGTTCTGCGCCTGGCGCTGCGCGCTGTCGTCCTGCGCCATGGCAAGCATATCTGCACACACACGGAAACCCACGAATCCGACTTGATGGTGGCGTACTGGCCGAGCGGCTGCATCGCAGACCGTGGCAAGCTGCCCAGCATCGAGCCCGAGCGCCAGCACGCCCCCACCTTTGTGGTGGAAGACCCTTCGCGCCACTTGACCGACTTGCGACTGCCTGACGAGGGCCGCCACTCGGTTTGCATCAAGCCTCGACCTGGGCTGCTGCTCATCGGCCCAGCTCACTTGCCACACAACCTGCACCCGTACATGGGTCAAGCTCCCTTCATTCACATCGTCGCGCAGGTCCGCCTTGCGTGGCCATCCAACTACGAGGAACGCTGGTAATGGCGAAATTCCAGATTTATGCTTTGCAACAGGATGGCCAGAAGGTCATGCTGCACTACGAAAACCAGGCATCAACCTTGACCTGGTCCGACGGCACGCTCGTCGTGCAGGCCCAGCCGGCCACCTTTCGCGATGCCACCGCCGTGTCCGTCGATCAGCCCGGCCGCAAGGGCAACATCCGCACGCTGAAGGTCAGCCTGGGCCTGTCGTGTAACTACGAGTGCAGCTACTGCAACCAGCGCTTCGTGCCGCACGCCGCATCCACCAACCCGGACGACGTCCAGCCCTTCCTCGCCCAACTGTCAGACGCGCTCATCGAGCCGCCCGAGCGCATCGAGTTCTGGGGCGGCGAGCCCTTCGTCTACTGGAAAACGCTCAAGCCCCTAGCTGAGAACCTGCGACAGCTCTACCCGACAGCGCATTTCAACATCATCACCAACGGCAGCCTGCTGGACACCGAGAAGAACGAGTGGCTGGACCGCCTGGGCTTTGCTGTGGGACTGTCCCATGACGGCCCCGGCTACCACGCTCGCGGCATGGACCCCCTCAATGACCTGGAAAAGCGCGCCGGCATCATGGATCTGTACGGCCGCCTCCACCCTCAGAGGCGCATCAGCATCAATGCCATGATGAATGCTGGCAACCGCAGCCGCGCCCACGTCCAGGCTTGGCTGCAGGAGCAGTTTGGCCCCGACGTTCGCATTGGGGAGGGGGCCTTCATCGACCCTTACGACGAAGGCGGCATGGCGGCCACCTTCCAAACGCAGGCCGACCACATCGCCTACCGCGCCATGGCCTTCAAGGAAATGCGCCTTGGCATGGCCTCCAGCTTCGACATCGGCCAGCAAAAAATCGTGGACTTCGTGCAGTCGATCCGTATTGCGCGCCCTGCGTCCGCCCTTGGCCAGAAGTGCGGCATGGACAAGTCAGACCAGATCGCGGTGGACCTGCACGGTAACGTCCTGACCTGCCAAAACGTGAGCGCCGCTGCGACCGCGCCCAATGGAGAGTCGCACCAGATCGGCCATCTGTCCAACTTGCAGGCTGTGAAGATGCGTACGGCCACCCACTGGAGCAAACGCAAGGACTGTGCGAGCTGCCCAGTGCTTCAACTGTGCAAGGGCTCGTGCATGTTCCTGGACGGGCCACTGTGGAATTCGGCTTGCGATGCAGCCTATTCAGACAACGTACCTTTCCTTGCGGCCGCCATCGAATACCTGACGGGGTGCATTCCGTTCTACATCGAAGGGGACTTCCGTGAAGACCGCAAGGACATCTTCGGACAGCTTAACGCCACCCCATTGGCTCCAGTACGACGGGTGATTCCGATTCTTGCCCAGTCTGTAGCCTGATTTTTCTTTTGTGATTCAACCCTCGCCCGTCTGGTGCAAGCCAGCACGGGCATTTTTATTTTGGAGAATGATATGCCTGAACCAACAAGCTCTGGCGTGGCAGGGGCGGCCGCTGCTTACAAGGCCTTTGGGGGCACCGCTGCCGCAGTCGCCAGTGGTGCAACGCTGGCTGCCGTGGTGGTCATGCTCATGACGCCGCCGCGCGACAAACGCGAATGGGCTGTGGGCCTCATCAGCACGGTGGTCTCCAGTATTGGAGGTGGAGCAATGACTGTTGAGTATTTGCAGTTGCACCACTGGGCGTTTTCTACGGTGGGTCTGTGCGCATTGGGCGGTCTCATGTTCGCCTGTGGGCTGCCCGGCTGGGCCTTGGTGCGTTGGGTGTTTAACTTCATTGGAAAGCGTCGCAATGCATCCATTGACGAAGTGGCCAGGGATGTGAAGGAGATGCTGTGAATCCAACTGAATTCATCATGCGCTTGAAGAACCCGGCGGTGGAGGCACAACGCAAGTCTGGTGTACCCGCAAGCATCACGATCGCGCAGGCGGCGTTGGAATCTGCTTGGGGTGAATCGGGCCTTGCAAAAGCCGGGAACAACCTTTTTGGCATCAAGGCAGACAGCCGTTGGCGAGGCGAGACACTCACCATGAACACACGTGAGTTCATCAAGGGACAATGGGTGGTTGTTCCAGCCAAGTGGCGAAAGTACGAAAGCTGGCAGGCCAGCATTGATGACCATGCTGCATTTCTTAAAGATAACCCGCGCTATCGGCCATGCTTCTTGTGTCAGACCACAGAGGCATTTGCACGTGCGCTGCTCAAGGCAGGGTATGCAACTGACCCGGGCTATGCCGACAAGTTACTGGCGCTGATTAACCAGCACAAGTTATTAGCGTTGGATCAGGTCCTGCTATGAATTGGCTCCTTCGAACCATTTGGATCCATAGATCCATTGTCCTTTTTCCTGTTGTGTTGCTTGGTGTCTGGCTAGGTGGAGTTTGGGTAGGGGCAGGACGTATTCAAAGTAAGTGGGATACCGACCGTCATCAGGCAGCGCTAGTTCTTGCTCAGCAGGAACAAAAATCTGCTGACATTCAACGCTCACAGGAGCAAATCAACCGTGAAATATCAAATGAATTCAATCAACGATCTGTGCAGTTGGCTGCTGATTGGAAGTCTGGTGGCTCTGTCAGGGTGCGCAGCAGCCCCACAGACGGTGTCGGCGGTGTGTCCGCCGTTCCCGCAACCTCCGGCGCTGTTGCTCCAGCCGCCTCCAACTCTGTACCTGTTGCCGCTAGAGATGAGGGAACGATGAGCTGTGAGCGACTTGGCGAGGATGCTGCCAAGGCTACGCTTATGCTTGTTGAACTTCAAAAATGGGTTCAAGAGATGGGCGCGTTGGTGTGGGCGAATGAATCCAGCCATTAAGTCCGTTCAACTTGCAAGTTTTTCAAGAAAAACTACCCAATCAACCCATAGAAAACTTGCAATTCATTCGATTTCAGACCTTCATGTCCAACATGATGTCTTTGGTGAATTGCATTGTAATTTTATGATGCGAAATAAACTTTGGGCTGGTGCACGTGTTTGCTCACTCACTTTGCTAAATGACAATTACTTCGCAAGATTTAATTTAATGGAACAAAAACGCGGCACACCTGTTGTTGAGCTTTTCGCTTGGTTAGGTGGTCTTTGCGAAGGCTTGCAGAAGATGCTGCCCAGACCACATTGCCACTGATTGAATCGCAGCGCTGGTATGAGCGGCAGGCTTAGGTGCGCAATGATTTTTACCGATGCCCATTGGTTGTCATCAAGGCTTTAATTGGGCTTTTGAATTTCTGGCTAAATGTCGACCTGTTGGGCTCGCGCCGTTAAACGACAGTTAAATTTTATTTAAAAAATATTAATCTTGCATTTCTGAAAAGCGTACCGAATACTTGGCTAATTTGTCTTACCTTTTAATTTTGTCAAGTTGTTATCGAGAAATAGTATTTGAAAACGAATCGAGTTATCCAGTGGCAATTTATATTACTCCAATAACGTAGATACTGGTAATTAATTTGTACTATAAATTCGCTTTTGATTTTGATGTTGATCTAATAATTGCAACAAAATCATCAAATTTAAGCGATGCACTACCTACTAGTCCCCCATCTATGTCTTGCTGCTCAAATAATCCATCAGCTGATTCAGGTTTGAGACTGCCACCATAGATTATTGGAATCAATCTAGAAAGTCCAGAATCAATTTCATCCAATCGACTACGGATTGATGCATGTACTTGCTGTGCTTGAGTTGGTGTAGCACTTAATCCAGAACCAATAGCCCACAATGGTTCATATGCTATGACGCATTTTTCTCTTTCTGACTTAGTGAGCGGCTTCAATACAGCTTCAACTTGAGAAAGTACGACTGCCTCTGTCATTTGTGACTCACGTTCTGCCACACTCTCTCCGACGCAAATTACAGGATTCAAAGAGGCCATTAAAGCTTGTCGAGTTTTTGCCAATACAAAATCATCCGTTTCTTTATATGCGTGACGTCTCTCAGAATGTCCAACCAGTACGAATTGGCATCCGAACTCTTTTAGCATATCGGCGGAAACGTCGCCCGTATAGGCCCCATTTTTTTGGGCGCTAACATCTTGAGCACCCAATGTAATTTTACTGTTGATCAAAATTTGCTGTGCTGTTTCCAAATATGGAAAAGGAAGACATACAGCAATATTTAAGCCTATATGATTAATTTCGCGTAACTGAGACATGAATGTGACCACCGCAGCACGATTGCCATTCATTTTCCAATTGGCTATTATTATTTTTTTATTTCTCATAGAGTCTCATAATATTGAGTTAATCGCTCAACTTCATTTTTGGAGCCCAGCATCACGCTCACACGTTGGTGCAGTTGCTCGGGATGTATGTCAAGGATGCGCTGCTGTCCGTTGGTGGCTGCGCCGCCGGCTTGCTCAATCAGCCAGCTCATGGGGTTGGCTTCGTACATCAGGCGTAGCTTGCCGGCTTTGTGCGGCTCGCGTTTGTCCCAGGGGTACATGAATACCCCGCCTCGGGTCAGGATGCGGTGCACGTCGGCCACCATGCTGGCGATCCAGCGCATGTTGAAATCTTTGCCGCGCGGACCGTCCTTGCCTTGCAGGCATTCGTCGATGTAACGGCGCACCTGAGGGTCCCAGTGGCGCATATTGCTCATGTTGATGGCAAATTCTTCGGTGTCAGCCGGGATCTGAATATTCTCTTGCGTGAGCACAAAAGAACCTTGCTCGCGGTCGAGCGTGAACATAGCTACTCCGTTGCCAAGGGTAAGCACCAGCATAGTTTGCGGGCCATACACGCAATAGCCAGCGGCCACTTGTTGGTTGCCAGGCTGCAGGAAGTCCCGCTCGCTAACTTGCTCACCGCTCTCAGGCTTTTTGAGAACACTGAAAATAGTGCCGATGCTTACATTTACGTCAATGTTTGAAGAGCCGTCGAGCGGATCGAACAAAAGCAGGTACTCGCCCTGGGGGTAGCGGTTCGGTACGGGATAAACCTCGTCCATCTCTTCGGACGCCATGGCTGCAAGATGACCACCCCATTCGTTGGCCTCAATGAGTACATCGTTGGCAACGATGTCAAGCTTTTTCTGAACTTCACCTTGCACGTTTTCGCTTTCGGCGCTGCCAAGTACGCCTCCGAGTGCGCCTTTGTTGATAGCGTGACTTATGCCTTTGCAGGCTCTCGCCACCACTTCGAGTAAGAGGCGAAGCTCGGCTGAAATGTGACCCTCACTGCGCTGCTGCTCTACGAGGTATCGGGTAAATGAAATTCTTCTGTTCATGTTTTCACTCGTTCAACAGTAATTGATCTCACGTACATCAGATGCTGACGGTCGAGGAGTGCTGTACTACGCTCATGCACCGTTGACTCGCTGGGCCAGCTTGCCCGCGGCGTAATGGCTGGCCATGACGCTGAAGCTGTGACCCTTGATCTTGGGGGCTTGGCCCTCGCAACCGAACTCGAGGTAACGCTGTTTACACAACTGTTTGGCAGCTTCACGGGCCGGCTTGAGCCATTCACGGGCGTCAAACTTGTCGGGATTTTCAACCAAAAACTTGCGCACCGCCGCGGTCATGGCCAAACGAATGTCGGTGTCGATGTTGATTTTGCGCACCCCGAATTTGATGGCTTCTTGAATTTCCTCCACCGGCACGCCGAAGGTTTGCGTCATCTGGCCGCCATATTGGTTGATCATTGCCAACAGTTCTTGCGGTACGCTGGACGAACCGTGCATCACCAAATGGGTGTTGGGAAGGCGGGCGTTGATTTCTTTCACCCGGCTGATGGCCAATATGTCGCCCGTGGGTTTGCGGCTGAACTTGTAAGCGCCGTGGCTGGTACCAATTGCGATGGCCAAGGCATCGAGCTGGGTTGCTTTCACAAACACCGCCGCCTCTTCGGGGTCGGTGAGCATTTGGCTGTGGTCGAGTTTGCCGACCGCGCCAATTCCGTCTTCTTCGCCAGCGTCACCGGTCTCCAGATTGCCCAAGCAGCCGAGTTCGCCCTCAACGGTGGCACCCACCCTGTGCGCCATCTCGACCACAGTCTGGGTAACTTTCACGTTGTAGTCAAAACTCGATGGAGTCTTGCCGTCTTCCATGAGTGAGCCGTCCATCATGACCGAGCCAAAGCCCAGTTCGAGGGCCCCCTGGCAGACCTTTGGGCTAATGCCGTGGTCCTGGTGCATGACCAATGGGATGTGTGGCCACTGCTCGACTGCCGCCTGAATTAGGTGCTTAATGAAAGACTCCCCCGCGTATTTACGGGCACCGGCGCTTGCCTGCAGGATCACGGGCGCACCAATCTCGTCTGCTGCCGTCATGACGGCCTGGACCTGCTCCAGGTTGTTGACGTTGAAGGCCGGAATGCCATAGTTGTTTTCAGCGGCATTATCAAGTAATTCGCGCATTGAGACGAGTGCCATAGTGCTATTTTCCTTTAAATTCAAATGTGCAAAATGAAAGACATTTTTTGAATAACCAGCCCGTTGAGTGCTGGCACAAATGGCCAAATTGCAATTCGCTTTGGCTATTCTTTGACCGACTGTTGGGCAATAGCCCCCTAACAAGTTGACCTTGCCCTAGCGATGGCAAACATGCCTCTTGCAATAATTTCATTATTAAATGTAATAAAACTATTAAGTTTTAATGTGAAATTTTTCTTCGAGCTTTTCTGATTGTATCACGAACTTATTTGATGCAATAAAGTCTGATAAAAAATGATATTTCGGGGTTTAGATTACGCTGGTGCATGACTTGATACATTTTAATTCAAGCGCCATGAAACCCGTCAGTGAGGTGTTTGCAGCCGTCTCGCCAGATGCCAAATGTCGCAATCTGCTTGATGACAGCCCCTCAGCAGATTTGCAAGAACAAGGATTGACACCCGCTATGGTTGACCGGATGGTCGGACTGGCCAGCTATGTGAAAAGTCAGGGCGAACAGGCGATTTTGTTCACTTGCTCTGCATTCGGCCCAGCAATAGATGCTGCAAAAAGGACGCACAACATCCCCATCCTGAAGCCCCATGAGGCGATGTTTGATGAAGCTCTGGACCTGTGTGAGCGCCAGGGCAGACCGTGTCGAATTGGATTACTCACTACTTTTGAACCTGCAGCAATAAATCGCCCTGGGTTTTCAGGCTGCCGGTTGCCTTGGGCTGAACTGGGAATCCAAAAGCTGCAAATGAAGTCGCTGAGTTGATCCAGTGATACGCTGCACAGGCAGGCTTATTGGCGAGGGTGGTCTATCCACTTCATTGTCCCAACCCGATTTGAATGAACTTTGAGGGTTGATTTCTCTGTTGACGCGCGAATACTTTCTCTTGTGCCGGATCACGCAGACGGAACTAACAGGAAATACTCTGTGCAATGGAGTCCAGCATCATGTTAGCAGTGGACAGGTTAGTCGCGCAGGGCACGTTGTGCACATCACAAGCCCTCACAAGGGCGTTGATGTCGGGCTCATGGGGTTGTGGCGTCATGGGGTCGCGCAGAAACACCAGTGCCTGCACACGCCCTGCCACTAGCATGGCGCCGATTTGCTGATCCCCACCCAGCGGACCACTGAGCACACACTCCACAGGAAGTGCTAGCTCTCGGGTCAGGCGCTCCCCCGTGGTTCCGGTAGCCACCAAGTCGCATTTGCGCAACAACTGCAGGTGCCTCTCGGCCAAAGCCAGCATGTCATCCTTCTTTCGGTCGTGAGCGATCAGGGCAAGTCTCATTTGTACAATGCATCTAATTTGGAAATATTGTATTTGGAGAGTCTTCGATACACAAGAGCCGCTACTACAGGGTTCCAATGTCGTTGATGCTTTGCCCACAAGGCATCGTTGCAACGCGAAAGGCCATAATTGTTAGACAGTCATCACCGTAACACGCCAACATCATGAACAGCCCTAGAGCCGCAAAAAAACACAGCTTAATGCCGCCTACTCCGAGCGGCATCACCAACTCTGTGGCAACAGGCATTCTGGAATACATCCGCAAGCTGGATCTTCTCGCCGGTGAGCGGCTCAGGGAGCAGACGCTTGCTGACGAGCTGGGCGTGTCCCGTTCGCCCGTCCGCAAGGCCCTGCAGTACCTGGAGTCGGCCGGGATCGTCTCATCTACTCCCAACCGGGGATTTTTTCTCAAGCAAAGGGCTGCTGATCTGGTTCGCCTAGACATTCCGGCAGACGAAGAGTCCGATGAAGCCCTGTATTTGCGCGTAGCCGAAGAGCGCCTGAGCGGCGCACTGCCCGAGGAAATCACCGAGGTCGATCTCATGGAGCGCTACGAACTGTCTCGACTACAGGTACAGCGTGCACTCAATCGCATGTCGCGCGAAGGCCTGGCTGAGCGAAAGCCCGGGCGAGGCTGGGTGTTTCGACCATTTCTCAGTAATGACACTGCCTACCGGGAGGGTTACCGATTCCGAATGATCATCGAGCCAGCCGCACTGTTAGAGCCCAGTTTTCGAATCGACAAAGTCGCATTCGAACGGATCCGACGGGACCAGCGAGCTATGCTCGACGGCGGCATTGAAAAATGGCCCCGGAGCGAGCTGTTTCGCGCCGGAGCTCAGTTCCACGAAACCTTGGTCGCTGCGTCAAATAACAGCTTCCTGCTGGAGTCCATACGCAACGTCAATCAGTTACGTCGCCTGGTCGAGTACCGAGTAAACGTGGATCGCAGCCGCCTGTACCAACAATGCGAAGAACACCTCATGCTCTTGGACCTGATTGAAGGGGGCGACCGGATGGAAGCTTCGTACAAGTTGCGTCAGCACCTGGACGTGGCGCGTAGTATCAAGCTGCACGACGCAGAATAAGCCACGGATATCTAAAATACTTACCCCCCGTGGCAGTTGAAGTGCAAATAGGAATGCCTGTTCACATTTCCAAAACTATTCTCGGGTATTGATTGGTGATGCGGTGTTGCCACTTATCATAGAAATATAAATAGAAATTTTTGAATTAATAATGATGACATAGATCCTGAAATCGTAGCTTTTTCCTTCGCGGTTCTGACGACCGCGAGCCAGCAGTCGGCTATTGGTCTGAGCTTTAATCACGACGACATGGGTTTCATCAGCCTAGAAAAATAGCTCAACACTGCGCGACAAAACCTTGCCAAGGTCTGCGCCTACGACGGCATCATCCTCGGCACACAGTCGCATGCTGACTACCCGGCACCGGAAAAAGGTGGCCGTAATGTGTCCGCAGGCTTCCGTATCGGACTGGACTTGTACGCCAACGTGCGTCCGGCCAAGACCCGTTCTTTCCTCGAATCGAACA
>JACCDY010309438.1_pt1 | contig 19369 bp, 18 predicted proteins | sample 7446391 | NCBI WGS metagenome assembly JACCDY01 (sample SAMN15323451, study PRJNA562643) | freshwater metagenome | isolation source: river surface water | place: USA:Blue River Watershed | collected 2017-08-18
ATGCGGGCACCGCCCGAGTCGTTCAAGCCGATCACAGGGGCACCGACTTTCATGGCTTGGTCCATGATTTTGCAAATCTTCTCGGCATGCGTTTCAGACAAAGCGCCACCGTACACCGTGAAGTCTTGGCTGAAGACAAACACCAAACGGCCGTTTATCATGCCGTAGCCGGTGACCACGCCGTCGCCCGGAATCTTGTTGTCTTGCATGCCAAAGTCGGTGCAGCGGTGCTCGACAAACATGTCCCACTCTTCGAAGGTGCCTTCGTCCAACAAGACTTCCAAGCGCTCACGGGCCGTGAGTTTGCCTTTGGCGTGTTGCGCGTCAATGCGCTTTTGCCCGCCGCCCAAGCGGGCTGCAGCACGCTTTTTTTCCAGTTGTTCAATGATGTCTTGCATGGTGGCTCTCTTTTCTCCAGGAAGATTTCAAATTAACTCTGCGCCCGATAAGCACTGAGCAGTTGACGGGCAGCCGTTGACGCGGCCAATTGGCCGGCAGCGACTTGTTGGCTGATGGTGGGCAGCAGCGCTTGCACGCTCGGCTGGGCCCGAAAATTTTGTTTCAGCCCCGCGTTGATGCGCTCCCACATCCACGACAAGGCTTGCTGTTGGCGGCGGTTGGCCAGATGGCCATGGCGGGTTTGCAATTGCTGAAAATCCGTCACGGTGTGCCAAAAAGCATCAACCCCTTGGCCCAGCAAGGCACTCAGTTGCACCACCTTAGGGTGCCACTGGGTGGTGTCGGCATGGGCATGGCCGGCGCTGCCGTGCATGCCCAACAGTTGCAAGGCACTGGTGATTTGCAATTGGGCACGGGTGGCCGCCATGGCATCGATGTCGGCTTTGTTGATGACCACCAAATCGGCGATTTCCATCACACCTTTTTTGATGGCCTGCAGATCGTCGCCCGCGTTGGGCAGTTGCATCAATACAAACATGTCGGTCATGTTGGCCACCGCCGTTTCGGATTGCCCCACACCCACCGTTTCAACAATCACCACGTCGTAGCCAGCGGCTTCGCACACCAACATGGACTCGCGTGTTTTCTCGGCCACGCCGCCCAAAGTGCCACTGCTGGGGCTGGGCCGGATGTAAGCCTGCTCGTGCACGCTGAGGTGTTCCATGCGGGTTTTGTCGCCCAAGATCGAGCCGCCCGAAACCGTTGAAGAAGGGTCCACCGCCAACACCGCCACCCGGTGACCTTGGCCAATCAAATACAAGCCCAGCGCTTCGATGAAAGTGGATTTGCCCACGCCGGGCACACCGCTGATGCCCAAGCGAAACGACTTACCCGTGTGCGGCAACATGGCCGTGAGCAAGTCATCCGCCAACAGGCGGTGGTCCGCCCGGGTGGATTCCAACAGCGTGATGGCTTTGGCCATGGCGCGGCGCTGCTCAGCCGCTTGGCCTTGCAACAACGCCTCGATCAACTGGGCAGGATTCACCCGATGGCCTTCTTGATTTGCTCCAGCACGTCTTTGGCGCTGACTGGAATCGGGGTGCCCGGGCCGTAGATGCCTTTGACGCCGGCTTCATAGAGCATGTCGTAGTCTTGGCGCGGAATCACGCCGCCCACGAAGACGATGATGTCGTCGGCCCCTTGTTTCTTGAGCTCGGCAATGATCGCGGGCACCAACGTTTTGTGGCCTGCAGCCAAGGTGGACACGCCCACCGCGTGCACGTCGTTTTCAATCGCTTGGCGTGCGCACTCTTCGGGCGTTTGGAAGAGCGGCCCCATGTCCACGTCGTAGCCCAAGTCGGCAAAGGCTGTGGCCACCACTTTGGCCCCACGGTCGTGGCCGTCTTGGCCCAATTTGGAAATCATGACGCGTGGGCGGCGGCCTTGCGCCTCTGCAAAGGCCGCAATATCGGCCTTGAGTTGGTTCCAATATTCCATGGTGTCCCCCACATTTTCGCCATCGTCGTAGGCGGCGGCGTAAACGCCCGTCACCTTCTGCGTGTCGGCACGGTGACGGCCAAACGCTTTTTCAAGCGCATCGGAGACCTCGCCCACCGTGGCGCGCAGGCGGACCGCTTTAATTGACAAGTCCAGCAAGTTGCCCTGCCCCGATTCGGCGGCGGCGCTCAATGCGTCGAGTGCGGCTTGCACCTTGGCACTGTCGCGGGTGGCACGGATTTTTTTCAGTCGCTCAATTTGGCCATCGCGCACTTTCACGTTGTCAATCGCCAAGATGTCGATCGGGTCTTCTTTGGCCAACTTGTATTTGTTGACGCCCACGATGACGTCTTTGCCGGAGTCGATGCGGGCTTGCTTTTCGGCCGCCGCCGCTTCGATCTTGAGCTTGGCCCAGCCGCTGTCCACGGCCTTGGTCATGCCGCCCATGGCCTCGACTTCCTCAATAATGGCCCAGGCTTTGTCGGCCATCTCTTGGGTCAGGCTTTCCATCATGTAGCTGCCGGCCCACGGGTCGATGACGTTGGTGATGTGGGTTTCTTCTTGAATGATGAGTTGGGTGTTGCGCGCGATGCGGGCACTGAACTCGGTGGGCAACGCAATGGCTTCGTCAAACGAGTTGGTGTGCAGCGACTGGGTGCCGCCAAACACCGCCGCCATGGCCTCGATGGTGGTGCGCACCACGTTGTTGTAGGGGTCTTGCTCGGTGAGCGACCAGCCCGAGGTTTGGCTGTGGGTGCGCAGCATCAGGCTCTTGGGGTTCTTCGCGTCAAAGCCCTTCATGATGCGGCACCACAACAGGCGAGCGGCACGCATCTTGGCAATCTCTAAGTAAAAGTTCATGCCCACCGCCCAGAAAAAGGACAGGCGGCCGGCAAATTCGTCCACGTCCATGCCCTTGGCGATGGCGGTTTTCACATACTCTTTGCCGTCGGCCAAAGTGAACGCCATCTCGAGCGCTTGGTTGGCACCGGCTTCTTGCATGTGGTAGCCAGAGATCGAGATCGAATTGAACTTCGGCATGTTTTTGGCCGTGTATTCAATGATGTCGCCAATGATCTTCATGGACGGCTCGGGCGGGTAGATGTAGGTGTTGCGCACCATGAACTCTTTCAGAATGTCGTTCTGAATGGTTCCGCTCAATTTGTCTTGCGAGACGCCCTGCTCTTCTGCCGCCACCACATAACCGGCCAGCACCGGCAGCACCGCGCCGTTCATGGTCATCGAGACGCTGACTTTGTCGAGCGGAATCTCGTTGAACAAAATCTTCATGTCTTCCACCGAGTCAATCGCAACCCCGGCTTTGCCCACATCGCCCGTCACGCGGGGGTGGTCAGAGTCGTAGCCTCGGTGTGTGGCCAAGTCAAAAGCCACCGACACGCCCTGCCCGCCCGCAGCCAAAGCCTTGCGGTAAAAAGCGTTCGACTCTTCGGCGGTGGAGAAGCCGGCGTATTGGCGAATTGTCCATGGACGGACCGCGTACATGGTGGCCTGTGGGCCGCGCAAAAACGGCTCAAAGCCCGGCAAGGTGTTGGCATAAGGCAGGTTTTGCGTGTCTGCGGCGGTGTACAGCGGCTTGACCACGATGCCATCGGGCGTCTTCCAGTTGAGCGCGCTAACGTCTCCGTTGGGCGCTGATTTGACTGCGGCTTTTTGCCAGGCCTCTAAGTTGGAAGCGTTGAATTCAAAGGATTTGGACGTCATGGCGCAATGCTTTCGGGACAAAAATGACTGGCTGCTATTTTGGCAGTTGGACGATGCCCAAACGCTGACAGGCATCGTGATTCATAATTATTGATGCAGAATATTTTAACCGGCTTACAATCTGTGCCATTGAACATTTGCCTGAATTGGGCCAATTTGCATTCCTTTTGAGTACCCCACTGCCATGTCTGCCCTGTCCCTCGCGCCCCGCGCTCTTTACGAAGAAGTAGCTGAACTGCTGCGCCAGCGCATTTTTGCTCGGGAATTAGAGCCGGGCAGCTGGATTGACGAGTTGCGCATTTCCGAGGCCTTGGGCATCAGCCGCACGCCCCTGCGCGAAGCCCTGAAGGTGCTGGCGGCCGAGGGTTTGGTGACCATGAAGGTGCGCCGGGGCGCTTATGTGACCGAGGTCTCAGAAAAAGACCTGCGCGACGTTTACCACCTGTTGGCCCTGTTGGAATCGGACGCGGCTCGGGTGGTGGCAGAGCGTGCCAGCACCGAACAATTGGCCCAAATTCAGGCCCTGCACCAAGACCTGGAAAACGCCGCCAATGACCGCGATCGTTTTTTTCAGATCAACGAGGCTTTTCACTTGCTGCTGCTGGAATTGGCCGACAACCGCTGGCGCGACCAAATGGTGGTTGACCTGCGCAAAGTGATGAAGCTGAACCGCCACAGTTCGTTGTTCAAACAAGGCCGCATTGAGCAGTCGATGGCCGAGCACCGGGCGATTGTGCAAGCCTTGGTGGCGCGCCAACCCGAGTTGGCCGCCGAGCGCATGTCGGCGCACTTCATGAACGGCTTGCAAGCCGCGCAATGATCTCTGCGCATTGATCACTGCGTAATGATCTGTGCGCATTGATCGCAGTGTCTGACTCGGTCTGGCGTGATCCGTGGGGTAATCAGTCCGTGATGGCCGCACCACGCGCCAAAGCGGCGCGGGCCAATTGCGCAACCTCTCGGGGCGGCAAGGGCTTGAGTTTGTGGTCGCTCCAAACCTGACGCCACAATCGCCCACCGCGTTGCCCGTGGTACAGACCCAGCATGTGCCGGGCGATCGCATACCAAGGGCAACCGTCCTCGGCAAAAGCGCGCTCCATATAGGCCACCATCGCTTCTTCCACGGCTTCTCGGGTGGGCACTGCATGGTGATCACCAAAAAACGCGGTATCCCAACTGCCCAGCAACCACGGGTTGTAATAGGCCTCGCGCCCAATCATCACGCCATCGGCATGTTGCAGGTGCTGCGCAATCTCGGCGTTGGTCTTGATGCCTCCGTTGACCGCAATGAGCAAGTCCGGGAAATCTTTTTTGAGCTGATACGCCAGCTCGTAACGCAGCGGCGGAATTTCGCGGTTTTCTTTCGGGCTCAGGCCATCCAGCCAAGCGTTGCGCGCATGCACGATGAACACCTGACAACCCGCCTCGCTCACGGTGCCCACAAAATCGCGCACGAAGTCGTAGCTCTCGATGCGGTCAATCCCAATGCGGTGCTTCACGGTGACCGGAATGTCCACCACATCGCGCATGGCCTTGACGCCATCGGCCACGGTCTGGGGCTCGTTCATCAGGCAAGCCCCAAAAGCGCCCCGCTGAACGCGGTCTGAAGGGCAACCGCAGTTCAGGTTGATCTCGTCATAACCCCACTCTTGACCGAGCTTGGCGGCATGCGCCAAATCGGCCGCATCGCTGCCGCCCAATTGCAAGGCTACCGGATGCTCTTCGGCATTGAAGCGCAAATGGCGCTGCACACTGCCATGGCGCAAAGCACCGGTGGTCACCATCTCGGTGTAAAGCAGCGTGTGGCGGGTCAGCAAGCGGTGAAAAAAACGGCAATGCCGATCGGTCCAATCCATCATGGGTGCGACAGACAAACGCCAGCGTTGAGGGTCAGGAAATTGCATGGGGCCAATTATCCTTGCCCAACTTGCCATTGCCGTCTTAAGGAATGAACAAAAAAGGTAGCATGTGATTGGATTCACTTCACTTCAGGAAATTACATGAGCAACGCAACCCTTTGGTGGTTGGTCGGCGGTCTGCTGGTGGCAGCCGAGCTGGTGAGTGGCACTTTTTATCTTTTGATGCTGTCCATAGGTGCAGCGGCCGCCGCACTGGCCGCGCACTTTGGGGCCAGCTTGACGACACAACTGGCCATTGCCGCCTTGGTGGGGGGGTTGGCGGTGGTACTGTGGCGGCAAAGCCGGTTGCGCCGAGAAAAAGCCGAACCCAGCGAGCTGCATCTGGACATTGGCGAGACCTTGCATATAGAAGCATGGGACGAGCGAGGCACAGCGCAAGTGAAACACCGGGGTGCCGCTTGGACCGCCATCAGCACAACCGATCAAGTCCCCACACCGGGCTTGCACCGAATTCAAGCCATTCAAGGTAACCGTTTGGTGCTTGAAAAAATCTGAACATTATTTTTATAAAGGGAGTATTGACATGGAAATCGCCATTCTTTTTTTGGTTATCGCTGTTTTATTCGTCATCAAAACCGTCAAGGTGGTGCCGCAGCAGCACGCCTGGGTGGTGGAGCGACTGGGCAAGTACCACGCCAGCCTGACGCCCGGGCTGAACTTTGTCGTGCCCTTTGTGGACAACGTGATCCAGAAACACAGTTTGAAAGAAATTCCACTGGACGTCCCCAGCCAAATTTGCATCACGCGTGACAACACGCAGCTGCAAGTGGACGGCATCTTGTACTTTCAGGTCACCGACCCCAAACTGGCCAGCTACGGTTCATCGAACTACATCGTGGCGGTCACGCAGTTGGCGCAAACCAGTCTGCGCAGCGTGATCGGCAAGCTCGAATTGGACAAAACCTTTGAAGAGCGCGACATCATCAATGCCCAAGTGGTGGCGGCCATCGACGAGGCCGCGCTCAATTGGGGCGTGAAGGTGCTGCGTTACGAGATCAAAGACCTCACACCCCCCAGCGAGATCTTGCACGCCATGCAGTCCCAAATCACTGCCGAGCGTGAGAAGCGTGCCCTGATCGCCGCCTCTGAAGGCCGCCGCCAAGAACAGATCAACATCGCCACGGGTGAACGCGAAGCTTTCATTGCCCGCTCTGAGGGCGAAAAACAAGCCGCTATCAACAAGGCCCAAGGCGATGCCGCAGCCATCACTGAAATGGCTGAAGCCACGGCGCAGGCCATCGAACGCATTGCCTCGGCCATTCGCCAACCCGGCGGCGAACAAGCCGTGCAACTGAAAGTGGCTGAGCAGGCAGTGCAGGCCTACGCCAAAGTGGCGCAAGATGCCAAAACCACACTCATCGTGCCGGGCAACATGTCTGAAGTGTCGGGTCTCATCGCCTCGGCCATGCAGATGGTCAGCACCGGCAAACAAGCCAGCCATTGATCTGCCCGACATTGAGGCCCCACGGCACGCAGGTGCAGAAACAAAAAACCCGCCGAGGCGGGTTTTTTGTTGCCAGTGGCACGCGGATATTGCCCGAGGGCAATCGCATCAGCCCATGTGCAAACCACCGTTGACCGAGAAGTCAGCGCCGGTGGCGTAACCACCCTCTTCGCTGGCCAACCAAGCAATGATGGAAGCGATTTCGCTGGGCTTGCCCAAACGCTTGACGGGCACGGTGGCCACAATTTTCTCCAGCACATCAGGACGAATGGCGTTCACCATGTCGGTGCCGATGTAGCCTGGAGAAACGGTGTTCACGGTGACGCCTTTGGTGGCCATCTCTTGTGCCAAAGCCATCGAGAAGCCATGCATACCGGCCTTGGCTGCCGAGTAGTTGGTCTGACCGGCTTGACCTTTTTCACCGTTCACCGAACTGATGTTGATGATGCGGCCCCAGCCTTTTTCGACCATGTCGGCCACCACTTGCTTGGTCACGTTGAACATCGAGTCCAAGTTGGTGTTCATCACAGCGTCCCAGTCTTCGCGGCTCATTTTCAAGAACATGCGGTCCTTGGTGATACCGGCGTTGTTAACCAACACGTCGATGCTGCCATGCTCGGCTTTGGTTTTGGAGAAGGCTTCCACGGTGGAATCCCAGTCACCCACGTTGCCCACCGAAGCGTAAAAGGTGAAGCCCAAGGCTTTTTGCTCGTCCAGCCATTTGGTGTAGTCACGCGTAGGGCCGCAACCCGCGATGACTTTGAAACCCTCTTGGTGCAGACGCTGGCAAATAGCGGTCCCGATGCCGCCCATACCGCCTGTGACGTAAGCTACTTTTTGACTCATGTTGTGTCTCCTTGTTATGAGTGTTGTGAAAAATTAAACGCGCTCGATGGCCAGGGACACGCCCATGCCACCGCCAATGCACAAAGCGGCCAAGCCTTTTTGGGCTTGCGTGCGCTGCATTTCGTGCAGCAAGGTCACCAAGATGCGGCAACCCGATGCACCGATGGGGTGACCAATTGCAATGGCACCGCCATTGACGTTGACCTTGGCTGGGTCGATGTCCAGCGCTTTGTTGACGGCGCAAGCTTGCGCTGCAAAGGCTTCGTTCAGCTCGAACAAATCCACGTCTTGGGCTTTCCAGCCAGCGCGTGCAAGAGCCTTTTGAGATGCAGGCACGGGGCCCATGCCCATGTGCGCCGGGTCCAGGCCGCTGGTGCCAAACGCGGCAATCCGGGCCAACGGTTTCAAGCCCAAAGTGGCGGCTTTTTTGGCCGTCATGACCATCACGGCGGCAGCACCGTCGTTGATGCCGGACGCATTGCCGGCGGTCACGCTACCGGCTTTGTCAAACGCAGGGCGCAAACCGGCCAACACTTCGACGCTGGTTTTCTTGTTGATGAATTCATCGCTGTTGAACACCAGCGGATCACCTTTGCGCTGAGGAATCAGCACATCCACGATTTCGTCTTTGAACTTGCCAGCTTCTTGCGCTGCAGCGGCTTTGCTCTGGCTGCCTGCGGCCAAGGCATCTTGCATGTCGCGGCTGATGCCATGGGCCTTGGCCACGTTTTCTGCGGTGATGCCCATGTGGTACTGGTTGTACACATCCCACAAACCGTCCACGATCATGGTGTCGGTCATTTTCCATTCGCCCATGCGTTGCCCATCGCGGCTGCCGGTCAGCACGTGGGGGCTGGCACTCATGTTTTCTTGGCCGCCAGCGATGACGATTTCGCTGTCGCCCCAAGCCACGGCTTGCGCCGCCAACATCACGGCTTTCAAGCCAGAGCCGCAAACCGCGTTGATGGTGAGCGCTGGGGTTTCTTTGGCCACACCGGCTTTCATCATGGCTTGGCGTGCAGGATTTTGGCCCACACCCGCCGCCAGCACCTGGCCCATGATGACTTCGCCGATCGCGTCGGCTGGCAAGCCCGTGCGCTCCAGCAAGCCCTTGATGACGATGCTGCCCAACTCGGTGGCAGGTGTTTTGGCCAGCGAGCCGCCAAACTTGCCGACGGCGGTGCGAGCTGCTGAAACGATAACGATGTCTTCCATTTTTCTAGTCTCCGTTGAATAAATAAAAATCAGGCTTTGGCTTTGACATAGCGGCCTGGCGCCGCTTCAATGGCCTTGTAGGTTTGGCCTTTGCCAAAAGTCTTGGGGGCCGCAATTTGTTTACCGGCATGGCCTTTGAGCCATTGGGCCCAATCGGTCCACCAGCTGCCCGGCACTTCTTTGGCCTTGGCAATCCAATCGTTCACGTCAGCAGGAAACTGGGTGCCCTCGTTCAGCCAGTGGCTGCGTTTTTTCGCGGCCGGGGGGTTGATCACGCCGGCAATGTGGCCCGAAGCGCCCATCACAAACCGCTTTTTGCCGGGCAACACTTGGGTGCTGGCGTAAGCGCCACCAATGGGCACGATGTGGTCTTCGCGCGAGCCATAGAGGTACACCGGGATATCGACTTTTCGCAAGTCGATGGCTTCTCCGCAGACCTTGACTTTGCCGGGCTTGACCAAGTTGTTCTCAAGGTACGTGTTGCGCAAATACCAGGCATAAAACGGTCCGGGCAAATTGGTGGAGTCGCTGTTCCAGTAAAGCAAGTCGAAGGGCGGAGGCGTTTCACCCTTCAAGTAGTTGCCCACAACATAGTTCCAGACCAAGTCGTTGGGGCGCAAGAAGCTGAAAGTCGAAGCCAGGTCTTGCCCCTTGAGCAAACCGCCCTTGCCCATCTGCATTTCACGGAACTTAACGAAGTTGTCGTCAATGAAGACATCCAAAATGCCGGTGTCGGTGAAGTTGATGAGCGTGGTCAAAAACGTGGCGCTGGCGACAGGCTTTTGGCCGCGCGCCGCCAACACCGCCAATGCGTTCGACAAAATGGTGCCGCCCACACAAAAGCCCAAGGCGTTGAGCTTGGGCGCACCTGTGATGGCTTGCACGGTGTCAATCGCTTTGATCGCCGCCTGCTCGATGTAGTCGTCCCATGTTTTGTTCGCCATCGACTCGTCGGGGTTGCGCCAGCTGACCACAAATGTGCGGTGCCCTTGGCTGACGGCATAGCGAATCAAGGAGTTCTCAGGCTGCAGATCGAGGATGTAAAACTTGTTGATGCAGGGAGGGATCAACAAAAACGGCTTTTCGTAGACCTTGGCCGTGAGCGGCTTGTATTCAATCAGCTGGAAAAATTCGTTTTCGAAGACCACCGCACCTTCGGTAGTAGCGACGTTTTTGCCCACTTCAAACAGGCTTTCGTCGGTCATCGAGACATGGCCCTGCTGAATGTCGTGCATCAGGTTTTGCACGCCTTTGGCGATGCTCTCGCCCTGGGTCTCAACCGCCTTCTTTTGGGCCTCCGCATTGAATGCCAAAAAATTGCTCGGCGCGGCAGCGGCCACCCATTGCTCGATGGCAAAGCGGATGCGGTTGCGGGTTTTTTCATCGGCATCGACCGCATCGGCCAAGCCCATCAGGGTGCGCGCGTTCAGCAGATAAGTGGCGGCATTGAAAGCGGCCACGGGATTGGACGACCAAGCTTCGCCAGAAAAACGCCGGTCTTTGACCTGCAAACTGTTGTGCAGACTCTGATTCCACAAATCAGAGGCGTCTTTGAAATACTGTCCCTGCAGCGCTTGGAGTTTTTCAGGGGAAAATTTGAGCGAGGGCACCGCCTCGGCGCCCGGCTTGAGCCCCCCAAGATCGATGGTTTGGAAATGCTGCATGGCCTGCCCCCAGCTTTTGGACAGGTTTTGCTGAAAACCCTCAGACATCTGGGTCCAAAATTCAGGTGTTGATGCGGTCATGCGCTCTCTCCTATTAAATTGTTTTTTTGATTTCTAGTGACTTCAGTATCTGTCAATTTGATGTCACCTAAATTACAAAGATAAAAAAATGTACCTGATCATTATTGCTTGGCTTTATGTGACCTTATTGATGGCACTGGCCGAAGCCTTTAGTACCCAAGGCACCATCTTAGGGGCCATCATCACCTTTGTCTTCTATGGTTTGTTGCCCATGTCGTTGGTGGCCTACCTGATGGGAACGCCCATGCGCCGCAAAGCACGGCAGCGTGAAGCCTTAGAAATTGCGCAAAAAAAGCAAGCAACCCACGATGCCATCTCAACGGGTGAGCCAGATGCAAGCCGCCATTCGACCGGACTGCCCGAGGACCCGGCTGTCGCGCCGATGCGAAAAGAACCTTGAAGCTTGGGTGACAGTGCACCATTGAGGCTGGCTGTTGTTGCCATAGACCCGCGTCACGCCCACTTGTTGTAACCGCCATCGCGCCAAGCCCGACAAGTCGGCCAGCCATTTGCCAGGGCCACACGCCTTAAAAAACTGCTCGGCTGCAGGCGATGAACTGCAAAACGCATCTCTGACCTCAGGCCCCACTTCAAACGCTTGCGGACCAATGCAGGGCCCGAGCCAAACCAACAGGTCTTCTGGCGGGGTCTTGGACACGGGCGCGGTGGCCAGCAATGCCTCTATGACCCCCACACCATCGATGCCAGCCAAACCGCGCCAACCCGCATGCGCAGCCGCTACCCAGCGCCCTTGGGTATCGCACAACAACACCGGCAAACAATCGGCCACCATGATGGTGCAAGCCACGCCGGTCTGCTCCGTGATGCAAGCATCCGCGATGGTCCCGTCTTGCACTTGGGCATGCAACGGTTGCACCTCAAAGCCATGCACTTGCTTCAAAAAAACAGGGCGAGTGCCGATGCACTGTTGCAACAGTTGCCGGTTGGCCTGCACATGGGCCGGATCGTCCCCCACATGGTCACCCAAATTCAGGCTGTCCCAAGGGGCCAAGGAATGGCCTCCCGGGCGGTCGGTCATGACCGCTCTGACGTGGGCAGGGGCCGGCCATTCGGGCTGTATCCAGTTGTCGAGCAAGAGGGTCATGGGGGTGATGGGTTTCTTCACGTGGGCTCAAACAGCCCCTGTCGTTTTGGTCAAGGATAAACCTAAAAAATAGACCCAGCCCCCACCCAGCGATGCGAAATGGACGTCAATTCATGTGTAATGCAGCCATGCCGGAAATCAGATGGATCGACCCCGACGAAGCCTTGCCCCCCGCTCACATGGCGTGGGACAGCGACACACCCGCACCGGGCTTGCTGGCTGCGGGACAAGATTTGTCAGTGGCAAGACTGATTGAGGCCTACCAACAAGGTATTTTTCCGTGGTTCAGCCAAGGCCAGCCGGTGCTGTGGTGGAGCCCCGATCCCCGGATGGTCTTGAAGGTGGCGAATTTTCGTTTGCACCGTTCACTGCGCCAAACACTCAAACGCCATTTGCGAGAGCCCGCCTATGCGTGGACATTTGACAAAGATTTCGCGCAAGTCATTGAACGCTGCAGCAACGCCCCCCGACCCGGACAAAATGGCACTTGGATCGTGCCCGAAATGGTCAGCGTCTACCAAGACCTGCATCGCGCAGGTCATGCCCACAGTGCCGAAGTTTGGCGCGATGGCGAACTGATTGCAGGCCTGTATTTTGTGGCCATGGGCCAAGCGGTATTTGGCGAATCGATGTTCACCACGGTGACCGACGGCTCCAAGATGGCCTTGGCCAGTTTGGTCAGCGTTTGCCGAAAATTTGACATCCACGCCATCGATTGCCAGCAAAACACGCGCCATTTGGCGTCCATGGGGGCCCATGAAATACCCCGGGCTGATTTTGTGTCCGGGGTAGCACGCGCCTGTGCCAAACCAAGCATCGCTTGGGCGCAGCAAACTTTATACTGGGACGAATTGACGGCTCTGGACACAGCGTTGTGACCCACCTTAAAGAACTTCCATTACAGGCGCTGCAGTATTACGCTACGGCGCCTTATGCGTGCAGCTATTTGCCCGATCGCATGGCGCGGTCGCAAGTGGCCACGCCCAGCCATTTGATTCAAAACGAGGTGTACTCCGACTTGGTGGCCCAAGGCTTTCGGCGCAGCGGGGTATTCACCTACCGACCCTATTGCGACGGCTGTCAAGCCTGCCAAGCCTTGCGCGTCAAAGCGCATGAGTTCAAACCCGACCGGAGCCAACGACGCGCCTGGCGAGCGCATCAAGATTTGCAGGCCCGGGTTCTGGACCTTCAATTCGATCCCGAGCATTACGCTCTTTATCTGCGCTACCAAACCCGACGCCATCCCGGCGGTGGCATGGACCAAGACAGTGTCGATCAGTACAACCAGTTTTTGCTGCAAAGCCGGGTGAACTCTCGCATCGTTGAGTTTCGAAGCCCCGCACCTGAAGGCCAACTGGGCCCCTTAAAAATGGTCAGCATCGTCGATGTGCTGAACCACGGTTTATCGGCGGTTTACACTTTTTATGAACCCGATGACAGCGCCAGCTACGGCACTTATGGTGTGTTGTGGCAAATCGAACAAGCGGTGCAGTTGGGCTTGAGTTATGTCTATCTGGGTTACTGGATCGAAAGCAGTTCTAAGATGGCCTACAAGGCTCACTTTTCTCCCTGCGAAATCTTGGTTCAAGGCCAATGGCAGCCCTTGAGCTGATGCACCCTTCATTTTCACAGTGTAAAATTTGTTGAACGCCAACACACACCATGAAAAAAGACCCCGCCCTCACTCAGACCCCCACGATTCAGGTCATTGAGCGCATGTTTTCACTGATCGATGTGCTCGCTTCGCGTGAGGAAGCCATCTCTCTCAAAGAAATCAGTGAAAAAACAGGTTTGCACCCGTCAACTGCGCACCGCATCTTGAATGACTTGGCCACTGGCCGATTTGTAGACCGCCCAGAAGCCGGCAGCTACCGCTTGGGCATGCGACTGCTGGAGTTAGGCAACCTTGTGAAAGGTCGCTTGAATGTGCGCGACGCCGCATTGACGCCCATGCGTGAACTGCACAAGCTGATTCAGCAACCCGTGAACCTCAGCATGCGCCAAGGCGATGAGATTGTGTACATCGAGCGCGCCTACAGCGAGCGCTCTGGCATGCAGGTGGTGCGGGCCATTGGGGGTCGTGCCCCTTTGCATTTGACCTCGGTGGGCAAACTGTTTTTGGCAGCAGACGACCCGATTCGGGTTCGCTCTTATGCCGCACGCACCGGACTGCTGGGCCAAACACGCAACAGCATCACGCAGCAGCAAGTGCTGGAGAGGGAGTTGGCACGGGTCAAGCAATATGGCATTGCGCGCGACAACGAAGAGTTGGAGTTGGGCGTGCGTTGCATTGCCGCTGGCATTTACGACGACCAAGGCAAATTGTTGGCCGGTCTGTCGATCTCAGCACCCGCTGACCGGCTCGATGAAGGTTGGCTGCCCAAGCTGCAAGCCACCGCTCTTGAGATCTCCAATACCTTGGGGTTTCACGGGAACGCCTGACAACGGCTCAGAAAAAAAGGCCTCAAAGAGGCCTTTTTTATTGTCTAGCTTCAAGCCACTGGCTCAGATCAACTGGGCAACTGGTTCGACAAAGCCGAATGTTTGATAACGGTTGATGTGGGAGATTTCTCAACCCAACGGCGCACACGCTCAGCGTCGGCAATGCGGCTGAGTTTGCCAGCAGAATCCAAGAACACCATGATCAGCTTGCGGCCCGCCACTTGGGCTTGCATGACCAAGCATTGACCAGCCTCTGAGATGTAGCCTGTTTTTTGCAGGCCAATGTCCCACTGCGGGTTTTTGACCAAGCGGTTGGTGTTGTTGTAGTGAAGGGTTCGGCTACCGACTTCAATCTCACGGCCAGGGGACGTCGACAACTCGCGCAAAACAGGCTCTTGGTAGGCAGCCCCGACCAACACGGCCAAGTCGTTGGCACTGGACTGGTTGCGACTGGACAAACCTGTGGGTTCAACGTAGCGTGTATCGGCCATGCCGAGTGCCATTGCACGAGCGTTCATGCGTGACACAAATGCATCCAAGCCCCCAGGATAGGTTCGGCCCAAGGCATGTGCGGCACGGTTTTCGCTGGACATCAAGGCCAAGTGCAACAAGTCACCACGGCTCAACACCGAACCCACCGCCAAGCGAGAAGAACTGCCCTTTTCTGTGTCAACGTCCGCTTGCGTGATGGTGATCATCTCGGACATCGACAAGTTGCCTTCAGAGATGACCAAGCCCGTCATCAGCTTCGTCAAAGAAGCAATTGGCAAGACCGCGTTGTCGTTTTTGCGGAACAAGACTTCTCGGGTGTCTTGGTCGATCACCAGCGCAACGCTGGATCGCAGGTCGAGCGGATCAGCGGCGGTGTGAAGACCCGCCAATTGACCAAATGAAGGACGTTGCGGAACCGCTTTGGCCACCACCTTTTTGTTGCCGTTTTTGGCGACTGTGGATTTTTTCTTTTTGTCGGCTTTAGCGACGCTAACAGGAGCGCGCTTTTTGGAAGGAGATTTGGAGTTTTGCGCTTGTACTGACAGCGGCATCGCCATCAACGAGCCCAAAAATGCCACCGTGACGGAGCTGGCCAGCGCTTTTGCCCAACGGCTGGTGCCAAAAAAATTGAATACGGAAGTTAGTCGCTGAGTGGGCATCTTGGAATGGTTATTTGCGCAAATTGGCCACAGTGTACTCAAAATAAAAAAGTCACGCAAGAACAACGACTTGCGTGACTTTATTGAAGCCAATATTTAGAACCTTTAGATTCTTTTTAGCCTTGCGCTGCAACCCGTTCTGCTTTGCTTTGCAATTTGTTGAGGGCACTCAGGTAAGCCTTGGCAGACGCCACGACGATGTCCGGGTCTGAGCCCACGCCGTTGACGACACGACCACTGTTTTGCAGTCGGACGGTCACTTCGCCTTGACTTTCGGTGGAGCCACTGATGGCGTTCACCGAATAGAGCACCATTTCGGCGCCACTTTGGATGTGCGACTCAATGGCCTTGAGTGACGCATCAACCGGACCATTGCCATCCGACTCTGTGCGCACTTCTTTGCCCTCGACCGTGAACACCACTTTGGCGTGCGGGCGCTCACCTGTCTCGCTGTGTTGGGACATGGACACAAAGCCATATTGCTCATTTTCGGCAGTGACGCTCTCGTCACCGACCAAAGCCAAAATGTCTTCGTCAAAAATCTCGCTCTTGCGGTCTGCCAATTCTTTGAAGCGGGCAAATGCGTTGTTGATTTCTGTCTCACTGTCCAAGGTCACGCCCAGGTCTTGCAAGCGCTGCTTGAAGGCATTGCGGCCACTCAACTTGCCCAAGACGATTTTGTTGGTGGTCCAGCCCACATCTTCGGCACGCATGATCTCGTAGGTATCGCGCGCTTTCAAAACGCCGTCTTGGTGAATGCCCGAAGCGTGTGCAAACGCATTGGCCCCCACCACCGCTTTGTTGGGTTGCACCACAAAGCCCGTCGTTTGGCTGACCATGCGGCTGGCTGCCACGATGTGGCTGGTGTCAATGCCCACATCCAGACCGAAATAGTCGCGACGGGTTTTCACCGCCATGACCACTTCTTCGAGCGAACAATTGCCTGCGCGTTCGCCCAAGCCATTGATGGTGCACTCCACTTGACGAGCGCCGCCAATCTTCACACCGGCCAACGAATTGGCCACGGCCATGCCCAAGTCGTTGTGGCAATGCACCGACCAAATGGCTTTGTCCGAGTTGGGAATGCGCTCGCGCAAGGTGCGAATGAAGTTGCCATACAGCTCAGGCACCGCGTAACCCACCGTGTCGGGCACGTTGATGGTGGTGGCGCCTTCAGCGATGACGGCCTCGAGGACACGGCACAAAAAGTCCATGTCGCTGCGGTAACCGTCTTCAGGGCTGAACTCGACATCGCCCACCAAATTGCGTGCAAAGCGCACCGACTGTTTGGCTTGCTCAAACACCTGGTCGGGCGTCATGCGCAACTTCTTTTCCATGTGCAATGGCGACGTGGCAATGAAGGTGTGAATGCGACCACTGTTGGCGCCTTTCAGAGCTTCTGCAGCGCGCGAAATGTCGCGGTCATTGGCACGCGACAAGGAACAAACGGTGGACTCCTTGATGGCATCGGCGATGGTTTTGACGGCCTCGAAGTCGCCATTGGAGCTGGCAGCAAAACCGGCCTCGATCACATCCACACGCAGGCGCTCTAACTGACGGGCAATGCGCAGCTTCTCATCCCGGGTCATGGAGGCACCGGGCGATTGTTCACCATCACGCAAGGTGGTGTCGAAAATAATCAATTTGTCAGTCATCTCTACTCCTGGTCATTAACCCGCAAGTCCAAGCAACAAATGCAAAAGGCCCGATGCGGATGGCATACGGGCCTTTTGGGAAAATGTTTGCGTGCGCTACACATCCCGCCCGTTGGGCAGTAGCAGTAGTGCAAGCAAAGAAAAGTTCATGAAAATACTTTAGCACAAATCAAATGCACAGATTGGGCATGGGCTCACTGGTGCAAACCGCGCTCTTCAGGCTCATCGGTGGAGGTGCTGATCATGCTGGTGGGCTGGCCTTTGACCTTGCGCCAAACATAAACCACATAGCCACTCAAACCGTAGACCACAAACATGCCAAAAAGCATGATGGGCGGGTCAATATTGACGGCGGCGATGCCCAGGGCGACCAAAACCAAGGTGGCAAATGGCACGCTCTTTTTCATGTGCATGTCTTTGAAACTGTAAAACGGCACATTGGTGACCATGGTCAGGCCGGCAAACAGACAGACCGCAAACATGCCCCAAGCCACCGCTTTCGCAGGTACGGCATTCTCGAACATGATCCAGACAAAACCCATGACCAAAGCCGCCGCAGCGGGCGAAGGCAGGCCCTGAAAGTAGCGCTTGTCCACCACGCCTGTGTTGACATTGAAGCGGGCCAAACGCAAAGCAGCGCAAGCACAGTACACAAAGGCAGCAATCCAGCCCCAACGCCCAAGCTCTTTGAGTGTCCAAACGTAGGCGATGAGCGCGGGCGCCGCACCAAAAGAAACCATGTCAGACAGTGAATCCATCTGCTCACCAAAAGCACTTTGGGTGTTGGTCATGCGGGCCACACGGCCGTCCAGGCTGTCCAGCACCATGGCACTGAAAATGCCCACTGTGGCCAAGTCAAAACGGCCATTGATGGCCATGACCACGGCATAAAACCCCGCAAACAATGCCGCCAAGGTGATCATGTTGGGCAGCATGTAGATACCCTTGGACGGTTTGCGCACAGGCGCAGGCGCGTCCAGTTCTTCGGCTTTATCGGTATCTTGGTTCATCTTCAAATCCTGTTCAGAAGGGCTTGGCTCAAATCGCTTGATGACGAGTTTAAGCCAGCACCAGCGCCCATTGAAAAAGGCCACCGCAGTGGCCTTTTTGCTGATCCCCTAATTGGAGATTAGTTGCGGCTCTTGTCGACCAATTTGTTCTTGGCAATCCAAGGCATCATGGCGCGCAATTGTGCGCCCACAACTTCAATGGAGTGCTCGGAAGTCAAGCGACGGCGAGCTGTCATGCTTGGGTAGTTGGTTTTACCTTCCAAGATGAACATCTTGGCGTATTCGCCAGTCTGAATGCGCTTCAAGGCGTTGCGCATGGCTTCACGGCTTTGTGCGTTGATGACTTCAGGACCGGTGACGTATTCGCCGTACTCGGCGTTGTTCGAGATCGAGTAGTTCATGTTGCCGATGCCGCCTTCGTAGATCAAGTCCACGATCAACTTCAACTCGTGCAAGCACTCGAAATAGGCCATTTCTGGGGCATAACCAGCTTCGACCAAAGTCTCGTAACCCATTTTGATGAGTTCAACCGCACCGCCGCACAACACGGCCTGTTCGCCGAACAAGTCGGTTTCGGTTTCTTCTTTGAAGTTGGTTTCAATGATGCCGGCTTTGCCGCCACCGTTGGCCATGGCGTAGCTCAGAGCCAAGGCACGGGCCTTGCCGCTCTTGTCTTGATGAATCGCCACCAAATGGGGCACGCCACCGCCTTGGGTGTAGGTGTTGCGCACGGTGTGGCCTGGGGCCTTAGGGGCGACCATCCACACGTCCAAGTCTTCGCGGGGAACCACTTGGTTGTAGTGCACGTTGAAGCCGTGGGCAAAAGCCAACGAAGCGCCTTGCTTGATGTTGGGAGCCACGTTGTTGCTGTACACCTCAGCGATTTGTTCGTCGGGCAACAAGATCATGACCACGTCGGCCGCCTTGACGGCCTCGTTGACTTCGAGCACGTTCAGACCGGCTTTGCCGACCTTGTCCCACGACGCGCCACCCTTGCGCAAGCCGACCACGACTTTGACGCCGCTGTCGTTCAGGTTTTGCGCGTGTGCGTGGCCTTGCGATCCGTAACCAATGATGGCAACAGTTTTGCCTTTGATGACGCTCAGATCACAATCTTTGTCGTAAAAAACTTTCACAGGGTTCTCCTTAGGAATAAACAGGTTCAATGAGTGGGATTAGACGCGCAGGATGCGCTCGCCGCGCCCGATACCGCACGCAC
>JACCDY010304560.1_pt1 | contig 19368 bp, 23 predicted proteins | sample 7446391 | NCBI WGS metagenome assembly JACCDY01 (sample SAMN15323451, study PRJNA562643) | freshwater metagenome | isolation source: river surface water | place: USA:Blue River Watershed | collected 2017-08-18
ATGACATAAGAACGGATCGCTTTTAATTTTTCTACAGTCACTATGCCCATGCGCACTAACACCACTACTACCACCGGCACTTCAAAGGTGAGGCCAAATGCTAAACACATGGTGAAGACAAAATCTAAATAATTTTCTATGTCAGGTGCAACAGAAATAGATTTAGGCGCGAAATCATTAATGAATTTAAATACCGTACCAAAGACAAAGAAATAACAAAACGCTACACCCACAATGAATAAAACTGAAGAAGAAATAACCAAAGGCGCTATTAATCTTTTTTCATGTAGATAAAGTGCTGGCGCTACAAACGCCCATGTTTGATACAAGACCCATGGCAGCGATACTAAAAATGCCACCATCATGGTGACTTTCATAGGCACCATAAACGGCGTGATCACACCGGTCGCTATCATTTTCGAACCTTCAGGCAAAGCTGCCATCATGGGTTGCGCTAACCAATCATAAATGGCTGCTGCGCCTGGCCATATCGCGAACAGCATAATGAAAATAGCTAACACGACTACTGAGGCACGTACCAATCTGGTCCGCAATTCAATTAAATGCGAGATGAAGCTTTCTTTGATGTTGTTAGTTGACTCGTCGGACATTTAATTGAAAAAATTTATAGTCTTACTGGAAGGACGATACCGAGCAACACGTGCTGCGCCTGACATAACACGCGACTTACGACCGCTTTGTCGTTTAAACCACATGGGTAATGATGAAGTATGCGCGAGTTTTTTCTTACGAAAATTGCGACTTTTATCTGCAAGGTCTTGCTCACTAGGTGTGTGTTTCCAACTTTCGCCACCCATATACGATTGATTCGCTTCTGCTACTGCTTGTGAAAAATCTTGCTCTGCTTCTGCAATATCATCTGCCACTGTTTTGTGTAGAGTATTAGCTGCATTCAGAATGTTGGAATGCATTTTGTTGAGCTCTTCCATCTGCATTTCACGATTGACTTCAGCTTTCACGTTAGAGATATAACGTTGTGCTCGACCAAACAAGGTCCCCGCCATGCGAGCAACCGCAGGCAGTTTTTCGGGGCCGATCACAACGAGAGCGACCGCACCGATGAGTGCAATTTTGGTGAGGCCTAAATCAATCATGGGAAAGTAAAGCAGGAGGGACGCAGCAAGACGGCGTGTGAAATGCACACGCCATTATTGATGCGAAGAACTCAGCTTTTTGATTTTTCTTGAGCGTGTACGTCAATGGTGCTTTTATCAGCAACTTGCGCAGAGGCTGGCGCATTGCCATCTTCTGCACCCTTTACACCATCTTTAAAACCTTTTACCGCTTTACCCAAGTCTGCGCCTATGTTGCCCAATTTTTTGGTGCCAAACACTAGCATCACAATGACCAGCACGATAACCCAGTGCCAAATACTAAATGAACCCATTATTTTCTCCTTACAGAACCCGTAGGCTCAAATCGACTCTATCCGTGCTGCTATTAAATTATCGCTGACCTGACCAAGGACGTGATCCACCCATGACATGCAGATGAAGATGGTACACCTCTTGGCCGCCATCTGGTCCAGTATTAATCAGCGCCTTAAATCCACCAGATGCTGCTTCCCCTGAACCCTCATAACCACAGCCTAGCTCCTTGGCTAGCTTGGGTGCGAGGGTCATCATTCTACCTAACAAACCTTCATGGCTCTCATTGCAATCTGCCAAAGTCGAAATGTGGGCTTTAGGAATAATCAGAAAATGTACGGGTGCTGCTGGGTTGATGTCATGAAAAGCCAGCAATTCATTGTCTTCGTAGACTTTTTTTGATGGTATCTGACCAGCAGCTATTTTGCAGAATATGCAATTATCCAAAACTTTTCTCCTTATTTCTTTTTGATTCTTATTCGTTTCTTATTTCATTCTTTTCTGACGCAAGCTGACAGTCGATCGCTATTCACTGCGCTTTTCCTCTGCTTCACGTTCACTTAATTTACGATTCGCCATTTCCTCTATTCCCGACAAGCCTTGTCTTCGAGCTAATTCATTGAGTACTTGCTCAGGCTTTAATCCAAATTGCGCCAACATAATCATGGAGTGAAACCAAAGATCTGCGCATTCATATATCAGTTTGTCAGCACTGGCGCCTGCACGTACATCTTTGGCTGCCATCACGGTTTCAGTCGCTTCTTCACCAACTTTTTTCAAAATAGCGTCATCACCTTTGACAAACAATCGGGCAACATAGGATTTTTCTGCATCGCCACCCTGTTCAGGTTTGCGTGTCTCTATAACATCAGCCAGTCTTTTTAAGATATCGCTCATTATTTTATTTGTAGATATCGTCAGGATTTTTTAGGACGGGATCTACTTCTACCCATGTAGGTTGTTCACTCGTTGTATCGAGCTTTTGAAAAAAACATGAATGACGTCCAGTGTGACAAGCTAAATTACCTACCTGCTCAACTTTGAGTAAGAGTACGTCTTCATCACAATCTAAACGGATTTCATGCACACGTTGAAAATGTCCCGACTCTTCACCTTTATGCCAGAGTTTTTTTCGCGAACGGCTCCAATATACTGCCTGTCCAAGTTCAACTGTGCGTGTGAGTGCTTCACGATTCATCCAAGCAACCATCAAGACATCATTCGTTCCGATTTCTTGCGCAATCACGGGTATGAGTTCTTGTTCATTCCAATTGATACGCGAGAGCCATCTGGCTTTGGTGATCATGTCAGTCTCACAGGAATATTTTGCTGCGCCATAAAACGCTTTGCTTCTTGCACACTATGCTGACCATAATGAAAAATACTGGCAGCGAGTACGGCATCAGCATGGCCTTGCACAATACCATCTGCTAAATCCTGTAAATTACCTACCCCACCCGAAGCAATCACAGGAATTGAAACTGCATCCGATACTGCGCGTGTGAGAGCTAAATCAAAACCAACTTTGGTACCGTCTCTGTCCATGCTGGTTAATAAAATTTCACCCGCACCTAAGGCTTGCATTTTTTTCGCCCACTCAACTGCATCTAAGCCCGTTGCGCGTCGACCACCATGCGTAAATACTTCCCAGTTCCCAGACTCACCGCGTTTCGCATCAATAGCTACAACAATACATTGCGAACCATACTTATTGGCGGCATCAGCAACTAACTGCGGATTGGTTACAGCGGAAGTATTAATGCTGACTTTATCAGCACCGGCATTGAGTAAACGACGTACATCATCCACTACGCGCACGCCACCACCAACAGTCAGAGGGATAAAAACTTGTGAGGCAACATCTTCAATGATGTGCAAAATTAAATCTCTATCATCGGAGGATGCAGTGATGTCTAGAAAAGTAAGTTCATCTGCACCTTCTGCATCATAGCGTCTTGCAATTTCTACTGGATCACCCGCATCGCGCAATTCTACAAAGTTAATGCCTTTGACCACTCGTCCGGCAGTCACATCCAGACAAGGGATGATGCGTTTAGCTAGTGTCATCTCATTCTTCGTCTTCAAGGTCGCCAGACAATGTATCTGCACGCGTTTGTGCTGATCGTAAGTCCAACGTACCTTCATAAATCGAGCGACCGCAAATCACACCTTCTATGCCTTCATCTTGTACAGCACATAAAGCTTCAACGTCTTTAATCGTGTGCACACCACCGGATGCAATCACGGGAATGGTCATGCTCTGCGCCAGCTTGACTGTAGCTTCTATGTTGACACCCTTCATCATGCCGTCACGACCGATGTCGGTATATACAATCGCTTCGCAACCATAGTCTTCAAATTTTTTCGCAAGATCGATGACTTCGTGACCTGATAATTTACTCCAACCATCAGTCGCTACTTTTCCATCTTTGGCGTCGAGACCTACAATCACTTGGCCTGGAAATGCGCTACATGCATCATGCAAAAAGCCTGGGCTTTTAACCGCTGCAGTACCTATGATGATGTAAGACAGACCACCATCCAGATAACGTTCTATGGTGTCTAAATCACGAATACCACCGCCGAGTTGCACGGGGATTTCATCGATATCATGCTCGAGCGCATATTCACGCACTGCGGCTAATATGGCTTTGACAGCGGATTCATTCTTTGGTTTGCCCGCAAATGCACCGTTCAAATCTACTAAATGCAGACGACGTGCACCTTGCTCCAGCCAATGTCTGGCCATCTCAGCAGGGTTTTCAGAAAAAACAGTAACTTGATCCATATCGCCCTGCTTCAAACGAACGCAGTGGCCGTCTTTAAGGTCGATAGCAGGTATAAGCAGCATGGCTACAAGAGAATAAAAAGGTTAATAAATAGAGATACTAATGTACAAACTAATGTTCAAACTGCAGGTCTTGCTTAAGGATTCCAATGTACAAAATTTTTATACAGCTGCAAACCAGCTGTTGCGCTTTTCTCAGGGTGAAATTGCGTCGCAAAGATATTATCTCTCCCTGCAGCACAACAAAATAGCCCACCATAATCTGTTTCAGCCAATACATGAGCTGGGTTTTCAGGCACAGCATAATAACTATGCACGAAATAAAAAAAACTTTCATCTGGGACGTCTTTCCACATTGCATGCTTAGTGCGCTGTGCTACACGATTCCATCCCATTTGCGGCACTTTAAAGCGCGAACCATCTGCCTGCAATTGCCCCTCTAACGAAAACCGCACCACCTTACCAGGCATGAGGCCTAGACAATCTGCATCGCCTTCATCGCTGCGATCGAACAGCATTTGTTCACCCACGCACACACCAAACAAAGGCTTATTTTGAACTGCCTCATTGAGCGCTTCAAATACACCGGACGCCTTCAACGATCGCATGCAATCTGGCATGGCACCCTGTCCTGGTAAGACGATTCTGTCTGCTGCGCGTATCGCTTCTGGATCACCAGAAATAGACACTTCTGCTTCTGGTGCTACATGCTTGAGCGCTTGCGCAACTGAGCGCAAATTCCCCATGCCGTAATCAACCACCACAATTTTATTCATAAGAATTCAATCGACCTAAACAGGATTACAGCGCAAGCGTATGCGACTCAGAGACTGCCTTTGGTTGAAGGAATACTGCCTGCAGCACGTGCATCAATTTCTGCCGCCATACGGAGTGCACGACCAAAAGCTTTGAATACGGTTTCACATTGATGATGCGCATTCTCACCGCGCAAATTGTCTATGTGTAGTGTGACTAAAGCGTGATTTACAAAGCCCTGAAAAAACTCATGCGTCAAATCGACGTCAAAAGAACCAATCATGGAACGCTTAAACGGCACATGAAATTCCAACCCTGGACGACCAGAAAAATCGACTACCACACGTGACAAGGCTTCGTCCAATGGGACATAGGCATGACCATAACGACGTATGCCTTTTTTATCGCCTATGGCTTTTGCGAACGCCTGTCCTAAGGTAATGCCTACATCCTCTACCGTGTGATGGGCATCAATATGCAAATCGCCCTTGGCTTCTATATCAAGATCGATCAATCCGTGGCGTGCAATTTGATCCAACATGTGATCTAAGAAGGGTACGCCGGTTGCGAGCTTTTGCTGGCCTGTGCCATCCATATTGATAGAAACGCGAATTTGCGTTTCACCGGTATTACGAACGACTTCTGCTTTACGGGGTGTGGACATAGGTAATGGTCGATTCAGGGCTGTAGGCTAATTTTTAATGCAGCTTCGAATAAGGCATTTTCGGCTGGGGTGCTCACGGTAATCCGTAGGCAATTCGCCAATAACGGGTGCATTTTACCGACATTTTTGATCAAAACCTTTTGGGCCAGCAGTCTTTCAAAAACCGCGCTTCCAGTCAGACCCGGAGCCGTAATGCGCAGCAGGAGAAAATTCGCAAAAGATGGAATCACTTCTACCCCAGACCACGACGCCAAAACTGCCGACATGCGCTCGCGTTCTTGCCTAATTTTGGCTGCTTGTTGATCCAATTCATTGACATGCTCGAGCAAAAATTCTGCTGTGGTCTGGGTTAAAACATTTACGTTATAAGGTGGTCGCACCTTATCAAACTCAGCCAGCAATTCTTGCGACGCAGCCATATACCCCAAACGTATGCCAGCTAAACCCAGTTTAGAAACCGTACGCATGACGATTAAATTTGCAAACTCTGGTAAACGCGGCATGAAACTAGTTTCAGCAAAAGGCTGGTAAGCCTCATCCACAATCACCACACCCTGATCACCAACGGCTCGCAATATAGTTTCTATCGCCGAGACATCAAACAAGGTGCCAGTCGGATTATTGGGATAAGCGAGATAAGTAATGGCGGGTTTGTGGAAGCGAATTGCTTCCAACATGGCGGGCAAATCAAGCGAAAAATCTTCCTTGAACGGCACGCCCACAAACTCACAACCTGCTAGCTGTGCAGACATGGCATACATCACAAAACCTGGCACCGGTGCTAGCACTTTTGCACCCGGCTTGGCACAGGCTACTGACACCATGGAAATTAATTCATCCGAGCCATTGCCTAGCACGATGTCATAACCCGCAGGCACACCCAGCTTGCTACAAATGGCTTGTTTTAAAGCGGTATAAGTTGGAACGGGATAACGATTCAATGCTGCCTTGCCCAAACGCTCACCAAGTGCCTGCTGCAAATGCGGTGGCAAAGTGTAGGGGTTTTCCATTGCATCTAATTTGACGTAGCCCGCTGCGTCTTGCACGTGATAAGCAGCAAGTGCAAGCACATCACTACGAATAATATTTTGAATCAGAGACATGGCATGAGAATGAGTGGGCTAGGCTAGACGCCATGTGAATTGAATTATTTTTTGAGTCTATATTCTGCAGAACGAGCATGAGCTTGTAATCCCTCGCCATAAGCAAGTTCAGCTGCCACCTTACCTAAGACATGCGCGCCATCTTCACTGACATGAATAATAGAAGAGCGTTTTTGAAAATCATACACACCCAATGGCGAAGAAAAACGCGCAGTGCGTGAAGTCGGCAATACATGATTAGGGCCCGCGCAATAATCACCCAATGATTCAGAGGAATAACGGCCTAAGAACATTGCGCCAGCATGACGTATCTTGTTTGCCCATTGCACAGGATCTTGCGCAGAAATTTCTAAATGCTCTGCTGCGATGATGTTTGCAATCTCACAGGCTTCTTCCATATCGCGTACTTTTATGAGCGCACCACGATTAGTAAGTGAAGTACGTATGACATCTTTACGTGGCATTGTTTCTAATAACGTGTTCATACTTTGGAGTACACGTTCTATATAAGCAGCATCAGGACATAACAAAATAGATTGTGCTAATTCATCATGTTCAGCTTGCGAAAATAAATCCATAGCAAGCCAATCAGGATCCGTAGTGCCATCTGCAATCACTAAGATTTCAGAGGGGCCAGCAATCATATCGATGCCTACCGTACCAAACACTCTGCGTTTTGCAGCTGCCACATAGGCATTACCAGGTCCAACAATCTTATCAACCTGTGGAATGCTTTCAGTACGATGTGCAAGTGCACCGACCGCTTGTGCACCACCAATCGTAAACACTTTATCCACACCGGCAATTGCTGCTGCTGCCAATACCAAAGGATTTTTTACACCATCCGGCGTAGGTACGACCATGATGATCTGCCCTACGCCTGCAACTTTTGCAGGTATGGCATTCATCAACACCGAAGAGGGATAGGCTGCTTTACCACCGGGCACATAGATACCCACTTTATCGAGCGGCGTGACTTTCTGCCCTAATACCGTGCCGTCCGCTTCAGTAAAAGTAAAGCCATCAGAACCACATTCGTTTTTTTGTCGTTCGTGATACATACGAACGCGATCTGCTGCGACTTCTAATGCTGCACGACGTTCAGCATTTAATCCATGTAATGCTTGTTGCAATTCATCTTGCGACACTTCTAATTCAGCCATGCTGTTGACTGCAAGACGATCAAATTTTTTCGTGTAGTCGAGTACCGCAGCATCTTTGCGTTGTTTTACATCCGCCAAAATAGTTGCAGCAGCACGATCTATCGCTTCATCTTCGCTGGCTTCAAAGGCAAGCACCGCCATCAGTGCTTGCTGAAAATCAGACTGAGTAGAATCAAGTTTGCGTATGCGTAGTGACATAAGTAATGAAGACTGATTTACGCTGTTTAAGCAGAGACTTTATTAGAAGCCTTACTGAAGGCTTCTAAGATAGGTTGTAGTTTTTCACGCTTGAGTTTTAATGCTGCACGATTGACTACCAAGCGCGAAGAAATATCCATGATGTGTTCGACTTCAACTAAATTATTTGCACGCAATGTACTGCCCGTGCTAACCAAATCCACAATCGCATCAGACAAGCCTACTAATGGACCCAACTCCATAGAACCATAGAGTTTGATTAAATCTACATGCACACCTTTCGCTGCAAAGTGTTGTCTTGCCACTTGCAGATATTTAGTCGCAACCCGTAAACGCGCACCTTGTCTGACAGCGTAGTCATAATCAAAATCTGCATGCACAGCAACTGACATACGATATTTTGCGATATCTAAATCGATAGGTTGATACAAGCCTTCACCACCGTGTTCGAGTAATACATCTTTACCTGCCACACCAAAATCTGCCGCACCATATTGCACATAAGTGGGCACATCAGAAGCACGTACGATAATGACCTGCACATCAGAATCATTAGTAGGCAAAATTAATTTGCGTGACTTCTCAGGATCTTCAGCAACGATCAAACCTGCCGCTTGCAACAAGGGCATGGTTTCTTCAAAGATGCGGCCTTTCGATAAGGCGAGCGTAAGTTTTTTATCCATTACTTAATTCTTTTTATATCAGCACCGAGCTCAGACAATTTCACTTCCATACGATCGTAACCGCGATCGAGATGATAAATACGATCTATTAGTGTTTCACCTTGTGCAGCCAAACCTGCGATAACGAGTGAAGCAGAAGCACGTAAGTCTGTCGCCATAACAGGCGCACCAATTAAAGTTGGCACACCTTGAATCATCGCCGTGTGGCCATCAATTTCAATCGCAGCACCAAGTCGATTCATTTCTTGTACATGCATGAAGCGATTTTCAAAAATAGTTTCTGTTACATGACTATTACCATCAGCCAGACAGTTCAATGCCATGAATTGCGCTTGCATATCAGTCGGAAAGCCGGGGTATTCGGTTGTACGAAAACTGACTGGCTTAGCACGCGTTGACATTTGCACACGCATACTATCTTCATTCACTGTTACCACTGCACCCGCTTCACGCAATTTATCGATGACGACATCGAGTATGTCATGACGTACATTGCGCAACACAACATCACCACCTACTGCAGCTACAGCACACAAGAAGGTACCGGTTTCTATTCTGTCTGCAATCACTGCATGTGATGCGCCATGCAATGTAGGCACACCATGAATCAATAGTCTATCTGTTCCTATACCTTCAATCTGTGCACCCATTGCAACGAGCAATTGCGCTAAATCGCCAACCTCAGGTTCGCGTGCTGCATTCTCAAGTACGGTATCACCTTCTGCCAACACTGCTGCCATTAAGAGATTTTCTGTGCCAGTGACAGTAATCATGTCGGTGACAATGCGTGTGCCTTTAAGTTTTTTTGCGCGCGCATAGATATAACCGCCTTCGATTTTGATTTCCGCACCCATGGCTTGCAGGCCTTTGATGTGCTGATCCACTGGACGTGAACCAATTGCACAACCACCAGGCAAAGATACTTTTGCTTCACCAAAGCGTGCCAGTAAAGGACCTAGAACTAAAATCGAAGCACGCATGGTTTTCACCATCTCATATGGCGCTTCGAGTTTATTAATATCGCGACCACACAAGGCGAGCACTTCGCCATTTTTTTCTATAGATAAGCCCATTTGACGTAGCAGCTTTTCCATCGTTGCCACATCTTGTAAACGCGGCACATTCGAAAGATGCAGTGTGTCGGCAGTTAACAAGCCTGCACACAAAATAGGCAAGGCTGCATTCTTAGCACCTGCAATTGTTACTTCACCTGTTAGGTGTTTACCACCATTAATGAGCAGCTTATCCATTAGCTTTGATATTCTTCTGGTGTCAGTGTTTTCATGGAGAGTGCGTGTATCTCTTCACGCATACGATCTCCTAAAGCAGCATAAACCAACTGATGACGCTGTATTAAACGCTTACCAGCAAATGCACTCGATACGATCAATGCGCTGAAATGCTGACCATCTCCTTCAACTTCGAGATGGGTGCATTCAAGTTTGTCGGCTATGTATTGATGTATCAATTCAGGAGTTGGAAACATGATGAAATCTTTATCAAAAAAATTATAGTTATGCGACTAATTTATTAGCTTAATTAATGACGTAATTTATAGCCCGACTTCAGCAAATTCACTGCAATGCTTGCCACGATCAAAAAGAATAAACTAACAATGGCAAAGCTTGTATAAGGCGGCACATCAGAATGACCAAAGAAGCCGTAACGAAAGCCATCTATCATATAAAAAAATGGATTCATATGAGAGACGGCCTGCCAAAATGGTGGCAGTGTATGCACTGAATAAAAAACACCTGCAAGAAAAGTAGCGGGAACGATAAGAAAATTTTGAAATGCTGCTAATTGATCAAATTTTTCTGCCCAGATCCCAGCTAACAATCCCATCGTAGCAAGTATGGCTGCGCCTAATAAGGCAAACAATAGTATCCAAATCGGCGCAACGAAAGTTAGTTTAGCAAACCAAACTGTAATAAGAAAAACACCCGCACCTACTGCTAAGCCTCGCACCATTGCAGCCAACACATAGGCACCAAACATTTCCCAATGAGATAAAGGTGTGATTAAGATGAAGACTAAATTACCTGTGATCTTAGATTGAATTAGTGAAGACGATGAATTAGCAAAAGCATTTTGCAATACACTCATCATCACTAAACCTGGCACTAAAAACCCGGTGTATGAAACACCAGGAAAAACCTGTACATGTTCTTCAAGCACATGGCCAAAGATCATCAAGTACAACATGGCCGTTACGATAGGTGCTGTGAGTGTTTGCGTAGCCACCTTCCAGAAGCGCAAGATCTCTTTATAAAACAGGGTATTGAATCCGGTCATTTTGTACCATCCATGATTTGAATGAATACATCTTCCAAATCAGCCTGATGTAATTGCATATCTTCTATCTTGAGATTGGCTTCACGCAGACGAGCAAGAATAGATTCCACTTCTGCAGGATCAGTAACTCTTAATGCGTATTTATTTTCTGCTTGGGCTTCATCTGGATGCGATAACAAAGCATGCAAACTTGGTGGCAAAGTTCCTTCAGCCAGTTTGACTACTAACTGCGAACCGGAAATACGTTTAATCAATGCAGCCGTTGAATCGAGTGCCACCACTTTTCCTAACTTGAGCATGGCAATACGATTACATAAAGCCTGTGCTTCTTCCAGATAATGCGTGGTCAATACCACCGTATGTCCTTCGCGATTTAAGCGCGCAATAAACTTCCATAATGTCTGACGTAATTCCACATCCACACCTGCAGTGGGTTCGTCCAACATGATGACAGGCGGTTTATGCACCAGTGCTTGCGCAACTAAGACACGGCGCTTCATGCCGCCCGATAGTGAACGCATATTGCTGTCTGCTTTACCCGTAAGATCGAGATGGTGCATAACTTCATCGATCCAAGCATCATTGTTATGCAAGCCAAAATAACCTGACTGCATACGCAAGGTTTCACGTACGGTGAAAAATGGATCGAAGACGAGTTCTTGCGGCACCACGCCAAGTAATCTGCGCGCCTGACGATAGTCCGTGACCACATCATGTCCTTGGATACTGACTGAGCCAGAATCAGCACGCGACAAACCGGCAATTATAGAAATCAGCGTAGTCTTGCCCGCGCCATTCGGACCGAGTAAACCAAAGAATTCGCCCTCTTCAATGTTAAGCGACACATCGCCTAGCGCCTGTAAGGAACCAAAGCGCTTTTTAACATTGCGTATTTGTATGGCCGACATGAGAAATGAGAGAGGATGAGCGGCTGTTTTAGCAGCACGCCAAAGACTCTGATTATAGGTGATTTCGCTGTTTCCGCAGTGGTACTAAGAGGAAGTCGAAGACGATGTATTCTCAAGCAAGAAAAATGGGATCTGAACTCAGGCAAACAGTAAGTCATCCACGCCATATAACTTAGCCAGACTTTTTAGAGAAGCCGATGCGCCCAGAAATGCCACGGTTTTACCTGCATTACGCGCTGTACGCTGCCAAGCCAGTAGGGCAGCGACTGCACTGGAGTCAGCACCAAGCAACTGACTTAAGTCAATTTGAGTTTCGCCAGCAGCAATGGCAGCACAACCCTGCTCTAGTGCCGAGTTGGCGTCAGACATCATCAGTGAATGCGGTGCAAATGCCATGTTTGCCTTGAAAGCTAGTCAGCCGATTTGGTTTTTGTAGGCTTAGCTGGGGAGACCGCCAAACGCTTGTTACGCTCTACTAGCACTTTGATCAAACCATCTATACCGCCCTTACCTATCTCAGAAGAAAAGCTGCCTTTGTAGGTTTCGATGAGCCAAGCTCCCAGAATATTCACATCAAAAATCTTCCAGCCGTTAGCGGTCTTTTCAAGACGATAATTCAGCTGAATGGGCTCACCGCGTGCTTGTAGCACCATGGTTCTGACTTCAACTTCATCATCATCTGGGGCTGCGCGCAGTGGCTTGAATTCCAGTTTTTGATTGCGCACTTGGGAGATCGCACCCGAGTAGGTGTAAATCAGCAAGGTTCTAAATTCTTTGGTCAGGGCAGCTTGTTGTTCTGGGGAGGCATCACGCCAAAAACGCCCTACCGCCATTGCCGTCATGCGCTGGAAATTCACATGCGGAATAATTTTTGTGAGAACCACTTCCATGATGCGGTCCTGATCGCCAGACTGCACTCTTTTATCGGTCTTAGCCAAATCCAATACTTCTTGGCTAATGCGCTTAATCAAGACATCAGGCGCTTCCATCTGCGGCTGATTTGCATGCGCCACTGAGAAGCTTAGTGTGAGCGCGAGTATGAAAAAACGTCTGCTGATTGTCATGGTCTGGCGATGAGTCGGTTTGGTTAATAGTTTCGCTATACTTTCTAGAAGCGAAAGCGGCACATGAAGACGCATCATATCAAACACGAGCGCCTCATCCACTAACCCTGCAAATACCTACTTTACACCGCAGCTAGGCAAACCTAAAGATGGTTTTTATTGCTGATCATTAATCCGACTGGCACGACGCTGTAAATAGGCATCACGCATGAATTCATAAGGATCTAAGGCAGCGCCTTCCATCAGCTTCGATGCACCCAATAAAGCTGCACGGTCATCAATAATGCGTATCGCCCTTCCAGAGTTACGTGCCCTTATGTTGTCTACATAACTTAATGGATCACCTGCCCAGTCTATAGGTTTGGCTGTCGCATCACGCATCGTGCTTGATCCAAATACTGGCAAGACTACATAGGGACCCGATTTCACACCCCAGACGGCTAATGTTTGACCAAAATCTTCTTCGTGTTTAGGCAAGCCTGCTGGTGTGGCGATGTCGAGTAAACCTGCCAAACCTATGGTTGAATTGAATACAACACGCATAGCATCGGTGGTGCCATCGCGTGGTTTACCTTGTAAAAAATTATTTGCTGCTGTCCATACATCACCGATATTGGAGAAAAAATTACCAATCACGGTTTGTAAAAAATCGGGTGTGTAGTCTGTATACGCTGTTGCGACAGGCTTGAGTACTTTCTTATCTAGCCCTTGATTAAAGCTAAACATAGACCGGTTATAACGCTCGTAAGGATCGCGAGGATCTTGGCCAGCATTTGGTGGCATCACCACCGCACAACCTGAAAAAGTGGTCGCAATCAATGCTACAGCCATCCAACGACACAGATGTTTTGTTTTCGTCATTTTTTTTCTTCCTTACTATTTGTCTCTGCTGCTTTACTAAATAAAAACTGGCTGATAAGATTTTCTAGCACTATCGCTGACTGCGTGCTCTTAATGCGATCACCCTGAGCAAAATTCTTCATGTCGCCACCAGGCTCTAACCCTATGTATTGTTCACCCAAAAGGCCTGAAGTTAAAATTTTAGCGGAAGTATCTTTAGGAAATTGATATTCTGACTGTAAACGCATCGTCACCTGCGCCTGAAATTTTTTATCATCAAAACCTATACTCTCGACTCGACCCACCACAACGCCAGCACTTTTAATCGGTGCGCGTGGCTTTAGTCCTCCGATATTATCGAAATTCGCAGTCACGGTATAACTAGAACCAAAACTCATAGAACTCATATTTCCTGCTCTTAAAGCAAGAAACATTAAAGCGAGCGCGCCTAGCACTACGAATAGGCCGACCCAAACATCGAGAGATTTGCGTTGCATACTTTATTCCTCGGTAAAACGCACTGACAGCCTTAAGAGAACATGAGTGCTGTCAATAAAAAATCACACCATAAAACAACTAAGGATCCTATGACGACTGTGCGGGTAGTGGCGCGCGCAACACCTTCAGGAGTAGGCGCTGCACGATAGCCTTGATACAAAGCGATGAAGGTCACTGCCACACCAAACACAAAGCTTTTTATCACGCCATTTGCTACATCACTCCACACATCTACACCGCCTTGCATTTGCGACCAAAACGCGCCTTCATCTACACCAATTAAACCTACGCCAACTAAGTATCCACCGAATATACCAACTGCACTAAATATCGCTGCCAAAATAGGCATAGCAATCACACCCGCCCAAAAACGTGGCGCTAAAATTCTATGCAAAGGATCAACTGCCATCATTTCCATTGCAGCTAATTGTTCACCAGCTTTCATCAAACCTATTTCTGCAGTTAAGGATGTTCCAGCACGGCCTGCAAACAATAATGCCGTCACTACAGGACCTAGTTCACGGGTTAACGACAACGCAACCAATAAACCTAAGGCTTGTTCAGAGCCATATTTATTCAGTGTGTAATAGCCTTGTAATCCAAGTACAAAGCCGACAAATAATCCTGATACTGCAATAATGACTAACGAATAATTACCAATAAAATGAATTTGATCTGACACTAAACGTGGACGGCGCAATAAGGCACCAGAGCCAGCTAACAAAGTTACAAAGGTGCGTGCTGCAGCACCACAATCTGCGAGCATAGTTCTAACCATCGCGCCTAACTTAGCCAGTGCCTGCGTCATGATGCACGCTCCGACAGACCTAACTGTTCTGCAAGCGTGCGGCCTGGATAATGAAAAGGCACAGGACCATCCGCTTGTGCATTCACAAATTGTTTTACGTAAGGATCACTCGATTCCCGCATTTGGTCTGGTGTGCCATGCGCTACGATGCGACCTTGCGAAAGAAAATACACATAATCTGCAATCAAAAATGATTCATGCACATCATGTGAAACAAGAATTGAGGTTGAGCCTAATGCATCATTGAGTTTACGAATTAAATTCGCTGTCACACCCATAGAGATAGGATCTAATCCAGCAAACGGCTCGTCATACATGATAAGTTGCGGATCTAATGCAATTGCTCGAGCCAGTGCAACACGACGCGCCATGCCGCCAGAAATTTCTGCGGGTTTAAGATGCGCAGCATTTGATAAACCCACTGCATGTAATTTAAGCAGCACTAAATCATGCAACATGGACTCTGATAAATTGGTGTGTTCGCGTAAAGGAAATGCAACATTCTCGAACACAGACAAATCTGTAAATAAAGCACCATGTTGAAACAACATACCCATTTTGCGACGCATCGCATACAGATCGCTGAGTGAAAGCGATGCAACTTCTTTGCCATCCACACTCACACTGCCTGATTGCGCGCGCAATTGACCACCAATTAAACGCAGCACTGTGGTCTTGCCTGAACCTGAACCACCCATCACAGCAATAATTTGCCCGCGCGGGAATTCCATGTTCAGACCAGACAACAGGGGTCTGTCGCCATAGGCAAACTGCAGGTCGCGAATTTCTACAAGAGGAGACACTAGATGGCCAAATCAACAATGATTATTCAGATTGTAATGCATCCGGCCCTATTTTCTGACCGCAATTACGCTATTGAGATTGAGAACTTGTAATTGTGAAAATAGCCAGCGAGCGCTGGCTATTTCATCAATTAAATACGAACAAGGCATGAATTCCTTGTTAGACCTTGATTTAACGAGGCAGTACAGATGAACCCATTAAAAATTCATCGACTGCACGCGCACATTGACGTCCTTCACGAATAGCCCACACAACTAAAGACTGACCACGACGCACATCGCCTGCAGCAAAAACTTTTGCTTGGGAAGTGTGATAACAACCTTCACCATCCGTGCTGGCACGTGCATTGCCGCGCGCATCTTTTTCAACACCAAACGCATCTAAAATTGTCGCTACCGGTGAGACAAAGCCCATTGCTAATAAAACTAAATCTGCTTTCATCTCAAATTCGGAATTCGGCACTTCTGTCATCTTGCCGTCTTTCCACTCTATACGCGCAGCAACCAGTTTCTCAACTTTTCCGTTTTTACCTTCTAAACGTTTGGTCGCTACTGCCCAATCACGCTCACATCCTTCTTCATGTGAAGAAGAAGTACGCATTTTCGTAGGCCAGTAAGGCCAGACCAGTGGTTTATTTTCTTCTTCTGGCGGTTGAGGTAAGAGTTCGAATTGCGTCACTGATGCAGCACCATGACGATTGGAAGTACCTACACAATCAGAACCTGTATCACCGCCACCTATCACTACCACATGCTTGCCTGTGGCCATGATTTGCTCTTTTAATTTATCACCTGCATTAACTTTATTTTGCAGTGGCAGAAACTCCATTGCATAGTGCACGCCTTCTAACTCGCGACCTGGAACAGGTAAATCACGCGGCACTTCAGCACCACCTGCAATCACGACCGCATCAAATTCTTTATTCAACTGCTCAGGTGAAATTGTTTCTTTTGCTAGATTCAAAATCCCTGCAGGGAAATCCTTACCAACTAATACACCGGTACGGAAAGTTACACCTTCAGCTTGCATTTGTTCGACACGACGATCGATGTGTGTTTTTTCCATTTTGAAGTCAGGTATGCCATAACGAAGCAAACCACCCACACGATCATTTTTTTCAAATACAGTCACTGCATGTCCTACACGCGCTAGCTGCTGTGCTGCTGCCATACCCGCTGGACCAGAACCCACCACTGCTACTTTCTTACCTGTTTTAGCAGCTGCAGGTAAAGGCTTCACCCAACCGTTTTCCCAACCTTTGTCGATGATGAAATGCTCGATAGATTTAATTCCGACAGGATCATCATTAATGCCCAAGGTACATGCTGACTCACAAGGTGCAGGACAAATACGACCAGTGAACTCAGGGAAATTATTCGTTGAATGCAGCGTCTCTAGCGCTTCTTCATAATTGCCGTTATAAACAAGATCATTCCAATCAGGGATGATGTTGTTGACTGGACAGCCGTTATTACAAAAAGGAATGCCGCAATCCATGCAACGCGCACCCTGCGTTTTTGCATCTGCATCAGACAAATGCACTTGAAATTCTTTGTAATGTTTTTTGCGCGCCTGAGGTGCTTCGCTTGCTTCTTGCAAGCGTTTAAATTCCATAAAGCCTGTTACTTTTCCCATTTTTTACTCACAATATTTTGTGTAGAAAATTATCGGTGACACATAGCATCACCGATCAACCATGACATCATTAAGCCAATGCTTTTTCTTTGGCTTTAATAGTTTTCGCTGCATGCATTTCACCTAGAGCACGCTTGTACTCAGATGGGAATACTTTAACGAATTTACTACGCGCATTCGTCCAGTCATCTAAGAGATTGCGCGCACGTGTACTGCCCGTGTGTTTGAAATGACGCTCTATCAAACCTTTGACAATTGCTTCATCTGCTTCAGCTTCGCCATTGCGTTTCAAACTATGCCAAATAGATTTATCAAGTTTGCTTTCTTGATCCGCAACACTCAATACACTTTCTAATGTGACCATAGACAGATTACATTTATGTGCAAAGCTGCCATCTTCATCATAGATATAAGCAATACCACCTGACATACCTGCTGCAAAATTACGACCAGTCGCACCCAACACCACTACCGTGCCACCCGTCATATATTCACAACCGTGATCGCCAGTGCCTTCTACTACTGTTATCGCGCCTGAATTACGCACCGCAAAACGTTCACCTGCTACGCCGTTGAAGAATGCTTCACCAGCAATCGCACCATACAAAACGGTATTACCGATGATGATGTTTTCTACTGCACGTCCACGAAACTCGGTATTAGGACGAACAATAATGCGACCACCTGACAATCCCTTACCTACATAGTCATTGCCTTCACCAACTAAATCTAGTGTTACGCCATGCGCTAAGAATGCACCACAAGATTGTCCTGCTGTACCTTGCAACTGAATATGTATGGTGTCATCCGGCAAACCTTCATGACCATATTTCTTTGCTACTTCACCAGACAACATCGCACCTACCGTACGATTTAAATTTTTAACTGGCGAAATAAAAGAAACTTTTTCACCTTTATCAATTGCAGGTTTTGCTTGTGCGATTAATTTATGATCTAAGGCCTTTTCTAAACCATGATCTTGCGTCTCTACTTGATAACGTGGTTCAGACGCAGGCACATTCGGTTGATAGAAAATCTTACTAAAGTCCAGACCTTGCGCTTTCCAATGTGTGATGGCTTTGGATTTATCAAGTAAATCAGTACGACCTATCAATTCATTGAATGTTTTAATGCCTAATTGCGCCATGATTTGACGCGCTTCTTCAGCCACAAAGAAGAAGTAGTTCACTACATGCTCAGGCTTACCTTGGAATTTCGCACGCAACACTGGGTCTTGCGTAGCTACTCCAACTGGACAGGTATTCAAATGACACTTACGCATCATGATGCAACCTTCAACCACGAGCGGAGCGGTTGAAAAACCTAATTCATCTGCACCTAACAACGCAGCAATTACAACATCACGGCCAGTTTTAATCTGACCATCTGTTTGCACATGAATACGACTACGCAAACGATTCAACACCAAAGTTTGCTGTGTCTCTGCTAAACCTAATTCCCATGGTGAGCCTGCATGCTTGACTGATGAGAGTGGCGATGCACCCGTACCGCCATCATGACCTGCGATCACAACATGATCTGCTTTCGCTTTCGCCACACCCGCTGCAACCGTACCGACACCCACTTCCGATACGAGCTTGACTGAAATCGAAGCTGTAGGATTAGCATTCTTTAAATCATGAATTAACTGCGCTAAGTCTTCAATCGAATAAATATCATGATGCGGTGGCGGTGAAATCAATCCCACACCTGGCACTGAGAAACGTAATTTAGCAATGTACTCAGAGACTTTATGACCTGGCAACTGACCGC
>JACCDY011177172.1_pt1 | contig 19367 bp, 19 predicted proteins | sample 7446391 | NCBI WGS metagenome assembly JACCDY01 (sample SAMN15323451, study PRJNA562643) | freshwater metagenome | isolation source: river surface water | place: USA:Blue River Watershed | collected 2017-08-18
AATGCGAGCCTTAGTTGAACGACCTCATAATTCTGACGAGCTCATTTGAGTTTCATAACTTTCGCATCCAATTCTGTAAGTTCATCGGCGATGAACTGCTGTAGTTGTGAGTGATCGAAATTTTCGGCAGTTTTAAATGCTGCCTTAAATGACTTTCGCTCGATAGCCTGAGTGACACATTCTCTATGTACCCACGCTCCTCGCCCCGATAACTTTCGGTCGAGATCTGGAATTAGAACCAGTCCTTGCCGAACAATCCGAACGAGCGTGTCAGTCGATGCAGGGCCATCCCAAGAATATTTCTTGCGACATGCAATGCATGTTCGTTCCACCCCCTGAGTCTATCTAAGGGGGGTCGATATTCCTAAACGTGAGGCGCGATTATGCGGAGGCGACGGGGTTTACTGGAGTGTCTGGGTGGATGTCGATGCGCCAGCCAGTCAAACGCGCTGCCAATCTGGCGTTCTGCCCATCTTTTCCAATCGCTAACGAGAGCTGGTAATCAGGGACCACAACTCGAGCAGATCGTGAAAGCTCATCCACTATCTCAACAGAAGTTACCTTTGCTGGTGCTAACGCATGTTTTACAAACTCTGCAGGATCTTCAGACCAGTCGACAATATCTATCTTCTCGCCGTGAAGTTCATCTGTGACAGCTCTTGAGCGCGCACCCATGGGACCAATCAGTGAACCCTTAGGAGATACACCGGCACGATGTGATCGCACTGCAATTTTCGTACGATGACCTGCTTCACGAGCAACTGCCATGATCTCAACAATGCGATCTTGAATTTCAGGTACTTCAAGTGCAAAGAGTTGCTTCACTAGCGCTGGATGGCTACGCGAAAGCATGATCTCTGGACCTTTGAGTCCTTGCTTTACTTCAACCACAAAACACTTGATTCGATCTCCGTGTTTATAGACTTCACCAGGAACTTGCTCCTGTGGCGGAATTCTTCCCTCTACTCGTCCGAGATTGACATTAATCATCTTGGGATCTCGCCCTTGCTGAACGATTCCAGAAATAACATCCCCTACTGAGCCCGTGAACTCGCCAACAATCTCAGCATCATTGGTTTCGCGCATTTTAAATTTAATGACTTGGCGAATGGCTGAAGTAGCGCTGCGAGCAAATCCATCTGGGCAATCTTCTTCTTCGGCGACTCGCTCTCCCTCTTCGTTGTAGATCGGTATGAGGATCGCAACATCACCAGTCTCACGATTGAGTCGAGAGAAGGCGCGAGGTTTTGCTTCAGGTAATTCGTTATAGACGGTGAGAACTCCAAGTTCAATTGCAGTGATGAGTGCCTCGATGGGCATTGCTTTCTCGGAAGTCAGGGCAGCAAGTGCCTGCATATCTACATGCATTTACTTGTCATCCTTTCGATTGAACTCAATTTCAACTACTGCACGCTTAATCTCAGTAAGAGAAATAGTTTGCTCAGTGGTTTCCTTCTTGACAACGACAGTGAGAGTTACATCGTTATCGGTGTTGGAGAGAATTCGACCCGTGATCTCACTGCCATCGAGTTTAATGACCTTGAGAAGGCGATCAACGTTCTTGGCAAAGTGACGAGGTTGAGTGAGCGGACGATCTACTCCCGGAGAAGTTACTTCGAGAGTAAATGGCGTCTCCCCCATAAAAGCCGCTTCATCGAGAAGCTCAGAAATAACGCGAGAAACACTTGTTACTTGATCTAAATTGAGTGAAGCATCACCGTCAACAATGCAGGTAACAATACGGTGGTTTCCAGGAGTAGCGATATGAACATCTTCTAGGTAGAAACCCAGATCCGATACTGCTGGTGTTACGAGTTCGGATACCTGATCTTTAAGTGCCATAAACGAGCCTACCTATTCGATTATTGTTAAGTTGTAAGGCCAAATTTATCACCACATTGTGATTGTGTCTAAACCGACCTTGAATATCAATGCAGTAGTTATAAAAAGGAAAATTTTTCGCACAAATGTGGAACCGCCTCGAATGGCAAGTGTTGCACCAATGAGCCCGCCGGCAACATTTGCTACTGCCAACAACAACCCAACTTTCCAGAGAATCGAGCCATCTAGTCCGAAGACGAGAATTGCGCCAAGGTTTGTGCAGAGGTTGATGACCTTTGCCATTGCTGAAGCGTTCAAGAATGCAAACCCTAGAACAGCGACCAACACGAGAATCAAGAATGAACCTGTTCCGGGACCAATTAGCCCATCATAAAAACCAATTCCACCAGCGGCTATTGAACCGATTCGCATCTGCTTTGCTGGAGAATGCTTGAGAGATTCAACGGCACCAAGTTGTGGACGCTTGACTGTGTAGATGACGACAGCGATAAGTAGAACCACAATGATTGGGCGGAGCGCCTTTGTTGGTATTGATGAAGCTAAAAGTGCCCCACCAATAGATCCGATAAATGCAGGAAGGGCCATAGCAGTCAGCAATCTCCAGTTGAAAGTGATTGCACGTCGATAAAGAAGTGTTGCCGCCGAAGTACCAAATACTGAGGTCAATTTATTTGTCCCCAGTACTTCCACCGTTTCAAATTTAGGTAGACCAATAAGCAGCGCCGGGAGTTGGATCAATCCGCCGCCACCAGCCATTGAATCAATCAGGCCCGCACAAAATGCTGTACAAATGAGAAATATGAGTGTGGTGAGGGTGATGTCGTAGAACACGTGAGCTCTAGAGAGAGGCTACGAGTGTGCAGATTGAAGTTACTGCCGAAGCAAGTGCAACCTCTTGCTTATCTCCGCTCTTACGAACGCGCACTTCGATATTTCCCTGCTCGAGTGATTTACCGACAACCACAATTACAGGATTTCCAATTAGTTCTGCATCCTTAAACTTAACGCCTGGGCTTGTACCGCGTCGATCATCAAGCATGACACTTACGCCAGCGGCTTCAAGTTCTGACGCAATCTTCTCGGCGGTGTCAAAGGGGAGATCTTCTTTACCAGTAGCCACAATATGGACTTTGGCCGGGGCCAACTCTGCTGGCCAGTTGAGACCAATCTCGTCATATGTCTGCTCGGCAATTGCTGCAACTGCGCGAGTAACCCCAATGCCATAAGAACCCATTGTTACAACTTGGGATTTACCGTTCTGATCCAAAACTGTTAGCGAAAGGGCCTCGGCATACTTGCGACCAAGTTGGAAGATATGGCCAATCTCAATTGCGCGATCAATAACTACTTCTGTTGAACACTCTGGGCAAGCATCTCCTGCACGCACTTCAGCTGCTTCAACATATGCATCCGGTGTGAAGTCACGGCCGTTAACAACATTGCGTGCATGGCGATCTCGCTTATTTGCGCCAGTCACCCATGAAGTACCGGGAGCGACTCGAGGATCTGCATAGACTTTGATACCGAGTGCTTGCGCGTTCTGGGGTCCGATGTAACCCTTTACAAGTCCTGGGAACTTTGCGAAATCTGCCTCTTCAAATGTGCGAAGTTCGTGAATGCCGCCGAGATTTTCTTGGAATCTCTTGAGATCCACTTCACGATCTCCTGGAACTAAGACAGAGATTGCCTCTCCATCTGCAACCAACATGACATTCTTTAAAGTACTTGCACCGGTGAATCCCCCACCAAAGCGATCATTGAGAACCTGTACAAGTGAATCAATTGTTGGAGTATTTGGAGTATCAAGTTCTTCAAGAGCAGGTGTCGCACTTGCATCAACGGGATCAACCTTTGTCACCATCGCTTCGACGTTGGCTGCAAACCCACATGATGGGCAGAGAACATAGGTATCTTCACCCGTTGTACATGGCGCTAGAAATTCCTCAGACTTTGAACCACCCATGGCACCTGAGACCGCCCTGACGATGTTGTATTTCAGCCCTAAGCGATCAAATGTTTGGACGTACGCATCACGATGTTTTTGATATGAAATATCAAGGCCGGCATCATCAATATCGAAAGAATATGAATCTTTCATCACAAACTCACGACCGCGGATGATTCCGCTGCGTGGGCGCGCTTCATCACGGAACTTTGTCTGTATCTGATAGATAGACAATGGAAGATCTTTATAGGAGGAGTACTCGCCCTTCACCATCAAAGTAAACATCTCTTCGTGTGTTGGGCCTAAGAGATAATCTGCTCCTTTTCGATCTTGCAAACGAAAGAGAGATGGGCCGTACTCTTCCCAGCGATTAGTTGCCTCGTAAGGCTCGCGTGGAAGTAGCGATGGGAAGTGAACTTCTTGAAATCCAGCTTTATCCATCTCTTCGCGAATAACGCGCTCAATATTACGGAGCGTGATTACACCCAGAGGCAGCCATGAATAGATGCCGGCACCGATTCGTCGAATATAACCTGCTCGGACTAAGAGGCGATGACTTGCCACTTCAGCATCTGCCGGATCATCGCGCAGAGTGCGCAAGAAGAGGGTGGACATTCGCAACATGGGGCGAGCCTACCTGAGACTCTGCTGCTTATTGCGCCTTTACTGCGTAAGAACTTCAGGCTTTCCGCTGGCAACTCCTGCAGCTTCCATTTCATCTGCAAGGCGCATAGCTTCTTCAATCAAAGTTTCAACGATCTGGGCCTCAGGTACGGTCTTGATGACGACGCCCTTTACAAAGATCTGACCTTTTCCGTTACCCGATGCAACGCCGAGATCGGCCTCACGTGCTTCACCTGGGCCATTAACAACACAGCCCATTACTGCAACGCGAAGTGGAACTGTCATTCCCTCAAGACCTGCCTGCACTTTTTCTGCCAATGTATAGACATCAACCTGTGCACGACCGCAGGATGGACAAGAGACAATTTCAAGTTTACGTTGACGCAAATTCAGTGATTCCAAAATTGAGATGCCGACCTTAACTTCTTCAGCCGGAGGTGCTGACATAGATACGCGGATAGTGTCGCCGATGCCCTCTGCAAGCAAAATTCCAAATGCTGTTGCGGATTTAATTGTTGCCTGGAAGGCAGGACCAGCTTCGGTAACACCGAGATGAAGTGGGTAATCACACTTGGCCGCTAAGAGACGGTATGCACTGACCATCGTGACAGGGTCATGATGCTTTACTGAAATCTTTATATTTGAGAAGCCATGTTCTTCGAAAAGTGATGCTTCCCAGAGCGCGGATTCCACCAAAGCTTCAGGAGTTGCCTTTCCGTACTTAGCGAGCAGGCGTGGATCGAGCGATCCAGCGTTGACGCCGATGCGGATTGGAATTCCAGCATCACCTGCAGCTTTCGCAACTTCCTTAACTTTGTCATCAAATTGCTTAATGTTCCCCGGATTTACACGTACTGCTGCACAACCGGCATCGATTGCGGCAAAGATATATTTTGGCTGAAAGTGAATATCTGCAATTACTGGAATCTGTGACTTCTTTGCAATTTGTGCGAGTGCATCAGCGTCATCCTGACTTGGCACCGCAACACGAACGATCTGACATCCAGAAGCTGTGAGTTCTGCGATCTGCTGCAGAGTTGCGTTGACATCAGAGGTGAGAGTCGTGCACATAGATTGCACGCTCACTGGATGATCGCTACCAACGCCGATCTTGCCCACCATGAGCTGTTTCGTCTTGCGACGAGGAGCAAGTGTCTTAAGTGGCGCTGAAGGAATTCCGAGATCGACCATGGCTCTATTCTGCCCCAACTTTAGCCATTGAGCGAGATGGGATTGATTATGTCGGCAACAAGTAGGAGAAGGGTGAGCCCGATAAGTATCACAACGACAACTGCTGTTATAGGTGTGAGCACTTGCACATTAATTGGGGCAGGTCGTGGGCGACCACGAAGACGTGCAAGAAATGCGCGAAATTCATCTGCGATCGCAACAGCAATATGTCCACCATCGAGAGGCAAAATTGGCAAGAGATTAAAAATTCCAACGAAAATGTTGAGGCTAGCAATGATGAGTAAGAAGGTACCGATTCGCTGGTTCCAGTTTTGATCACCGCTTGCAAGCGTTTCACCTGAAACGCGTGCAACACCTACGACCCCGACAAGTCCATCTACATCACGTTCTTCTCCACCAAAAGTTTGGCCCCAAAGTTCTGGAATCTTTGCTGGAAGCAACGCGAGTGACTTTACAGATTGCACCGCCATCGATCCCGTTATTGCAAATGACTCTTGAGTCGCCTTGAGAATTCCAAATCTCTTCACGCCAACTTCGTTGATGATGCCAAGCACATACCGTTGCTCTCCCCCCACATCTGTTAGTCGAGGAGTAGCGCGAAGCTCAAGAGATTGGCCATTACGCAAGACGGTAAATGTGAGTTCTGCGCCATTTGATGCGCGGATAAGTTCCACTCCACGAGCCCAATCGGTTACTTCTTCTCCATTAATTGATTGGATTTGGTCACCTTGTGCAAAACCTGCTGCGACGGCCGAAGACTCAGGCACGACCTCTTTAACGACGGAGGTAAGTGAGTTAATACCCACTCCTGCAAGGAGTGTAAATAGAAGAACAATTCCTAAAACAAAGTGAAGAAATGAACCCGCACCAAGAACAATCAGTTTCTTTGACGAGCGAGCAATATAGAAAGCGCGCGATTCCTCACCAGGATCCATTGCATCATCTGGCGTCATTCCAGAAATCTTGCAATATCCGCCAGCAGGAATCGCCTTGATTCCATATTCGGTCTCGCCTCTACGAAATGACCAGATGCGCTTTCCGAATCCTAGAAAGAACTCGGTCACCTTCATATTAAATTTACGGGCAGTGATGTAGTGGCCAAATTCGTGGACCATCACAGAGAGAAGCAGTGCGACGACAAAGGCAAGTATTCCTAGAATCTCCATGGTTAGACCGCTCTCTTAATTACTTCGTGGGCTACTCGTCGAGCATCATCTTCGATGGCACTGACATCGGCGAGATCGCGCAAGGCAGAGACGGCTGAGGGAGAAAGTTGCTGAACCACATCTTCAACTGTATCGATGATTGCTGAGTATCCGATGTGAGAATCAAGAAAAGCTGCCACTGCAACTTCATTGGCTGCATTAAAGATTGCTGGCAATCCCCCACCCAATGACCCGCAGCGTCGCGCAAGATCGACCGCTGGAAACTTGACGTTATCTATCGGTGCAAAATTCCACGTTGCTGCAGCGCTCCAATCAATTGGAGTACTCGCCTTCGCTAAACGATCTGGGTAACTCAGGGTGTAGGCGATTGGCCCCTTCATATTTGGCGGGCTCGCTTGGGCAATTGTTGAGCCATCAATAAATTCGACTAGTGAATGCACCACTGATTGCGGATGTATCACTGCTTCGATCTGCGTGTATGGAATATCGAAAAGATAGTGCGCCTCAATAATCTCAAGGCCTTTATTGACCAAAGTTGATGAGTTGATAGTGACAACTGGACCCATCGCCCACGTAGGGTGCGCCAATGCTTCGGCAACGGTGACGGTTGAGAGATCTTCGCGATCTCTAAATGGCCCACCACTTGCTGTAAGAATAAGTTTAGAAACTTCGCTCTTTGTTCCGGATTTGAGAGCTTGCCACAACGCGCTATGTTCAGAATCAACCGGCAAGAGCTGACCGGGTTTTGCAAGTGCCATCACTATGTCGCCACCTGCAACAAGTGACTCTTTATTTGCTAGAGCTAAAGTATTTCCAACCTTGAGCGCGGCAAGTGTGGGAGCTAAACCAATTGAGCCAGTGATCGCATTAAGCACTACATCACAAGTGATCGCAGCAACTTCGGTCGACGTATCGGGGCCATCAATTACTTGGACACCGGGAAGGCCATGTCGCACTTGATCTGCGTTATGCGTGACACCGACAACACTGACTTTAAATTTGATTGCTTGCGCAATCAAAAGGTCAATATTGTTTCCTGCTGCCGTCAGCGCAACAACGCGAAACAGACCAGGGTTAGCTTCAATGATTTCGAGGGCTTGCACACCAATTGAGCCAGTCGAGCCAAGGATGACGACATCGCGCATGAATTAACGATCCAGAAGATTTTGAGTTGGTGAGTAGGCGCTTCCATTGCGTCGCTTTGCGATCGCTGAGAGTGCTTCCAAAACAACTCTGTTTGCCAATATTGCAGTGATATCGGCTGAATCAAATGGCGGAGCAACCTCTACGACATCGATGCCGACTACAGGAAGTTCAAGACAGATTCGACGAACCGCTTCTAGTAATTCGCGAGATGTCATGCCGCCTGGTTCAGGAGTACCAGTGCCAGGAGCCATGCCAGGATCAACAACATCGATATCAACTGAAAGAAAGACTCCATCGCAACCATCAGTGAGTGTTGCAAACGATTCATCAAGAACTGCTGTCAATCCACGATGATGAATCTCAGTCATCTCATATGAGCGCATACCCTGATCGCGCATCCATGCGAGAGTCACATCATCCGGCCAATATCCACGAAGACCAAGCTGTAAGAAACGATCTCCACGAACATATCCTTCTTCGATGAGTCGACGCATAGGTGTTCCATGTCCCACAAGTGCGCCAAATTGATCTTCGCCAGTATCTGCGTGTGCATCAAAGTGAATCATTGAAATCTTTCCACGACCGCGATGGTTAGCGATACCCGCAACATCTGCAGAAGCAATCGAGTGATCACCACCCAGAATTACAGGGATCGCACCAGCTCGTGAAATCTTTTCTGTAGCCTCACGTAACACTGCCAGTGATGCCACGAGATCTCCCCCGGGCATCATTAAATCTCCAGCATCGACAACCTTAAGATCTTTCAATCCATCGGTACGTAACGCCAAATGTGGACGAGAAGCATCATGTGGCAGGTAATCTCCGCCACGAATTGCCTGTGGGCCAAATTTTGCACCTGAGCGGTGTGATGTCCCTGAATCAATGGGCGCACCGACGATCACGACATCTGCACCGGCAAAGCTTGCAGGATTATCTAAATCGCATGCCGCAATACCTAAAAAGGTGAAATTGGGGCCATACATATTGCCATGGTTAGCCATTTAAGAAACTTTACGCTTACGGCTCACTACTTGTCCAACGATCACCAGTGCTAGGGCGAGGAAGAACATGGCAGAGCCAATTACGTTGGCTTGAGCGGGAATTCCACGTGCTGCAGATACATAAACAAACTTAGGGAATGTGGTCATCGTGCCGGAATTAAAGTTGGTGATAATAAAGTCATCAAAAGAAAGGCTAAATGCCAGTAGCGCCGCTGCAGCAATTCCAGGTGCAACAAGCGGAAGAGTCACTCTGCGGAAAGTTTGGAACTCATTGGCATAAAGATCCATCGCAGCCTGTTCAAGTCGCGGATCTAGAGACGCGATACGAGCCTTAACGGTTACGACAACAAAGGACATACAGAACACAACGTGGGCAATAACTGTTGGCCAAAAGCCAGGATTGATTTGGAAGACCAAGAAGAGTGAGAGCAACGACGCTCCCAGAACAATCTCTGGGGTTGCCATCGGTAAAAAGATGAGAAGGTTTGAGGCAGAGCGTCCCTTAAAAGCATGGCGACCAATTGCAAAAGCAATCATTGTTCCTAGGATCGTTGCAAAAATTGTTGAAAGAAGTCCGATCTTGATGGAGTTACCTAACGCGGTACAAACTTCAGGAGCACCACAAGGGTTAGTCCAGTTGTCGAAAGTAAATCCTTTCCAAATTAAATTGGACTTACCTGAATCGTTGAAGGAAAACACAAAGGTGTAAGCGACCGGGATAAAAAGATACGTAAACGCAAAAACCATGTAGATGCGGATGAGATTGCGCCCAATCCATCTTGAGATCGTCGCACCGATTGGAAGGGTCGGGATGGAAGCTTCTTTCTGCTTGACGTTCATACCAGCTCCTCCGTTCCTGCTTTACGAATATAAATCGTGACAAGAATCAAGATCGCTGCCATCAGGGTGAATGAAAGTGCGGCTGCGGTTGGGTAATCAACAATCTTGAAGTACCGCGATTCGATGACATTTCCAATCATCTTCGTATTCGGACTTCCAAGAATTTGGGCATTGACGTAATCGCCAGCCGCCGGAATAAATGTCAGCAAAGTACCTGCGACTACACCTGGCATCGAGAGTGGCAAAGTCACCTTGCGGAAAGTTGTAAATCCATTGGCATAGAGATCACCAGATGCCTCAAGTGTGCGCGGATCGATTCGATCTATGGATGCGTAGAGTGGAAGAGTCATAAAGGGCAGGAAGTTATATGTCATACCCATGACCACGGCAAATGCTGAGGACGTGAGAGTCGTACTTTCGCTGATCACACCTAGGGTGCGAAGCGAGGGAACAACAAATCCCTCCTCACCGAGAATCTGTTTCCATGCGACGGTACGGAGCAAGAATGAAGTGAAGAATGGTGCAATCACGAGTACGAGAAGAATGTTCTTGTACTTACCTGCCTTAAATGCCAACGCATAAGCCAATGGATAAGAGATGAGTAGGGCAAGCAGTGTTGCGATGATTGCATAAACAAATGAACGGGTGAACTGTTCACGATTTTCAATAAAGGCATCGAGATAGTTGGCAAAGCGCAAAGTCTGTTCGTATTGGCCGGTATCTCCGTTATCCAAACGAGTCTGTGTCGAAGTCTGCGCCAAGTTCATAATTGGCAGGATGAAGAAGGTGAAGAGGAAGGCAAAGCCAGGTAAAAGTAAGAGGTATGGCGTGCTGATCTTCTTCATCGATAGAGCCCGTGACTACTCTTCGTCGAGATCTTCAGGCATTACTTCGGTACCCGCTTCTGCATCTTCATCTCCACGAAGTGCGAAGGTGAAGACTGGTTCCCAAGAAATATTCACAGAATCACCGATATGGAATGGTGCAACACCGTCATCATTTTGCTCGAAGACCATGAGCTCTTGTCCCCATGGCATCATCACTTGGTATTGAGTTGAGACGCCGATGTATGAAACGTCCTCAATTTTGCCACCACTCAAAACGTTGCCGGATGTAGGTGTCTGAAGAAGTGAAATGCGGAACTTCTCAGGGCGAATTCCAGCAAAGATAGATGAATCCACGGCGTGCGAACGGTTGCGTGGCAATGAGATCTTTTGACCGAAAAGATCTGCGATCAGCGAATCTCCATCGGTTCCAACCAATGAACCCTTAATGAGGTTTGACTGGCCAAGGAAGTTTGCGACAAAGGCAGTCTTAGGATTGTCGTAAAGATCTGCTGGCGATCCCATCTGCTCGATCTTTCCTTCATTCATCACAGCGATTGTGTCAGCCATGGTCATGGCTTCTTCTTGATCGTGTGTGACGTGGACGAAGGTAAGGCCCACTTCTTTTTGAATCCACTTGAGTTCGATCTGCATCTGTCGACGCAACTTGAGATCAAGAGCTCCGAGTGGTTCATCCAAGAGCAAAAGTGCTGGGCGGTTAACAATGGCGCGTGCCAGCGCGATGCGCTGCTGTTGACCACCTGATAATTGCGTTGGTTTGCGTTGAGCAAGATGAGGAAGTTCGACCAGGTTAAGAACTTTATTGACCGCTTCATCAACATCTTTAATACCGCGTCGGCGTAAACCGAATGCAATATTTTCAAAGATTGTTAGATGGGGAAAGAGCGCGTAATTCTGAAAGACAGTGTTGATTGGGCGCTGATAAGGCTTTGTGGTTGTGATATCTGTTGTACCCAAGTGAATACTTCCCACAGTAGGTTCTTCAAGACCAGCAATCATGCGAAGGGTCGTGGTCTTGCCACACCCTGAAGGTCCAAGCAATGCAAAGAATGAACCTTCAGGGATGGTTAAAGAGAGATCATCAACTGCAGTGAAATCACCGTAACTCTTTGTGATACGAGTGAGTTTGAGATCACCGCGTGCCGAATTTGCGCTATCTACCACTTAGTTTCCGGCGGCCTTCTGGAAGGCCTCTGTCCATGCTGTCTCTTCAGCTGGTGTAAGTGAGCGGAATACTGAAAGGTTTGCCATTGTCTTCTCAGTTGGGAAGATGAACTCGCTCGCAGCTAGTGCTGGATCGATCTTCTCCATCTCAGCTTGTGCACCCTTAACTGGGGTTACGTAGTTAACGTAGGCAGCTACTTCTGCTGCAATCGCTGGATCGTAATACCAGTTGATGAGCTTTTCGGCGCTTGCCTTAGCTTCAGCTGTAGCTGTGTAAGGAATCATCATGTTATCGCCAGAGATTGTTCCGCCTGATTCTGGGATAGCAAAATCAAACTTGCCTTCATTTTCTGACTTCAGAATAAACATATCGCCAGACCAACCGATGACAGCTGTTGCATCTCCTGCAGTGAGGTCTTCGGCGTATTCGTTGCCCTTAACACCACGGATCCAACCGTCAGAGATCTTTCCAGCCAAGAAATCAACAGCATTCATGAACTGATCTTCAGTAACGGTGGTGAGGTCTACACCTTGGTGGCGCAAAATCACACCGATGGTGTCGCGCATTTCGGAGAGAACAACAATCTTGCCCTTATTTGAAGGAGAGAAGAGATCATCGAGAGTACGGATTCCCTTTGGATTTTTCTCCACGTTCCAACCGAATCCACCCATGATGCCTTGCCATGTCAATGACTGCTCGCGCATTGGGTCAAATGAAGGGGAAGCAAGTGTGTCAAGAATATTTCCTGCGTTAGGAATATTTGCCTTATCAAATTTCTGTGTGTAGCCAAGACGGATCCAGCGAGCCGCCATCCAGTCTGTTGGTGTTACAAGGTCATAACCAATATCTTCTTTGAGTTTAAGTTGTGCCTGAACTTTTCCGAAGAACTCATCGTTATCGTTGTAATCTTCAAAGTACTCTGCAGTGATTCCAGTTGATTCCATAAATGCTTCAAGTGTTGGATAGAGCTGTGTCTCTTCATCGTAATCAAGATAGAGAGGCCAGTTACCCCAACGAACAGAACCTGCTGATGATGCAGCGTCATCGCCACCGCTTGAACATGAACTCAGGAGCGCAGCTCCACCGAGTGCACCAGCGCCAGCAACAAGTGCGCGACGTGAAAACTTAGTATTAATAATTGCACTTGCTTCTGCTGATAGAGGTTTCTTCGGTGAATTAGCCATGTGGATGGGCTCCTTTTTATTTTCCGGAACAAGGGACGGTTGTGCAGGGCTCATTATGGAGCCGTTTGGCCCTCATGGCCAAACTAATTTGAGGTAATTTCAGGTGAAATTTATTGCTAATTTCAAGCGTTGAGGTTGCTCATCACGTGCTTGATTCGGGTGTAATCCTCAAAGCCATAGCTTGAGAGATCCTTGCCGTAGCCCGAGCGCTTGTAGCCGCCGTGAGGCATCTCAGCCACCAGAGGAATATGAGTGTTGATCCAGACGCAGCCGAAATCAAAGGCCTTGGCCAGGCGCATGGCGCGACCGTGTTCCTTGGTCCAGATTGAAGAGGCAAGGCCATACTCGACTCCATTGGCCATGGCGATTGCTTCTGCCTCGGTTTCAAATTTCTGAATCGTGATCACAGGTCCAAAAATTTCGGACTGAATCAATTCATCGCTCTGCTTGAGATCTGCGATGACAGTTGGTGCGATGAAGTAGCCACCGAGAGTATTTGGAGTTGCCCCAGCGACGACGCGAGCATGTGATGGAACGCGCTCAATAAATCCGTTGACTCGTGCATACTGCGAAGCGTTATTGACTGGACCCACTAGTACATCTGCATCTGGCATTCCCATAGCAATCTGATTGGTTGCTTGATCAGCAAGCAATTTCACCAACTCGTCATAGACACCTGACTGAACCAAAACGCGAGTTGCCGCTGTGCAATCCTGACCGGCGTTGAAGAAACCTGCCAAAGCAATTCCTTCAGCTGCTGCTTGAAGGTCTGCATCATTGAAGACGACAACAGGAGCCTTGCCGCCAAGTTCAAGGTGAACTCGCTTGAGTGATTTTGCTGCCGCGCCTGCAACTTCCATGCCTGCACGAACTGATCCTGTAATTGAAACCATTGATGGAGTTGCGTGATCTACTAGCAACGCACCTGTTTCGCGCTCACCACAAATAACGTTGATAACACCATCTGGCAAGAATTCACTCATTACCTGTGCCATCAAAACTGTTGATGCAGGTGTTGTGTCACTTGGCTTTAAAACTACGGTATTTCCCGCCGCAATAGCAGGTGCCCACTTCCAGACAGCCATCATCATTGGGTAATTCCATGGAGTTACTTGAGCACATACGCCGATTGGTTCGCGACGAATAAATGAGGTCATTCCACGCATGTACTCACCAGCGGACTTACCTTCAAGGTTTCGGGCAGCTCCGGCAAAGAAGCGAATCTGATCAACCATCGGTGGAACTTCTTCAGATGCTGTAAGACCTACGGGCTTGCCGCAGTTCTCTGACTCGGTTGCAACAAATTCATCGGCGCGTGATTCGATAGCATCGGCAATCTTAAGCAGCGCACGTTGACGCTCTGAAGGGGTTGAATCTCTCCATCCCTCAAAGGCTGCTGCTGCAGACTTCATCGCCAGGTCTACATCTGCTGCATTGGATTTTGGCGCAGTTGCAAATGGTTGAGCAGTTGCTGGATTGATCAGAGTTGTCGTCTCTCCCGATGTTGATTCGACTGACTTTCCATTGATGAAATTGGATAGCTTCTTCATGATTTACTCCTGCCCCTTTGTGGCTCGAACTAATTGATCGCCATGATCTTTTGGATGATTTGTATAACCGGTTAACCACTTTTCGATTGTGAACTTTCCACTCTCTGAATGTTCTCCTGATTTTGCAAGGTCTGACTCTTCAAGTCTCTTAATGACATCAAGAGATCCAGCACGCACTGCAGCAAATACTGCGATTGAATTTTCCACTGGCGCACTTTCGTAGCCAAGTTTCTCGCACGAAGCCCACAAGCCTTCGTCATAACCTTGAATCAACGATCCTTCAGGTTCTGCAACTAAGCGACGTAGTCGCGCATAAGACTGTGCCTCTGAATCTGCCATGTGATGAATAATCTGTCGTGCAGACCAACCATTTTCATGGCGAACATCCAATAGATCTGGAGTTACTCCACGCGCAAGATTGAGAAAGTACTGGGTTGAACTTTCGTACGCGGCTGCTGATTCACGGATATCCATGGATGCGAGTCTACTTATTCTTTACCTTTTTCGGCAGCGGCTAATTGTCCGCATGCGCCATCGATCTCACGACCACGGGTATCTCGAACTGTGACCGGAACGCCATAACTCTCCAAAATACGCACAAACTCGGCCTCATCCTCACGACGGGATGCCGTCCATTTAGAACCTGGTGTTGGGTTGAGTGGAATTAAGTTCACATGAGCGTTGCGACTCTTCAGAAGGCGGCCGAGTAGGTCAGAACGCCATGATTGATCGTTAATGTCGCGAATGAGTGCGTACTCGATTGAATATCTACGCCCAGTCTTCTTCTCGTAGGCATCGGCGGCAGCTAAAACTTCACGCACATTAAATCGATTATTAATGGGTACCAAGGTATTGCGAAGTTCATCATCGGGTGTGTGGAGTGAAACAGCTAAGGTGCAGTTGATTCCTTCATCCATTAACTTTTCAATGCCGTTAACAAGACCGACGGTAGATACGGTGACTGAGCGCGCACTGATTCCTAGGCCATCTGGGTTGGGATCTGTGATGTTGCGAAGGGTGCGCACTACTGCGTTGTAATTTGCCAGTGGCTCCCCCATACCCATAAAGACAATGTTGGAAAGACGTGTGGGACCGCCAGGGAGTTCACCTTCGGCACAAGCTCGCGCTGCTGCAACAATCTGTGCGGTGATCTCACCCGCTGTCAGATTTCGAGTGAGTCCTGCTTGTCCTGTGGCGCAGAACGGACAGTTCATTCCGCAACCAGCTTGAGAAGAGATACAGACTGTGACGCGATCGGTATAACGCATCAAAACAGATTCAACGAGAGTTCCATCATGGAGCTTCCACAAATCTTTACGAGTCATGCCTCCATCGGTTGTGCGAGTGGTAACCAATTCAATGAGTTGAGGTGTTAGCGCGTCAGCAATTGCTTGACGCTGATCTGCCGGGATATCGCTCCACTGTTCAGGAGAGTTTGATAAGTGCGTGAAGTAATGCGTTGCAACTTGGGAAGCTCGGAAAGGTTGGAACCCGAGCTCTTTTGCCCACTCTTTACGTTCAGCTGGAGAGAGGTCAGCTAGATGTTTAGGCGCCTTCTTCTTCTGTATAGGCTCATCGAAAATTAACTTGATCTCGGTCATGAAAGACGCTTCACGAGTTCAAGTGCCATATACATGGCAGGGGCTGAAAAAATTGCGGAGTCGATGCGATCTAAAACGCCACCGTGGCCCGGCAAAAGATTGCCCATATCTTTGAGTGACATATCGCGCTTGATAGCGCTTTCAATGAGATCACCTGATGTTGCAGTAATCACGGTCAGCAATCCAGCTGCTGCGCCGTAGCGCCAATCATTGTTGAGGATGTAGTGAAATGCGATCGCACCACCGACTGTGGTTGCTATCAGCGAACCGATGAGACCTTCAATGGATTTCTTGGGGCTAATAGTTGGTGCAAGTCGGTGCTTACCAATCAGAACACCGACGATGTAGCCGAATGTGTCGTTGCAACCTATCAAGACTAAAAATGTCATTACTGCAGCAAGACCATTGCTTGGGCGAGCGATCAAGATAATGAATCCGCCAAGGAATGATAGATAAAGAAGTGCCAGACCTGTTGAGCTCGCACGCTTAACAAAATTCTCCGTGCCATGCCGCAGGGAAAGAAGGAGAATCAGAGTGAACGCTGCCGCCATTGAAACAACAAGGCCATTGATACCTGCAAACCAGGTTGACAGTGAGATCGAAACTGCAGCAACTGCCAAGGTACGGAATGAATTAACAAATCCCACAGAGGTCAACGCTGCCGATAACTCTTTTGTAGCAAGAACGAGAGCAAGTGCGACCAAGAATGCAAAGGCTGTGCGCTCGAACGCCAGTGATAGCCAAATTAAAGCGATGAGGCTTAATCCAACTGCGATCGAGGGAAGAAGTTTGCGACCTGCCCGAGCATTAATTGCTTCGTTAAATGAATGGAGATCGCTCACGAGAAGATTATTGAACTCTAGACCTCTAGAAGTTCGGTCTCCTTATGCTTGAGTAATTCATCAATTTTTGCAACATGATCTGCAGTGATCTTCTCGAGCTCTTTCTCACCGCGGGCGAGATCATCTTTTCCGATATCTCCATCTTTTTCTAACTTCTCCATAGCTTCTTTTGCACTACGGCGAATATTGCGCATAGAGATCTTTGAATCTTCGGCCTTGGTCTTTGCAACCTTGATGTAATCCTTGCGACGCTCTTCAGTGAGTTGTGGGAAGTTAACGCGAATTACAACGCCATCAGTCTGTGGGTTCACACCTAAATCTGAGTCACGAATAGCCTTTTCTATAGAAGACATCGCACCTTTATCGAAGGGCGAGATGATTGCCATGCGAGATTCAGGAATCTGAATTGATGCGAGCTGAGATAACGCTGTGTACGTTCCGTAGTAATCGACCATGATCTTGTTAAACATCGCCGGGTGGGCACGGCCGGTACGAATAGCTCCAAAGTCATCTTTTGCAACTTCGACTGCCTTATTCATCTTTGACTCAGCATCGGCTAAGAGCGTTGCTACATCTGCCATGGCTATTTCCGTCCCGTTCGTATATCTATCAAGGTATCAACTCATCGCTTATGCGACGAGTGTTCCAATCTTTTCGCCACGAACTGCGCGGCCGATATTTCCTGCTGTCATCAAATCAAAGACCACAATCGGAAGTGAGTTTTCGCGACAAAGGCTAAATGCTGCGGCATCTGCAACTGCCAAAGACTTCTGGAGTACTTCATCGTAAGAAATCGAGTCGTACTTTGTTGCAGTTGAATCTTTACGCGGATCGGCGCTGTAGACGCCATCGACACCGCTCTTGGCTAGTAGAAGCGCCTCTGCACCTACTTCGAGTGCACGTTGTGCTGCAACGGTATCTGTTGTGAAAAATGGCATTCCAGCTCCGGCACCGAAAATTACAACGCGACCCTTTTCAAGGTGACGAATAGCGCGGCGTGGAACATATGGTTCTGCAACTTGTCCCATGGTTATTGCAGTTTGTACGCGAGTATCAACGCCCTCTTTCTCAAGAAAATCTTGGAGTGCAAGACAGTTCATTACTGTTCCGAGCATTCCCATGTAGTCAGCTCGTGAGCGTTCCATGCCACGTTCTGAAAGTTCAGCGCCTCTGAAGAAGTTACCGCCACCAACAACGATGGCGATCTGGACACCTTCGCGAACTACTGCGCTAATTTGTTTTGCAACATCTGCCAAAACATCGGGATCAACACCGATTCCTTTTTCGCCACCGAAAACTTCTCCGGAAAGCTTAAGGAGCACCCGCCGATACGAACCTCTTGTACCGGGCATTGGGTGCTCCTCTCGCTTCTGTAAAGCTTTGTGAATCTTGTGCGTGAAGTCTACTGACCTACGCGGAAACGGTGGAACTTCTTGACGGCGGTTCCTGCCTCATCAAGGATTTGCTGAACGGTCTTCTTGGCATCCTTCGCGAATGCCTGCTCAAGCAAGCTAACTTCCTTGACGAATCCGGTGACGCGACCTTCGATGATCTTTGAAAGAGCAGCCTCTGGCTTACCCTCTTCACGAGCTGTTGCCTCAGCAACACGGCGCTCGTTTTCGATCAAATCTGCAGGCACATCATCGCGATGTACAAACTTTGGTGCGAACGCTGCGATGTGTTGTGCAACATCCTTGCCAACTTCTACAGCTTCCTTTGCAAGTGCGACGAGAACGCCAACCTGTGGTGGAAGATCTGGGCTTGTCTTGTGAAGGTAGAGACCAACTGGGCCTTCGATCACTGCAACGTTGCGAACTTCGATCTTCTCGCCCATTGTTGCATTGCCTTCATCGAGAACAGCTTGAACAGTCTTGCCGTTAGACATTGTTGAAGCTAGGAATGCTTCAACATCTGCACTCTTAGCTGCCTGTAAATGATCTACAAGTTCATCGCCAAGTGAGATAAAGCGCTCACCCTTTGCAACGAAGTCTGTCTCACAGTTAAGTTCGAGCATTACGCCCAAGTCACCTGAAACACGAGCAACAACTAGACCGTTTGAAGTAAGTCGACCTTCGCGCTTTGTAACGCCTTTAAGTCCCTTAACACGAATGATGTCTAGGGCCTTGTCGTAGTCGCCATCTGCTTCATCGAGAGCCTTCTTGCAATCGAGCATTCCTGCTGCAGTTGCTTCGCGAAGACGCTTTACATCATCTGCTGTGTAGTTAGCCAATTGTTACGCCTCCGGTGTCTCTGCTGGTGCATCTGGAGCAGCTGCAAGGATCTGGTTCTCAAGATCTGCTGCAGTTGCTTCAGCGACTGCAGCTGGCTTTACATCAGCTGAAGAAGTAGTTGTACGAGCCTTGAGGCCTTCTGCGATTGCATCTGTAATAACGCGTGTGAGCAATTCGATTGAACGGATTGCATC
>JACCDY010502030.1_pt1 | contig 19335 bp, 15 predicted proteins | sample 7446391 | NCBI WGS metagenome assembly JACCDY01 (sample SAMN15323451, study PRJNA562643) | freshwater metagenome | isolation source: river surface water | place: USA:Blue River Watershed | collected 2017-08-18
CATCCATCTGGACAATCAGGTCGTATCCTTTGTCTATGGCCCACTCAAAACCGGCCACGTAGGCACGCCCCAAGCCGTTTTTGGCGGTGCGTGAGAGAAGGTGAAGGCGGGATTCCCTTGTGGCTGTTTCCTCAACCCAGCGTCCCGTCCCGTCCGGGGAGCCGTCATCGACAACAAGGATCTCAAGATCACAGGGTTGCGCCAGAAGACGGTCGACAAGTTTGGGGAGATTGTCCCGCTCGTTATAAGTAGGGACGACGACAAGGATACGCTCGGACATGTACAGAAGGAAAAGCGAGAATGTTAGACGATAAAGGCCCTCAGTCGAGTCTCAAAAACATCAAAAAAACACCCACTGGGGGAGCGCTTCGTTTTAAGGGAGGGTTTCCCCTGCTTCTTTTTCGGAAGGGATTCCGTAGTGGGAGCGCAATGTTTGCTCTTCTTCTTTCAGATGAGCTGCTTCGAGATAGATGGGCCCCGAGGAACCTTCCAGAATGATCTCATGGAAACCCTTCCGCGGACAGGATATCGCCTCCTTCACATCGCCGAGCGAGGAGATCTGCTTCCCGTTGATGGAAATGACAACCCTGTTCGCCATATCCTGCAGTCCCATGGTCTGTTCCGAGGGTAGCACCGCGGAGAGGATCACGATGCGCTTCGGTGATCCCGGGAGTTCGTCCTGGAAGGCATCGAGATACACAAGGTTCTGCGGTGCGTCGTTCCTCCAGTTGGAACCCCACTCGCGGAGATAGGGACGCGAGAGTTCCTGGAAGAGCAGACCGCCCAGAAAAACGTGAGGGACCGACTCCTTCTCGACGCGTGAGGGGACGATGACCGAGGCTGAATTGCGACCCGAGAGTGTGAGGGTGGTGGCACCCGCCGTTCCGGTCCCTTCCCCGAGGCTTCGGAAGTAGGCGATTTCCATCGGTTCGCCCGGGGCATTTTCGAGGCTGGCCAGATTGCTGAAGGTGATTTTGCCATGCAGGGAATCCGTGTAGTTTCCCTCCGCGTCAATCGCTTTTCCGGAGACCTTCACGATAAGGTCTCCGCGGCGGATCCCCCCCTTCTCCGCGGGGCTTCCCGGCTCGACCGAGGTGACGTAGACACCCTGCCTGTCGCCGGCTCCCAACCAAGACCTGAGATTCCTTCCCCTTGCCTCGCTCCAGGAAAGTCCCGCCCTTGCGAGTCCGTGGTAATCCGGCTTTGCTGATTCTTTGAGAAAGCGTGCGATCAAGGGAGCGGGAATGATGTCGGCCGCCTGCGTTTTCGGATCATAGCGCATGACGAGTCCGGCCAACTTTCCATCGTGAAGCGCCGGGATGACGAAGCTGCACTCTTTCTGGGGGATGGTGGCGGACGTGCGGTAGAGCAGGTAGGCGGAGCCATCGGCGGGATAGCCCATCACGGCGACGGTGGTCACGGTCGCGGGGGAGAGGCCGGGGGCGCCGTTGGGTTCCAGCTGGAGGATCTGAAGGACATCCCCGGAACGGACATTCATGTCGAGCCTGAGAGGATGGGTTTCTTTGAGAAGTTCAGACTCCACGGGCCGAAGCACGGCAAGATTGCATTCTTCGTCGATCGCCTCGATGACGGCGCTTCCCTTGATCCCATCCTCCGGTTTCTCCAGTCCGATGAAGGTCGAGTGGGCGACCATTTCGGCGGTCACGAGCAGCCTGCCTCCCTCGATGACCGTGGCCAGTCCGCTTCTCGTGAAGGGTTGTTTCTTGAGCCAGGGGCGCCTGTTGTCAGGATACTGGATCGTGGAGGTGACGCGGAGAACCGAGTCTGCAGTTGACGCCGGCTTCCTCTCTCCACAGGAGGTGAGGCAGGTCAGGGTGACGACGGTGAGCAGAGTCAGTAAAAACAGAGTCCGGTAACGCATCTGATCAGAGGTTTCTTGCCGCGGGGACTCCGTAGTTTTTCATGATCCTAGGCTCAGCTTTCACAACTTCATCCCGATTGAGGACAATGGGTACCCCGTGGCCTTCGAGTTCGATCACGTCATGACGGGCCGGCGAGTCGAATGCCGCGCGGACATCCTCCATCGAGCGGATCTGTTTGCCGTTGATGACCTCAACGATCCCGGCCTGCAGTCCGTCGCAGTCCTTGTTCACGGGATCGGCCAGAACGCGGCTCAGGACCACAATCTCGGAACGCTTCAGGTAGAGGTGCCGTTCCACGAACTCGTCGAAGGCCCTGCGAAGCCGCAGATCCCCGCTGCCCATGGCATTCATCAGGTTGCGCTCCAGGGGCTGGAAGAGAAGCCCGCCGTGCAGGAGATACCTGGGCTTCTGTTCGTAGGCATTCGCCTGCATCCGGAAGGGCCAGCAGCCCTGCAGCGGAAACTCGACATGGAGAGGTTTGCCGTCGCGCACAAGATCCAGGGAGATGCTCTCGCCCTGAAGCTTGCGTTCGACCACCTCGGTCAGTTCCACGGAATCCCCCTCCAGTTCGACGCGTCCGTTGCAGGCAACGTTCCTGCCGTCGATTCCGACGATGATGTCGCCTTTGAGGAGATGGTTAGCGGACGATCCTGCCTCGTGCACGTCGGTCACCAGCACACCCCTGTCGTTGTCGGGCAGGTCGAGGGCCCTGCGCGTCGAGGGATTGGTGAGCGGTCGGATGGCGATCGAGAGGTCGGTGTATCCGGTGTAACTTCCCTTGGAGATGTCCTTGAGGAAACGCTCGATGACCGGCACGGGGATCATGAAACCGACATTCTGCGCCACGTCACCTGAGTATCCCTGGAAGGCGACGCCGACAACCTTTCCCTCCTGAAGAACAGGGCCGCCGCTGTTGCCGGGATTGATGGCCGCGTCGATCTGGATCACCAGATGCGAATCAATCCCGGAATGAGTGTACAGATCGGTGTCGATCCTTGAGACCACCCCCCGTGTCACACTCAGTCTTTCCCCTCCGAGGGGATAGCCGTAGACGCTGACCCCGCTTTCGATTTTCGGAACCCCGCCGAGTGCTAGGGGGCTCATCCCATCCAGGAACGAGCCTTCGTCAGCCGACAGGAGAGCAAGGTCGCAGTCATGAGCGATGAACTCCACACGTGCCGTGCAGGGGTGGGGGGATCCCTCCCTAGTCAGGGTGATGAAGCGTGCGTTGCTCACCACATGGGCGTTGGTCAGGATGCGCTTTTTGCCGTCCGGAAGGGTGATCACGAATCCCGATCCGACACCTCCCCCGACATGTCCGGCATTCCAGGGGGAGCGGTAGTCGCCTTCCTGTTCCGTGACCTCGATTCTGGTCACGCTTGACTGGAGTTTCGGTGCCGGTGTCGCGGAGGCATCGGTTGTTGGGGACTTTCCCGGAAGGGGGGAAATCAGCAAGGCGGACATGACAACCAACCGGGGGAGGAAACCGCTGCGTTTCATGGATTCCAAAGAGTTTTGACCGGGGAAGTCCATCGCGCAACCTTCATGAGTTCCGTCGGGACGGAGAATCACATTGCCCCACCGGAGGGATTTCCCCTTAATGCCACGATGAACACACCTTGGGGCGCCCTTTTTGATTGGGATGGAGTCGTCATCGACTCCTCTTCCCAACATGAGCGTGCCTGGGAAATCCTTGCCTCGGAAAGGGGGCTTTTCCTCCCTGAGGGACATTTCAAGGCGGGATTCGGCAAGAAGAACGAGGTCATCATCCCCGCTCTTGGTTGGAGCAGTGACCCCGATACGGTCCGCGAGTTGGCTGACCGGAAGGAAGAGCTTTACCGCTCTCTGGTTGCCGCCGAAGGGGTGGTGGTGTTGCCCGGTGCCAGGGAACTTCTTGCCGGATTAAAGGAGGAGGGGATTCCGAGGGCTGTCGGCTCCTCCACCCCAAGGGGGAATCTTGATGCTCTCTTTGCTGCGACGGGACTCGACTCTCTTTTCGATGCCGTTGTCTGCGGCAGCGATGTGACCCATGGGAAACCTCATCCGGAAGTCTTCCTTGCCGGCGCCCGACGACTTGCCCTCCCTCCCGATCGCTGCGTCGTGATCGAGGATGCCTTCGCCGGGATCGAGGCGGCCCGCAATGCCGGGATGAAAGTCATCGGGGTGGCCACGACGCATCCGTTGGAGTTGCTCTCAGGATGCGATCTTGCCGTCAGTTCGCTCGCGGAGTTAACCCCCCGGAGAATCTCCTCCCTGATCACCTCGGCATGACACCTTTCGTCATTTCTTTCGCATCCGTGATTCACTCCGCCGGTGAGTGCGCCGTGATGCTGCTTGCCCCGCTTGGACTGATCTTCCTTGGCGGCATCTGCATCATGGCTGATGTCGTCCTTCTGAAACGACGGGGGGATGCCGAGGCCGTGATTTCTTTCGTCGCCACGGGGATGAGACCCCGCCCCGGTCTCAGGCTTGCCTCCGTTTTCCTTTTCACCCTTGCCTCCGTCTTGGCGACGCGCGATCTGCTGGCTTTCCTGGGTGAGGCCCCTCCTCTGATCCTTTCCTCGGTGATAGGTTGTGCAGCCACGGTGACGGCCTTCCTGATCCTTCTCTTCGGAATCCTGCTTCCGCGGGCGCTGGGAGAGTCGCTGCACGGGAACATACTCATCCGTTCCGTGTCACGGGCGGCACATTGGCTGACGATCTGGATCGATCCTCTTGCGGAGCTCGGATGGTCGCTCGTCGCCCTTTTCCTCAGGATCCTGCACCTTGACCGCCGGAGATCGCACGAGCAGACCGAGGAGGAGGTCCTTCAGATCATGGATGAGGGTCTCGAGAGCGGGGCTTTCGACCCCGTCGAGAAGGAGATGGTGGAGGGGGTTCTCGAGTTGGACGAGCAGACAGCCGCCGAACTGATGACCCCGCGATCCCGTGTCACCTGGCTCGATCTCGATGATCCCGATGAGGTCAACTGGCGTCGGATCGCCCAGGCCGGACACTCCGATTACCCCGTCTTCCAAGGAACGCACGACAACATCAGGGGAATGGTCGCGGTGAAGTCCCTCTGGGCGAATGTCTCCATGACGGGATCGGTCAAGTTGGCCGATGTGGTGAACCCCCCGCTATTCGTTCCCGTGACGATGACTGCTCCCCGCCTCATCGAGGAGTTCCGCAAGGTCAGGCGCCACGTGGCACTGGTGGTGGATGAGTTCGGCGTCGTGGAGGGGATGGTGACGCTCAAGGATGTCGTCGAGGCGATCGTGGGCCGTCTTCCCGAACGCGAGGTGCGGCAGCATTATCCCGAGATCATTCAGCGCGGGGACGGAAGCTGGCTTGTCGACGCCCAGTTGGACTATGCCGAGACCGCCCGTGAAATCGGACTGGATGATGCCTCCGAAGAGAGCGCTGAAAGCCGCTACCAGACCATCGGCGGTTATGTCCTTCATCATCTCGGCCACGTCCCGGGTGAGGGGGAGAAGATCGTGCGTTCTGGCTTCAGCTTTGAAATCGTCGACATGGATCGTCAGCGCATCGACAAGCTGCTGGTCACCAGACTGCCCGGTGAATCATCTGCTCCCCCGACACGGGATCAGCCATGATCGCTGCTGCATTCCATCCGGAGCTTTTTCCCATGGAGTCCACCTGGTGGGCCTATGCACTTTTTTGCCTGCTGATACTGTTCGCCCTCTTTCTTGATCTGAGGCGACGCAACGGAAATGAGCATCCGATTGGCCACCGAGAGGCGCTTGGCAACGTCCTTCTCTGGGTGATCCTAGCTCTCCTTTTCTGTGCCGGTCTCTATGCCTACTGTCTCTGGAAGTTTCCGTCAGAACCTTCTCTTTCGGGTTATGACGCCCATGCCCTCGCCAGGCAGTGCTCCCTGGAGTTCCTCTCGGGATGGCTCGTCGAGAAAAGTCTCTCGATCGACAATCTTTTCATCTTCCTGGTCATCTTCGACTTCTTTGCCGTCCCGGAAAAGTACCGCCACAGGATTCTTTTCTACGGCATTCTCGGAGCCCTTCTCTTTCGCGCCCTTTTCATCGCGCTCGGTTCCGTACTGATGCAGCTTTGCTGGGTTCCGTTCATCTTCGGGATCTTTCTCGCGGTGACAGGTCTGAAGGTGGCATTCGGACCGGAGAACCATCCCGATCCCTCGAAAAACATCCTGGTCAGGATTCTCCGACGGATTCTCCCGATTTCTCCCGACCTCCATGGACCCGATTTTGTGTTCCGCCGTGAGGGAAGATGGTACGGCACGCCTCTGTTGGTTACCCTTGTGGTGATCGAGATGACCGACATCATCTTTGCGGTGGACAGTGTCCCCGCCATTTTTGCAATCACCTCGGAGCCCTTCATCATCTTCACCTCCAATGTCTTCGCCATTCTGGGCCTGCGGGCCCTCTTCTTCGTGATGGCAGGGATGGCTTCCAAGTTCCATTACCTCAAGTATGGACTTGGATTCATCCTCTGTTTTGTCGGAGCCAAAATGGCTTGGCTTGACCATCATTTTCACGGCCACTTTCCGACTTCCTGGTCGCTGGGTATCATCGTCACGGCACTTCTTCTCGCTGGCGTGTTCTCTTGGCTGTTGCCCGCCGACACCTCGGACGAGGCTCATTGATTACGTGTCGGCGACTCAAGCCGTAGAAGACTCGTTTTTCCGGAAACAGACTACCCTGTCCCGCCCGGATTCCTTGGCTTGAAGCATCGCCCTGTCCGCCCTGTCGATCAGTTCCATGGCATTGGATGTCGAGGAGTCGGAGCATGCGATGCCGATGCTGAGTGTGATTTCCGGCAGGGTCGCCCCACGGGCCTTGATCTTCATCGATCTGGCCAAGGCCCTGATCCTCTCGGCAACCCCGGATGCCTCCGTCTCGGTTGTCTCAGGTAGAACGGCAACAAATTCCTCACCGCCCCATCTTCCGCAGAAGTCGAGAGGGCGCTGCATCGATCTGCTAATCACCTGTGCAGTCGCCTTGAGGACCCTGTCACCGGCGGCATGGCCGTGGGTGTCGTTGAACTCCTTGAAGCGGTCAATGTCCATGAAAAGAAGGCTGATGGGACGTTTTCTCCTGACGCTGTCGCGCCAGAGTCGCTCCAACTCTGATTCCAAGGCACGCCTGTTTCCGATCATGGTCATGTGATCGAGCGAGGCCGCATGAAAGGCGTGCTCCAACCGGATCGCCTTCCTGTAGAGACTGAAAAAGATCCCGCTGATCGTGAGAAAAGCGAGCAGGCTGATCAGGAGCAGGAACCGGTTCTGTTTCCAGAAACGGGCACGGATATCCGATTCGGGAAGGAGTGCCGCGGTGATCAATCCGAAGACCGGGTCCTTCATGTAACCGAGGCAGATGGTGTCCCTGACCACCCCCGTTCCTCCCTCAATCCTTATCCAGCCTTTCTCCCCCGGTCTTTGGGTGATCTGTTTCAGGAGTTGGTGGTACAGCGGATCTTCCGGTAGGGGCATCGTCTTTTCAGTCGGAAAGAGAAACGCCGCCTCACCGTTCGGCAACATGACAAGAATCCGATCCGCCGTCCCACTGAGGATATGGCGGATGGAGTCCGCGATTTCCTGTTGCTGGAACTGGAGTGCTATCACCGCCCTCAACTCTCCCCGTTTTCCGCGAACCGGCATCGAAAGGTGAAAGACCGGCTTTCCGGTTGTGCTGGCGATCCTGAGTCTTCCCATGGCGAACTTTCGCGAAGGATCGGCCTTCAGATTCTGAAAATAGCCTCTGTCAGAAAGATCATAGGCAGGGCAGGGGTACTCGCCGCTACGTGCAAGAAGGTGCCCCTTGCTGTCGAGGAGGAGGAGCAGACCCATCGTGTCGGCGGTGTTGTAAATGCTGAAGTTCTCCATCACGGAGCGGAGAATCTGATGCGCTTGGTGTCGGGTGAGGGGGCCTTCCGAGAGAGCTTTGCCGAGCATGGATTGGGCGACATCAAGGATCTTGCTTCCATCGATCATCGATTCCCTCACGAGCGAGGATGTGGAACTTGCGTGCCGCATGAGCGCCTCGCGCTCCCTGTCGAGGGTGGCGAACCATGATGACCGGATCGAATAGAGGAGGCCTAATGCCAGAATGGCGATAATCGAGGCATAGATTCCGAGAATGCTGATCCTAAGCTGCCGTGTCCGCTGCTTCACCGATCGGATCGGCAGGATCCGTGACGGCACGAACAAACCATTCCGTTCAAGCGCTTTCACACTTGGTGATTCCCCTCGGGCAGGGAAGGGTGTTCCCTGAATCTTTCGATGATCTGCTCCATGGGCATCGGCTTTCCGAAGAAGTACCCCTGAGCATACTGGCAACCGAGTGCCTTGAGGTAATTGGCCTCCCCTTCCTCCTCGATACCCTCCGCCACGATTTCATACCCGAGATTCTTTCCTATTCCGATGATGGCGTTGAGGAGCCCTGTGCGCGCCAAGTCCCCCGAAGTGGCTCCCCGGATGAAGGCCTTGTCGATCTTGATGATGTCAACGGGGAGAGATGCCAGGTTGTGAAGGTTGCTATAGCCGGTTCCGAAATCATCCAGCGCGATCCTGACCTCCTTCTCCCGAAGTTCGGAGAGATTCCTCATCACTGTTTCATTCAGCGCCACAAGATCACTCTCGATGATCTCGATCATGAGCGAGGAGGGGGGGATTCCCGTCGATTGAAGTTGTTTCAGGCAGTTCGCGGCATACCCCTTTGTCGAGAGAATGGGAGGACTCACGTTGACCGAGAACCGGAACCCCTTCGTATTGAGTAGGTCCCTCGGCTGTCCCGAGGCAAACGTTCTCAAGGCCTCCGTCATCACCATCTCGTCAACCCTTGCCATGAACCGTGTCCGTTCGATGGCTTGGATGAACTCGCGGGCCTCCATCTCCGTTCCATCCTTCTCAAGGATCCTGAGGAGCGTCTCGACTCCCGCATTTTCCCCTGTCTGCAGGTTGATGATGGGCTGGAAGGCGAGGAAGAATCGGTTGTTTTCCACAGCATCCTTCACCTTGTGATCGATGCTTCGGCGAATCTGGAACTTCTTCACCACCTCCTCGTCCGCGATGCAGAAGCCCTTGTTAAAGCCGTTCTTGACGAGATACATCGCCTCCTCGGCTCGTCTCAGGAGCTCGTTCGGGGTGATGCCGGAATCGTCGATCACGGCGCATCCGATGCTCGAGTTCACCCTGATCTCAAGTTCACCGACCATGTAGGACTGGGAAAGTGTCCTCTGGATCCTTTCGAGGACGGGGCCGAGTCCGCTCTCGATGTCAATCTGACGCGCCAGCAGGACAAACTCGTCGCCGCTGAGCCTGCCGAGCACATCGTTTTTCCTGCAGACCCCCTCGAGTCTCTTGCTGATCTCCTTGAGGAGACGGTCTCCGGTCTCGTGGCCGAAGTTGTCATTCACATCCTTGAAGCCGTCGATGTCGAAGAAGAAGACGGCCGAGTCGGGTTTGAGAGGATCGCATTCCCTGATGGCTGCTTCCACCGCCGTCATGATGACATTTCTGTTTGCCGTTCCCGTGAGGCTGTCATGGGAGACCTGATGCTTCAGTTCAAGAAGCACCAGCTCTCGCTCAGCGACGATCGAGAGATTGGAGGCAAGCAGCTCGAAAACCTCCCCGACCCTTGCCTCCAGTTTGCGATGATCGGGATAGATCAGTTCGATGAGCGCAACCAATCTTTCCTTAAGTCTCACGGGGACAACCATGTAAGAGTATTCCTGCCGGTAAGGAGCCGAATTGATGAACTCCGTGCGGGTCGATGTCTCGGCCGTGTGACGCGCCATGCTGTCGATATGTTGCCAAAGCAAGGGCAACTCCGGATCGGCTGGCAGGGAGGCATTGTAGGATATGCCCGTGGTGCCACCTGTCTGCATGTTCCTGATCCGCAAGGAAAGCCATCCCAGATTGGGATCGAGGTTTTGAGTCAGGAAGGTCAATGCATCATCGAACGTGCTGGCGGTTGTCACCAGATCTGCGGTGGAGAAAAGAAGCTTGCTGTAGACCTCCTTTTCAAGATGCAGCAATCGCGTCAGCTTGATGCCGTGCCTGTGCCGATCGATGAGATCCATCGATGCCTCCGAAAGCATCCGTAGCAGGGTGAGTTGCTGTTCGCTCAATTGTTTCGGCTTCCTGTCGATGACACAGAAACTTCCCAGGGCGATCTTGTCCGAGTCGACCATTGGGACGCCGGCATAGAAACGGATATAAGGCTCGCCGGTCACGAGAGGGTTGGTGGCGAAGCGGGGGTCCTTCGTGGTGTCGGGCACGATGAAGATCCTGTCCGGATCAAGGATGGTGTAGGCGCAGATCGACTCATCCCGGCAGCTTTGCGCCAGGGAAAGGCCGTATGACGACTTGAACCATTGACGGTCCCTGTCGACGAGCGAGATCAGTGCAATCGGAACCTCGCAGATCATGGCCGCCATCCGTGTCAGCCGGTCGAGTGCGGGATCGTTGCCCTTATCGAGGATCTCGTACCCCATGAGTCGGGCGATGCGCTCCTCTTCTCGGGCAGGGAGGGGGGCAGGGATGGCTGCCTTTGCGATACCCGGATTGGCCTCGGATCGTGTTTCCGTATCGGAACCTCGATTTTCCCCCCGGCTTCGCTGGGGGGGAGTCTCCGGCGGGATGGGATTGCAAGGTTGAGCTGATGCGGCAAGTGACTGGGAGCCCTCACCGAGCAGTTCATGATCTTTCATGATGCTATCGTACAACCGTCATATGGTCCAAAAAAGGGACCGGGCCTAATCAATGAGCTTAGATTGAGGGCGTGGCCTCCTCGTGATGAGGCTGCTTCACGAGGGGTTCCATATCGATCCAATCAACGACCATGGTCTCGCTCCCGTCCCATCCGGGTGATCCGGCCCAAGGCATCCGCCTCATTCCTATGATCACGGAGGAGGGGACATCGGGAACGATTCCCCGGATCCTTCCCTGAGGAACACCGTCGATGAGAAAACGGACGGAATCGCTTCTCCACTCGATCGTGTAGATGTGAAACTTCCCGTCCCGGTGGGATACCCTGTCACCACGGTGGTCTCTGATCGGCATCCTGATGCTCCTGCCGGGATGAAGCACCCCGGACGGATCGGCGAAGGCATGGGACCAAGTGTTCATCCTGAGGTCGCTCCATCCTCCCGTTTGATCTGTGGCGTGTCCCGGATTGCTCCCCTGGGTATCGCTGGCGGTGATCTCGATATCGATTTCATTGACCCCGTGCTTCTCGGCATAGGTGAAGAGGAGGCAGGCAACTCCGGGAATGGCGGTGTTTCTGGCTCTCATGCTGATGCGCATGCCGGTCCCGACTGGGCCCAGCGAAAGTGCCTGAAACGGCCAGCGGGCTGATTGATTTCCCCATTTCTTCAAGACGCGGCTTTCGACCCGCAGATAGGCAAAGCCATCACCTGGGATCAGATCCTTCCATCCGCTGACCGGGGTGAGTTCGTCGGTGTATCCCCATCGCATCCCTTTCCGTGTGACGGGCTTCCCCGGAGAGTCAAATCCCTCAAAATACTCCCCCGACATCAGCGAAAGTACAGCGCAACTGAGAAATAGGATGAGATATGAAATAACGCTGCAGGATTTCCCCGCGGAGGCGCGGAGGCGCTGAGGGTTTCGAGAGCCGATCATCCCGTTGCTTGACGCCACTTGAGATTCCCCGAGGGGAAGCTCCACTCGGCATGATTGGAGAATGACTCGTTTCATAGGATCTCATGCCTCCGCGTCCCTGCGTCTCTGCGGGAATGGTTCTTCAGCTCCTGAGCACTATTAGGCCGCGATGACCTTGGCCCTTCCGTTCTTGGAAACGATGTTGCAGGCATCGATGATCAGGGGGAGATGCTCTGCCAGGAATGCATAGTCGACCCCGTGATGCGGCGTGCAGACGACGGCGGCCGTGTAGCTGCCAAGGTTTTTCGGATTCCACGCGATGGATCGTTTCCCCACCCAACGCTCATCCGCACCATGGTTCCCGATTTCGGTCACCATCGGGTCGTAATATTCAACCTCGGCCCCCTTTTCATGAAGGATATCCATGACCGAATAGGAGGGGGATTCGCGGTCGTCGGGAATGTCGGCCTTGTAGGCGACACCCACCACCAGGATCCTGCTTCCCTTCACGGGTTGACCGGTGGCATTGAGTGCAGCGACCAATTGACTGACCACATAAAAGGGCATCCCCCGGTTGATCTGTCCGGCCAACTCGATGAACTTTGTGTCGAGGTTGAACTCCCTGGCTTTCCACGTCAGGTAATAGGGGTCGATCGGGATGCAGTGTCCACCCACACCCGCACCGGGATAAAAGGGCATGAAGCCGAAGGGCTTGGTCTTTGCCGCGTCGATCACCTCCCAGATGTCGATCCCCATCGGGGTGTAGATGCGCTTGAGCTCGTTCACCAGGGCGATGTTGATGAAGCGGAAGATGTTTTCCGTCAGTTTCACCGCCTCCGCAGTGTCGCAACTGCTGACGGGAACGACGTTCCTGACCGCTTTTGCGTAGAGTTCCACGGCCCGTTCCAGACAGGATGCAGTAAGGCCTCCGACAACCTTCGGCATATCCCTGAGGATGCTCTTTTCATTGCCCGGATCCTCCCTCTCCGGAGAGAAGGCGAGTGCGAAGTCCGTCCCCGCCCTCAGCCCCGATCCCTCCTCAAGCACTTTCCTGAGATCTTCCCGAGTCGTTCCCGGGTAGGTGCTTGATTCAAGCGAGACAAGCATTCCTCGACGCAAGTGGGGGGCAATCGTGGCACCTGCCGAGAGGATGAAGGCGATGTCGGGATCGAGATGCGTACGCAACGGTGTCGGCACGCAGATCACGATGGCCTCGCTCTCCGTTAATCGTTCCTTCTCGTCGGTAAAGCTGAGAAGCCCCTTTTCCACAAGGAGGCGGATTTTCTTCGAGGAGACGGTGGAGATGGGGGATGCTCCCTTCTTCAGGGTGGCGACACGTTTCTCGTCGAGGTCGAATCCCAGGGTGCGGCACCCCGCTTCCGCAAATCCTACGGCCAATGGAATCCCGACATAGCCGAGACCGACGATGGCCACCTCATGCAGCGAACGCTCGGGTTTGGGGATCATGCGGCTCGGGGTTCGATGGAGTTTCTCTCCATGGCTTGACCAAGATCACGGCGTCCCAGGATGTATTGTGCGGTGCCGATGACCCTGACCAGAAGGTGAAATTGGTGGAAACCCAAGTTGTCGAGGAAGATGGCCAGAATCAGCCTCCAGAAATCGCGCCATCGGGCCGTCCTGAGAACGGTGGCCTCGGTGAGGAGGACGGCACTCAGAGAAAGAAAGACACCCAGAATGTAGGCCAGCCAGATCATGGCCAGAATCTCCCAGGTGGTCGCGATTCCCATGACCAGGGCGACGATCATCAGGATCCAGGCGGAGAGCTCCACCACCGCCGCCAAGCCCTCAAAGGTAAGGAAGAAGGGCATGCCGAAGAGACCGGTCATCCCGTAGCGCGGATTGAAGAGCATTCCCCTGTTGCGGATCAGCGCCTGGAGGGTTCCGCGCTGCCAGCGGTTCCTTTGAGAGGCGTATTGGGAGAGCGTTTCCGGGATCTCCGTGTAGCAGACGGCATCCGGTGCAAAGACGAGCTTCTGCTGATCCCTCTTTCTCCGGTCGTGGAGATATCTGTTGAGGCGCATGGTAAACTCAATGTCATCGGTTATGGCTAGGGGCCACGGCCCGCCCACCGCCTCGAAGAGATGCTTCCTGATGAGCACCAAGGCCCCAGAGATGCAGAGCATGCTCCTGAGTCTGGCGAGCCCGATCCTAGCCCACTGGAAGCTTCTGGCGTATTCCACCTCCTGGTTCATGCCGAGCAGGGTGCGGGGAAGTCCCTTGTGGAGGATCTCACCGTCCACGACGCTCAATCCGTTGGAGGGACGCACTACCCCCGCCACGGCTCCCACCCGACTGTCGCGAAGGAAGGGTCGCGCCATGTGAAGCAGGGCGTCCTTTTCCAGGAGACAGTCGGCGTCGATGACACAGAGAAGGGGATAGCGGGAGAGAGCCACGCCCGCATTGATGGCATCCGCCCTCCGGCCGTTGACCTTATCGACCACGAGCAGATTGGGGTGATCCTCCGATTCGTAGACGGCGATGACTTCCTTGGTGTCTATCTTCCGCCGTCCGATTTTTTCGATCCTCCGAAGGTTGAAGTGTTCCGAAAGAAGCTCAATCGTCTCGTCATCGGAACCGTCGCTCACGACGATCACCTCGTATTCGGGATAATTGAGTCTGGAGGCGTTGAGGACCGTGGAGACGATGATCTCTTTCTCGTTGAAGCTTGGTATGATCAGCGAAACAGGCATGCTCAGTCGCGAGTCCGCAATCTGCCTGAACTCCGCGAAGGTGATCGCCCGCCTGTAACGCCGGATTTGCGATGCCCCGAGGAGGACAAGCAGCAGATAGATTGCGTGGAGGGCGATGTAATAGGTCAGGATGACCCAGAGAAGGATGCGGATGGTTGTCATGCTGTCTCCCCGGTTGATGCGGTCAGAAGTCCGTGCTGCTGGAGGATCTGGCGGCTGATGTCCCTGCCGTAGGCATCGACATGATGATCCGCGGCGCGACGCAGTTCCCCGACCCCTTTCTCCCCTAGCTCAAGGAGCGCCTGGGCGGCATTCTGACGCACCCACCATTCAGGATCGGAGAGGGCTTCAAGGAGAATCTCCGTGTGATCGGATGCCCGGAGTCTTCCAAGGGAGCTGATCACGATGCTGCGGACTTCCCAGGAAGGGTCATCGGCAAGCATCGAGATGGCCTTGGCGACGGAGGGATCCCCGATTGATGAAAGGGCACGCACGGCATTGAGCCTCACCTCCTGATCCTGATGATGCAGCAGTATCAGCAAGGGGGGAATCGCTTTCCTATCCCTCAGCATGCCCGCTGCCCTGCAGGTAATGGAGATGCTGCCGGCTGTTGCAGAGTGGGATTCCAAGACGCCTATGAGTGGATCAAGGCCTGCCTTACCCATTCCGGCGATCACCTCGGTGACCCGGCGTTGGGAAACTTCACCGGGAAGGTCCAGGGCGTGAAGGATGGGAGAGACGGCATCGTGACAGCCGAGTCGAGCCAAGGATCCTGCGGCCGCGAAACGCACGGTGATGACATCGTCCCTAAGTGCGTTCATCAATGGGGGAATGGCCGCCTCATCGTCGAAATAACCGAGCCTCTCCGCGGCTCGAAGCCTTGCTTCCCAGCGATTGCTTTTGAGCGCCGCAAGCTCGGCCCGCGTCTGGCGAAGTTCCCGGAAGAGCGGAACGAGACCCGTGCGATCCCTCGGGGAAAGTCCATCGGATCGTTCCATGAGCAGCTTCAGGCCGCATGCCGGATCTTTTTTAAGAATCGCGATCACCGCGCCGAGGGAGGCTTTTCCGTCCAGGAACGCCGAGAGGAGGTTTTCCGCTGATCGTCTGTAATGGGCTTCGTGACGAAGACGGTAGTCGGTGAGAATCCGCAGGGTGATGATGACGGCCAGAAGAAGAAGACTGAGCAGTGTCAGGACTTCTGCCGTGATGATGACGAGGGTGAGCAGGTTCATGGTCAGAATTTGAGGGAACAGCCGATCGTCGGCGTCAGTTGTTGGTAAAGTTCCCCGCCGCTTTCCCTCAGGCGGTAGACATACTGGATCCCCGTAAACAGAGTCAGGTCCCGGGTGATTGGCTGAGTAAAGAAAAGCGAGTAGGTGTATGCCGGCGAAAGACTTGTGTCGGTGCTGCCGTCTGCCCCGATCTGTGCGTCGGGATCGGTGCCGTAGGCGAATGCCATGGTGAGCTTTCTCTTGCCGGGAAGTCCCAGATTAAGAGCCGCGGAGTAGTAGTTGTATTGAAGATTGTAAAAGGCCCAGCCGCGGACATAACGCACGACGATGGAACTTTCGTCATTGAAGTTATAGGCAAGGCCGGGGTTGATCTGGTCGATCGGTCCCTGAATGAAGTTGTAGCGCTGGTAGTCGAGCAGGAACCCGAGTCGTGGCGCTGCCTGATAGATAAATCCTCCGGTGTAAATCTGGGTCGCGGCAAACGAGGGATCCGGGCAGATCGAAATCTTCCCGTGAACCTCCAGTTCCTTCAGCAGGTAGTAGGAGGCCAGGGCGCTGTAGTAAATGTCGGTGCCCGATGGAGGACGTTGCAGAATGTCTATTTCGGCGCCGAGGATCAGGCTTCTGTTCACCTGATAGAGGAGCTGGGCATATTCCTCCTGCCACCCCTGCCTCCCATGGTTGAAGAAGCTGTAGTCGTAGTACGGGGTGAAAGTCCAATGCTTGAAGTTCTCCGTCTCCTCGAGGGGTGGAAGAGAGACATTCTTCCCCGTTGAAGCACCATGGGTTGCCCTATCCGTCTTAAACGAGGGATGAGGTGTCCGTTTCGGCTTCGAGGTAATCCGCTGGGTCATACTAGGCTTCTTGAGGGGTGTGACGGGAAGGCCTAGCTCCTCCCTGACCTCGACAATCGCATTGAACAGCCCTCCGGGGTCGGCTGCATTTCCACGGATGAGACTTTTCTCCAGCAGCCGGAGGCATTCCTTGTCGTGATAGCCGTTTGAGTAAAGGAACCACGCGTAGTGTTCCATCAGGGAGGTGTCGTTGGGGTTCTGCTCAAGAGCCTGCCTGTATTCATCCCTTGCCTGTTGGATTCGCTGCTGCCCTTCCGAAATCTGAGCCTGCTGGGAAAGATCGAGGGGAAAATCGACCTGAGTGCCGGGGAATGGGAAAGGTTGCGTCAGTTGCCAGAGGGGATTTCCTCCCTCCGCATACGCCTGTGGCCCCAATACCAGAAGAATGCCAAGGGCGATGAGAGCTAAGGAATGGAATCGGTCCGTCATCATAAGAGTCTTCCTCCGGGTACGAGCTTCTCGTGGTTCCGTTCGATCAGGTCGTCGATGGTCTCCTCGAGGCTCCAGGAGTGCTTGAAGCGGGTAAGCGTCCTCAGTCTCTCCACGGAGGGACGGCGCTGGGTGATCTGCCAGAAGCTGCTGCCATAGCCCTTTTCAAACGGGACGAACTCGATGGGGGAGTCACTTCCCGAGCGGGTGATCACCAGCCTGGCGAGCTCAAGGATCGAAATCTCGCGGGGATTGCCGACATTGACCGCCTCTCCCCATCCCTTGGGGTTCTCGGCAAGAAGATCAAGCGCCCGGACGGTGTCCCGCACATCGCAGAAAGAGCGGGTTTGTGTTCCGTCGCCATAGACGGTGAGGGGTGTTCCGGACAGGGCCTGTTTGATAAAGCGGGGGAGGACGAAACCATAGTTCCCCGACTGCCTTGGACCGACCGAATTGAAAAGGCGGGGAATGGAAACGGGAAGACCGTGAGCCTCCCTGTAGGCCATTGCCTGAACCTCATTGGTGAGCTTGCTCAGGGCATAGCCCGTCAGCCCCCCCTTTTCGGGAGCATAGACGAGTTCGATGCCTTCCCTGAGTTCCTCCTCACGGGCATGCCCGTAGACGGAGGAACTCGAGGCGATCACGATCTCGGGGAGATGTTTGGAGCGGGCCGCGCATTCCAGAATCCTCTCCGTGCCCATCACATTCACCCTCGTGACCTCCACCGGTTCTTTCAGCACCCGCAGCATGCCCACCACCGCGGCCATGTGATAGATGCGATCCGCGCCGGCGACTTCCCGCTCCAGGGCCTCCCAGTGAAGGATGTCCTTCCTGATGAAGCGGCAGCGGCTTGTGTCAAAGGTTTCGAAATTGGAGGTGCTTCCCGTGCTGAGATCATCCACCGCAACCACGCTGTCACCGCGCTGGAGGTGGTATTCGGCCAGATGGGAGCCGATGAAGCCCGCTCCGCCGGTGATCAGGATATTCATGGATAAGGCCTCCGTATGATCCCTTGCGTTATTCGCGGTATTGTCGCCCCCTGAGTAGAAGACGCGGGTGCCTGAAGCTGCTGATCGCGCCACCGTTGCCATTGAGCGCATTGAGCTCGCAGTGGTTCTTGAGGCTGAGTACGGAGAGGTAGTCGAGGATTGTCCGGGCGTTCAGCGAGGGTTCGGCCTCCAGGTCCTTGAACAGAACGAGGGGCTTCTTTTCGTTGTGTTCCTGATGGAAGAGATCGCGGAGTGAATGCCGGAGGCCGCCGTCGAGAGGGTGCTTTCCATCGCAAAGCATCATGATGATGTCGGGATGGAATCGCTCCCGGATGTGTCCCCAACTGATTCCGTTGTGACTGAGCACATCGTAGTTGAAGTATTCGATCTGGAAGAGTCCTCGGGGGATCACGCTGCTAAGCGCCTCCTCGATCCATCGCCTGGCAAGCTTGCCAGCCTGCACGTTCGGGTAGATGCAGATGACATGAAGCTCACTCCCCGATCCGTTGCCCTGGCATGCGCTGCCGTTTTTTTCCGCGAAGTCTGTTCCATCCGTCCTTCGCTTCCTCTCCGGATGACGGAGCCGTCTTCCTGAAATCCCCCGCGTGCTGTGATATTGAATGGAAGGCGAGTCCTCGTGAGAGATTCTGTTTTGCGGAGAGTTCTTCTTGGGGGAGAGGGCGGGATCTTTCATGCCCCGCCATCATGCTGAGAACGGCAGAGCCCGGATAGATGTGGCCCTGATTATCCGGGGATAAGCAAAACGCTTAGGGGATCCCCGGGGAAGACTTCATGCACCGAGGTGATTCTCCGCATCCTCGCTGTAAAACTTCACCGCGTAGGCATGGAGTTCGGTGGCCGTCTCCAGTCCGATCTTCAGCCTTATGTTATTGCGGTGAACCTGCACGGTGCGGGGACTGATCTGTAACTTGGAGGCGGTTTGCTGAACGGAAAGACCCTGTGCCATGAGGATCATGATCTCGAGTTCCCGATCGGTCAGGGAATGAAGATGGTGATCGTCGCCGTTCCGGGCTTTCTTGAGCGAGAAGTTGCAGAGGGAAGCCCTGGCAATTCTCTGGGTGATGAAAAGATCCCCGTGCATCACTCTCTCGAGCGCTTTCTTAAGCGATTCGAGCGAAGCGTTCTTCGGGAGGTAACCAAGCGCTCCGGCATGAAGGCATCGCTCGGCATAGAACTCCTCGCTGTGTGAGGAATGCACGAGGATCCTGAGATGGGGATACATCGGCATGAGATGTTTGATCAGTTCCAGGCCATCTTTCCCGGGGAGTCCGATGGCCGTCACGATCCCGTCGGGCGTGTCGGTGCTGACAAGATTCTGCGCCGCTTCCGCGCTGCCGCATACCCAGGCTACTTCCCAGTGTCCCGATTCCTTGATATGCGTGACCAGTCCGAGGCTCGTCATGCCATGCGGTTCGATAATCCCGATGCGTTCCTTGGCAGGAAGAGGCGGATTCTTTTTCATGATAATACGGGAATATCTCCCGGCCGAAAGTTTTGGCCGGTGATGGGTGGGAGCGGTTGCTCGTTTCATCATGTGCACTGGGGGATGTGCTGCCTGACAGGAGGAGTTACCCAACAACTATTCCTATTATGCAATATAAAAGCGATACCGCATGGGATG
>JACCDY010619946.1_pt1 | contig 19319 bp, 33 predicted proteins | sample 7446391 | NCBI WGS metagenome assembly JACCDY01 (sample SAMN15323451, study PRJNA562643) | freshwater metagenome | isolation source: river surface water | place: USA:Blue River Watershed | collected 2017-08-18
AGAACAGCATACTTTGATGTTGAGTTCTACTTTAATAAATTTGCTGATAACGATACCTTAAGATATGTTTGTCATTCAGCAGAACTTCCAGGTGAATCAACAGCTACAGTACACCAAAAAATATACGGGGTAACTGAACAACATTCAGTTATGACTGGATATAAGGATATAGATTTATCATTTTATACCAGAGGTTCACAATATGAAAAAACCAGAAAATTTTTTCAAAATTGGATAGCATATATCACAGGAAGAGAAGAAACTATAAAAAATTCTGGCATAGAAACAACTTATAATGTTAGATATAAAAGTGAATACGCATCAAGAATAAAAATAACACATTATGCGATAACAGGAATGCCGTTAGTTGAAGTAACATTAATTGATGCATTTCCAATTTCAATAAATCAAATTCCTCTTTCATGGGCAGCTCAAAACGAAGCCCAATCATTAAATGTTGCATTCGCTTATACAGAATACACATATGATTTTAAACATGTGGAAAGTAATGGCGCCTATACAAGAGGTCCATTAGGTGAATTATTAGGGACAGCTATTAAGACTGCCTCCACTATAAATACCATAAATGGTGCCATAGAAAGTGGAAACCCTTTAGCAATAGGATCAACCCTACCAGGTTTGGGGTTGTCTAATTTTACATTATCATCAGGATTAACAAGAATAGGATTATAAGTATGCTACCGACAATTGATGTGCCAACATTTTCTGTTGAATTACCAATTTCTAAAAAAAATATACAATTTAGACCATATTTAGTTAAAGAACAGAAAATTTTAACAATGGCTAAAGAATCTGGAGAAAAAAATTCAGTAATTAATGCAATATTACAAATTATTAATAATTGTATTATAACAGATATTAATATACAAGAAGAATTACCAATTACTGATGTTGAATATTTATTTTATCAACTTAGAGCCAGATCTGAATCTGAACTTGTAAATTTAAAATATAGATGCGAAAATAAAATTCAAGATACTATATGTGGCAACACTATGGATCATACATTAAATTTATTAACCGATTTAGAAATTTTAGATAATGGTGTTTCTCCAATAATTGAAATTACTGAAAATGTTGGCATTAAATTAAAACACCAAAGATTTGAACTTGACGGTTTAGGGGATACATTACCAACACCAAAAGAATTGTTTGAGATTATTGCAAATAATGTAGATTTTATCTATGATGAAAATTCTTCATATAATGCTAAAGATATTCCTCTACAAAAGATTGTTGAGTGGATTGGTAATTTACCAACAGAAAAGTATGAAAAAATAGAACAATTCTTCTTAAACGAACCAAAAATTATAAAAAAATTAAATATAACTTGTAATAAATGTGGTATGAATCACAACATTTTAGTTGAGGATATTTTCGATTTTTTTACTTAATTCTTGGTAATGATAAACTTTCAGTTTATTATAAAACTAATTTTGCTATGATGCAACAACATGGTTATAGTTTAACTGAACTGGAAGCGATGATCCCTTGGGAAAGGGAAATTTATATAGGTTTATTGGTTCAACATATTAGAGAAAAAGAAGAAAAACGTAAACAGCAAGAAGCTATTAGGAATCAACATTAAAAATGGCAAATAATTCAGATAAAGAAAATAACTGGGTGCAAACTGCTGGAGATACCGCTCGAGGTGCTTGGCAAGGTGCAACTATGGGGTTCGGGGAAAATATCTCTGCTGGTGTCAAAAGCGTAGTCAAAGGAACGAAATATGCTGATGAATTAAAATCTGAAGAAAATGCAAACGAAGCGGCTCTACAACGAAATCCTGTTGCATACAGCACAGGATTCGCTGGAGGAACAGCAGGTTCGTTAATGATAGGAACAGGCGAAATTGCCGCTGGTGCTAGAGTTGCCACTGCTGCAGGAAAAACTGCAATATCAACTGCATCAAAAATTTTACCAAAAGCAGAAACCATAGGTAAGGTTGCAGGTAAGGTAGCAGATAAAGCTGGCGGTATCGCTACAGGAATGTTTGATACCTTAAAAGCTGCTAAAGGTGGTATTCAAGAAAAAATATTATCAAAAACTGAAGGATTAGCAGATAAAGCAACTAACACTTTTAAATCTGGTATGGAAACCATTAAAGCAAAAGGCAGCGAATTAGCTGAAAATGTTGCAGGTAAAGTTTCTGATGCCAAAGAAATATTTAAACCCAAAATTGAAAAGGGTATTGGAGCAATTAAAGAAAAAGCTTCTAGTGTATTGGAATCATCAAAAGAATTTGCTGGTAATGTTACCAGCAAATTAAAAGAAGGTGGTAAAAAGGCAGTAGAAGTTGGTTCTAATTTAGTTAAAAAAGGTGGAGAATTTCTGGGTAATGCTACAGGAGCTATAGGAAGATTAGGTTCCAATTTAGTGGGATCGTTATTCGGCAAAAAAGATAAAGAACATCAAGATACAACCCAACACCAAACAGGAGAACATCAGGGAGAAATAGTATCAGATGAATCTTCTGTTCCTGAAGAAATAATCGAACATTCTTCAGGTGGAGATTCAGGGGAACTTGCTGGAAATACTGCAGGAGGTGGTGGCCTAACCAGTTCAAATGCTATTGAAATTTTAAATAAAATTTATGAAGCATTAACGAAATTAAACTCAACTGCTGATAGAATGTCTGTTGGTATAGCTTCAATGGCTCGCGAAACCGCAAGAAAAGACATTGATGCTGATATTGCAGCAGAAAATAAAAATGCAAGAGCTGGGCGCAAAGGTGGTCATGGTGGTCATGGTGGTTCTGGTGGGTTTATTCCCTCTATAGCAAGTAAAACTTTTAATGCAGCAGGAGGTATTGGGGGATTAGCTGCAGCAGCTATTTTAGGTACTGGTGAAGGTGAATCTCTCGCAGACCAAGGTCTTACTTGGGCAAAGGGGACTGATACTTATAAAGCAGCAGCAGAAAAAGTTAACTGGATACAAGGGACTGATGCGTACAAAAAAACTGCGTCAGCAGTAGGATCAGTTTGGGATAAAGGTACAGAATTATTGGGATTCGGTGGAGGAAAATCATTAGGCTCGTTAGATGAGGGAGAAAAAGCACATAAAGCATTATTCCCAGGAACGTCTAAAGGCGAAGAGCAAGATATGATGATGGGTGGGTATAAAAAAGGAAAATATACACCATCTATTATAGACAAAGCAGTAGGAGCAGTATCTCAAAAATATGAATCTGGTAAAAGTGGAGCAGGAACTGTTTCAACTGGAAAAGGGGATTTCGGTGGTGCGTCATACGGAACATATCAATTAGCTTCTTCTGGTGGAGAAAAAAGTACATTAAATAAATTTTTAAATTCATCTGGATACGCAAAAGAATTCCAAGGATTAACTGCTGGTTCAAAAGAATTTAATGAAAAATGGAAAGAAATTGCGTCAAAAGACGAAAAATTTGGTGACGCACAACACGAATTTATAAAACAGTCCCATTTTGATCCGCAAATGGAAAAATTGCAAAAATCTGGTATAGATTTATCTAAATCAGGCAGAGCTGTACAAGAAGCAGTTTGGAGTACTTCAGTTCAATTTGGAGGAAGTACTGGATTGATAGAAAAAGCTCTTGAAGGAAAAGATGCATCAAAAATGTCAGATGCAGATATTGTATCAGCAATACAAGACTATAAAATTGCAAATAATGATAAATTATTTAAAAGTTCTAGCGGTAAAGTAAAGGAGGGGACGTTAAGTAGAGCAAGTAAAGAAAAAGCTGATTTATTGCAAGTAGCAGCATCTAAAACCGAAAATGCTACAGCAACTCCTATAATGGACAAAAATGGACCGCAGCAAGAATTAAAACTCGCAGCTATGGAAGCATCAACAGTAATTCCAGAAAAACCACAATCAGAAAATGTTGCTATGATGCAAGGTATGATGAGCGGTATGTCTAAATTATCTCAAAGTGTTATGGGATCGCAAGTGCCACAAAAGGCACCTCAACAAGTAGCGTCTGCCCCTAGACCTCAAGCAGGAACTGGTGGTAGTATGATGGCAGTTAGAAATGATGATCCAGTGTTGTTAACACTGACCTTCCAAAATGTAAGAACTGCATAAAAAAAGGGGCTTTTCAGCCCCTTTCTACTATTGATTAATCATCACCAACCAATTTACTGAAGTAAGACATATCATCATCTTCTTCATCGTCAATTACTGCAGTAGAAGCAGCAAAAGAAGCAGTTGTTTTCTTTTCAGCAACTGTGCTTTGGATAAATTGTTCATCTTCAACTTCATCAAGAGATTTTGCTGTATAATCTTCAGCAGTTTTATACTTAGCGTTTTGATTTGATTGCCCTAGAACTCTTTTTAGACGAGCTTCTAATGTTGCATAGTCTTTGAAATTTTTAGGTTCAAGAATTTCTTTTAAAGAAAATTCACTCTTCCAAACTTTTTCTAGTTTATCATCGTCATCAAATAACGCTGATGGGCTATCAAATTCAGCTAAATCATAATTTTGGTAACCATCTACTTTACGAATTTTTAATTTAAAATTCGCACCTTCCCATAAATCAAATGGATCAATAGGTTTATCATCTTCAAATTGTGGGTTCATCGCTTGAGTAATTTTCTCAAAGATTTTTTTACCAAACACATATTTAAATGTTTTACCTTCATTTTCTGGGTGTTTAGTATCTTTGATTACATAAATATTAGAAACATAATGTAATCTACGTTTTTGTTTTCTGGCTTGTTCTTTATTAGATTCAATACCAGTTTCCCATAATTCTGAATTGTATTTACCTAGAGGGTCATCTAGGCCAATTGAAGTTAATGATTTTTCGATATACCAACCACCTGGACCTTGGAAACCATGATCGTAATATTTAACCCATGGTAAACCATCCGATTCAACATCTTGTGGAGGAGTAGGAAGAAAACGAATTACAGCGTAACCGTTACCTGATTTATCAAGTTCACATTTCCAATATTCATTAGAATCATCATTTTGATTATTAGAAGACATAGATTCAACAGCTTTGGCTAATTTATCTAAATTTGAACCTGATTGTTTTTTTAATTTACTAAAATCCATATAAACACCTTTATTAACATTTGATTTAAACAACGTATAGACAACATATATACAACGTATTTTATGCAAATTCCTTTACAGTTTCAATTAAAGTTTTTTTGAATTTGCTTTTGTCATACTCTAAGAATGGCTTGTATTTCAACATTTTTGTTTTAACACGAGGCCAAATATAATCATCCTTGATATTTTTGTCCCATTTAGGAACAAATTCCATAAACTCATTCATAATAATAACAGTTTCCGGAGAAACTTCATCTCTTAACATTTTAGTTAAGAGCAAAGGAAAATCATTTGAATCACTTTTAAATAATTTTTTGTGATTTTCTTCACCAAATATATTTATTAAATCATTTTCAAAAATATAGGATAAAGATTGTTGTTTTTTATTAAAATTTACGAAATTTTCGTGTGCTTCATGAGACAACAAATCTTGAACCCATACGGTTTCATTTTGTAAAAAATTAGCAATAAAGAATCTTTTTAAATCTTCATCAGAAAATTTTTTACTCAATTTCTCATAAACATATCTATGTTTATTTTTATGGAATTGATCAACAGAATATTTTACTCTACCATGATACTTATTAAAGTCATAATCTGTTGTAAAGTGTAATTTTAATGCTCTGTAAAGACAGCAACATAGATACGCAGACATTTTTATCACCAAACCTAAAAATCATATTGTAACTTAAAACTGTTAAAAAGTCAAGCGAACAGATGAACTTTTTATTAAACGTAATGCGATAGCTTCTTCTTCCATCTTACTTTTTAAGGCAGGGGAAATTAAAGATATAATTGAATCAACTTCCAGTTCTTTTTCTTCACAATAACTAACTATCGCATCAACATATTCAAGTTTATGTACATTCACTTTAGTAAAAATTATATTAGAGAATTCATGCATTTTATCAAAATTTTCCATTAAGCACTCTTTTTTGAATAAAAATTAGATTGACCTAGCTTTGCAGCTAATTTATATTCTCTACTCCATTTATATCTAGAATGAATACTTTTAAAAAATAATACATCTGGACCAAAATTAGGTAAAGAAACTCGTTTATTTAAAATATCATCAGATAAATCTAAACTATTTTCCCAGGAATCGCTGCCATATTTTATTTTAGTTTTGCGCGAGCAAACCCAAGAAAATTGACACAATTTTTTACCGTCATCATAATTTATTTGATTGACGACACCACAAATTGTTTTTGGAAATTTTTTATGATTAGTTCGATTTAAGACTACTTTGGCCACACCCTTTTTACCAGCAATTGGTTCACCTTTTGCTTCATGATAAATGACTTTAGCCAAGCATATTTTTTCTGATTCTGTATTTACTTGTTTTGCGAAACTCGCTGTAGGTATTATTAAAATTATAATAGCAAGAATGATCGCCTTTTTCGTAATTGAATACATCTTTGTTTCTCCTTGAGAAATATTCAAATAAACTGTTGCAGAATATTTCTAATTATGATTAGGACTTTTTCTTTTCCTGAAAAGCTACTAATTGGTTTAAATTAACTCACAAAAATCATGGTATAAAAAGTATTTATACCATGCAGTATATAGTCTAACCTAAAACTCTTAAAAAGTCAAGCATTTTTTTAAAACTGTTTTCTACGATTTACCAAGTCTTTGATATATGGCCTAATTTGTTTAACAAAAACTTGCGATTTGTCGTTTTCAACCGCTATAATTGTTACAATTTGTTTAATCACAGTTCCTGTCATTTCCATATAAGCTAGTGCATAAAAAGTTTCTTGGAGAAAATAATCATGTATATTTTCTTCAGTTTTTAATCTTCTAGCATTTTTAAAATCTATTACAGATAAAATACCATCAAATTCAGCAATACAATCAACACTACCAGCAATTTTTAATTTATCGCTGTATAGACAAGCTTCTTGAGCATGGATATTATTAATTCTATGTAAAATAGGTTTTAGAGAATAAAACATCTCGAGAGCATCTGGCATTCGACATGACAACTGTTTATTGTTGAGATAGTCTTCACACATTTGATGTAAGTTGGTTCCACGTTTAGCAGAATTGTTGGTAATTTTATCTGCAGCATCATGACCTATTCTGTCACGCCATTCTTTTAGATAAGATTTATCTGATGTAGAACCAAGTACAGTGGTAATAGATGGATAACACCGATGACCTATTTGATAATGGCGTCGTCCATCTATGTTTACACGTGGATAAGATGTTATTTCAACTGGTACATGACAAAAATTCATTTTACAATCCTAGAGATTCCTTGGCGATTAGGTAGTTCTTGACTAGTCCTGAACGAACACAGTCATCCATAGTAAACTCTACTAAACCAAATTCGTCAAGCTTTTTCATGATGTTCAAGAAATCTTTCATACCACTTGTTTCTTTACGTTCATTTAAATCGCACTGTTTGATATCTCCTGCAAAGATTATTTTAGTACCTTCACCAATACGAGTAAAAATTGTATTTAATTCATGAAAAGCCATATTTTCCATTTCATCAACAAAGATTAAACAATTAGAATATGTTAAACCACGTAGGAATGATGTTGATTCAAATTCAATAATATCTTTTTGTTTTAAGATTTCATAAGCATCATCTCTACCAAATAAATCATTTATTATAGATCTATAGGGAGCTTCATATACAGAAATTTTTTCTTTTTCTGATCCAGGTAAAAACCCTAAATCTCTAGAAGCAACTGCTGAGCGTAGGATAATAATTTTGTTAAAAGTACCTTCATCTAACATTTCTTTTAGACCAAGATATAAACTTAAAAAACTTTTACCTGAACCTGCACTACCATATAAAACTAAATTTTTACCTTCATTATAGCAATCAAATACTTTCTCTTGATTATCTGTTTTTGGAGTTATTTTTCTTAACTCAAAATTTAAACAGGTAACTTTATTTGTTGATTTTTTTGATTTTTTAGGTCTTAACATAAATTCCCTTTATAGCTCTATTAAAAATGAAAAACCCGCATTACCAATTTTTTGGTTAGCGGGTCTAGTGATTTTATTCTAAAGTGTACAACTCAAAATTCTCTTGGTATTTGAAATTTTCTGTCACCAAGAGTATTTCCTGGAACAGAATCTTTAATCCTTCCTATAATATGTTTTTGAAAATCAGCAGGAGGTTTCATTACTCCTAACCTTACTGGATCCCCGAAAATTGGAACCGAATCAAAATATCGTTCAATATTAGAGTTTTCTTTTAAATATTCTTGATATTCAGCAATTTTCATTATTTTTTCGAAAATCTCACCAGTTTCTTTATTTCTTAGTGAATAAATTGGCATAAATGTATTTTAAATTGTAATAGAATTATTTATCAATTTTATAAATTCGCAACATACTCTTTATAAGCTGTTGTTCGTTTATCAATATTCCCATTTGGTAATCTAGGTAGATCTTCTGGATAATCGCTTGTATCTGGTTTAGAAGTTGCTGCAATATAGTGAGAAACTGTTGGCTGTACTTGCGGTTCAAATTTTTGTTTAAAACTTTCAAATGATTCAGCTAAAACTAAAAATGATTCTTTACTTAGATAAACAATTGTTTCATTATTATAGGAAGCAACAGCATATAAGATATTGTTTTCATTAATTAAAACTTCTGCTCCGTTGTGATTTTTCGATTTTACTGTTATCATAATACCTCGTAATATTTTATTTTACTATATAGAATATAAATAGTCAAGTACAATTTAGTGCTTGACTAAAAATTGTTTTTAGTATATAGTAAAGAAAATGTGTCTGTATAAAGGTTGATACGCCGACTGATATCGTATTGATAACCTATTCACCATAAAAGTGTGTAGAATAGCTCTGTCTAAGAAAAAAGAGGTAAAGACACCACCTCGTTACTTCTAGGAAACTAGATGAAATTATCAATCACTCCAAACAAGAGATGATCCAATTAGGCGCAGGATCTTTAAAATCGCTACAGGTGTGGAAAGCAGCAGAACCAATCTTGGGTTGATAATGATAAAATACCTGTCTTATTCTAAAAAAATGAATTTGGGCTCCGGATAGCCTTATTCAACCTTAAAAAAGATAAATATAAAAATGCGCTTCCGAAGGAAGCGATGCGAGCGAAGCGAAGCATTAAATTAGTTCCCTTCGGGAACCCGCTTCGCGGAAATCTATTGACGTAAATTGAATTTCATAATACAATAAATAAAATTAAAAGGATGTTAATTATGGATAGACAAAAAATTATTGTTGCCTTAGAAACTTTAAGGGATTATAATAGATGGAGAAGAGGGCAGCTAAAAGTGATGCCCAACGCAACATTAATAGGAGAATCAATTGAATTAGTGATTGATTTAATATCAACAGAAATCTTAAATAAAAAATAATATGATCAAGAACGTTTATGAAATTTTAAAAGAATTTGAAGGTGCTGAAACCGATCAACAACGAAAACAAATTCTTGAACAAAATAATATCTATTACTTTAAACAAGTATTACAATATACATTTAATCCAAATTATCAATTCTACATTAAAGAATTTCCAACAGAATATATCAAACCCGATACTTTTCCTGGAATTCGATTAGCTGGTCTTGAGTCAGAACTCCGTAGAGTTTATCTTTTCTTAAAAGGTGATCCAACAGCGGATACATTAACAGAACAAAAACGTAATGTTCTTCTATTACAACTTTTAGAATCATTTGAACCTGAAGAAGCAGTTGTTTTCGTCAACATGATGAAAAAAGACCTTCAAATCCCAGGATTAACAGAATCTTTAGTCAAAGAAGTTTTTCCAGAATTATTTTAACACTTTTAAATTTTATATGAAACAAAATATTAATATTTTTGATGATTTCGGTGAGTTTCAAACAAAAAAACGAAAATCAACTAAAAATTTGAAAACCAAACGAGTCTCATTTTCTGAATTGGATTATGACGATAATTTTTCTTCAAACAAAAAATACAAAAATGTCGATTATAAAAAATACTAGAGATATATACAACAATATTTCTAAACCTGAACCTGCAAAAAGCCCAGTAATTCCAGCTAATCAAGAATTGTTGGATAAAGTTGTTAGCGATTTAAATAAAAAACCTCAAATTGCTCCAAAAATAAAATAAGAGATTAATATGATACCAGAAGATTCTACTTTACGCAGACATTACCTGACTGAATTGAAATATAAACAGGAATCTCAATTTGAGGATTTTATTTCTGTTGCTACAGGTAAAGGATCACAAGTTAACCCAATACCACAATTTCCTGCAGCCCAGGAATCAATTCCTTATTCTTCTTATCTAGCAGCATTTGCTTTTGTTTTGTTGCTGTTGGTTTTATTTTAGTGCTTGACTTTTTGATGACTTTAGGTTAAGATAAAGTTTCCAATTAACCTGTAAGGATTTTATTATGAGTATTTACACTAAAGAAGATATTAAACAATTATTGCAAAATAATGTTGGTACTGTAACTTTCACTAAAACTGATGGTACAGAACGAGTTATGAAATGCACTTTACAATCTCATGTGTTACCTATTACTGAAATTGTTGAGGGTAAAGTAATTAAAACCGAAAATCCTAATGTGTTATCTGTTTGGGATTTAGATAATAATGGTTGGCGTTCTTTCAAAATTGATTCTGTACTTTCATTAAATATTAATATTTAAAATGACAAAACACATACAACAAACATATAAAGTTCTTGATGAAATAGAACACGTAAGAGCTCGCACTGGAATGTATTGCGGGTCTACTTCAATCCAAACAAGCCAAGAATGGGTTTATAATACTCAATCTAAAAATATGGAAAAGCGAGATATTTCATATATCCCCGCTTTTATTAAAATTTTTTCTGAAATTCTTGATAATTCTATTGACGAAGGAAAACGCGCACCTGATGTATTAAATCAAATTAAAGTAGATATTACATTTGATGAAATTTCTATTCAGGATAATGGTCGAGGTATTCCCGTAGAAATTCATGATCAAACTGGAACATACATTGCAGAAACAGTTTTTTCTAATTTGCGCGCAGGTTCCAATTTTAATGATGATGAAGATCAATCATTAATTGGTACTAATGGTGTTGGTTCAACATTAACTAATGTTCTTTCTACAAATTTTAAAATTGAATCTTGCGACGGTAAGAAAAAACTAACTCAAGATTTCTGGAATGGGATGCGAGAGCGTTCAGAACCTAAAATTAAAGAATATTCTAAAAATGGAACTAAAATTACATTCACGCCAGATTATGAATTTTTTAAGTTAACAGGTTTAGATGCAGACCATATTTGTAAAATTCAAAAGAAAGTAATTGATGCTGCTGCAAATAATTTAAATATTAAATTTTATTTTAATGGTGAATTAATTAAATTTAAATCTTTTGATGATTATATTGCATTATATTCTAGCGAATATTATAGCGATAATACTGATGATTGGAAAGTTGGTATCAGTTCTTCGGATGGATTTGAGCAAATTTCTTTTATCAATTCGGTAGAAACTTATCAAGGTGGGACTCATGTCAATTATGTTGTTGATCAAATCACAACTAAACTTCGTGAGCACTTTAAGAAAAAACATAAAGTGGATGTGAAACCTAGTGATATTAAAAATCATTTTAGAGTTTATATTGCTGGTACAGTAAATCGACCAAGGTTTTCTAGTCAAACAAAAGAAAATATGATTAGTTTGCCAACCGAATGGAAAACTTCCTGGAGCGTTAGCGATAAATTTATTAAAAACATTCTTAAATCCGAGATTATTCAATCTATTTTAGATTGGGTTCAGGCTAAAGAACGTGCTGCTGAAGCTGCTGAATTGCGTAAAGCTAATAAAAATTTAGATAAAGCAGATCCACGTAGAGTTGAAAAGTTCCATGATGCATCTACCAAACAACGTAATGAAGCAATGTTATTTTTAGCAGAAGGGGATTCAGCATTATCTGGTCTGTTATCAGGTAGAGATCCTAAGACAATGGCAGCATTTCCGTTAAGAGGGAAACCTATCAATGTTTATCCTATGGAATTGAAAGATATCCTTGAGAATAAAGAATTCAAAAATATTATGACAATTACCGGATTACAATTTGGTATTCAAGTTAAATCTGTTGAAGATATTCGTTTTGGTAAAATTGTATTATCAACTGACCAAGATTTAGATGGATTTGGTATTCGAGCTTTACTGTTAAATGCGTTTTACAAATTCTGGCCAGAGTTATTCTCGTTGGGAGTTATTCATATTTTAAATACACCGATTGTTAAAGTTAAGTATAAAAAAGATACTTTAAGTTTTTATGATTTAAGTGTATTTGAACGATGGAAAGAACAACATGTTTGTGAGAAATATGATTCCAAATATTATAAAGGATTAGGGACCAGTTCTTCTGTTGAATGGCGTGAATATTTAACTGACCTTGACAAAAATTTAGAAAAAGTTACAACAGAATTTGGTGATAGTGATATTTTCAAGTTACAGTTTTCGAAAGAAATTGGTAGCACAGATAAACGTAAAGAATGGTTGGGGATCGAAGGGTGAGTATGAAAGAAATTACAATTGATAGATTATTTCAGGAACAATATCGTCCATATGCCAATTATGACAATGAACGTTCATTACCAAATTTAATTGATGGATTAAAAATTACTCAACGTAAAGTTTTATATACTTGTTTATTGAAAAATACAACAAGTGAAATGAAAGTCGCTCAATTAGCATCTTCAGTTGCGTTTGAGACGCATTATCATCATGGTGAAGCGGGTATCGGTGGTGTAATTTGTAACCTTGCACAGAACTTTGTAGGTTCTAATAATTTAAATTGGTTGGAACCTATTGGTCAGTTTGGTTCTAGATTAAGTCCAATTCCAGCAGCTCATCGTTATATTTTTACAAAATTATCAAAAAACTTTAGACAATATTTCCGTAAAGAAGATGATATTATTTTGGAGCATTTATATGAAGACGAATATAAGATTGAACCAAATTTCTTTGTGCCACTCTTGCCAGGAGTTCTTTTAAACAGTACCCAGGGTATTGGTACTGGTTTTGCTTCTACGATCCTCTCTCGTGATCCTCGAGAGCTCTCGTCCTACATTAAGAACAAGATGTCAGGTGGTATTCGGTATTATGATTTACTGCCGTATTTTGACGGGTTCAAAGGTACAGTTGAACGTGTAGAGGAAAATAAATATAAAATTAGTGGTTGTATTGAGCGAGTTAGTGCTACTCAAATTAAAATTACTGAATTGCCTGTTGGTATGTATCTTGATGACATTAAAAAACAATTAAATAAATTAATAGAAAATGATTCCATCAAAGATTATGAGGATAATTCGACCGAAGAAAGTTTTGATATTGATGTGTACTATCAAAGAGGAATTTTAAATAATTTACTTGACGAAACCCTACTTGATAGGTTAAAATTGACTACAACGGTTACTGAAAATTTAACGTGCTGGTTGCCCACTGGTAAGTTAAGAAAATTCAGTTCTGTTAATGATATTATTGATTACTTTGTTGATTGGCGTTTGTGTAAATATACTGAACGTATCATTAAGTTAATTGATATTTTAAACGATGATATTAAAATTTCTAATGAGCGAATTAGATTTATTTATTTTTATTTAGATAATGTTAATTTATTTAAAAATGCATCAAAACTTGAGTTAATTTCAATTTTAGATGAAAATGACTTTACTGATAAATTATTAGATATGAAAATTTGGAATTTAACTGGTTCTAGAATAAAAGAATTGGAAACTCAGGTTAAAGAATTAAATACTAAGAAAAAGCAATTAGAAAAAACAACTAATATACAATTATATTCAAAAGAATTGGAGGAATTATGATCCCAGAATTTACAGCTCAAGAATTACAAGAATTGAAATCTAGATTTAATAGCATCGTTGTTAATGAAAGTGTAGAAAATGAAGTTATTGTTCATACATTATCATCTGGTAGAATTGTCAAAGGTGTAGTTACAATGGAAGGTGTATTACAAGTTAAATCTGTATCTAACTTTTTGTGCGGATAAAATGCAACAACAATATACAGTATCTACAGGGATGGATACATATCAAGCAGCAAGTTTAATTCCTTGGTATGATATCCTAACTGATGAATTTATTGAATTTATGCAAAATTGTGTATTTGAAGATATTTCTTTAGATTTAGATGACAATTTAGGTTATTATTTATGGGATTTATTTCAGCATAGAATGTGGATAAAATCTCAAATATCTGGTTGGATATGTAATAATGGTAGAAGATTAGAATGGGATAGTAAATATAAAAAAATGACTAATATAAAAATCTATAATATTATAGATAGCCAAAAATATCTTTTATTGGAGTTAAAATGAAATCTTATTGGGATTTTATTGAAGAAATGGCTCGAAATATAGGAAATTACCCTTATTCGAGATTAAATAATGATAGAGAATTTCGACTTGAGAAGTATAAAACTGATTCAAATTATCCTATTTATCAATATGATACAGGCGATCAAAATGTTAATGTGACTAAACATATTGATAATAATGGTACTATTCATTATTCAACCAATGATCATTCATCAAAAGAAAATATACATTACTCAAATATTGAAACGCATAAACCTACAGCTAAATTACCGTTTAGACATCAAGAACAAACAATGGTTGAACGAATAAAAGATAATAGATTATCGAAAGAATATGCTACAAATTTTATCTATAATCATTTTAAATCAAGTAATTTACCTTTAAGGAGTTCTGATACACAATATAGAACTGGGCATAATATGTGGAGAAAATTAGCTCATAAAGCTTTAGATGATGGTTATCGTGTTTATTATCACGACGGATCGCAATTACACAAATCTAATAAAATGAATGTTGATAAACATTTAGATTCTTCTTTTGGTGTAGAAACTAGAATTAGAGGTAACACATTACCTCCGGATTATGAACACCGACATATTATTTTATCGAAAAAGGAATTATAGAATGAATTATTTAATTATAGATTTAAATCAAGTTGTGATTAGTGGATTACAATCTCAAGTTAAATCTAACAAAATAAATGTTTTGAATAAAGATTTATGTAGACATTTAGTTCTTAATTCAATTAGAGCTATTGTCTACAAATTTAAACGGGATTATCCTAACGTAATTATCGCAGCAGATTCTAGAAAATATTGGAGAAAAGAAGTATTTCCTTTCTACAAAGCAGGTAGAAAAAAAGCTCGCGAAAAATCAACACTAGATTGGACTTTAATTTTTGAAGTTTTGGATGAAGTTCGTACTGATTTAATTAATATTTTTCCTTATAAAGTTATTTTAGTTGATAGAGCTGAGGCTGACGATATTATTGGTACTCTTGTTCCTAGATTATCTGCTCACGGTAATGTTTTGATTGCTAGTTCTGATGGAGACTTTAAGCAATTACACAAATATGGTAATGTTAAACAGTATAATCCTATGTTGGGAATATATGTTACTTCGCCTAATCCAGAATTAGAATTAAAAGAAAAAATCCTGCAAGGAGATCGATCTGATGGAATTCCAAATATTTTATCAGAAGATGATGTTTTTATTTCTGAAAAACGTCAAAATGTTTTGAGTTCGAAGAAAAAAAGCGTATTTTTATCTTTAAATTTTTCAGATTCTTCTATTGAACATTATAGAAATATTATGAGAAATCAATTATTAATTGATCTTACTTTTATTCCGCAGGATATTAAAGATAAAATTGTTGAGGAGATGGATTCTCCTCAACAAGGATCAAGACAATTAATGATGAAATATTTTATTGAGAACCGTTTAAGTAGATTACTTGAATGTATTGATGAATTTTAATACAACTGTTTAACTTTAATTGGTTGCTTCATTTTACAATTGGGGTTTAATTTTGCTTCAATCAATTTAAAACCTTTGAATCCATTTTTTAATTGAGGAATTGATCTTAAATTATTTTGTTTAAAGTAATTACCATACTCATTCCATTCTAATCTTATGATAGAATTCAGTGGAGTTTGGATAATAATATATTCGTACTTTTTTAAATTTGGGTTTTTGGCTTTTGATTGATTGGCTTTTTCTATATTAGTTCCAACTCCAACTAATTCTTTTGATAATACTCTAGGATCATTTACGGAAGTAAATACTGTATTTCCATCTTTATCTTTAAATGTGGTTTTACCATCTTTCCATCTAGGATTATTTTCCTTAAACAAAGGAGGAAGAGTGTAATATTTATCTGGAAATTGTTTTCTTAATTCTATTTGAGTTTTAGATGCGTGTAACTTTTGTTCATCAGTCCATTTATTATTATAATTTGGATTATTTTCTTTAGATACATCCATACCAAAAAAACCTTTTGGTGCAGCTAAAGACACATTAATGTATAATGGAGATTTGACTACATTTAATGTTTTTTGTAATTTATACTCTTTATTTAAAGCTTCTTGTTTAGTTTTAAATCGTGCTACAATAAAACATTTAAATTTAGAATTATTATGTTTTAATTCATATTCCCAAATAGTTTTATATTTTTTAGATTTAACACTTCCTCTATATCCAGAGGAAATTTTATGCGTTGATGAAGATCCTATGTAAAATGGTGGTAATTTATTTCCACTATATACAGTTAGATACACGCAATAAATATTGTTGCTGGACATTACAGTCTCCTTTTTGGTTGTATAAGAAATGTTTAGAGTAGATGGATATTCGTAGTATCGCGATCTACATTTATTTATTTATTATTTTTTATGAGGTATTATTTTGATGAATTTTAATGACATTGAATTAGAAGAAACAATTGGTGATATTATAGATAATGTTGCTGATATATTTGGTACTGTAGATGATTCTTTAATGGAAAAACTGCGCGATATTGCTCTTGAATTTGCGTCCGATTTTGATCGCGATTATTATTAATTTTTATAATAATTACAAAATAATTGTATCTCTTTATCTGTGAGATCATTTTTAGCTCGATTGGCTTTGACTGAAATAATTTCTATGTTATCTATTTCATATCCTTTCGAGCTATCTATTCTATCGAAACTATAACTATCGTCTTGTGCTGCTCCGCGATGCCATTTTAACGGCATTCCCAACACAGGACATGTTATAGGAAAACTTAAATTATTTAACTCTGGAATTGTTAACGTAAATTCTATTTTTCTACGTTTAGCTGACTGTTTAAGTCGTTGATAAATTTCCCGAGTTTCTGGTGGTTTTATTCTACAATTCATATATTATTTTTTATGTACATATTAGTATTAATTATATCCCTTAAATCGCAATTTAATCATGCATTAGATGTTAAAATTCAAGATAAGATTGAAACTGAACACGTTTGTCAAGCAATAGCAGAAGAAACTATTGCAGGGCTAAAATATTATGACAAAGATGTTAATACTAAATATTTTTGTAAATTGAATACAGCTCGATAAGGAAAAGAATTGATAAATTATTTAAAAGACATTTATAAAGAAGAAGAGCATGATGGATTTATTTTTTTATTGGATAATGACGAAATGTTAGATATTTCTGCCTTTACCTATAAAGATCCTTCTCCTCCAGTTGAGATGCATGAATCTCTTGGTTATAAGTATCATATTATAACATATAGAGAAACTGTTGATGGTGATATTGTTGAACCTGATATGTTTGAAGCTATTTTAGGTAATCCTTGGCATTATTCATCTAATTTAATTAAAATGGGTTTTTTTGGTACTATATGTAAAAAGACTGCAACATCATTTCAAACTGTAAATGCTATGTTTCAAGATTTAGTTAAAACTGTACATGATCAGGAAATCGATGAACAAACAAATTGATAAGTTAATAGAAGAATATATTCCATCAGATAAAATTAAAGCGGAAAGTTTAATTCGAGCATTTGCTGCTGGGTTAACAAAAGAAATGGAACGGTATGCTGAGAGTCAGTATAGAAAATATAAATCTAGTACGAGTAAAACTGTACGTGATGATCCTTGGGTGTTAGGTACAAGCGAAGGCGCTGATCATTGTGTAGAAATTATTAAAAAAATGCTTGACGAATAGTACGAATTAGGTTAAACTATTGTTATGTTAATAAAAAAGGTGAAAACTGATGTGTAAAATTAAATTTGTAGAAGTATCGCAAATTATGGAAGATGGTCGCGCAATTGGTATGAAATATCTGGATAATTGGATGGTTATTACTAATTATAAAGATGTTGATGAAGCATTTTTAAATTTTAAATTTGTAATTAATACGGTTGTAACAGATAACCAATCAATTATTTTATGTCGAGATGATGTAAAACGTTTTTGTAAAGCTATCCAAACAAATGTTGGTGATTGTGGTTCCAAAAAAACTATTTTTGGTAAATTAAAAGAATTTTTGCATGATAATTATGAAGTAAAACGTATTATTATGAATCCAAGAACTCTAGAATATTATCCGCAAAATAAAGCATTTATTGTTAATAAATTATGAAACCGATTTATTGGGTAGAAGTATTAGAACGGGAATATGGTACTTTAAATTCACATAAAGTTATCCAGGAATATCCATTTCCTGATGTTGAATTTGAACCCTTTGGATTCGATTTAGCATTATTTGAGCAACAAATATTTAAAATTGAAGATAAATTAACTAGATTTGCTACGCATAGGAGATTTAGGTTTATCGTTGACATATGGCATCCTAAAAATTATTTTAGGGTAGTTATTAAACCATGGAAATATAAAAAGTGAGGAATGATGGCAACAATTTCAAAAGCAAGTAGAAAAGCAAATCCAATGAAAACCAAGAATGAGCGACCAAGATTGGGTAATTATTCTACTGCAACATTGCGTGAAATGGCTGAAAAAGCTAGTTCAAAAAAGCAAAAACATAAAATTGAAAATCGTATTAAATACAATGTTAAAAGAGGTGTATAATGAGTGGTGTTGAAGTTAAAAAATGTAGTTGTTCAGGAACTCCTGCTGCTGAATTCCAGGATAAACAGTATGGAAAAGGTATGAGAGTAATGAATCAAGACGCTAAAAAAGGTTATTCTTGTACTGTTTGTGGAACTAAACACAAATAATTAATTAAAGATATATCCTAATCCTAATATAAGAAGCCAGAACAGAAACTGATTTACAGTTATTTCTACTGGCTTCTCTTTTCTTGTTGATCGAGTTGTGCTCGATTTTGTTCTTTGTTTTCTTGGATTAAATGCAGAATATCGATCTCGATAAAATTTCTTTGTAGGATTTTTTCTGTATTTTTTCCCAAAATTACTCATTATTTTTTCGCAGCT